>Ga0070741_10006018_pt1 | contig 26368 bp, 26 predicted proteins | sample Coa_R1_4_FD_66440 | JGI IMG/M metagenome (GOLD analysis project Ga0070741, IMG submission 66440) | Surface soil microbial communities from Centralia Pennsylvania, which are recovering from an underground coalmine fire - Coalmine... | ecosystem: Environmental > Terrestrial > Soil > Unclassified ... | reverse complement strand
GCGCACGTGCGCGGCGCCTGCCCGGACGGCCGACTCGAGGCGCTGCCGCGCCCAGCGCGCGGCCGCGGCGATCTCGTCGGTCGCCGACTCGAACGCCAGGCGCCCGCTCGTCCCCGGCCGAGCATCGGCGGCCGAGATCTCGACGCGCGCTCCGGCCGCCGCCAGCGCGGCGAGGACGTCGCGCGCCTGCGGCGTCAGGATGTCGAACCCGTATGCGACCACGTCCCGTTGCCGATCGAGATTCGACGCCACCAGGTCCGGCAGACGCGCCCGGTCGACCAGCCGGTCGCGCGCGGTGAGGCCCTCGTAGCGCCACGCCCATTCGGCGAAGGCGCGTGCATCGTCGTTCCCCGGGAATTCGCGCAGCCGATGCGACAGCCTCCAGGCATGCGCGAGCTCCCACGCTTCGCGAGCGAGGGCCGCGGCGGGAGCAGCGGCGAGCAGCGAGCGGCCGGCGGCGGTGTCGCCGATCACCGTCTCCCACACGAGCTGCTCCTGCGGCCCGCTCAGCAGCACCGGCAGCGCGGCGGCGCGATCGGAGTAGAGCAGGTCCTCGTACAGGCGCTCGATGAGCGCCGGCAGCGGCAGGATATCGGCCGTCTCCCACGAGGCGAGACCGCGACCGGACTGCCGCAGGTCGTGATCGCGCTTGAGCGCGGCCGCGAGGCGCGCGTTCGGCGTGACCACCGTCGGGCCCGCCGCGCCGGCCTCCACCAGCCGCTGCAGCAGCGCCTCGCGCGATATTTCGGGAAAGCGGGTCTCGCCGTTCATGCCGCAGCCTTCGCCCCGCGCGGGACGCGGGGCGCAGCCAAAGACCCTATTGTGCCGCTCAGGAGGCGGCGGCGTCCTGCCTCAGCTCGTCCTTCGACGGGATGAAGACGACGAACAGGTTCGCGACGACGATGGTGCCGGCGAGGAAGTAGAACGCCGACATCAGCCCGTAGTGGTCCGCGATCACGCCGCCCAGCACCGGCCCGAGCGCCGAGCCGATGTGCTGCGCGCCGAACAGCACGCCGATGCTGGTCCCGCCCATCTTCTTCGGCGTGGTTTCGAGCACCCACGCCTGCAGCACCGGCCGCACCGCGTAGAGGAAGAAGCCGAGCACCGCGATGAAGAAGATGAAAGCGCTCGAGCGGCCGGCGACCGCCATGAAGAACAGCACCACCGCGGTCATCGCCATGCTGCTCATCAGGATGCTGCGCCGGCCCATCCGGTCGGACAGGTGCCCCGCGATGGGCGACGCCGCGAAGCCCGCCGCCTGCAGCAGGAACATGCAGGCGCCGACCCAGAGCGGCGAGTAGCCCATCTCGTAGGCGAGGAACAACGGCAGGAACGTGAGCAGCCCGGTCTGCGTCATCGTGCGGAACGACGAGCTCACCGTGAGCAGGATGAGCTTCTTGTTCTGCAGCAGCTCGCGCAGGCCCCGGAAGTATTCGGCGACGCTCTGGCCCTCCTTCGGGTGCTTCCTCTCGGCCGCCTCGCCGGCGAGGCGCAGCGACCCGAGATAGAGGAGGATCAGGCAGGCGATCAGCACGCCCGGCACGACGTTGACGAACACCACCTGACGCCACGTCAGCGTCGCGAGCAGCGCGCCGATCACGAGCGGCGCGACCGCGTCGCCGACGTTGCCGCCCATGCCGTGGATCGAGAGCACCAGGCCCTTGCGCGCCGGGAAGCGGCTGGCGAGGGTCGGGATCGCGGTCGGGTGCCACAGATTGTTGCCGATGCCGACCAGCGAGACGCACAGGAGCAGCAGCCAGTACGTATGCGCGAATCCCATCAGCAGGTAGGGGAAGCCGACCCAGAAGAGCGACAGCGCGAGCAGGAAGCCCTTGCGCCCGACCGTGTCGACGAACATGCCGCCGGGAATGTTGGACACCGCGGCCGCGATGCTCTGGCACGTCATGATCAGGCCGATCTGGCTGTACGAGAGCCCGAGCTCCTTGCCGATGAGCGGCAGGAGCAGATAGAACGTCGCCGGGTACCAGTGCGTCAGGGTATGGCCCATCGAGATCAGCCAGACTTCCTTGAACGACCGGGTCGGGGCGGCGGAGGCGGAGGCTGTGAGTATGGCGCTCATCGGTTGCGGCTCGCTCAGGTTTCGTGATGGTGATGGTGCCCGTGATCGTGGTCATGATGATGACCGTGCGGGCGTCCGTGCGGCAGACGCGGGTCGGCCTTGAACACCAGCGACTTGACCGTGACCGGGACGGTATTCGACGGCAGCCGGATGCGGCCCAGGTCGATATAGTCGAAGTCCCAGAGGGTGACGCCGTCGATCACCAGGATCTCGCTCGCGACGCGCATCTCGTCGCGCAGGATGTGGCCGAGCGTCTGCGCGATGTCGCCGTCGAGCACGACGTAGAGCGGCTTCGCCGCGGCGAGGGTCGCGGGCATCGCGGCGACGAGCGCCCGCGCGAACGCGGCCACGCGCTCGTACAGCGGCGGCCCCTGCCAGCGGAACGCGAGCGCGACCTCGGTCTCGCCCTCGGTCAGGTCGAACGCGGTGAAGTGCCCGCGGATCGCCTGCGCGAGCGCGCGCTCGTCGATCTGCGCGCCGAAGCGGTACGGCGGCTGCAGCACCTGCAGGTTGCGCCGCGGCAGCAGCGCCGCGTGCTCCGAGATGTAGATGGTGTTGCCCGAGAGCTGCACGCTGTACTCCGAGGCCCCGAGCGCCGTCGCGCGGATGCACTCGCCCGGCGGCAGCAGCGGCCAGGGCAGCGCGCCCGCGTCGAGCCGGCGGCGCAGCGCCTGCCCGAGCAGGCGTCCGAGGTCGCCGAAGTCGCGCTTCTCGCGGCCGTAGACGTACTCGGCGACCCCGCCCGAGAACATGACGCCGTCGACGCCGTCCTCGGGCCACGGCAGCGGCTGGGTGAGCCACAGGCTCTCGACCGCGGGCGGCGCCGGCCGGCGCACGAGCGCCGCGACCAGCGTGTCGGCCATCGATTCGGCGACGCGCGCCAGGTCCTGGCGCGATGCCTTGCCGCCGAGCCGCCAGTCGAAGCCCGCGTCCGCGGCGTGGCGGCGGCCCGTCGGATCCAGACGGACGATGACGCCGGGCTCGTCGACCACGACCAGCCGCCCGCCGATGTGGATCGCGGCGGTCGCCGTGACGCGCCCGCGCTCGACCAGCGCGAGCTTGGTCGTGCCGCCGCCGATGTCGACGTTCAGGATGCGGCGCTCGCCGTCGTGCGAGGCGGCGGCCGCGCCCGAGCCGTAAGCGGCGAGCATCGCCTCCATGTGGTGGCCGGCGCTCGCGCACACGAACTCGCCGCCCTGCTCGGCGAGCACTCCCGCGATCGCTTCGGCGTTCTCGCGCCGCAGCGCCTCGCCCGTGAGGATGACGACGCCGGCGTCGATGTTGTCGGGGTGCAGCTTCGCGTCCTCGTAGGCGCGGTCGATGATGCCGCCGAGCTTCGCCTCGTCGATCAGGGTCTCGCTCTGGTACGGCGTGAGCGACACGGGCGACTGGTACAGCGTCTCGCGCGAGACGACGAAATAACGGCTGGTGAGGTCCTCCGCGAGCCGGCGCAGGTTGAGCCGCGAGAACACCACCTGCGTGCCCGAGGAGCCGATGTCCATGCCGACCGAGACGAGCGACACGTTGTCCTGCATCCACAGCGGGTCGTGCCCGGGCGCGTCGGGGCCGAGATCGTCGTGGTCGTGATCGTGGTCGAAGGCGTCGTCGCCCTCGTGGCTGTGGCCGTAATCCTCGCCGTGGACGTGGTCGGCGATCGTGTGCGGGCGTTTCTCCTGGGGCATGCCCGCTAGTTTACCTTGGGAGCGGCCGGCGGACCGCCGTTCCGTCTGGGAGAACGCGCCGCTTTTCTCGTTCGGCTCCCGACCGCGCTCAGCGCTCGAGCAGGTTTTTCTTGTCCTTCACCTTCGCCCACTCGTCGGCGTCGCCGGGCGCTTCCTTGCGCTCGACGATCGGCTTCCAGATCTTGGCGAGCTCGGCGTTGGTCGCGATGAAGGCTCGCTGCTCGGGCGGGACGTCGTCCTCGGCGAAGATCGCCTCGACCGGGCATTCGGGCACGCACAGCGTGCAGTCGATGCACTCGTCCGGGTCGATCACCAGCATGTTGGGCCCTTCGCGAAAGCAGTCCACCGGGCAAACGTCGACACAGTCGGTGTATTTGCACTTGATGCAGCTTTCGGTGACCACGTACGCCATGAGGGCGGGACCTCGCTAGAGGAAGCTCGGGAGACGTCCGGCGGAGCCGGGCGACGGAGCGCGGATTTTAGCACGCACGGCGCGCCGAAGCCTCTCTTTTGCCAGCGAAAATAACCCGTTAGGCCCCATGGGCATGCTTTCGCGGGCGAGCGAATTGGGCTAGCATACGCTTGAACTCGCCGGGCCCTGCCCCGATATCCATTCCCTGCCAGCGGCGCCGCCGCGAACCCATTCCGAGGAAGACTCCATGAGCGACCTGATCCACCACGTGAGCGACAACACCTTCGAGCCCGAAGTGCTCAAGTCCGACGTCCCCGTCCTCGTGGACTACTGGGCGGAGTGGTGCGGCCCCTGCAAGGCGATCGCGCCGGTGCTCGACGAGGTGGCGAAGGAGTACTCGGGCAAGCTGAAAGTGGCGAAGGTGAACGTCGACGAGAACCAGGAGATCCCGCGCAAGTACGGCATCCGCGGCATCCCGACGCTGATGCTGTTCAAGAACGGCAACGTCGAGGCGCAAAAGGTGGGCGCGCTTTCCAAGTCGCAGCTCACCGCGTTCCTTGACAGCAACATCTAACTCTTCTATTCTCGCCGCAAAAGGTCGGTGGCGGAGATAGCCGCCGGCCCTCCGGTGCCCGGGACCGCTTCTTCGTAACTGAGGGTGCCGGGCGCAATCCTCCCCGTTTCGGTTCCCTGCTTTACCTCTGCGAACGGTCTGAGGGTGTTCATCCCACGCGAGCGTCGTTTATGCATTTATCCGAGCTGAAGAGCCTGCATGTCAGCGCCCTGCTGGACATGGCGACCCAGAATGAAATCGACGGCGCGAACCGCATGCGCAAGCAGGAGCTCATCTTCGCGCTCCTGAAGAACCGCGCGAAGAAAGGGGAATCCATCTTCGGCGACGGCACGCTCGAGGTGCTGCCCGACGGCTTCGGCTTCCTGCGCTCGCCCGACACCTCCTACCTCGCCTCGACCGACGACATCTACGTCTCGCCGTCGCAGATCCGCCGCTTCAACCTGCACACGGGCGACTCGATCGAAGGCGAGATCCGGACGCCCAAGGACGGCGAGCGCTACTTCGCGCTCGTCAAGGTCGACAAGGTCAACGCCGACTCGCCCGAGGCCTCCAAGCACAAGATCCTGTTCGAGAACCTCACGCCGCTTCATCCCGACAAGCAGCTCAAGCTCGAGCGCGAGATCAAGGCCGAGGAGAACATCACCAGCCGCATCATCGACATCATCGCCCCGATCGGCAAGGGCCAGCGCGGGCTGATCGTCTCGCCGCCGAAGGCGGGCAAGACGGTGCTCATGCAGCAGCTCGCGCACGCGATCACCGCCAACAACCCCGACGCGACGCTGATCGTGCTCCTCATCGACGAGCGGCCCGAGGAAGTGACCGAGATGACGCGCACCGTGCGCGGCGAGGTCGTCGCCTCGACCTTCGACGAGCCGGCGTCGCGGCACGTGCAGGTAGCCGAGATGGTGATCGAGAAGGCCAAGCGCCTGGTCGAGCACAAGAAGGACGTGATCATCCTGCTCGACTCGATCACGCGCCTCGCGCGCGCCTACAACACCGTCGTCCCGGCGTCGGGCAAGGTGCTGACGGGCGGCGTCGACGCGAACGCGCTGCAGCGGCCGAAGCGCTTCTTCGGCGCCGCGCGCAACATCGAGGAGGGCGGCTCGCTCACCATCCTCGCCACCGCGCTGATCGACACCGGCAGCCGCATGGACGACGTGATCTTCGAGGAGTTCAAGGGCACCGGCAACATGGAGCTCCACCTCGACCGGCGCATGTACGAGAAGCGCATCTTCCCGGCGATCAACGTCAACCGCTCGGGCACGCGCCGCGAGGAGCTGCTGATCGAGGCGCCGATCCTGCAGAAGGTGTGGGTGCTCCGGAAGCTCCTCTACCCGATGGACGACCTCGAGGCGGCCGAGTTCCTGGTCGACAAGATCAAGGCGACGAAGTCGAACGGCGACTTCTTCGACTCGATGCGCCGCGGCTGACCGGTGCGTTGATTCGCGGCCCCTGATCTGCGAAAATTAGCGATTTTCCACGGGCTTGCAACGCGGCCGCGGGGTCCCGCGCGAAGCCGGCGAGACCAAGCCCACTGCCAAGGAAAGCGCCCATGAAAGCGAAGATCCATCCCGAATACAAGGAAGTCCAGGTCACGTGCAGCTGCGGCAACACGTTCGTGACGCGCTCGACGCTGGGCAAGCCGCTTCACGTCGAGGTGTGCTCGGCGTGCCATCCGTTCTACACGGGCAAGCAGAAGATCGTCGACACCGCGGGGCGGGTCGAGAAATTCCGCCAGAAGTACGCCGGCAAGAAGACGACCAAGGCCAAGCAGGCGTCCGCGTAGGTCCGTCCAGACGTTCGTCCGCGGGCTCGTCCGCGATGTCCGAAAAAGAGGCAGCTTCGGCTGCCTTTTTCATTGGGCGGCGCCTGCGGCTGCCGCGCGCGCCCGTCGTGCTGCCGATCGCGCCGGTGCTGCTCGTGCTGGTGGCGGCCGCCTATGTCCTGCCCGGCGTGCTCGCGCACGACCCCTGGAAGACCGAGGACGCGATCGGCATCGGCATCGTGCACCAGATGCTGGTGCACGGCCAGTGGCTCATCCCGCATCTCGCCGGCGAGCCGTACTTCGACGACGGGCCGCTGTACTACTGGCTCGCCGCGCTGTGCGCCAAGATCGCGTCGCCGATCTTCGCGGTGCACGACGGCGCGCGCCTCGCGAGCGCGCTCGCCATGGGGGCGGCGCTCGCGTGCGTGTATCACACGGGGCGCGAGCTGTACGATCGCGCCGCCGGCACCGCGGCCGCGCTGGTCCTGCTCGGGTCGCTCGGCCTGCTCGTGCACGCGCACGAGACGCTCGCCGAGATGGGCATGCTCGCCGCGCACGCGTTCGCGCTGCTCGCGATCGCCATCGCGCCGCGGCACGTCGGACGCGCCGCGCTGCTGCTCGGGGTCGGGCTCGTCTCGGCGCTGCTCTCCAAGGGCCCGGCCGCGGTCGTCGCGCCCGCCCTCGCCGCGCTCGCGGCGCCGGCTCTTTCCGAGCGCTGGCGCACCCGCCGCTACGCGCTCGCGCTGGCGGGCGGTGTCGCGCTCGCCGCCGCGGTCGCGCTGGGCTGGGGATTCTGGGTCGAGTCGCGCTATCCGGGGCTCGCGTGGGCGCTGCTGCGCCTCGAGGTCTCGGATTTCGCGCCGCCGGGCTGGCGCAGCGCGAGCGGATGCGCCGAGGTGCTCGCGTGGGCGGCCTGGCCGGCGTGGCCGATCGCCGCGTGGGCGCTGTGGGAACGCCGCCGCCGCGCGTACGAGCCCGGTACGCGGCTGCTGATCGTCGCGGCCGCGGCGTCGCTCGCCGTGGTGCTCGCGCACCGGGACGTGCGCGAGGTGCACGCCATGCAGGCGATCCTGCCGCTCGCCGTGCTCGCCGGATCGAGCGCCGGCACGCTGCGGCGCGGCGCGGCGAACGCGCTCGCCTGGTTCGGCGCGCTCAGCGCCATCCTGTTCGGGCTCGTCGTGTGGCTGGGCTGGCTGGTGATGATGAGCGGCCATCCCGAGCGGATCGCGCGCGGCTACACCCGGCTCGAGCCCGGCTTCGTCGCGCAGTTCTCGTGGATCGCGCTTCTGGTCGCGCTCGCGCTGACGCTCGGCTGGGTGTGGCTGCTCCTGCGCGCGGAGCGCTCGACGCTGCGCGGCGTCACCTACTGGTGCTGCGGGCTGGTGCTCGTCTGGGGTCTGCTGATGACGCTGATGCTGCACTGGATCGATTACGGCAAGAGCTACCGCCCGGTCGCGCTCTCCATGCGCAAGGCGATCCCGGAGAACGTGCGCTGCATCGAGAGCCGCGGCCTCGGGGAGGCGCAGCGCGCCGCGTTCGATTACCATGCCGAGGTCCTCACGGTGCGCCTCGAGCGCCGCGATACCGCGGGCTGCCCGATGCTGCTCGTGCAGGGGACGCCCGACGTCGGCGAAGGCGTCGGCCCGGGATGGATCTTCGTGTGGGAAGGCAACCGCCCGCGCGACCACGAGCGCTACCGGCTGTACCGGCGCCAGTGAGCGCGGACGGCACCAAACCGCCGGTAAACGCTCAAAGCAGGACATGTCCGCACTGACCGAATCCCCCGCGTGGCGAGCGCTCGCGGCGCACCGGCGCAAGATGGCGAGCGCGTCCCTGCGCGACCTGTTCGCCGCCGATCCGGAGCGCGCCCGGCGCTGCTCGCTCGATTTCGGCGAGATCCTGCTCGACTATTCCAAGCACCTCGCGGACGAGGAGACGCTGCGGCTGCTGGTCGCGCTCGCCGAGCAGGCGGACGTGCGCGGCTGGACCCGGCGCATGTTCGCGGGCGACCCCATCAACGCCAGCGAGGGACGCGCCGTGCTGCACGTGGCGCTGCGCTCCGACGCGAGCGTGTTTCCGGAGGGCCGCGACGTCATGCCGCTCGTGCGCGCGGCGCGCGAGCGGATGCGCCGCTTCGTGGAGGACGCGCACCGCGGCGCGCTGACCGGCGCGAGCGGCGAGCGCATCACCGACGTCGTCAACATCGGCATCGGCGGCTCGGACCTCGGCCCGCGCATGGCGACGCGCGCTCTGCGCCGCCATCGCGCGCCCGGCAGCCCGCGCCTGCACTTCGTCGCCAACATCGATCCGGCCGACCTGGACGCGGCGCTCGAGGGCCTCGCGCCCGCCACGACGCTGTTCGTCGTCGCGTCGAAGACGTTCACCACCGCCGAGACGCTGGACAACGCCGCGCGCGCGCGCCGCTGGCTCGAATCGCGGCTCGGCACCGGCGCCGCGCTCGGCCGCCACTTCGCCGCGGTCACCGCGAACGAGGCGGGCGCGGCATCGCTCGGCGTGGCGCCCGAGCGCGTCTTCCCGATGTGGGACTGGGTCGGCGGCCGCTACTCGGTCTGGTCGGCGGTCGGGTTGCCGCTCGCGCTCTCGATCGGCATGGACCGGTTCGACGAGATGCTCGAGGGCGCCCGCGACATGGACGCGCACTTCCGCACGGCGCCGCTCGAGCGCAACATGCCCGTGCTGCTCGCGCTGCTGGAAATCTGGTACGTCGATTTCTTCGGCGCGCAGAGCCGCGTGGTCCTGCCCTACGGCGAGGACCTGCGCGACTTCCCCGCGTACCTGCAGCAGCTCGAGATGGAGTCGAACGGCAAGCGCGTCGACCGCGCCGGCCGCCCGGTGGATTACGCGACCGCGCCGGTCGTCTGGGGCGCCTCGGGCACGCCGAGCCAGCACTCGTTCCACCAGATGCTGCACCAGGGCACCGCGCTCGTGCCGGCCGACTTCATCGTCTTCGCGGACCGCCGCGGCGGCGCGTCGCACGCGGCGCTCGTCGCGAACGCGCTCGCGCAAAGCGCTGCGCTCATGGAGGGCGACCGCACCGAGGATCCTCAGCGGGCGCTGCCCGGCGACCGGCCTTCGAGCGTCATCGTGCTCGAGCGGCTCGCGCCCGAGGCGCTCGGCCAGCTGATCGCGCTGTACGAGCACAAGGTCTTCGTCGAAGGCGTGATCTGGAACATCAACAGCTTCGACCAGTGGGGCGTCGAGATGGGCAAGCGGGTCGCGCGCACGCTGCTGCCGCGGCTGCTCGAGGGCGGCGACGCCGCCGGGCTCGACGCCTCGACGCGCGCGCTGCTCGCGCGGCTGCGCGGCCGCTGAGCGCGTATACTGCACATCGACACGACGGCGAGAGGCGAGCGATGAACGAAGACACTTTCAACATCAGCATTCGCAAGTTCCTGAAGATGGTGGGCGTCAGCTCCCAGCGCGAGATCGAGCACGCGGTCGAGAAGGCGCGATCGAGCGGCGCGATCCGGGGCAACGAGAAGTTCCCGGCCTCGGTGACGCTCGACGTGCCGGGGCTGAAGCTCTCGGTGAAGTTCGAGGGCAAGATCGAGCTGGAGTAGATGAACAAGCCCCGCGAGCTCGACGCGACGCTCCTGGAAGAGCTGCGCGCGCTGCTCGGCGATCGCGTCTCGACCACGCGCGCGGTGCGCGAGCACCACGGCAAGGACGAGTCCTACTTCCCCTACGCGCCGCCCGACGCGGTCGTCTTCCCGGAATCGACCGAGGAGGTGCGCGACGTCGTGAACCTGTGCCGCCGGCACCGGACGCCGATCATCCCGTTCGGCGTCGGCACCTCGCTCGAGGGTCACGTGCTCGCGATCCGCGGCGGCGTCTGCGTCGATCTCTCGCGCATGAACCGGGTGCTCGCGGTGCACGAGGCCGATCTCGACGCCGTGGTGCAGGCGGGCGTGACGCGCAAGCAGCTGAACGAGCACATCCGCCACTCCGGGCTGATGTTCCCGATCGATCCCGGCGCCGACGCCACGCTCGGCGGCATGGCCTCGACGCGCGCCTCGGGCACGAACGCGGTGCGCTACGGCACGATGCGCGAGAACGTGCTCGCGCTGAAGGTCGTCCTCGCCGACGGCCGGGTGATCACGACCTCCCGCCGCTCGCGCAAGTCCGCGGCAGGCTACGAGCTGACGCGCCTCTTCGTCGGCGCCGAAGGCACGCTCGGGATCATCACCGAGCTCACCGTGCGCCTCTACGCCGTGCCCGAGGCGATCTCGGCCGCCGTCTGCTCCTTCGCCGACATGGCCGGCGCCGTGAGCACGGTGATCCAGACGCTGCAGGCGGGCGTCCCGATCGCGCGCAGCGAGGCGCTTTGCGGGACGACGATGAAGGCGATCAACGCGCACTCGAAGACGAGCTGGCGCGAGCAGCCGACGCTCTTCCTCGAGTTTCACGGCAGCAAGGCGGGCGTCGAGGAGCAGGCGCGGCTCGTCCAGGAGATCGCCCGCGAGCACGGCGGGATGGACTTCGAGTGGACCACGAAGCCGGAGGACCGCAACCGGCTGTGGTCTGCGCGCCACCAGGCCTACTTCGCCTGCCTGCAGCTGCGGCCCGGCTCGCGCGCCGTCTCGACCGACGTGTGCGTGCCGATCTCTCGACTGACCGAGTGCATCGTCGAGACGTCCGAGGACATCGCGCGCGCATCAATGCCGATCCCGCTCTTCGGCCACGTCGGCGACGGCAACTTCCACTGCGAGATCCTCATCCGCCCCGACGACGAGGCGGAGCTCGCCGAGGCGCGCGCCTTCAACGAGCGCGTGGTCAACCGCGCGCTCGCGATGGAAGGCACCTGCACCGGCGAGCACGGCATCGGCTTCGGCAAGATCAAGTCGCTGCGGAAGGAATTGGGCGACGCGGTCGACCTCATGGCGTCGCTCAAGCGCGCCCTCGACCCGGAGAACCTCATGAACCCCGGGAAGGTCGTCGAGCTCTAGCCGGAGCGCGCGCTCTCCAGCTTCAGGAAGTTGTCGCGGTAGTACCTGAGCTCGTCGATGGACTCGTGGATGTCGGCGAGCGCCTCGTGCTTGCCCTGCTTCGCGAGCCCTTTGGAGATCTCCGGGCGCCAGCGGCGCGCCAGCTCCTTCAGCGTGCTGACGTCGAGGTTGCGGTAGTGAAGGTACGCCTCGAGGCGCGGCATGTATCGCGCGAGGAAGCGGCGGTCCTGGCAGATCGAGTTGCCGCACAGCGGCGAGGTCTTGCTCGGCACGTGCTCGGACACGAACGCGAGCAGCAAGTCCTCGGCGCCCGCCTCGGTCAGGACCGAGGCCTTCACCTTGTCGATCAGGCCGGTGCGCCCGTGCGTGCTCTTGTTCCAGTCGTCCATGCCGGCGAGCGTTTCGTCGGGTTGGTGCACGACCAGCACCGGCGCGGTCGCCACGGTCTCGAGCCGCGAGTCGGTGATCACCACGGCGACCTCGAGGATGCGGTCGCTGTCTGGATTGAGGCCCGTCATTTCCATGTCGAGCCAGACGAGGTTGTTCTGATCCTTGGCCATTGCGTCGTGATGCGCCTGTGACGAGCCGCGTTCGCGTATAAAATCCTAATTGTCGCACAACGTCGCCGCGCGCATCCCGCTCCCGCCGATACCATGCACTGGTTCACCGCGCTCTTCCTGCTGGCGCTCGCGATCTCCACCGCGACGCGGCTGTGGCTCGCGCTGCGTCAGCTGCGCCACGTGACGCGCGAGCGCCGCGCGGTTCCGCCGGGATTCGAAGACCGCATCCCTCTTTCCGCGCATCAGAAAGCGGCCGACTACACGGTCGCGAAGACGCGGCTCGGCCTGCTCGAGACCGCCGTGGGCGCGCTCGTGGTGCTCGCGTTCACCGTCGGCGGCGGGCTGCAGCGGCTGATCGAAGCCTGGTCCGCCGTGCTCGATCCCGCGGGCTACGCGCACGGCGTCGCGCTCGTGGTGTCGGTCGTGCTCGTCTCGAGCCTCGTCGACCTGCCGTTCAGCGCGGTGCGCGCCTTCGTCATCGAGCAGCGCTTCGGCTTCAACCGCATGACGCCGGCGCTCTTCGCCGCGGACCTCGCGAAACAGGCGATGCTCAGCGCGCTCCTCGGCATCCCGCTGCTCTTCTGCGTGCTCTGGCTCATGACGCGCGCCGGCGAGGCGTGGTGGCTGTACGCGTGGCTGACGTGGGTCGGGTTCAGCCTGGTCGTTCACTTCCTCTATCCCACCGTGTTCGCGCGCTGGTTCAACAAGTTCTCACCCCTCGCCGACGCGACGCTGAAGGCGCGCATCGAGGCGCTGCTCGCCAAGTGCGGGTTCCGCGCGAAAGGCCTGTTCGTCATGGACGGCTCGAAGCGCTCCAGCCACGGCAACGCCTACTTCACCGGCTTCGGCGCGGCGAAGCGCATCGTGCTGTTCGATACGCTGATCTCGCGCCTCCAGCCTCCCGAGATCGAAGCGGTGCTCGCGCACGAGCTCGGCCATTACTCGCTGCACCACATCTGGAAGCGGATGCTGCTGGTCTTCGCCGGCAGTCTCGCGACGCTGTGGCTGCTCGGCTGGCTCGCCGATCAGGATTGGTTCTACGCGGGCCTCGGCGTGCAGACCCCCGGAACGGCCGTGGCGCTGCTGCTCTTCTTCATGGCGGTGCCGGCATTCGCCTTCCCGCTGCACCCGCTCGCCAGCCTGTACTCGCGCAAGCACGAGTACGAGGCCGACGCCTACGCTGCGCGGCACGCGGATGCCGCGGAGCTCGCGCGCGCGCTGGTGAAGCTCTACGAGGACAACGCCGCCACGCTGACGCCGGACCCGCTGCACTCGGCGTTTTACGATTCGCATCCGCCAGCGGTGCACCGCATCGCGCGGCTGCAGACCCTCGGAGCCTGATCATGACGCGCCTCGCCGACGAGCATTGCCGGGCGCTCCCCGCCGGCACCGCGCCGCTCTCCCGGTCCGAGATCGATGCGCTGCTCGCCGACGTCCCGGGCTGGAGCTACGACGGCCGCGTGATCTCGAAGTCGTATTCGTTCGAGGACTACCATCGCACGATGGCGTTCGTGAACGCGATCGCCTGGATCGCGCACCGCGAGGACCATCATCCCGACCTCGCCGTCGGCTACAATCGCTGCCGCGTGGAGTTCAGCACGCACTCCGTCGGCGGGATATCTCGGAACGATTTCATTTGCGCGGCGAGGATAGAGCGGCTGCTGAGCCGGTGAGTCCCGCGGCCCTGGTCTCGGGCCGCGTGGTCGCCGCGTACGGCCGGCGCTTTCTCGTCGACACCGGTTCGGAAATCCGCTCCTGCATCGTGCGCGGCCGCACGAGCGAGGTGGTGTGCGGCGACCGCGTCGCGCTGCGCCCCGCGGAAGCCGATGGCGGCGTGATCGAAGCGGTCGACCCGCGCTCGTCGCTGTTCCTGCGCTCCGCGCCGCACCGCGCCAAGCCGATCGCCGCCAACGCCACCCAGGTCGCCGTCGTGGTCGCGACCGATCCGAGCTTCTCCGACGAATTGATCGCGCGCGTGCTCGCCGCGGCCGAGCACCAGCGCCTGAAGTCGTGCATCGTGCTGAACAAGGTCGACCTGCCGGCGGGAACGGCGCACGAGCGTCTCGAGCCCTTCGCTCGCGCGGGCTGCCGCGTCGTCGAGACCAGCGCGCTCGGCGACATCGCCGCCCTGCGCGGGGCGCTGCGCGGGGAGACCACGCTGCTCATCGGGCAGTCCGGGATGGGAAAGTCGACGCTGGTCAACGCGCTCGTGCCCGCGGCGCAGGCGAAGACGCGCGAGATCTCGAAGTTCCTCGCGTCCGGGCGGCACACGACCACCAGCGTGACGCTGTACCGGCTCGACGCGGAAAGCGCGATCGTGGACGCGCCCGGGATGCAGGAGTTCGGCCTCGCGCACCTGACACCCGTCGACGTCGAGCGCGGATTCGTCGAGTTCGCGCCTTTCCTCGGTCAATGCCGCTTTCCGGACTGCCGCCACGGGAGCGAGCCCGGATGCGCGCTCGCGGCCGCGGCGCAGGACGCGCGCATCCACCCGCGCCGGCTCGAGCTCTTCCGGCGCATCGTCGCGGCCGAGCGCGCGCCGGGGTCCGCCCGGTGAGAGTCGTCTTTTCCTCGCTCAACCTGGTCGAGCTGCATCATCTCAAGAACCTGCTCGAGTCCGCGGGCATCCGCTGCCGCATCGAGCGCGAGCTGCTCGCGCGCCTCGCGGGCGAGATACCGTTTCCGGAGTGCGCGGCGAGGCTGGTGGTCGATCGCCCCGAGGACGAGGCGGCCGCCGAGGAGATCGTGCGCGATTTCGGCCGTCCCCGGCGGCCCGGCGCGCCGTGGACCTGCGCGGGCTGCGGCGAGCGGCTGGAGGGTCAGTTCACCGCGTGCTGGCGCTGCGGCGCCTCGCGCTGAAGCACGCTTCAGCGGACAACGGTGGCCAACCCGAGGAGCAGCAGCAGCATCAGCCACAGGATCAGCGCGCGCCACACCAGCCCGATGGCGCTGTCGAGGAAACCCGTGTCCGCGTCGTCGCCGACGCCGAGGGGCGGGCGGTCGACGAGGCCGCCGTGCTCGGAGACCGGCATGCCGAGCTTGACGCCCATCGCGCCCGCGCCCGCCGCCAGCACGATGCCGAGCCCCGGATCGGGCCAGCTCGCCGCCTGCGTGCGCCAGCAGTAGACCGCGTCCTCGAAGTCGCCGACGATCGCGAAGCTTACCGCCGTCGCGCGCAACGCCGGCCATTCGAGCAGCGCCAGCGCGCGCGCCGAGAACCGGCCGAACGGGCCGGTGTCGGTGTGCGCGCCGGCCCAGCGCCGCTTGAGGAAAACCGCGAGCCGGTACAGGACCGCGCCGCTCGGGCCCGGCAGCAGCACGAACCAGAGCACCACCCCGAACACGTGGCGGTGCGAGGCGACCAGCGCCTGCTCGATCGTGATGCGAACCAGCGCCTCGCGGTCCAGCTCGTCGCAGCGCTGGCCGAGCCACTGCGACAGCACGTCGCGCGCGCGCGCGATATCGTCCTGCTTGAGCGCGAGATGGATCTCGGTGAAGTGATGGCTGAACTGGCGGAAACCCATCGTGAAGTAGAGCGCCACGACGTTGAAGGCGAGCGCGAGCAGCGGACTCACGCGCCACAGGAGCGCGTAGACAGCCCAGGTCGCGAGCACCGGCGGCAGCACCGCGATCAGCCAGGCGATCGCGCCGTGCTCGGCCTCGCCGGCGTTGAACTGCTGCTCGAGGAACATCGCGTAGCGCGCCGCGAGCGAGAACAGGTAGCGCCGCTCGACCAGCGGACGCCATTGCTCGAGCAGCAGCGCGGCGACGAGCGCGGCGAGGCTCATGCCGCTCTAGGCCCGCAGGAAGCCGTACAGGTTCATGAGCATCCCGGCGGTCGCGCCCCAGATGTAGTACTCGCGGAAGGGCATCGCGTAATAGCGCCGGCGCTTGCCTTCCTGCAGCACGGTGTTGCGCAGATGGTTCGCCGGGTCGAGCAGGAACGCGAGCGGCACCTCGAAGATCTCGGCGACCTCGAACGGGTCGGGGCGCAGGTCGAGGGGCGGCGACACGAGCGCGACGACCGGCGTCACGCGGTAGCCCGTCACGGTCACGTACTCGGGCAGCCGCCCGAGCAGCTCGGCGCGCTCTTGCGCGAGCCCGATCTCCTCCTGCGCCTCGCGCAGCGCCGTGGCCTCGAGCGAGGCGTCGCCCGGCTCGACGCGCCCGCCGGGGAAGCTGATCTGGCCGGCGTGGTCCTGCAGGTGCGGGGTGCGGCGGGTGAAGAGGACGGTGAGAGCGTCGCGGCGCACGACGGGGACGAGGACGGCCGCGGGACGGATCTCCGCGGGGTCCCTCCACAGGTGTCCGTCGCCGGACGCGATCGGCTCGGGGCGCGCGCTGCGCGCGAACCGGGCGCGCAGCCACGGCTCCGAGCCCGCCTCCTCCGACACTCCCCGGGGTTCTGGTTCTCGACTCAAGGTCCCGCTATTCTATCGGGGCCGCCGGATGCGCACCCGTCCGAGCCGGTCCTAGAACGAACCGCCCGACTTGAAGCGCTCGGTCGCCTCGATCACCTCGCTCTGGATCCCCGGCTCCCACACCGAGTGCCCCGCGTCGAGCACCATGCGGAAGACGGCCTCGGGCCACGCGGCGTGCAGCTCGTGCGCAGTGACCGCCGGGCACACCATGTCGTAGCGGCCCTGGACGATGATCCCCGGGATGCGCCGCAGGCGTCCGGCGTTCGCGAGCAGCGAGTCCGGCGGCAGGAAGATGTCGTTCATGAAGTAGTGCGCTTCCATGCGCGCGAGGCCGAGCGCGACCCCGTCGCTCGCGAAGTACGCGACCGTCTCGTCGCTCGGCATCAGCGTCGAGCACGATCCCTCGTACACGCTCCACGAGCGCGCCGCGGGCATGTGCACCGCGGGATCGGGATCGACCAGGCGCCGGTGGTAATTCACGAGCAGGTCGGAGCGCTCGTCCGGCGGCAGGAATCCCGCGAAACGCTCCCAGGGCTCGGGGTAGACGTTGCGCAGCCCGTACAGGAACCAGTCGATCTCGCTCCTGCGGCAGAGGAAAATCCCCCGCAGCACGAGCCCGAGGCAGCGCTCGGGGTGATGCTCGGCGTACGCGATCGCGAGCGTGCTGCCCCACGACCCGCCGAACACCAGCCAGCGCTCGACGCCCAGGTGCCGGCGCAGCGTCTCGAGGTCCGCGATGAGATGCGGCGTCGTGTTGTCGCGCAGCTCGCCGAGCGGCGTCGAGCGGCCCGACCCGCGCTGGTCGTAGACGACGATGCGGTAGGCGTCGGGGTCGAACAACCGCCGGTGCTTGGTCGAGCTGCCCGCGCCGGGTCCGCCGTGCAGGAACACGACCGGGATCCCGCGCGGGCTGCCGCACTCCTCCCAGTACATCGAGTGGACGGCGTCGAGCCGCAGCATACCGCTCGAGCGCGGCTCGATCTCCGGGTAGAGCGCGGTCATCCGGTCAGGGAGTGAAGATCACCGACCCCGTGGTCTTGCGCGACTCGAGATCGCGGTGCGCCTGCACCGCGTCCTTCAGCGCATACTTGTGGCTCACCTCGATCTTCACCTTGCCCGATTTCACGAAGTCGAACAGCTCGTTCGTCAGCGCGACCAGGTCCTCGCGCTTCGCGGCGTAGGTGTTCAGCGTCGGCCGCGTGACGTAGAGCGAGCCCTTCGCGGCGAGAACGCCGAGGTCGGTCGGGCCGACCGCGCCCGAGGCGTTGCCGAAGCTCACCATCAGCCCGCGCGGCCGCAGGCAGTCGAGCGACTGCATGAACGTGTCCTTGCCCACGCCGTCGTAGACCACCGGGACCCCCTTGCCGTCGGTCAGCGCCTTCACGCGCTCGACGAAGTTCTCGCGCGTGTATACGATCGTGTGATCGCAGCCGTGCGCGCGCGCGAGCTTCGCCTTGTCGTCGGAGCCGACCGTGCCGATGACGGTGGCGCCGATCGCCTTCGCCATCTGGCAGGCGATCAGGCCGACGCCGCCCGCCGCGGCGTGGAAGAGGATGGTGTCGCCGCGCTGCACCTTGTACGTCTGCCGCAGGAGGTAGGTCGCGGTGCAGCCCTTCAGCATCATCGCCGCGCCGGTCTCGAAGGAGATGCCCTCGGGCAGCACGACCAGGCGCTCGGCGGGCATGTTGCGTACCTCGGCGTAGGCGCCGATCGGTCCTCCGGTATAGGCGACGCGGTCGCCCGCCTTCACGTGCGCGACGCCCGGCCCCACCGCCTCGACGACGCCCGCGCCTTCGTTGCCCATGCCCGAGGGCAGCGCGATCTTGTACAGGCCGCCGCGCTGATAGGTGTCGAGGTAGTTCAGGCCGACCGCCTTGTGGCGCACGCGCGCCTCGCCCGGGCCGGGATCGCCGACCTGCACGTCCTCCCACTGCATCACCTCGGGGCCGCCCTGCTTCTGGATTCGAATCGCCTTCGGCATCACTCCTCCTGGAGAAAAGCTCGTTTCAAACGAAAAGCGTGAGCACGCCGGTGTAGCCGTAGAGCCGGTCGTGCGAGATTTCGCCGTTGCAGAAGAACCCGACCATGGGGAAATCGCCGAGCTCCTGGCGGATGATCTCGAGCTCGGCGGACTTGCGGCCGAACATCTGCGCGCCGCGCCCGATGCACGAGTAGTACAGGCCGCCGCGCGGAACGCCGCGCACCTCGGCGCGCAGGCCCCTGAGCATGCGCACCAGGTCTTCGCGCGCCGCCTCGCCGTCCCGGCGGCAGAACATGATGCTCATGCCTTCCTCGACCGGCGCCCCGATCGCGAACAGCTTGTTCCGCGGATCGATGCCGACGACGTTGCGCGCGAGGTAGTCGCCGGTGTCCGACCCGGGAACCGACAGGCCCACGAGCACGTGGCGCGCCGCGCGGCCGAGGTCGCGCGCGAGCTCGTCGCCGATCTCCTCGCGAAACACGTCGAGCGCGGGCCGGTCGTCGAGCGCGGCGATCACGTTGCGCTCGCACGCGGTCACGCGATGGCGCACCGGCGCGTGCGTATCCGAGCGCGTGAGCGGCGCGCAGCCCTGGGTGAGCCGGGTCGCGATCGCGACGTCGGAGGAGAAGATCACGCCCGAGAGCCCGCCCTGCAGCACCTCGTTCGCGATCTGCACCGTGCGCGTGCGCGAGCTCGACAGCCCGCCGACGAGGAAGCCGCTCTCGACCTTGCGCGACATGTCGTCGATCAGCTCGGGGATGTCGGGCGTATGCGGGTCGCCGTGCACGACCGCGAAGTTGCCGGCGAGCGAGCCCGTGACCGTGCGCGTGCCGGCGCGCGGCGGCCGCTGGCGCCCGGAGAAGACGCGGTAGCAATCGTGCGGAAACGCGCCCAGCATCACCGACATCGCGGGCTCGTCGAGGTATTCGGTGCCGGTGGCGATCACGCCCACGCCGACCGTGCCGATCCAGTCGTCGACGCCGGTTTCCTCCTTCATGTAGTCGAGGAGCTCGGCGGCATGCGCGGCGTAGTGGTCGCTGAAATAGAGGAAGCCGAGGTTGGCGCCGCGCGGCGCCGAGCCGAGCGCTTCGGCGCAGCTGCGGGCGGCGTCCTGCCAACGACGCGCCGCCGCGTGCGCGTGCCGGAACGCGGGGCTCATTTCTTCTCGGGCTCCTTGTCCTTGCCCGGCTTGGCCGAATGGGGTCCCGCGCTCGTCGACCCCGAGCCCGTCGAAGGGGTCTGCTGCAGCATCTTCAGCCAGGCCTCGGCGAACCGGCGGCCGGCCTCGCCCGCGTCCGCGTTGCCGGGCGCGCCTTTGCCTTGCGCCGCGCCCTGCATCGCGGCGAGCGTCGCGCGCTGCATCTCGAGGCCCTGGATCGTCATGCGCAGCGCGGCAAGGTTCATGTTCAGCCAGTTCTCGACCGACTTCAGCTCCGCGATGCGCCGGTCGACCTCGCCGACATCGAGCGTCGGCGCCATCACGCCCGGCAGGCCCATGGGTGCCCAGAGGCTCTTCATGAATTCGAACGGGTCCGGAGACTGGCTCATTGGGTTGGCGGGCGGGGCGGTGCTGCGGGGCGCTTCCAGTCTAGTTCGCGCCCTCCAAAAATTCCAGTACCTCGGGACGCCGCGCCATGGTGTCCTCGTATCCCAGGTCTATCAGCGCCTGACAAAAGCCCTTCTCGAACAGCAGGTAGCTCGCCAGCGTCGAGCCGTTGCGGTTCATCGCGCCGATGCCGCGCAGCAGGAAGCGTATCGTCCACGGCAGATCGGGCAGGAAGCGCACCGCGATGCGCTCGAGCGGCTGGCTCGGCTGGATGACCAGCACCTTGATCCGCCGCAGCGGCAGGCCCGCCTCGCGCAGACGCTCGGCCGGAATCAGCGAGATCGTGCGGTTGATGCGGTGCAGCCGCTCGATGTCGACGTACAGGCCGTCGAGGAAGATGCTGTTCAGCGCATGGCCCGCGATCTGCGCGAACGACGGGTAGAGGCTCGAGCGCACGCGCGGCGGCTCCACGTTCACGTGCCGCCCGGTGCCGATCACGAGCACGCGGTCCGACCCGAGGTGCAGCGCCGGGCTGACGGGTGCCATCTGGCGCATCGATCCGTCGCCGAAGTACTCGCGGTTGATCTTCACCGCGGGGAAGATGAAGGGCAGCGCCGAGGAGGCCATGAGGTGCTCCACCCCGATCGGCATCGCCGCGCCGACGCGCTGCGTGCGCTCCCAGGCCTCGGTGCCCGGGCCGCCCTGGTAGAAGCTCACGCTCTGGCCCGACGAGTAGCCCGAGCAGGTGATCGACACCGCGTAGAGGTTGCCGTCGTCGATGTTCTGCTGGATGCGGCCGAAGTCGAGGCTGCGCGCGAGCAGCTCCGCGAGCGGCGTGTTGTCGAGCAGGGACACGGGGCTCGAACGCGAGATCAGCATCATCGCCGCGAGCCAGCGCGCCCCGGACCGGGCCACGGCGAGCGGGTCCGAGCGGTAGACGTGGTGCACGCGGCAGTCGGCCCAGACATCGAGCAGCTTCTCGACGCCGGCGCCGAAGTCGTTCGCGAAGACGGCAAGGGTCGCCGCGTTGATCGCGCCCGACGAGGTCCCGCACAGGATGGGAAAGGGATTGCGCTTCGGCTGCGCCAGCAGCTCGCTCACCGCCTTCAGAACGCCGATCTGGTAGGCGGCGCGGGCACCGCCGCCCGTGAGGACGAGCCCGGCTTTCGGCTTGGTCGGTTCCATGGTGAATCGCCGCGTTGTTCTTGTCGCAGACGCCCGTGCGCGAAGCGCGGAGTTTAGCCGCTCTAGCCCGGCCTTGCGAACAGCCGCATCTGCTCCCTCGCCGCGTTCACGTCGACGACGGTGAGCGCGGTGACGTTGACGATCCGGCGGACCGTCGCCGACGGCGTGAGGATGTGCACCGGGCGCGCGGCTCCGAGCAGGATCGGACCGATGGTGATGCCGTCGCCCGCGGCAGTCTTCAGCAGGTTGAAGGCGATGTTCGCGGCGTCCAGCGTCGGCATGATCAGCACGTTGGCCTCGCCTTTCAGGCGCGAGCGCGGGAAGCTCGCGAGCCGCAGGCTCTCGTTGAGCGCGGCGTCGCCGTGCATCTCGCCCTCGATGTCGAGCTCCGGAGCGTTCCGCTCGAGCAGGGCGAGCGCTTCGCGCATCTTGCGCGCGCTCGGCGCGTCGCTGGTGCCGAAGCTCGAGTGCGACAGCAGCGCGATCTTGGGCGCGACGCCGAAGCGGCGCACCTCCTCCGCGGCGAGCACCGTCATCTCGGCGACCTGCTCGGCTGTCGGATCGTGGTTCACGTAGGTGTCGCAGATGAACACGGTGCGCTTCGGCAGCATCACCACGTTCATCGCATAATAGTGGTTCACGCCTGCGCGCCGGCCGATGACCTGGTCGATGTAGCGCAGGTGCAGCTCGTGCGTGCCGAAGGCGCCGCAGATCATGCCGTCCGCTTCGCCGCGGTGGATCGCCATGGCGCCGATCAGGGTGTGGTGGCGGCGCATCTCGATCTGCGCGTACTGGGGCGAGACCCCGCGCCTTTCCACCAGCTTGAAGTACTCTTCCCAGTATTCGCGGAAGCGCGGGTCGTACTCGGGGTTCACGAGCTCGAAGTCCTTGCCGGGCGCGATGCGCAGCCCGAAGCGCTCGATCCGGCGCTCGACCACGGCGGGCCGCCCGATCAGCACCGGCGCCGCGAGGCCCTCGTCGATCACGACCTGCGCCGCGCGCAGCATGCGCTCGTCCTCGCCCTCGGCGAAGACGATGCGCCGCTTCGGGCCCTCCTTCGCGGCGGCGAAGATCGGCTTCATGATCAGGCCCGAGGTGTAGACGAACTGCTGCAGCTGGTCCTTGTACGCCTCGAGGTCCTCGATCGGACGCGTGGCCACGCCCGAGTCCATCGCCGCCTTCGCCACCGCGGGAGCGATCTTGGCGATGAGCCTCGGGTCGAACGGCTTCGGGATGAGGTAGTCGGGGCCGAACTTGAGGTTCTGCTCGCCGTAGGCCGCGGTCACGACCTCGGACTGCTCGGCCATCGCCAGGTCGGCGATCGCGCGCACCGCCGCGAGCTTCATCGCCTCGTTGATCGCGGTCGCGCCGACGTCGAGCGCGCCGCGGAAGATGAACGGGAAGCACAGGACGTTGTTCACCTGGTTCGGGTAGTCCGAGCGGCCGGTCGCAATCAGCGCGTCGGGCCGCGCCGAGCGCGCGACGTCGGGCAGGATCTCGGGCTCGGGATTGGCGAGCGCGAGGATGAGCGGCCGCTCGGCCATGCGCTTCACCATCCCGGCCTCGAGCACGCCGCCCGCCGACAGGCCGAGGAACACGTCGGCGTCGGGAATGATGTCGGCGAGCGCGCGCGCGGGCGTCTTGCGCGCGTAGCGCGCCTTGTTCGGATCCATCTCCTCCTTGCGGCCCTCGTAGACGACGCCCTTGATGTCGGAGACCCAGACGTTCTCCATCGACAGGCCGAGCCCGACCAGCAGGTCGAGGCAGGCGAGCGCGGCCGCGCCCGCGCCCGAGCACACGAGCTTCACGCGCGCGATATCCTTGCCGACGACGCGCAGGCCGTTCAGGACCGCGGCGCCGACGATGATCGCCGTGCCGTGCTGGTCGTCGTGGAACACCGGGATCTTCATGCGCTCGCGCAGCTTGCGCTCGATGTGGAAGCACTCGGGCGCCTTGATGTCCTCGAGGTTGATGCCGCCGAAGGTCGGCTCGAGCGCGGCGATGATGTCGACCAGCTTGTCGGGGTCGCGCTCGTTCAGCTCGATGTCGAAGCAGTCGATGCCGGCGAACTTCTTGAACAGCACGCTCTTGCCTTCCATCACCGGCTTCGCCGCGAGCGGGCCGATGGCGCCCAGGCCGAGCACGGCGGTGCCGTTGGTGACCACGCCGATCAGGTTGCCGCGCGCGGTCAGCTCGCGCGCCTGCGCGGGGTCGCGCACGATCTCGTCGCACGCGGCGGCCACGCCCGGGGTGTACGCGAGCGCGAGGTCGCGCTGGTTCACCAGGCCCTTGGTCGGGACGATCGAGATCTTGCCGGGCCTCGGCAGGCGGTGGTAGTCGAGCGCGCTCTTGCGCACCGAGTCGTCCATGGCGGGTTTCTGTTCCGAGTGGGAGCGGAATCATAGCCGATTCGCCGCGGACCGCGGCGTGGCCGGCGCGGTATGATGAACGCCGTCGGAGACACGATGAAGCGCGAACACGAGCCGCGACTCGCGGCGCGGATGGCCTCGATCGAGCCGTTCCACGTGATGGACGTGCAGGCGCGCGCGCACGCGCTCGAGGCACAGGGGCGCCGCATCGTGCACATGGAGATCGGTCAGCCCGACTTCGGCGCTCCCCCGCAGGTCGCCGAGGCGGCGATCGCGGCGATCCGCACGCGGCGCCTCGGCTACACCGCGTCGGCGGGCCTGCCCGCGCTGCGCGAGGCGATCGCGCGCCATTACCGCGAGCAGCTCGGCGCCGACGTCCCGGCCGAGCGCATCGTGGTCACGACGGGCGCGTCCGGCGCGCTGCTGCTCGGGCTCGGCGTCCTGCTGAATCCGGGCGACGAGGCGCTGATGCCCGACCCCTGCTACCCCTGCAACCGGCATTTCGTGCGCCTGTTCGACGCGGTGCCGAGGACGCTCGCCGTGGACGAGCGCCAGTCGTACCAGCTCTCGGCCGCCGACGTGCGCTCGGCCTGGACCGGCGCGACGCGCTGCGTGATGCTCGCGACGCCGTCGAACCCGACCGGCACCCTGATCGAGCCCGGCGCGCTGCGCGAGATCGTCGACGAGACCCGCCGCCGGGGCGGAACGGTCGTGGTCGACGAGATCTACCAGGGGCTGGTCTACGGGCGGGCGCCCTCGACCGCGCTGTCGATCGCGGACGACGTGTTCGTGGTCGCGAGCTTCTCGAAGTACTTCAACATGACCGGCTGGCGCCTGGGATGGATCGTCGTCCCGGAGCGCTACGTGCGCGAGGTCGAGAAGCTGGCGCAGAACGTGGCGATCTGCCCGCCGGCGCCGTCGCAGCACGCGGCGCTCGCCGCGTTCCGGCCCGACACGCTCGCGCTGCTCGAGGAGCGCCGCGCCGAGTTCGAGCGGCGCCGCGATTTCATGGTACCGGCGCTGCGGCGCCTGGGATTCCGCATTCCGCTCGTGCCGGAGGGGGCGTTCTACATCTACGCGGGGTGCGAGCGCTTCGGCGACAGCTGGGACCTGGCGCTCGGCCTGCTCGAGCGCGCCGGCGTGGCGATCACGCCGGGGATCGACTTCGGGTCGAACCGGCCGCGCGACCACGTGCGCTTCGCGTACACGCGCGCCCTCCCGGACCTCGAGGAGGGCGTGGCGGCGATGGCGCGCGCGCTCGCCTAGAGTCCCGGGCTAGAGGCGGCTCAGGCGGAGCTGCGCGCGGTCTGCTGCGGCTGCGGCCGGTTGACGCGCCTGAGCGCCTCCTCGAGGCGCTCCTTCTCGGCCATCACTTTCTGCGCGTACTGGCTCGAGACGTCGGCGAGCGCGCCGTTGTAGAACTGCAGTCCGGCCTCCAGGCTGCCGGTGCGCCGGATGTATTCCTTCAGGATGCGCGCGCCGAGCAGGATGTTCGTCGTCGGGTCGAGCACCTCGTCGCCGGCCTCCAGCTTGTCCTGGTGATGCTTGGGGATCACCTGCATCAGTCCCTTCGCGCCGACGCCGCTCTCGGCGATCGGGTTGAAGCGCGACTCGATCGCCATCACCGCGAGGATCAGCAGCGGGTCGAGACCGACCTGCTGACCGGCGTCGTACGCCGCGTCGACCAGCTGCTCGGTGGCGGAGGACGCGACGCGATAGCGGCGCGCCAGGTAGTTGACGAGCGCGCGGTGCTTGGCGGCCTGCGGGTCATCGACGCGGTCGGCGAGCAGGTCGCCGTCGAAGCGGATCGGCCCCTGCGCCGCGGCGCGACCGAGGTTCTCGGGCAGCCCCACGGCGCTCTGCATGACCAGGAAGATCACCGCCGCCAGCCCGACGAAGGCCAGGCCATGGTGCAGCGTGGTCGCGATCGCCCGGATCCCCGTGCGCAAGCTTTGCTTCAGTTCGGCTTTGTCCATTTGCACCCTCCTTGCCGGCCTGCCCGAAGGCAGGAGGCTGGAACCTGCATGAAGCGCCACGCCCCGAAGGCGCGGGTGAGTCCTCTCTGGCGGATTTCTTGTTCTGGGGACGGCCTGCCGGGGCCCGGAACGGGCCCACGGGCCGGATTGCCTACCGGCCGTCACCACTAAGTCAAAAATCCCGGCGGACAGTTCCCGGCCGTGAATTTTTTGGCACAGTGAGGGACGGATTGTAAATGCGCCCCACCGCGCGGTCAAGCCTAATTATCCTTTACTTATCATGATCTTGACGCTGTCATGCTGCGTCGCAAAACGCTCGAATGGCTGCGGTGCAGCCCGGGACGCGGGTCACGGGCTGTCCGCAGCGACTCGCCAGCCCATCAGGGCCGGGACCCCGTCGGAAACGGCCAGGCCGCAGCCGGGTTCAGCGCCGTCTTGGCGCCGGGAGTGGCCGCGGTCGAGGGAGCCGGCGCCGGGGTAGCGGCCGCCGGCGCCTGCGGCGCCGCCATCGGGGTCGCGCGGCGCGCGCGCTTGCGCGTGCCCGCCTTCTTGCGCGCGGAGCCCTTTCTCGATGCCGCCTTGCGCTTTGCGCCCGCGCGCTTGACGGACTTCGCAGCCGTCCTCCGGCCTGCTGCTCTCTTCTTCTTCTTCGCCGACTTCTTTGCCTTCTTCGCTCTCTTCTTGGCCATGGCCGACCTCCTTCAAAGTTATGAAAAACCACGACCCGCCCGAACCTGCGGGTCCTTCAACCGCCGAGGCCGCTCCTCCGCGGATTGAATCCTGTCCCTGCCTTCGCCCAGAGCAGGTCCTGGTACAGGATATCGGGGTCCAGCCGGATCCCGGCGTCCCA
>Ga0070741_10006017_pt1 | contig 26368 bp, 21 predicted proteins | sample Coa_R1_4_FD_66440 | JGI IMG/M metagenome (GOLD analysis project Ga0070741, IMG submission 66440) | Surface soil microbial communities from Centralia Pennsylvania, which are recovering from an underground coalmine fire - Coalmine... | ecosystem: Environmental > Terrestrial > Soil > Unclassified ... | reverse complement strand
GGCAGCGTATCAATCGGCCGGACGGGGTCTTGTGCCTGACCACTCAAGCAGGTCAGACGACGTTGTAACTCAGCATTGACCACGCCGAATCCCCGGCCGAAACGCCGGGTCAGGTCATGGGAGAGTCGTTCCAGCACCTGCTCCCCGTAGCCTGCCCGTTTCTCTCCGCCCTGTTCGATTTCGATGATCCGCCGCCCGATTTCCCAGTAGGTGGCGGTCATCACGGCGTTGACTGATCGCGCCGCCGCACGGCGACCGGCCTCCAGTATCCGGGTGATTTCAGCCAGGACGGCGTCGTAAGCGTCGGGGCTGCTTTTTGTGGGAACGAGTGTTCCGGATCGTCTGGGCATAAGGTTATTGAGAGATTGTTACTCTCAGCATACTGCATCCGTGACCCCTGTCAATCCGGCCGGCAGTGAACACACCGGTCGCCCGCGGCTGTTTCACCCCACACAGTAATACCAGGCCTGTCACCTGCGAATCGTCCTGCAAGAAACAGACAGCAGAGATTATCTGTCGTATACTTCTCCGGCTTTGCGATGACGCACTCAGGGATTATCGTACTTCAGTCAGGCAGCATTGCTCCGATGTACTGAATCTGTCCGCTACTGATTGATTTCAGAGTAAATTCAGCGACTTCGACCCCACAGGAGAAAGCAATGTCCATTCTGGGAAGGCACATCCTCTGTGTTGATGACAATCGGGAGACCTGTGATCTGCTTACCCTCTGGCTTGAAAAGGTGGAGGGCTGTTACCTGACCGTGGCTGAAACTGTGGCCGAAGGTCTTCAACTGGCAAAGAGTACTCGCTTTGACCTCTACCTTGTTGATGAGTGGCTCCCGGACGGGACTGGTGAGGAGTTGTGCATGAAGCTCCGCGAATTTGACGCGACCACTCCGATTGTCATTCACTCAGCCGACGCACGCGCAGCCACAAAGGAGCGTTTGCTCAGCACCTGCGCACAGGCGTTCGTGACGAAGCCGGGCGATCTTGATGTCCTCTCCCGGACAATCGCAAGGCAGATGGCGAAGAGTACGGGCCATTGAGGAGAAAGAGACGGCGAGAGACGATGGTACCGGGACAGCGCTTCACGAAGCAGGGGGCGGAAAATAAACTGGGCCGCGCCGTGCGTACGCTCGTTTCCCCGTCAGCTGTCATACAGGGGACGACGGGGCGCGTGGTCAGGGCCGAGGAGTCAACGGTGGTTATGATCTCGTGGTGGAGTGGGATGCGTGAGTTTCCAACAGCCGCTATCAGGACTGGTTCACCAAAGACGAGTACGAGAATCATCTGCAGGAAATCTGCGCTGAGGGGCTTTGCTGAGTGGGGAGACTCACAGGCTCAGCTCTTCCGCCGAGTAGTGTTGGTGAGGCCGTTAGGCCCTGCCGATGCGACAGCGGTCCTCAGCCATAAGATAACCCGCCGTCTGGTTGCCCGGCAGTATACACAGGAGAGACGGATCCCGCCAGATTCCTCAACTTCTGATACGAATTTCTCTGCCAGCGGATCGTTAGTGACATCCGTTATTACAGCAGGTCTCCCCTTTTAAGCACTCAATCCCTTCTTTGGCGATTATCGGCACCATCACGAGTGCGGCCACCGGGTCTGCCCACCAGCCAAAAAGGGCATTCATAAGAAGACCGCCGGGGAGAATCGCCGGGAGATGAGTGCAGAGTTCCTTCTGCTTCGCGTCGGCTCCCGGTGCGTTGCCGCTGATGGTGGTGGCTGCCTTCCTTTTGGCGCAGGCATTACGACGAGCTGAATAGCAGCAGGAAGAATTCACGGCATGGTCCGGGCCGACAGTTCGTGAGTGACCAGATGCAACCGTCTACGACCAGACTCCGTCAGACACGAATTAAAGCCTGGCACCAGCAGATAAATCCAGTCTGGTGTTGACCTGCATTTCGGCAGTAATCTGTCCGTGGAGAACCATTAAAGATCATCTGCGGCAGGAATGAGGGCCTGGCCCCTTTCTTTTCAACGCTGACAGTTCCTTTAACAGGAGAAACAATCAATGACACACAATCATCAACAGGAAACCCTGAGCCTGGTGGTCTGGGGGCAGACAAATGTCGGGATCGTTCGCGGGAACAATGAAGACGCCTTCGTGGTGGCAGATCTGAAGACGGGACACAAAGCCGTACCAGATACCTTGTTCGTGACACCGGTCAGTCGGGTCGGCGTCCTGCTGGCGGTTTCAGACGGAATGGGTGGGGCCAGTGCCGGTGAAGTGGCCAGCCAGCTCGTGGTTGATGCGCTTGAGTACGAACTCAGCGCCAGCCGGGATGAGGTGGTTCAGCACGCCCTGAAGGACGCGGTTGAGAAGGCTAACCAGCTGGTCTGGGAAACTTCGCGGCAGCAGGATCTGAAAGGGATGGGGGCGACGCTGGTTGCCATCGTCATCAGCGGGACTGATGCCCACGTTGCCTCAGTCGGTGATTCACGGGTTTATCTGATCCGTGGGACTGCGATCTGGCAGGTCACCAAAGACCAGAGTTACGTCGAGATGCTGGTGGACTCCGGGGCGATGACCCGCGAGCAGGCCGAGCAGTCACGATTCCGAAACGTCATTCTCCAGGCGATGGGGCAAAGTCCGGAAATCAACGTCGCTCAGGACAAAATTGAACTTCAGTCGGGTGACGTGCTGCTGCTGTGTTCGGATGGTCTGTCGGGCAAAGTCCGCTCTGAAGAAATGTGCCAGTCAGTTCTTTCTCACGCGTCGCTGGCCGACGCCGGTCACGAGCTGATCGCCAGGGCGAATGAGCGCGGCGGGGAAGATAACATCACTCTGATCCTGTCCAGACTGACCGAAGCGAACTGAAAGTGCCAGCCGCTGAGCATCCTCAATGAAACATAACCAGCCCTCCAGATTCTGGCGTTCAGCCGCGCAATGTCTGTTCGGCAGCATCGGTCTGGCATTGCTGACCTTTGTCTGCTTTCGACTCCATGTCAATCCCACGACGGTCGCCCTTCTTTATCTGATTGTCATTGTGCTGGTGTCCCTCACAGGTCGCTTCATTCCGGCGGCCTTTGTCTCGATCATCGCCTATCTGTTTCTGGACTCCTTCTTCACCGCGCCGCTGTTCCACCCGGCGATGAACCAGCCGCTGGACGTGGTGGCGCCGATTGCCTTCCTGACAACCGCTCTGGTCATCACCCGCCTGATGTCCAGAGTGCGCAGGTCGTTCGAGGAAATCCAGGCCCTGAAAGACCAGCTCCGACTCGTGATTGACACCATTCCCGGGCTGGTCTGGAGCGCCCTGCCTGACGGTTCCGCCGAGTTCCTGAACCAGCGCTGGCTGGAATATACGGGCCTCTCTCTGAAGGAGGGGCTGGACTGGGGCGGGAAGGTCGCAGTTCATCCCGAAGACCGCGCCAGGTTCGTGGATGAATGGAGAGCGGCCCTGGCGGAGGGGAAACCTCTGGAGACTGAAGCACGCCTGCGGCGCGCTGACGGGGAATATCGCTCTCTGCTGATCCGCGCCGTGCCGCTGCGCGACGAACTGGGGAACATCGTCAAATGGTATGGAACGAGCAGCGATATCGAAGACCGCAAGCGGGCGGAAGAGACCCTGCGCAAGTCACAGGCAGACCTGGCTCACGTCACACGGGTGATGACGATGGGGGAACTGGCGGCTTCCATCGCCCACGAAGTCAACCAGCCGCTCGCGGCCATCGTCACGAACGCCGGCGCCTGCCTGCGGTGGCTGGCGGGTGATTCGCCTAATCTTGACGAGGCTCGCGAAGCCGCCCGGCGCATCGTCCGCGACGGGAACCGGGCGGGCGAGGTCATCACCCGGATCCGGGCGCTGTTGCGGAAAACGGGTACTGAGAAGGCGCTGCTGGACATTAACCAGACCGTGCAGGAAGTGGTCGCGCTGACGCGGAATGAAGCAGCGCGAAACGGGGTGGCGCTGCACCTGGACCTGGCCGCCGATCTCCCGCCCGTGTCGGGGGATCGGGTGCAGTTACAGCAGGTCATTCTCAATCTCGTCATGAACGCTGTCGAAGCGATGGCGGCAGTTACCGACCGCCCGCGCGAATTGTTCATCTCCACCCGTCAGCACGAATCCGACAAGGCGCTGGTTGCCGTGCGGGACTGCGGGGTGGGGGTCGCGCCGGAGAATCTGGAAAAGGTCTTCGACGCTTTCTACACCACCAGATCGCAGGGGCTGGGGATGGGGCTGGCGATCAGTCGCTCCATCGTCGAGGAGCACGGCGGGCGGCTGTGGGTTGTCCCGAATGACGGAGCTGGCGTAACTTTTCAGTTCACCCTTTTGAAGCATTAATAGGAGCGCTTATGCCCGAACCCGGAGCAACGGTCTTTGTCGTGGATGACGATGAGTCAGTCCGTGAGTCTCTGGTCAGCCTGATCCGGTCGGCGGGGCTGAATGTTGAGACGTTTGCCTCGGCGCAGCAGTTTCTCGCCAGCCCGCGACCGGACAACCCGGACATACCGGGTTGCATGGTGCTGGACGTGCGGATGCCGGGACTCGGCGGGCTTGACCTCCAGCAGCGGATGGCCGAACTCAGGCTTGAGATCCCCATTATTTTTATCACCGGCCACGGCGACGTCCCGACCTCGGTGCGGGCGATGAAAGCGGGCGCCGTTGAGTTCCTGACCAAGCCGTTTGACGACCAGGATCTGCTGGATGCGATCGGGCAGGCGATAGAGCGTGACCGGGTCGCGCGCCGGCAGCGGGCGGAGATGGCGGAGTTGCGCAGCCGGTATGAATCACTGACGCCGCGCGAGCGGGAGGTGATGGAACTCGTGGTCTCAGGGCTGCTCAACAAACAAGTCGCCGCCCGGCTGGGCACGAGCGAGATCACCGTCAAGGTTCATCGAGGTCAGGTGATGCAAAAAATGCGGGCGGAGTCTCTGGCGAATCTGGTCAGGATGTCTGAGAAACTGAAAATACCCCGCGCAAAGAAATTGTAGAAGGCAACCGCGAAAACCCCACAGCCTTCAACCCACCTATACCAACGTATAATAGATTTTCTGCCTCGCACGCTGCTATTTAAGACCACGTCATCAAAGATGAAAGGTCGGGATGGCTGGTCTCCCTCTGATTTCAGTTGTGGACGATGATGAATCTGTCCGCGAATCGCTTCAGGGTTTAATCAGGTCTGTCGGATTCGCGGCGGAGGTCTTCGCTTCGGCTGAAGCGTTTTTGAATTCGGAACACCTCCGCCAGACGCGCTGCCTGATCCTCGATGTGCGCATGCCGGGGATGAACGGGCTCGAACTTCGGCGACGGCTGGCAGCCAGTCAAAGTGAAATCCCGGTCATCTTCATCACGGCACACGGAGATGAAACAGCGCGCTCGCAGGCGCTGCGGGACGGCGCGGTGGATTACCTGTTCAAGCCGTTCAGTGAGGAAGCGTTACTGAATGCGATCCACGCGGCTCTGAACTCGAAGTGAGGTGGGTCGAGAGACAATCGAGACCGCGCGAAAGAGATAAAGACAAACATAGAAAGTCTCATCGTCAATTCACCGGTCCCGGAGAATGTGGATGAATCCTGTTCTATTTACGTCGAGCTGGCTTTGCCGGGGAAATATTCAAAGTAACCGGAGCGCCGGAGAAACTGCCGGGTGGACCCGGCGCTTCGGGTTTACGGTTTTTGTTTTTGCTTTTCTTCTCACCGGCGTTACAAATCCGGTCGCCGGACAATCTCAACAACCGGTAACCATCAATCAGGCCGTTCAGGAAGCGGTTGAGAAGAATCTCTCGCTGCTGGCGGAACGTTACAACCTGAGCGTTGCCGACGCCCGGATCGTGACCGCCAGGCTGCGGCCCAACCCGGTGTTCAGTCTGGAGGCCGGTCACCTCAATTCTCTCTTGCCGGGGGGCAACCCCGCCGAAGCGGGACCGAATGAGTATGCCGCCCGGACCGATTTCTTGTGGGAGCGCGGAAACAAACGGCGCTACCGCATCGAGGTCGCGGAGCAGGCGCGCGCCGTCGCCCGGCTGCAACTGCTCAACACCATCCGTCAGCTCGCGCTCGATGTGCAGAACGCTTTCGTCGAGGTGTTGCTGGCGGAGGAAACGCTCGCGCTCGCCGAGCAGAATCAGGCCTCGTTCAAACGCATCGTGCAAATCAGCACGGAGCGCGTGCGCGCCGGTGATCTCTCACAGGTCGAACTGGCGCGCACACAACTGGCCGAGTTGCAATTCAACAACGCGGTGATTCAGGCACAGGTGAAGCTGAGGATCGCGAAACAACGCCTGCAACTGCTGATGGGGCGGCTCGTGCCCTCAGAATCGTTTGATGTGGCAGGTGAGCTGCGGCGCGAGCCTTTGCCCTTCTCACTCGAAGAACTGCAACAGCAGGCGCTCAACCGGCGGCCCGACTATCTGGCGCTCGAACGCGACCAGGCGCGTTCAATCGCCGAAGTCCGTTCGCAGATCGCGCAGGGTAAAGTTGATTACACCTTTGGCGCGGAATACCGGCGCCAGCAGGCGCCGGTCTCTGGTAACCTGCTGGGTTTTTTCTTCAGTGTTCCGCTGCCGGTCTTCAATCGCAACCAGGGCGAGATCGAACGGGCGCGCCAGGAACAGCGGCAGATCGAGGCCCGCCTTCGCGCGCTCGAAGCCGATGTTCGCAACGAACTCTCCACTGCCTGGCAACAGTACGACGCGGCACGCGCGCTGCTCGCGCGCATTGAAAGCGAGATGCTCGCCAGGGCGCGGCACGTGCTGGAGACGATGGAGTATTCCTATCGCTCCGGCGCAGCAAGCCTCGTGGAATTTCTGGACGCCCAGCGCGCCTTCAATGACACGATGCAGAGTTACAACGAAGCGCGGGCCGAGTATGCGCGCAGCCTCTTTCTCATTGATTCGATCACGGGAAAGGGTCTTCCCTGAGTCATCACACTTCGGCAAAGGAGCGGTGATGGACTGGCGCATCTTCCTGACTACCTTCGGTGTGATCTTCCCTGGTCGCCTTCATCATTACCGGCGTGTTGATTCTCGGCGGGAGATTCTGAGAGGCGCGCTGCTTCAGGGCAGGTCTTCAGACTAATGGGCGGGAAAGGATTATCTTCCGTGTTCGGATCACTACTCAGGCGGCTCTTCGCCGCTTACCTGCGAAGCTCCTGGCGCGGCTCCCATTCGCGCTGGCGCCTCTACCGGGCTTTGGCGGACGCCCAGCCGGGTGGAGAGTTCGGCAAGGTACTCCGGCGCTTAGCCGAGTTCGAACACCGGCGCACGCTCAGGCTGACCCGGCGACTGCGCCAGCGGCAAATCCCGCTGCCCGGCGACGAATTTTTGCTCGCCAAAGTGTGGCGATGGCTGCTGATACGTTGCGGCAGCAGGTGGGCAATGGCATGGATCGCACTGACTGTCACGAGCGAAGCGATCCGAGGCTCCATAGCGCTGCACACCGCTCTTGTGATCATCAGGATGAAAAAGATGAATACACATGGCACTCAACCGTCCGGCGTCTCTTACGCCATCGCCGCGGCTGCCCTGTTCGGGGCCAGCACACCGTTCGCCAAACTGCTGCTAGGCCGGGTTGAACCAGTGCCGCTCGCCAGCCTGCTGTACCTCGGTTCGGGCGTCGGTCTCTCGTGCTGGCTGGCGCTGCGTCAGCGGTTCAACGGCACAGTCGCCTCGGAAGCGAACCTTGTCTGGAGTGATTGGACCTCGCTGGCAGGCGCGATCTTTTTCGGCGGGGTGATCGGGCCGGTGGCGTTGCTCTTCGGCCTCGCGCACACGCCCGCCTCGACGGCCTCGCTGTTGCTCAATCTGGAGGGCGTCTTCACCGCCGCGCTCGCGTGGTTCGTGTTTCGGGAGAACTTTGACCGGCGCATTGCGCTCGGGATGGCGGCCATCACCGCCGGTGGGGTGTTGCTGTCGTGGGCCGAACGGCCGCAGTTCGGCGTGCCGTGGGGCGCGCTGGCAGTCGCGGGCGCGTGCCTCGCATGGGGCATTGACAACAACCTGACGCGCAAGGTTTCGGGCGGCGATCCGCTGCTCGTCGCCGCCGCGAAGGGTCTGGTCGCCGGCGGGGTGAATCTGCTGCTGGCTCAGGCCATCGGCGCAGCTTGGCCGCGCACGCCGGTCATCCTGGCGGCTGCGCTGGTGGGGTTGCTCGGCTACGGCGTGAGCCTGACGCTCTTCGTGCTGGCGCTGCGCCACATCGGGACGGCGCGGACGGGCGCTTACTTCTCGCTCGCCCCATTCGTCGGCGGGGCGCTTTCGCTCCCGCTGTTACGCGAGCGCCTCACGATTTACTTTCCCGCCGCCGCCGCGTTGATGGGGCTGGGAGTCTGGCTGCATCTGACGGAACGGCACGCGCACGACCACCGGCACGAGGCGATGACGCACGACCACCGGCACGTTCACGACGAACATCACCGACACGAACACGACAGATTTGTGCCAGCGGGAGAGCCGCACAGTCACCCTCATCGGCATGAAACGCTCGTGCATAGTCACCTGCATTACCCGGACATACACCACCGTCATCAGCATTAACCAGCGGGACCTGAATGGATGAAGAGAGATACCGGGCTGCCGGCCAGGCTGATTAACGGGAAGGATATTCTGATGATGAAACGACTGCTTCTGCCGGGATGTATGTTCGCACTGCTCGCAGGTTGCGGGAGTAAGACCGCACCGAACATCGCGCCAACGCCAACGCCTGCCACCTCATCGGGCGTGATCATTATTCCGCCCGATTCACCGAAGCTCGCGCAGATTCGAGTCGAGCCGATGCAGACGCAGGCCGTCCCTGCGGGTGAAGTCACCGCGCCCGGAAAAGTCGAAGCCAACCCGAATCGCATCTCGCGGGTGCCACTGCCGGTCGGGGGTCGCATCACGCAGGTGCTGGCCAGACTCGGCGACAGCGTCAAGGCGGGCCAGCCGATCCTGACGATTGAAAGTTCTGATGCGGACGCCGCCGCCGCCGTATACCTCCAGAGCGAAGCCGGAATCACACAGGCCAATGCCGCGCTGACCCAGGCGAATGCGGCGCTGTCAAAGGCGAACAATACGGAGCGCAAGGCGCAGGCCGATTACGACCGTGTGCTTGATCTGTTTGAGCACGACGCGGTAGCGAAGAAGGAAGTCCTCAACGCTGAGAGCGATCTGAGACAGGCAAAAGCTGAAGTGGAGAACGCGAGGGCCGGGGTCGAACAGGCGAAGGCCGGAATCGCGCAGGCGAGGGCGTTGCGTGAACAGTCGCGGCGGCGGCTGGCCGTGCTGGGACTCAAACCCGGTGAAGCAAAGCCGCAGGTCATCGTACATGCGCCGCTCGCGGGCAAGGTGCTGGAGATCAGCGTCGTGGCAGGTGAATACCGCAACGACACGACCGCCCCGGTCATAACGATTGCGGACCTGAAGTCGGTCGTGGTCTCGTCGGATGTGCCCGAAAGTTTGATTCGCCTGATCAGGGCTGGTGAATCCGTGGAGATCACGTTCGACGCTTATCCCGATCAGACTTTTCATGGGCGAGTGGCGCGAACAGCCGACACGCTCGATCCGAAAACGCGCACGATCAAGGTGCTGGTCGAACTCGACAATTCGCGCGCTCTGTTTCGTCCGGAGATGTTCGGGCGGATTCGTCACGTCGAGGCAGTCAGGCAGATGCCCGTGCTGCCGGTCGGCGCGGTCATTCAGGGTGACGGTAATAACGTGGTTTACGTCGAACAGAGCAAAGGAAGGTTTGAACTCCGGCAGGTCGGGCTGGGCGCTCGCGTGGGTGATGTCGTCGCGATCATCAGCGGAGTCAGCCCCGGCGAGCGGGTGGTCGTTGACGGCGTGATGCTGCTCAGGAGTTAGTATCGCGAATCAGGACAATTGAAAATCAGAATATGGGACACGAACATCGTCATCACACATCAGCAAACTTCGGACGCGCATTCGCCATTGGTGTGGCTCTCAATCTGGGTTTCGTGATTCTTGAAGCCATTTACGGGCGACTGTCTCATTCTCTCGCCCTGATAGCCGATGCCGGACATAATTTAAGCGACGTGCTTGGTCTGGTGCTGGCCTGGGGCGCAACGGTTCTCGCTCGCCGCCGTCCAACGCCTGAACGCACTTACGGATTCCGGCGCTCTTCGATCCTGGCTGCACTGATCAACGCAGCAGTTCTCCTCATCAGCGTCGGTGCGATTGCGTGGGAAGCTGTCGGACGCCTCAGCCATCCTGCTTCTGTCGAAGAGAAAACAGTTATCGGGGTGGCCGCCATCGGCATTGCCGTCAATGCCGGGACGGCTCTCATGTTTATGTCAGGTCGCAAAGGTGACCTGAATATTCGCGGGGCATTTATGCACATGGCTGCTGATGCCGTCATCGCACTCGGCGTCGTCTTAACCGGCGTTGCGATGCTTGCTACCGGATGGTTATGGCTCGATCCGCTGGTCAGTCTGGTGATTGTCGCACTCATCGTGTATGGCACATGGGGACTGCTTCGTGATTCGGTCAACCTGGCCCTTGATGCGGTGCCTGAGGGGATAGACGCAAATGGAGTCAGGGAATATCTGGCAGGTTTACCGGCCTGCGTTGAAGTCCACGACCTTCATATCTGGGGCATGAGTACCACCGAAGCAGCCCTGACCGCTCATATCGTGATGGCGCAGGCTGTCTGTGACGATGAGTTGCTGGCCAGGACAGCCAACGAATTGCATGAAAAGTTCGGGATTGAACACACCACCTTGCAGGTGGAATCCGGCGACCCTGCCTATCCTTGTCAGTGTCGCCTTGGCTGATGAAATGATCGCCTTCACGCTGGAAGACTGAGAAAGGAGGACAGTTTGGTCAGACTCCTGCTGCGGTTCGCGCTGCAACAAAGACTGTTGTTTGTCGCGCTCGGCCTCGTGCTCGTCGGCGTCGGCCTGTATGTTTTCACAAAACTGAAGATCGAAGCCTACCCCGACATCTCAGACACGCAGGCGGTCGTCATCGCGCAATACCCCGGACACGCGGCGGAGGAAGTCGAGCAGCAGGTCACCGTGCCGATTGAACGCGCCCTGAACAACGTGCCGCGCGTCAACGGGCGGCGCTCACGCACGATCTTCGGCCTCGCGGTCGTCGAACTCACTTTTGAAGACCCCACTGACGATTATTTCGCGCGTCAGGTGGTCACCGAGAAACTGCGCGACGCCGAACTGCCGGCCGGCGTCACTCCGTCGCTCGGGCCGCTCACTTCGGGCATCGGCGAGATGTACCGCTACCGGCTGGAAGGCGCCGGGAATGATTCGCTCCGGCTGCGCGAGATTCAGGACTGGGTCGTCATCCCGCGCCTGCTCCAGGTCCCCGGCGTCGCCGACGTGGCGCCCTTCGGCGGGCTGGTCAAACAGTACCAGATCGAAATTGATCCGTTCGCGCTGGAGAAATACAAACTCTCGATCAGACAGATCGCCGACGCCATCAATGCCAACAATCAGAATGCGGGTGGCGCGATGCTCGACAACAAACAGCAGAGCATGGTGATTCGCGGCGTCGGTCTGATCAACTCGGTCGCCGACCTTGAAAACATCGTCCTCGACGCGGCGGGCGGTGTGCCGGTCTTTGTTCGCGACGTGGGCAAAGTGCGGATCGGGGCCGCGCCTCCGACCGGCATCTTCGGGATCGGCGACCAGTCGGGCGGGGTCGAGGGCATCGTCCTGATGCGCCGCTGGGAGAATCCGAGCGAGGTGCTGGCGGCACTCAAGGAAGCGCTCGATGAACTGAACTCCGAGCGCCTGCCCGCGGGCGTCAGGATCGTGCCGATTTATGACCGCACCGATCTGGTCAGCAACACGCTGCGCACCGTCTCGCGCACGCTGGCCGAGGGACTGGTGATCGTCATCGCCGTGCTGCTGCTTTTCCTGGGCAACGTGCGCGCGGCGCTGCTCACGGCGCTGACCATCCCGCTCTCACTGCTCTTCGCCTTCATCTGCATGTACCTGAGCGGCATCCCGGCCAACCTGCTCTCGCTCGGCGCGATTGATTTCGGGATCATCGTGGACGCGACAGTCGTGATGGTGGAACACATCGTCCGCGAGCTTCAGGAGCGCGAACGCCGGGGGGAGCTGCGCGACCCGGTTGAAGCGATCCGCGCCGCCGCGCTGAACGTCGCGCAGCCGATCTTCTTCTCACTGCTCATCATCATCTCGGCTTACATCCCGCTCTTCACGATGGAGCGCGTCGAGCGGCGGCTGTTTGCGCCGATGGCGTTCACGGTGGCGAGCGCTCTGGTCGGCTCGCTCGTCCTTTCGCTGACGCTCGTGCCGGTGCTGGCGACGTGGCTGTTCCGGCACGGCGCGAAGAGCTGGGAGAACCCGCTGCTCCGCTGGGCGGCTGGTAAGTACGAATCTCTGCTGAACGTCAGTCTCAGGCGCGCGGCGCTGACGGTGTCGGTGGCCGTCGGCCTCGTGCTGGCTTCCTTCCTGCTGGCCCTCGCCCTGGGAACGGAATTCCTGCCGCAGCTCGATGAAGGCGTGATCTGGATTCGCGCCAACCTCCCGCCAGGCATTTCGCTTTACAAGTCGGCGGAAATCAGCAATCAGATTCGTGGGATCATCCTGCAATCGAAGGAAGTGAAAATGGTCATGTCGCAGACCGGGCGCAACGATTCGGGGACCGACCCGTTCGGCCCGAACCGCAATGAACTGCTGCTCGACCTGCAACCTTACAACACCTGGCCTGCGGGCAGAACGAAGCGCGAGCTGGTGGAAGAACTGGGACAGAAACTCCGCGCCGCGATCCCCGGCGCGTCGTTCAATTTCACCCAGCCGATCATTGACACCTCGACCGAGATGGCGACCGGCTCGTCGGCCGACCTCGCGGTGATCATCAGTGGCTCTGATCTGAAGAAACTGCGCGAACTGGCGACGCAGACGCTGGCACTGCTGCAGAGCGTGCGGGGTTCCGCCGACGCCGCCATCGAGCAGGAGGCGGATCAGGCACAGCTCCGCCTCCGCATCAAACGCGATGAAGTGGCGCGCTACAGCATCAATGTCAGCGACGTGCAGGACGTGATCGAACTGGCGATTGGCGGGCGAGCCGTGAGCAGTGTCTTTGAAGGGGAGAAAAAGTTTGATATCACGGTGCGCTACACGCCGGAGGCGAGGGTTGATGCCGAAGCGATTGGCCGCATCCTGATCACCACCCGCGACGGCGGGCGCGTGCCGCTTGCGCAACTGGCCGAGATCAGCGTCGCCAGCGGCGCGACGATTATTGCCCGGCGCGAAAATCAGCGACAGATTACTATCCGCACCAACATCCGCGGGCGCGATCAGGGCGGCTTTGTGGCCGAGGCGCAGCGGCGGTTCGGTCAGGAAATCAAACTGCCGGACGGCTGGCAGGTGAACTGGGGCGGGATGTTCGAGAACCTTGAGCGGGCGCGCCGGCGCCTGACACTCATTATCCCGATCACGATTGCGCTGATTTTCGGGCTGTTGTTTTCGGCCTTCGGCAGGTCGAGTCACGCCGGGCTGGTGCTGATGAGCGTGCCGTTCTCACTCATCGGCGGGGTCGTGGCTTTGTTTATCCGCGGCATCAATCTGAGCGTCTCGGCGGCGGTCGGCTTCATCTCGCTCTTCGGGGTCGCGGTGATGAGCGGCGTGCTGGTAGTTTCCGAAATCAACCGCGAACTCGAGGAAAATGGCGGCGACCTGAAGGAAGCAATCATCAGGGGCGCACTCAGACAGATGCGCCCGGTGCTGATGATGATCGTGGTCGCCATGCTCGGCATGATTCCGGCGGCCCGCGCCACCGGGATCGGTTCCGACGTGCAACGCCCGCTGGCGACGGTCATCGTCGGCGGTCTGCTCTCCACACTGTTTCTGACCCTGCTGGCGCTTCCAGCGCTGTATTATGTGATGATGAGGCGGAAGTCGGACAGGCCACCACGGGGCGGGAGTGAGGAGCCGCAGGTTTCATCGGAGGAGACCGAGGCCGGTGCGGAAGCTGAATCGGTCCCGGCTCTTTGAAGCCTCTCGGCTAAATCAGCGAGGCAGTAAGCGCGTGTCAGTAGCCCGACCGTGAGGGAGGGCTTGTTGGCAACAACTCAAGCCCTCCCTCACGGTCGGGCTACTGACACGCGGTCCCCGGAAACCGGTTTTGATGGAGGTCAGCAACCTGCTGATTCTTTCAAAGCACGCATTTTTCCGGCCCGAAATTTAGCCGAGAACCTTCGCTCTTTGAGAAAGGAGGAAACAGCAATGGAGCATGTAAAACTTGAAGGCAAAGCCAAAATGCTGCTGATCCACATTGACGATAACGACATGTGGGAAGGCGAGCCACTCCACCTGGCCATCGTCAAGAGGCTGCGGGCGATGGACATTGCCGGGGCGACCGTCTACCGCGGCATCCTCGGTTACGGGGCGAAGAACCGCGTGCATCGCAGCGGCCTGCTCGGCTTCTCGCAGGACCTGCCGGTGATGATCAGCGTGATTGACGCCGAGGAGAAGATTCGCCGTGCCCTGCCGGTGCTGGAGGAGATGATCACCGAGGGCCTGCTGGCGATGACTGATGTCGAGGTCATGAAATACACCTCCGGCAGGGACAGGTGAAGCAATCATCGGAACCACTGACTTTGAAACCACCCCGCTCAGGGGCCACGAGGGGGAATCAGGCAGATGACCCGGAAGAAGACAACCAGGCCGGATGAAGCGACCAGCGAAGCAGAGTTCTCTCAGGCGCCCGCTATCCCGCACTCAGAGCCGGCGGGCGGCACGGGCTCTCTTGAGGCCGCCACAGAACAAGAGCCCAATCCCGTCAGGCGCTTCTTAAAGGTACTCGGCCCCGGACTGATCACCGGGGCCTCAGATGATGACCCGTCCGGCATCGGCACCTATGCGACGGCGGGCGCTTCACTCGGTTATGCCACGCTCTGGACGGCGCCGCTGACTTACCCGCTGATGGCGGCGGTGCAATACATTTGCGCGAAAATCGGGATGGTGTGCGGGACAGGACTGGCGGGCGTGCTGCGGCAGCATTACTCCCGCTGGCTGCTCTACCCCGTCCTCGTAAGCCTGGTGGCGGCCAACACGATCAATGCCGGCACCGATATTGGCGCCGTTGCTGCCGCGATCAACCTGCTGGTTCCGATCCCGCCTGCCGCGCTGGTCGTGCCCATTGCCCTCATGATTGTTGTCCTCCAGATCTGGGGCTCCTACCGGCTGATCGCGCGAACCTTCAAATGGCTGACCCTCACTCTGTTCGCTTACATCGCATCCACCTTCCTGGCCAGACCCCACTGGGGCGAGGTACTCAGGGCCACTTTCATTCCGACGATCCGTTTTGACAGCACGTTTCTCTTAACGATCGTGGCGATTCTCGGCACCACGATCTCACCATACCTGTTCTTCTGGCAGGCGAGCGAAGAGGTGGAAGAAGAGGTCAGCATGGGCCGCAGGCGGCTCTGGGAACGCGTGGGCGCAACTGATGAGGAGCTGAAATACGCGGCCCTTGACGTTAACATCGGAATGATCTTCTGCAACATAGTCTTTTACTTCGTCATCCTGGGGACCGCCGCGACATTACATGCCGCGGGCAGGACGGACATAGAGTCTGCGACCGACGCGGCGCAGGCGCTGCGGCCGCTGGCCGGTAATGCCGCCAGCATTCTGTTCGCGCTCGGCATTATCGGCGCCGGCTTCCTGGCCGTGCCGGTGCTGACAGGCTCAGCCGCGTACGCTCTGGCTGAAGCTTTCGGCTGGCAGTATGGTCTGGACGAGAAACCTGAAAGTGCAAAACAATTCTACGCGGCCATCGCCATCTCAACCGCCATCGGTACGCTGATCAACTTCATCGGCATTAACCCGATCAAGGCCCTCTTCTGGACGGCAGTGATCAATGGTTTTCTTTCCCCCCCATTACTGGTGGTCATCATGCTGGTGGCTAACAACAGGGAAGCCATGGGTGATCGCACCAACGGCATCTGGATGAACGTGCTGGGCTGGGCAACGGCTGTCGTGATGTTTGCGGCTGCGATTGCCTCGGTGCTGTCATGGTGGAAGTCGTAACAGGGCAGCCGGGACGATCAGTGCATCCGGCTCGCCCCATTTGATCCCCTTTCACCGGGGGCCACAAGGAGAATCATGGCAATTCAACAGCAGACGATGCCTGACCTGAGTGAAGCCATCCGCAACCGCGATCTGGCCGGGCTGCGTGAATCGTTGAAGAACTGGCAGCCGCCCGACCTGGCCGAGTTGCTGAGCGGATCTTCACTGGAAGAAGAGGTCGTCCTGTTCCGCGTCCTGCCACGCAGGCTCGCCGCGGAATCCTTCGCCTACCTGACGCCGGAGCAGCAGAAGCGGCTGCTCAAGGCGATGGCGCAGGATGAGGTGACAACGCTGCTCAGCAGCATGCCGGATGATGACCGCACGCTGCTGCTCGAAGAGATGCCCGCCGAAGCCACCCGGCAGATGCTCGAACTGCTGACGCCTGAAGAGCGCGCGGACGCGGTCAAACTGCTCGGCTACCCTGAAGACAGCATCGGACGACTGATGACGGCGCATTACGTGGCGGTCCGGCAGGAATGGACCATTCAGCACGTCCTCGATTACATCCGCGAGCGCGGGCAGGACAGCGAGACACTGAGCATGATTTACGTCGTGGATGACGACGGGGTACTGATTGACGACATCCGCATCCGCCGGTTTCTGCTGACCCCGCTGACTGCCAGAGTCGCCGACGTGATGGATTACCGCTACGTCGCACTGAAAGCCGCCGACAGCCAGGAGTCAGCCGTGCGGGTTTTCCAGGAGCAGGACCAGAAGGCGCTCCCGGTCACTGACTCGGCGGGCGTGCTCGTCGGGATCGTCACGATTGACGACGTGCTGGATGTGGCGGAAAAAACCGCGACCAGAGAGATTCAGAAGATCGGCGGTTCCGAGGCGCTCGATGAACCGTATATGGAGATCGCCTTCTGGCGGATGGTGAAGAAGCGCGCGGGCTGGCTGGTCATCCTCTTTCTCGGCGAGATGCTGACGGCGACGGCGATGGGCTTTTTTGAGAAGGAGATCGAACGCGCGGTCGTCCTGGCGCTTTTTGTCCCGCTGATCATTTCGAGCGGCGGCAATTCCGGCTCGCAGGCTTCAACGCTCGTGATCCGCGCCCTCGCGCTTGGCGAGGTCAGGCTGCGAGACTGGTGGCGCGTCGCCCGGCGTGAAATCCTTTCGGGCCTCGCGCTCGGCGGGATTCTCGGAACCATCGGGTTCTTCCGCATCACGATCTGGTCGGCGTTCTCGAATATCTACGGCCCGCACTGGCTGCTGGTCGCGCTGACGGTCGGGCTGGCACTGATCGGGATCGTGCTGTGGGGGACTTTGTCAGGCTCGATGCTGCCGTTCGTGCTGCGGCGGCTGGGCTTCGATCCAGCCACCTCTTCCGCCCCGTTCGTGGCGACGCTCGTGGATGTGACGGGACTGGTGATCTACTTCACCATCGCGCTGGTGATCATGCGCGGCACTCTGCTTTGAAGGGGGGCTTATCTTACTCCGGGTTGTCAAACTTTTCCAGGTCTGGCTGCTGCGCCGCTGCTGGCGGCACATGCGGGGGAATATGCGGATTTATCTGGAGCTGGCCGGGCGCGAGCCACACGAGGAACTGAGAACAGTGCTGCTGCGCCTGGCCACCCAGGCGGAAACCCGGGCCGCGCGGCGAGCCGCGCATCTGCGCCAGTTGCACCAGACTGTGCCGGATGATCGCGACCCGCCGGGCGCGCGCGTCTGGCGCTGGATCCTGGTGCGCTGCGGCCTCAGATGGTCACTTGGCTGGATAGATCGTGTCGAGCATGATGATCTGGTATTGTGTACTCTGTTCGGCAGACTGGTGAAGAGGGTGTCAGCAGTCCCACCGGTTTCGCGGAACAACGAGGGGTGACGGATTATTCGGCCCGGGTGTTGTCCCTGCCCGCTGCCTGTGCAGTGTGCAGATCCATGGTTATAACTTACAGGAAGGTCCAATATGAGTTACCGAGTTCTGTCCTGCCTGATTATCGCTCTCATCCTCGCCGTCATTCCCGTAGTGCCGGAATACCTCCCGGCACAGGCGCAGCAGCCGCCACAGCCGCCGCCCGGGCGGGGCGAACAGCAGAAGGGCGGCCAGCAGAAAAAGACTGACCGCCGGCAGGGGGCGGAGGCCGAGCCGCAGAAGGAGCCGGGTGAAGAGACGGTCAGGGTCGAGACGGAACTGGTCCAGCTCGACGTGAAGGTGATTGATCAGACGAACACGCCGGTCTTCAACCTGACGAAAGACGATTTTTCCATCTACGAAGACAAGATCAGGCAGAACATCGAGAGCATCAGCCGCGAGGAGGTGCCGGTCAGCATCGGTCTGGTGATAGACACTTCGGGGAGCATGCGCACCAAGCTGCAGATCGTCTCGGACGCCGCGCGCGGGCTGATCAGACAGATGCGGAATGACGACGAAGCCTTCGTCGCGCAGTTCAAGGCCGAGCCCGAACTGGTGCAGGACTTCACCCGCGACAAGCGCGAACTCGAAGACGCGATTGATCAGCTTTACACCAGCGGCGGGACCGCGCTGCTCGATGCCATCATCGCCACCGCGGATTACGCGCAGGAGAAGGCCAGACTGCGGCGCAAGGCGCTGATCGTCATCACTGACGGTCTGGACAAAAACAGCTCGGTCAAGGAGAAGGCCGTTCTGGAGGCGATGAAGGAGGACGAAGTGCAGGTCTACCTCGTCGGCTTCGTTGACGAGGATGAAGAGAAAGGACTCTTCGGCAGGCCGCCAGCGAAGAAAGCGAAGGACCTGCTCATGCGGCTGGCCGAGGATTCCGGCGGGCGGGCCTTCTTTCCGAAGGACCCGGGCGAGATGCCTGCCATCGCGGCACAGATCGCCAGGGACCTGCGGACTCAGTACGTCATCAGCTACTACCCCACCAACGACAGGAAAGACGGCTCGTTCCGTTCAGTGCGCGTGGTGGTCGCCTCCAGGGACAACCGCAAGCTGATCGCCCGCACCCGCCAGGGCTATTACGCGCGTGGTGACAAAGGGCCGGGGAAGGCTGCGGGCGAGCGGAAACCATAACAGCAGTACCGAATCGCTGACCGGGCGGCAACGAACATCCGACAGGCATGAGAAACCACACTGCATTCCTGATCATCACTGTGACCGTCTTCGCGGCGCTCGGCCCGCCGGCGGCGGGGCAGAGCGGGCGCCGGTCCTCGCGGGAGATGCCTCAGGGGCAACAGAAGCCTGCCAGAACCGGCCCGCCGGCCACCCGCCCGTCCCCGCCGGAGCAGAAAGAGCCGAAAGAAGAATCAATCCGCGTCAGCACGGACCTCGTGACTGTCGTGACCAGCGTGGCGGGTCCCGCAGGCGCGGCGGCCCCGCTCCGGCGCGAGGACTTCGAGGTGCTGGAGGACGGCGTGCCGCAGGAGATTTCGGCCTTCGCCCGCGACAACGACGTGCCGCTGCGGCTCGTCATGCTCTTTGACACGAGTTCGAGCGTGGCGCCGCAGATCGGCTTCGAGCGACGGGCGGCGGGGCGCTTCTTCGAGCGCGTGATGAGGCCGCAGGATCAGGCGGCGCTCTATTCCGTCGCGACCGAGGTGGTCGTGATGCAGGATTTCACCGGCCGGGTGTCGCTCCTGACCGGGGCCGCGAAACAGCTGCGGGCGAAGGGGGCGACCTCGCTCTACGACGGCATCTTTCTGGCCGCCGAACAGCTCAGCTCACTGCCCGGTCGCCACATCATCGTCATCGTTTCGGACGGGGGCGACACGACGAGCGGCAAAAACCTGAAGGAGGCCCTGGCCGCGGCGCAGCAGGCCGATGCCGTGATCTTCGCCATCTTCTCCGGCACGAGGTCACCGTCACAGAACGTGCGGGATCTGGCCGCCGAGGGCGCGCTCGCGACGCTCACCGGCGAGACGGGCGGCGAGACTTTTTACCCGCGCCCGTTGCGGGGTGATTACGATGAGGGGTCCGAGGATCAGGAACTGAAGCTCCTCGATGCGGCATTCGCCCGGCTCGCCGACCAGCTGCGGACCCAGTACACGCTCGGCTTTTATTCGGGGAACGAGGCGCGTGACGGGCGCTTCCGCAGACTGACCGTGCGGATCAGGAAGGCCGGGTACACGGCGCGGGCACGCGCGGGATATTACGCCCCCAAAAGCTGAGTGCGGGTGAGGTGATGATGCGACAGGGCTACTACTCGTCAAAGACGTAGCAGGTCAGGAGACATCCCTGCCAGGCTGGTGTGGTTTCATGCGATAATCCCAGCAGCAGATTTTCCTCTGAATTCGTTTTCAATGATCGCGATCAGACCACACAGGCTTTCACCATTATGCGCGTTCCTGCTGGCAGCGCTGCTCGGAGTGTTCTCCGCGCTGACGCCCGGGCGGTCCTCCGTGGCGGGCGCACAGCAGTCCGGGCAGGAACAGACTCAGGGCCGGAACCCACAAGGTGAAGACGTGCAGAAAATCCGCGTCGGGACGCAGCTTGTCAACGTCTTCTTCAGCGCGACCGACAAGGAGAACCACTACCTCAAAGACCTGACGAAGAATGATGTCATCGTGCTGGAGAACGGCAGGCCGCAGGAGATTTTCACCTTCAGGCGTGAATCCAACCTTCCACTCACCCTCGCGATCCTCGTGGACGTCAGCAACAGCGTCCGCCCGGTCATCCCCGAACTGACGGACGCCGGCACCAGGTTCATCAACTCCGTCATCCGGCCCGGTTACGACACGGGGGCGGTCATCCAGTTCGACAGCGAGGCGACGGTCATTCAGGACCTCACTTCCAACCCGGCTCGGCTGCGCCGGGGGCTCGAAGAGATCAGGCGCACCGCCGCGCCTGGTCGAAGGAGCCACGGTGCCACCATGCCGCCATTCCCGGGCGGACAGGGCGGCACTTCGATCTACGATTCGATCATCGCCACGTGCGGTGATCTGCTGACAGAGCAGCCCGGGCGCAGAACGATCATCCTCTTTACGGATGGTTATGACACGACCAGCATGAAGAAACGTTCGGCGGCGGTGGATGAGGCGCTGCGCGCCGAGGTGGTCATTTACGCCATCGGCATCGGCGACCCGAGCGAAGACGGGGTTGATAAGGGTGAGTTGAAGAAGCTCTGCGAACCCACGGGCGGGCGCGCTTTCATTCCCAGGGATGCGGCGGATTTGTCCCGCGCTTTCGCCGAACTTGAAGAGGACCTCCGCCAGCAGTACCTGCTCGCTTACGAACCGGCGAACGTTGCGGCCGACGGCAAATTCCGTAAAATCGAGGTCCGCATCCCCGGTCATAAGGAACTACGTATCCGTCACCGGCGCGGGTACTACGCGCCGAAAACATAAACGGCTGATTGACGTTCATCCAATAACACGCGCGGGGATTATGAAGTTTCTCCTGACCGCCATCGCCTCCTGCCTGTGCTTCATCGGGACTGCACCGCCTGCCGTCGCTCAACAGCCTCGCTCTGACACCCCCATCCGCATTGATACTGACCTCGTCACGATTAACGTGACGGTCACCGACAAGGCCGGAAATTACGTGCGCGACCTGCGGGCCGAAGACTTTCAGGTTTACGAGAACGGGCGGCTCAGGAAGATAGATTTCTTCCGCCTGACGGACGAGTCCACGATGTCGCGCCCGCTGGCCGTCGTCTTCGCCCTCGATCTTTCGGGCAGCCTCAAACCTGATGAGACGGGTACGCTCAGGCGCGCGGCGATGAAGTTCACTGAGCTGATGAAGGGTGATTCGGTCTTCGCGGCCATGTCATTCAACCAGGACGTGAAGGTGGTTCAGGACTTCACTCCCGATGCGCAGAAGATCGAGCGGGCCTTCGCGAAGATGAATCGCTTCGGCGGCTCGACCCGCATCTATGACGCGATTGACCGGGCGGTGACGATGCTCTCGCGCCGCGCGCCCGCCATGCACAAGGGCCGCGAAGTGAGGCGCGTCGTGATCGTGATCACGGACGGCTTCGATTCGGCAAGTGTGATTGACCGGCGTGAGCTGATCCGCCGGGCGAACTCGGCCGGCGTCTCGGTCTACTCCATCACCCTCCCGTCCTACGTCCTCACGCCGACCCATTCGGGCGAGCGGGTGATCACGCCGCTCGATGCCTCACGCATCGTCACGGCCACGGGCGGGCGCGATTTCTCCGCCGACGCCGGGGACTTCACGCCGGTCTTCAAGGCGCTGGCCGAAGAGATTCGGGCCAGCTACACGCTGGCTTACTACCCCGAAGTCCGCGACGGCAAATACCGCGAACTCCGCGTCACCACCTCGCGCGCCGGCGTCAGGCTCCGCGCCAGCCGCACGGGTTACACCGCGCCGGCGAACTGAGTCTTTCGCTATCCGCCGGAAGGAAAATATGGCTGGTAACTCAACCGAAAGTCTGGCTGAGAAAAGCGTGATCAATGAAATCGTGGGGCGGGCGATCAGGGATGAAGCGCTCTCGTGGAAGGTCCTCTGGTTCGCCTTTTGCATCCGCCGGGACCGCAGGGCTGTCAGGCTGGGAGATTCAATACCTGACGGACGGCGAACCCAGCCTCCTGTCGGGCAAAATCATGCTCACTACTGATGCCACCTGTGAATCCGTCAGCAATGACGTGCGGGGGCAACTGGCCGAACTCCGGGTACAGCCGAGATACGTGTAAAAATAGGACATAGGCGTTTTAGCCAGAGGGTAAATTCCCTGTTTTCGGCTTCTGTCAAATTTGATCGGCAAAATTGGTGCGAATGCCCAATGTTTGAGAAGGAATCAGAGAGGAAATTTTCCGGGTGATGTTAAATTTCTGGAAAGCTGGCTAACGCCCGAGTCAGGCCGCAATGAGAGCGGGCGCGTCAGTTGTCCATTCGCTATTGCTGTCGCCCCTCCAGGCGGCGGCTCGGCCGCCGCCTCTCGACGAAGTAATAGTGGTTCTCACCCTCGTCCTGCGCTTCGGCCACCCACGTCAGACCGGCATCGCGCAGCAACCGCTCATAGGTTTGCGCCCCGAGTGACTGCGACTGACGGCCGGTCATGGCATCCAGCCATTCGAGGGGCTCTTCAGGGGCCGTGAAGAGGAAACGCCCTCCGGGGTTGAGCGCGCCCGCCACCTTCCTGATGACAAGCGCTTGAGCTACTGGCTTGAGTAAGAACAGGAGCCCCCAGGCAAGCACACCATCGAAGGTCCGGTCGAAGAACTCAGACGCTTCGACCGTGTTTTGCTCGATCGGCACGCCCGGGAAGCGCTCGCGGAATGCAGCGACCATCGCCGATGATGCATCGACTGCGCAGGTCGCGAGGCCGGCCTCCTGCAGGATCCGCGTACTCGGCTCACCGGGGCCGGAGCCGAGGTCGAGGACTGTCGCACCCGGGGGAAAGGCTTGTGCCCATGCCCGGACGGTGGCGGCGCCTATCGCATCGCCTGCCAGGGGACGGGTGCCACGTCCAGCAACGTAAATGCTCGCGATCCCCTCATATCCATTGGAACCATCCTCGCTCATTGGAACCAGTCTGAGTGTCGACGAGAGTTGGGTTGCGGCCTGACGTCCAGCATCAGCGGCCCGGGCGCGCCCGAGAAGCTCGCGCGAAGACGAGGCGTGGACCGCAGGAGCGACGCGAAAGTCGATGAAGCCAGTGCGCCCGGGTCCGCTGCATGCGAGGTTCGGTTGCACCTGACGGAGCGCGGCCTTGCAGCCATCCAATCACCACGTAAGCCCAACGGCCTTTCTCATTGCATCTTCGAATGCCTGATCGTCGAGGCTTCTTCGCAAGCCCAAAATCATCTCAGCGTCCTGGCCGACCGGTACACGGAGCGGTGTCGCGGGGTCTTCGATTGCACTGGCGATGGCTAATGCGACAACTTCGGGTCCGGGTGGGCCGGTTGGCCCCGTCGTTTTGGTATCGGCTCCGGCCCACTGCTCCCACAGTCCGGCGTAGTCGGCTGGTCCCATATGAGGCTCGATCGCTTTCATGCCAGTAGCGATGTTTCCGGGCTCGATTAACACGCTGCGTATTCCAAAGTGACGGACTTCGTAGTGCAGTGATTCCGTCAAGGCTTCGAGCGCGAACTTGGAGGCGCTGTACGCTGCTCGGAGCGGCGATGAGACTCGGCCGTTCACACTCGATACATTCACGATGACGCCGGAACCCCGCTTTCGCCAGGCGGGCAAGACCCCCTGGATTACGCGCAACGCGCCGAGCGTGTTTGTCTCGAACATCTGTCGGAAACGATCAAGTGGATAGCCTTCCACCGGCCCTCCGCCAGATGTGATACCTGCGTTGTTGACGATTGCATCGAGCGGACCAACCTCTTCAAGGCACCGCGCCACGGAGTCATCGCTGGTGACATCGAGTACATGTGCCTGGATGCCTTCCAATCCACTCAACGCGGATACGTCGGTGGCGACGACTGAATGCCCTCGGTTGGCAAGCACCTGCGCCGTTGCCATTCCTATGCCGCGTGCCGCGCCTGTAATCAAAACCCTTAGCGCCTTTGACATTCGGAAGTCCTCTTGCGTGTCGTAGCTGGTCTTCTACGGTTTGTTCGCCAGCCACCGCACAAATCTGAGCGGAGCGTTTCAAGACGTTCACTGCTCAATCGAATGAAGTGCCCGGTTGAAGGGATGCCCGAGGATTCGCCCCTCGAGAAAATGCGACAGCGGCATCTGTGAAGGCGGATCTTACACGATGACGGATGTGGCGGCCAGGAAAACCGCGAAAAATCTATGGTGGCCAAAAAACCCTTAGAAAGCGGCCTGCAAAATTCCAGCAAAACCGTTGATTTTCACACGCAAAACCAACCTGGCCGGAATCCAGAGTTTTCGGCCGGTCGCCTATGTCCTGTTTTTACACGTATCTCGGCTGTACCCGAACTCAGAACACAGGTTCAATACCCGGCCCGGTAAGCAACACACTATCGGCTGTAGATGTCTACGGCCCGCCCTCCCCGGCAGGCTTCTGTCCCTGTTCACTCACCCCGGTCCGTTCAACTTTCGGGACCCGATAACCCCGACGCGCGCGGACGACAAAGTCCCTGCGTCTGACACTGACCGAGATCGCCCGGTAGCTGCCGTCATGCTGATCGTTGGTCGGGTAATAGGCGAGCATATACTGGTGGCGCAGCTCGTCGGCAATGAGCGCGAAGGCGCGCTCGGAATTTTCTATGCTCTCGGCCTGCAGGTGGCGCGCGCCGGACTGGTCGGCGAGCGAGCGGAGAAAGTTCGTGGCGATGCGGTAGCGCTCAAATTCAGCCCGCAGGCGGTCCTGCTGGCCGGGGACGAAAGGTGCGGCGAAGTAACGGCGCGGCAGCAGATACGGCGAAGTGGCCGTGCCACCGACGTTGCCCGTGTTGTACTGCACCGCGTAAACCAGCACGCCGGAGCGGGCAACCAGGTCGAGCGTACTCTCAGAGGTCGCCTGTCTGCTCCACGTGTCCACCCCGTCGCTGAAAATGACGATCGCCTTGCGCCCGCTGAGCGGCGCGAGCTTCTCGTTGATCGTGCGTGAGATTGCGTCGTAGACGGTGGTCAGGTAACTGCTTTTCACCGCGTTGATCGTCCGCTGCAACTGCCGGCGGTCGCTGGTGAAATCGCCGAGAAAACTGACCCGCTCGTCAAAGGTCACAATCAGCACGCGGTCCTGTGGCTGAAGCTGATTGACGAAGCTGCGCGCGGCCTTGCGGATCGTGCCCAGCAGCTCGCGCGTGCTGCGGCTCGTGTCAATCAGCAGGGCGACGTTAAAGGGGGCTTCGGTCGAGGAGAAAGACGCGATCTCCTGCGGCACGCCGTCTTCGCGCAGCCGGAAGTCACTCCTAGTCAGCCCCGTCACAAAACGCCCGTTAGCGTCAGTCACGATGACCGGGACGGGGATGAGCGCCGTGTCCACCTTGATCACATCCTGCTGCGGCCCCTGCTCACCTCCCCTGTTCTGTCCTGTATTCTGTGCCGGCACCTTCGGCACCGCCGCCAGCCAGAGCGCGGTCACCAGTGCCATCACCGGCCATGAAATTGCCGCCGCTCGTTTTCTCATCGGGTAACAGATGTTCCGGGGGTGGCGTAATAACCTTCCTTCGCGCGGATGGACAGGTTGGGAAGCCCCCGGGGCGGATTGACTTTGACCCTGATCTTACGCCACTTCCCGTCATGATTCAGGTTGGTCGGGACATAGCCGACGCTGTACTGGTGGCGCAGTTCGAGCGCGATCCGCGTCGTGGCGTCTTCGAGTTCCGCCGCCGAGCGCGGGAAGAAGGCCTTGCCGCCGGTCACCTGCGAAATCTCCTCGAGGATCCCCTGCCCCTGAATGTCGAGCGCGCCGCCCGAGCCGCCGCCCATTTCGACTATCCCGAGGGAATAAATCTGCACGCCGGCCTCGCGGAGCCGCTTGCGCAGTTCGCCGTAGGTGTAACGCGAGGAGTTGTCCTGCCCGTCGGAGATCAGCAGGATCGCCCGCTTCGGGTGGCGGCCCTGCCTG
>Ga0070741_10006016_pt1 | contig 26369 bp, 31 predicted proteins | sample Coa_R1_4_FD_66440 | JGI IMG/M metagenome (GOLD analysis project Ga0070741, IMG submission 66440) | Surface soil microbial communities from Centralia Pennsylvania, which are recovering from an underground coalmine fire - Coalmine... | ecosystem: Environmental > Terrestrial > Soil > Unclassified ... | reverse complement strand
GACGGTGCCCTGCTGGGGCTTCTCCTTGGCGGTGTCGGGGATGACCAGGCCGCTCGCGGTCTTCTCCTCCGCCTCGCTCGGACGGACGACGATCCGGTCATCCAGCGGCTGCAGGTTCATGCGACAAAGCCCTCCTGATGGGTTTGCTGGACCAGAGTTCTTGCTGTGCGATCGTTTAGCACTCTAGCCCAGAGAGTGCTAACGAACGCAACGTAGCAAGCTCAGTCGATCGTCGGCAACCGCAGCCCGGGCTGGGCCCCGCCCGACAGCGGCGTCGGCCCGTCCGACTGCAGGCGCCACCAGGCGGCGGCGGCGATCATCGCCCCGTTGTCGGTGCAGAGCGAGACGCTGGGGAGGAAGGCGCGGCGCCCCTCGGCCTCGGCGGCGTCGAGGAGCCGGGTGCGCAGCCGGGAGTTGGCCGCCACCCCGCCGCCGATGACCACCGTCTTGGCGCCGACCTCGGCCGCCGCCCGCAGCAGCTTGGTGATGCACACGTCGACGACGGCCTCCTGGAAGGCGGCGGCCACGTCGGTGACCTCGGCATCGGGCTCGCGCTTCACGTAGGTGGCCACGGCCGTCTTCAGGCCGGAGAAGGAGAAGTCGAAGCCCTCGTCGACCATCGGCCGGGGGAAGTTGATCGCCTCGTGGTCCCCGAGGGCGGCCAGGCGGTCGATCTCCGGCCCCCCCGGATAGCCGAGGCCGATGTGGCGGGCGACCTTGTCGAAGGCCTCGCCGGCGGCGTCGTCGATGGTCTGGCCCAGCACCCGGTAGCGGCCGTGGCCCTCCATCGTCACGATCATCGTGTGGCCCCCCGACACCAGCAGGAAGGCCAGCGGCGGCTCGAGGTCGGGCTCCTCCAGGAAGGCGGCGTACATGTGGCCCTCGAGGTGGTTGACGCCGACGTAGGGGATGCCCTGGCACAGGGCCACGGCCTTGGCGGCGCTGACGCCGACCAGCAGCGATCCGGCCAGGCCGGGCCCGGAGCAGGCGGCCACGGCGTCGATGTCGGACAGCGTGAGGCCCGCCTCGACCAGCGCCTGGGCGATGACCGGGTTGACCAGTTCGAGGTGGGCCCGGCTGGCGATCTCGGGGACGACGCCGCCGAAGCGGGCGTGGAGGTCGCCCTGGCTGGCCACCACCGACGACCGGAGGTTGGTGCCGTCCTCGACGACGCCGACGGCGGTCTCGTCGCAGGAGGTCTCGATGCCGAGGATGTTCACCGTCGTGCTCTCACAGGGGTTGGTCCTCCACCTCGGTGGTGCCGGGTACGCCGTCCTCGATGGCGGCGAGGAGCCGGCCGTAGTCGTCGCCGGCGACGTCCTCGGCCCACATCACGAGGGCGTCCTCCTTGGTCTCGGCGTAGTAGTTCTTGCGCACGCCGACCGGCCGGAACCCGAAACGCCGGTACAGGTTCTGGGCCGGCTTGTTGGCCAGGCGCACCTCCAGCGTCAGGCTGGTGGCCCCCCGCCGGCGGGCCTCCCGGGCCAGGGCCAGGAGGAGACGGGTGCCGACCTTGTGGCGGTGCCAGGCCGGGTCGACGGCAATGGTGGTGACGTGCCCGTCGTCGAGGGTCATCATCAGCCCGGCGTAGCCGACCACCTGCCGGCCGACGAAGGCCACGTAGTAGGCCCGGGTGGAGCGCAGCGCCAGCTCCGACAGGAACAGCGACATGCTCCACGGCACGGGGTAGACCTTCGACTCGATCCGCAGCACCGAGCGGAGGTGGCGGCGGCGCATGGCCACCAGGCGGACGTCGAGGTCGCCGGGTTCGAGCTCGGCGGCCATCACCGAGCCTGCTTCACCCAGTTCATCTCGGCGTCGGACAGCCGCAGGTACAGCGGGTGCACGTCGCGGGGCTGGGAGAAGTCCTCCCGCTGGAACTTGGCCCGGGTCAGCTCCACCAGCGCCGAGACGCTGGGGTAGGACAGGCCGGGCGGGCCGAACTCGACCCGCTCGAGGTCGTAGAACTGCTCCCGGTAGCGCAGCGCCCCGTCGCCGAGCAGCAGCACCTCTTCGCTGCGCGACATCAGCTCGGCACAGAGATCCGACGGCGTGCCGACCTCGTAGTCGGACAGGCGCTGCACGCCGCCCGGGACCTGGCGGTACATGGCGTAGAAGACCTCGCCCCGGCGGGCGTCGAGGGCCGGCACCACCAGCCGGGTGGTGTAGCGCACCTCGAAGGCCAGCAGGTCGAGGCTGGGCACGGCGATGAGGGGGATCCGCAGCGCCTGGGCCATGACCTTGGCGGTGGTGACCCCCACCCGCAGGCCGGTGAACAGCCCCGGCCCGATCCCCACCCCGATGGCCGACAGCTGGTCGAGCGACAGGTCGAGCTGCTCCAGCAGGTACTGGATGGCCGGGGCCAGGTGCTCGGCGTGGTGCTGGGGACGGGCCAGCTGCACCCGGCCGATGACCTGGTCGTCGGAGCCGATGGCCACGCCGACCTGGGGGGTGGCGGTGTCGAGGCAGAGCAGCAGCATCGGGCGCCTACCCCTCCGGGGTCTCCGGGGTGTGGTGGTCCTCGTCCGGGCGGTGGCCCTCGACGATCTCGGCCACCCGCCGGCTGCGCCGCCGCCACGACTCGCCGAGCAGGACCAGCTCGATGATCCGCTCGTCGGGCCCGGCCCCGGCCGTGAGGCGCACCTCGAGGCGGTCGGGGGGCAGCGCCGAGGCGGCGACCTCGCCCCACTCGATCAGCGTGACGCTGTCCTCGAGCTGCTCCTCGATCCCGAGACCGTGGATCTCCTGCATGCGCTCCAGTCGGTAGATGTCGACGTGGCAGAGCGGGACGCGGCCCTCGTCGTACTGCCGCACCAGGGTGAACGTCGGGCTGACGACGGGCCCCTCGACCCCGAGGCCGCGGCCGACGCCCTGGGCCAGCGCCGTCTTGCCGGTGCCGAGTTCGCCGGTGAGGACGACGACGTCGCCGGCGGCCAGCACGTCGCGGCCCAGCTCCTCGCCCAGCGCCCGGGTCTCCTCGACAGAACGGGTGACGACCTTCATGCGATCTCACAACCCGCGCGCCGAACGCCGGGACCGGTCAATGGATTGGGACAGGGAATCTTACCCCACGCAGGGTGGGTGGCGTCAGGGCCGCTCGACGCTCAGTGGCCCACGGCCGCCCGGACGGCGGCGGCCACGGCGGCCGTGGCCGCCACCCGCAGGCGGTCGGGGTGGGCGTCGACCTCGCCGGTGGCCAGGACGGCGGCGAAGTCCCCGTCGTAGCGGGTGTGGGCCGGCCGGATGGCCTGGGCCAGGCCGTCGTGGGCCGACTGGGCCAGCAGGTGGCACTCGGCCTTGCCCACCCGGGCGTCGGTGGCCACCACCACCAGCGTGGTGTTCTCGAACGGCGTGGCCACCGGGAAACCGGGCACGCCGGCCGGGGCGGTCGAGCCGGCCAGCACCGCCCCGTCGGCCGCCACCACGTCGCCGGCGGGATTGGCGGCCACCAGGGCCCCGACGGTGGCGTCGCCCTCCCGGACGGAGGCCGTGCCGAGCCCGGCGGCGACGCCGTACTCCCGGCCCCGCCACTTCCCGGCGGTGGCCCCCCGGCCGGCGCCGACCCGGCCCGAGACGGCGGCGGCGCCCCGGGCGGCGTCGACCGCCGCCGCCCGGCCTTCGTCGGGGCCCGGCGTCCGGGCCACCGGCAGGTCGAACAGCGCCGCTCCCACCACGATCGGCACCACGCCGGCCGCCGTCGGGAAGCCCTGCCCCCGCTCGGCCAGGAACCGCATCACCCCGTCGGCCGCCGCCAGCCCGAAGGCCGACCCGCCGCTCAGCACGACGGCGTCGATCCGTTCCACCAGCCGGGTCGGCTCCAGCAGCCCCAGCTCCCGGGTGGCCGGCGCCCCGCCCCGCACCTCACCGGAGCCGACGGTGCCGGCCGGCGCCCACACGACGGTGACCCCGGTGTCGGGCCCGGTCCAGTGCCCGACCCGGATCCCGGGAACGTCGGTGATGCCCAGCGAATCAGCCCAGGTAGCGGCGGGGTACCCGCTCGCCGATGCCGCAGCAGACCTCGTAGGGGATCGTCCCGAGCCGGACCGCCCACTCGGCGGCGCTGATCACGTCGTCGCCCTGGCGGCCGAGCAGCACGACCTCGGAGCCGACCGCCGCCGCCGCCGCCTCCGGCCCGTCCGACGGGCCGAGGTCGACCAGCAGCTGGTCCATCGTGATCGTCCCGGCGATCGGCTTGCGCTTCCCGCCGATGAGGACCTCGCCGCCGACCTGGCCCAGCCGCCGGGGGACCCCGTCGGCGTAGCCGACCGGCACGGTCACGACCGTGGACGGCACGCCGAGCTCGTAGCGCAGCCCGTACGACAGCCGCTCCCCGGCCACCAGGTCCCGCACGTAGCTGACCCGGGCCTTGAGCGACAGGGCCGGCCGCAGGGGCAGGCGACCGTCGAGCTCGGCGGCGGGCGGGATGCCGTAGATCGAGATGCCGCAGCGCACCAGGTCGTAGCGGGCCTCGGGGGCGGTGAGGACACCGGCCGAGTTGGCCGCATGGACCAGCGGCGGGCGGATGCCCATCCGGGCCAGCTCCGTGCGGACGGCCTCGAACACCGCCACCTGGCGGGCGGTGAAGGGGTTGTCGGGCTCGTCGGCCACGGCGAAGTGCGTCAGCAGCCCTTGCAGGTGCAGCTCCCGGTGCTTCGTGATGGCCGGGGCGAGGTCGAGCGCCTCGCTCGGCGAGCAGCCGATGCGGTGCATCCCGGTGTCGACCTTGAGGTGGACGGGCTGGGCCTCGGCGCCGGCGTCGGCCGTGGCCTTGGCCAGGGCGTCGACGAAGCGCAGGCTGTGGACCACCGGCGTCAGCCCGGCGTCGACGACCGCCCGGGCGGCCTCGACCGGCGGCTGCGACAGCAGCAGGATCGGGGCGTCGATCCCGGCGTCGCGCAGCTCGACGCCCTCCTCGACCAGCGCGACGCCGAGCCAGGTGGCCCCGGCTTCGAGGGCGGCGTAGGCGGCGGCCACCGAGCCGTGGCCGTAGCCGTCGGCCTTCACGACGGCCATCAGGCCGGCGGGCGACACGAGCCGGGCCAGCAGGCCCACGTTGTGGCGGATGGCGTTGAGGTCGACCTCGGCCCAGGCCGGGCGCCACGGCTTGGCCAGCGTGAACGAGCCGGCGGAGTCGGCGACGCCGCGCAGGGCGGGGTGGGGTTGGGTCGCCTCGGACGGGACCAGCATCCGCATCGCACCTCCAGAGGAGTGACTCGGTCTTCTTACCGCTCGCGGCGGGCCGGGGAACGGATGGATGGCCGCCGGCGGAGTCATTGGCGCCCTTTCGGCCCATTCGTGCGCTTCATGCTGTTCATGTGATTTGTGCGGTTCCTGCGTTCCGGGGAAGTTGGGGAAGGTCGGTCGGAGCCGGTCAGCCGGCGGCCAGCGAGGCCAGGACGGTCGGGAGGGCGTCGATGAGGTCGCCGGCCACCAGCCCGGCGTGGCCGGCGGCGTCGGCCGCCCGGCCGTGGATCCAGGCGCCGGCGGCGGCGGCCCGGAAGGCCGGCAGGCCGAGGGCGGCCAGGGCGCCGACGATCCCCGACAGGACGTCGCCGGTGCCGGCGGTGGCCAGCCACGGCCCGCCGGTGACGTTGACGGCGGCCCGCCCCGTGGGGTCGGCCACCACCGTCCGGCTGCCCTTGAGGACGACGATGGCGCCGGCCCGCTCGGCCAGGCGCCGGGCGGCGGCCACCCGGTCGTCCCCCACCTTCTCGCCGGCCAGCCGGGCGTACTCCCCGGCGTGGGGCGTCACCACGGTGGCGGCGGGCCGGCGGGCCAGGATGTCGAGGTCGCCGTCGAGGGCGTTGAGGCCGTCGGCGTCGAGCACCAGGGGGACGGGCGCCTCGGCCACCAGGCGGCGCACGGCGGCCACGGTGCCCGCCGCCCGGCCGAGGCCGGGGCCGACGATGAGAGCCCGGAACTTCTCCAGCCCGTCGAGGACCTCCTTGGCCGCCCCCTCGTCGAGGGCGCCCGACGACGTGGCCGGCAGCGACCGGGTGATGACCTCTCCGCCCGACGCCCGGGCGGCGGCCTCCCCGGGGAGGCCGGCCACGACGATGCCGGCCCCGGCCCGCAGGGCGGCCCGGCTCGACAGCATCACCGCTCCCGTCATCCCCTGCGATCCCCCGACCACGTAGACGCCCCCCACCGACCACTTGTGACTCTCGGACGACCGCCCGGGCAGCCAGGCGGCGACGTCCGCCTCCTCGGTGACGCCGAGCGACGCCGCCGGCGTATGGGGGTCGATGCCGATGTCGGCCACGGCGACGTCTCCGGCCAGGGCCGCCCCCGGATAGAGGACGAGGCCGGGCTTGAGCGCCGCCAGGCAGACGGTGGCGGCGGCCTCGACGGCCGGCCCCCGCACGGCGCCGGTCTCCCCGTCGACGCCCGACGGGATGTCCACGGCCAGGACCGGGCACCGGGCGGCGGTGAGGGCCCCGGCGGCCCAGGCGGCGTCGCCCTCCAGCGGGCCCCGGAAGCCGGTGCCGAACATGGCGTCGACGGCCAGGTCGGCCCGGCCCAGCGCCCGGTCGAGCCCTGACCGGTCGAGCGGCGCCCGGTCGGCGCCGGCCCGATCGCCGCGGCCGGCGAGGTCGAAGCGGGCCACCCGTGCTCCCCAGCCGGCCAGCCGCCGGCCAGCCACCCGCCCGTCGGCGCCGTTGTTGCCGCCGCCGCAGACGATCACCACCCGCCGGCCGTAGGCGCCGCCGAGGAGGCGCCGCGCCGACCGGGCGACGGCCCCGCCGGCCCGGTCGACGAGCGTGGCTTCGCTCACCCCGCCGGCGATGGCGGCGGCGTCACGGGCGGCCATCTCGGCCGGTGTGAGCACAGGAAGCATCCAAAGAAATGCTACGGCCGCCGGAGTCCCGCCCCGGGGACCCTCTTCTCAGCGTCAGCGCAGGCGCGCCACCAGCCCGAAACGGTGGAACGGTAAGTTGTGCGGGGGAGGTGACCGGGTTTGGGAGCCGTGACGCGGGGGCGGCTGCGGACGATGACGCGCCTACTGGGGCTGGCTCTGCTGCTCCCCGCCTGCGGCGCCGACTTCCTCTGGGTCGACACCATGGGCAAGACGCCCGAGCTGGTGACGACGACCACGTCGACGTCGACCACCACGACGACCGCCCCCGCCCCGCCGCCGCCCCCGCCGGTCAGGATCAAGCTGCCCCCGCCGCCGGCCCGGCCCCGGCCGGCGCCGCCCCCGCCTCCGCCGCCGGCCCAGCCCAAGCCCGTCCCCCAGCCCGGTGACTCGCCGCTCACCGGCATCGGCGTCGGCGGCTACCACACCGGCCATCCGGCGCTGGTGGTGAAGATCGACAACGTGGGCGACGTCCCCGGCGGGGCCCGGCCCCAGATCGGGATCAACGAGGCCGACGTGGTCTTCGAAGAGATGGTCGAGGGCGGCTTCACCCGCTTCGCCGCCGTGTACCACTCGACGCCGGCCGATCCGGTGGGGCCGATCCGGTCGGCCCGCTCGACCGACGTCGCCCTGCTCAGCATGCTGAACCACCCGCTGTTCGCCTACTCGGGGGCCAACCGCGACTTCAAGGAACTGGTCCGGCGGTCGTCGATGGTCGACGTCAGCGTCGACAACTTCCCGGGCAAGTACTACCGGGCGCCGGCTCCCCGGCACACGCCCCACAACCTGATGTCGAACACGTCGCAGCTCCACGCCCTGGCCGCCCCCGACGCCCAGGCCCCGCCCCCGCTGTTCGACTACCGCCCGGCCGGCACCCGTCCGTCGGAGCCGAACTCGAAGCCGGTCTCCCGGGTGTCGGCCAGCTGGACGTACGAGGGCCGGACGCGGACCAACGTCAGCTACGACTGGAACGTCGGGGCCAACGGCTGGACCCGCATCCAGAACGGCGCGCTGCACACCGACGCCGACGGCCGGCCGGTCACCCCCACCAACGTCATCTTCCAGTTCGTGACGTACCACGACACCGGCTACGTCGACAGCTCCGGCGCCCACGTCCCCGAGGCCGACGTGGTCGGCTCGGGCGACGCCTGGTTCCTGTCGGCCGGCTACCTGACACCGGTCCACTGGGTCAAGCGCGACAAGGAGGACGTCACCGAGTTCCGGGGCGACGACGGCAGGTACGCCCGCCTCCTGCCCGGGCGCACCTGGATCGAGCTGGTCCTCGTCGGCCGGGGCGAGGCCGTGGACCGGCCGGTCGACCCCACCGACCAGGCGAAGCCCGTCGCCCCGGCGCCGCCCGACGGCACGGGCCCCACCGGCCAGCCGACCGACACCACCACCACGACGGGCCCGGAGGCCAGCACGACGACCACGACCGGCCCGGAGGCCAGCACGACGACCACGACGTCGCCGATCCCGACGTCCACCACGGTGACCACCGTCCCCGTCCCCGGTGGCGTGGGAACCCCGTCGTCGTCGTCGACGACGTCCTCGACCACGACCACCACCGCCCCGAGCGGCCGGCAGACCAACGGCCGGCACGGCCAGGACGGGGCCAGGGCCAACGCCGCCGGCGCCACCGGCCCGGCCGGCGCCGCCGTCCTCGGCCTCCTGCTCCTCGCCGCCCCGTTCCCCCACGAACGTCGCCGCCACGCCCCGCGCCGCCGCGCCCGCCGCCGCCGCCGCTGAAACCGGCGTTCTTCCGCCGCCATATCCGGGCAGATGCACGCCGGTTGGCCCCGGCCGAACCCGCCGCCCATTCCGGCGTTCTTCCGCCGCTCTATCCGGGCAGATGCACGCCGGTTGGCCCCGGCCGAACCCGCCGCCCATTCCGGCGTTCTTCCGCCGCCATATCCGGGCAGATGCACGCCGGTTGCGCGGGCGGGGTCAGCCGTAGGCGATGGCGATGGCCACGGCGGTGGTCGCCGTGTGGGTCAGGGAAATGTGCCAGCCGGCCACCGCCCGGTCCCCGGCCAGGGTCGCCGCCCGGCCGGTGACGGTCAGCGCCGGCGCGCCGCCCTCGCCCCGGACGACCTCGACGTCGCCGAAGTCGAAGGCGCCGAGCCCGACCGACAGCGACTTCATCACCGCCTCCTTGGCGGCGAACCGGGCCGCCAGCCCGGGGACGGGGTCGTGGCGGGCCGACGCCTCGGCCCGTTCGGCGGCGGTGAAGACCCGGTCGGCGAATCCCCGCCGGCGGCCGAGCACGCCCCGGAACCGCTCGACGTCGACGGCGTCGATGCCCACACCGATCACGTGCCCGCCGGGGATCACGCCGACGTCTTAGCCCACGGACGGGCAGAGTGGGGAGATGCGCAGGGCCCATGACCACGACGCCGGGGGCTCGCCGGAGCTGCTGGCGGCCAAGGCCGAGCTCCGCCGGGAGGTCTGGGCGGCGCTGCGGGCGGCCGGGGCCACCCGGTTCCCGGGCCCCGAGGGCCGGATCCCCAACTTCGTCGGGGCCGAGGCGGCGGCCGAGCGGCTGCGGGCGACGGGCGCCTGGCGGCAGGCGGGCACGCTCAAGGCCAACCCTGATTCGCCGCAATGGCCCGTCCGCCAGCGGGCGCTGGAGGACGGGAAGCTCGTGTTCATGGCCGTGCCCCGCCTGGCCGGGGAGGAGCCGTTCTTCCTCCTCGACCCCGACCACCTGGCCGGCTCGGCCCGGGAGGCCTCGTCGATCAAGGGCGCCTCGGCGTCGGCCCGCCCGGTCGGCCTCGACCACCTCCGGCCGGTCGATCTCGTCGTGGCCGGGACCGTGGCCGCCGGCCTCGACGGCGCCCGGCTCGGCAAGGGCGGCGGCTTCTCCGACCTCGAGTTCGCCGTCGCCTCCGAGGCCGGCCTCATCGGGCCCGACACGATGGTGGTGACGACGGTCCACGAAGCCCAGGTCCGGCCCGCCGGCGAGATCCCCACCACCGGCCACGACGTCCCCCTCGACCTGATCGTCACCCCCGAGCGCGTGATCGAGATCCCCCGCCGCCGCCGGCGGCCGCCGGGCGGGATCCGCTGGGACGAGCTGACCGACGAGAAGATCGCCGCCATCCCGCTGCTCGGCCGCCTCCGGGCGGCGGCCGGAGCGGAAAACCCCCGCTGACGGTGGGTGAACCGCTCAGGCAGGCTGATCCGGGTCGCCGAGGGCGGCGCGCAGCGCGGCCGCCAGCCGGTCGGTGAAGCCCGTCGCCGCCGGCTCGGTCGGCGCCTCGACCATGATCCGGACCACCGGCTCCGTGCCGGACGGGCGCACGAGGACCCGGCCGCCGGAGCCCAGCTCGGCCTCGACCGCCGCCACCTCGGCCCAGAAGGCGGCGGCACCGGGCAGGCCGGCCCGGTCGGCGACACGGACGTTGCGCAGCACCTGGGGCAGCTTGACCACCACCGACGCCAGCTCCGACAGGGGCCGGCCCGAGCGGGCGACGATGTCGAGCAGGACGAGCCCCGACAGGACCCCGTCGCCGGTGGTGGCCAGGTCGCCGAAGATGATGTGGCCCGACTGCTCGCCGCCCAGGGAGAAGCCGCCGGCCTCCATCGCCTCGAGGACGGACCGGTCGCCGACCGGCGTCGTCTCCACCCGGATCCCGGCGGAGGCCATGGCCCGGTGGAAGCCGACGTTGGCCATGACCGTGGCCACCACCGTGTCGTGGCGGAGGCGGCCGCGGGCCCGGAGGTCGAGGGCGGCGACGGCCAGGATGTGGTCGCCGTCGACCAGCCCGCCCCGCTCGTCCACCGCTACCAGGCGGTCGGCGTCGCCGTCGAAGGCCAGGCCGGCCGCCGCGCCGAGGGCCACGACCTCGGCCCGGAGGGCGTCGGGGTGGGTGGAACCGCAACCGGCGTTGATGTTCGTGCCGTCGGGGTGTGCGCCCACGTCGAGGCTCACGACCTTGGCCCCCAGCTGGCCCAGGACCCAGGGGGCGGCGGCGGTCGCCGCCCCGTTGCCGGTATCGACGACGACGCTCAACCCGTCCAGCCGGCGCCCCTCCAGGGCGGTGAGGAGCCGGCTCTCGTATTCCCGCAGGGCCTGGTCGTCGACCCGGGTCGAGCCGACGGCCGCCCCCTCGATCCGGGTGGCGGCGGCCGTGCCGGCCAGGAGGGCGTCGAGCTCCGCTTCGAAGCGGGCCTCGACCTCGTCGCTCAGTTTCCGCCCGCCCCGGGCGAAGAACTTGATGCCGTTGTCGGGGAAGGGGTTGTGGCTGGCCGACAGGACCGCCGCCGGGCAGTCGCGGGACTGGCTGAGGTAGGCGGCGCCCGGCGTGGGCACCACGCCCGCCAGGACGACGTCGGCCCCCTCGGCGGCCAGGCCGGCGGCCAGCGCCGCCTCCAGCATCGGCCCCGACCGGCGCGTGTCGCGGGCCACGACGAACGGCCGGTCCGGCCCGAGGACGCGGGCCGCCGCCCGCCCGAGGGCCAGCGCCAGCTCCGGCGTCAGTTCGACGTTGGCCAGACCCCGGACGCCGTCCGTCCCGAACCGCAGCGACATCCCCTGCCGCCGGCGCCGGCGACTAGCGCTTGGAGTACTGAGGCGCCTTGCGGGCCTTCTTGAGGCCGTACTTCTTGCGCTCCTTCTCCCGGGCGTCGCGGGTCAGGAGGCCGGCCTTCTTCACCTGCGTGCGCAGGTCGGGGTCGAGCGTGACGAGCGCCCGGGCGATGCCGAGCCGCATGGCCCCGGCCTGGCCGCTCACACCGCCGCCGGCCAGAGTGCAGTCGACGTCGTAGACCTCGGCCGTCTGCGTCAGCCGCAGCGGCTCGGTCACGATCATCCGGTGGGTGGCGTTGGGGAAGAACGCCTCGAAGGGCCGCTTGTTGCAGAGGATCACCCCGGTACCGGGGCGGAGCCGCACCCGGGCCACCGCTTCCTTGCGCCGTCCGGTGGTCTGGATGAGGGGCTTCGGCACTTCGGTGGACTCCTTCTCAGCGCTTAAGCGGTGCGGGCCTTGCGGGCGTAGGGGGGCTGGAGGGGCTGGGGCTGCTGGGCGGTGTGGGGATGGGTCGGGCCGGGATGGATCTTGAGCTTCTTCAGCATCTGCCGGCCGAGGGGCCCCTTGGGGAGCATCCCCTTGACCGCCAGGCGCAGGACCCGCTCGGGGTTGCGCTCCATCAGGCTGGCCAGCGACTCCGACCGGAAACCGCCGGGGTACTGGGAGTGGCGGTAGTACCGCTTGTCGGCCCCCTTCTTGGGGTCGACGGCGATCTTGGAGGCGTTGACGACGACGACGAAATCGCCCGTGTCGACGTGCGGAGCGTAGATCGGCTTGTGCTTTCCGCGCAGGACGCGGGCGATCTCGCTGGCCAGTCGGCCGAGCACCATCCCGTCCGCATCGACCAGATGCCAGGCGCGGGTGATATCAGATTGTTTCGGAGAGAAGGTCCTCACCCGGGTTTTCCTTTCATCGGGCGCGGCAAGCCGATAAGGCTAGCAGTGAGCAACGCAGGTGCGACAACCAGCGGCGCGGAATCACACATTGTGACCAATCCCCTCCCGCCTCCGCCGACGGCCGGTCCGGGCATGACCCGGGCAGGATCGGCCGCGGCCGCCCTCGAGGTGCTGACCGACCGTACCCTCGACGCCATCGTCGAGATGGTGCTGACGGTCCGGGCGGGAGCTTACGAGGCCCACTCGGCCGACGGCTGGGTCCGCTTCGCCCGCCACGCCGACGGCGGCGGCTGGCGCTACGAGATCCTCGACGGCGGCGGACGCAACCCGCTGGCCGACCAGGCCGCCGACCGCTTCGCCGGGGCCGCCGCCGAGGCCGCCGTCCCCTGGCCCCACCGGTCGGCCAACGCCTACCCCCACGCCTACGAGCAGGTGGTCCAGTTCTTCGAGGCGCCGATGGCTCCCGACGTCTGCGTGGTCCACAGCGCCGCCCACAACTACGAGGACCGGGGCGGCCACCGGGGCGAGCACGGCTCCCTCGACGTCGTCCAGGCCCGGGCCCCCTTCGTGCTGGCCGGCCGGGGGGTGCGGGCCGAGGGGATGGTCGACCGCTCCTGCCGGCTGGTCGACGTGGCCCCCACCGTGGCCCGGCTCCTCGGGCTCCCGGCGCGGCCGGGCATCGGCCTCAACGGCCGGCCCCGGGGCGACGCCCACCTCGCCCGCCAGGACGGCGAGGCCCTCGCCGACCTCCTCGACCCCGCCGACCGGCCCCGCCACGTGGTGGCCTTCCTCCTCGACGGCTGCAACCCGAACACGCTCTACCGGCTGGCCGCCTCGGGCCGGGCCCCCAACATCGCCCGGTTGATCGGGCTCGGCACCGCCTTCCGCCACGGTGCCATGGCCGGCATGCCCACGGTCACGCTGGCCAATCACACGTCGCTCGTGACCGGCGCCCTCCCCGGCCACCACTGGATCCTCCACAACGCCTGGTGGGACCGGGTCTCCGGCGAGGTCGTGACCACCAACTCCCCTGCCACCTGGCCGACGGCCATGACCCGCCTGGCGCCGGGCATCGAGACGCTCTTCGAGGCGATCCGCCGGGCCGAACCGGTCGCCTTCACCGCCGCCGTCAACGAGCCGGCCGACCGGGGGGCGGCGTTCTCCACCTTCGACTTCTTCCGCCGGGGCGACATCCCGCCCTTCCCCCAGCCCGAGGACATCGCCCACGTCACGCTGGAGTTCGCCGGGCCGCTGGGCGACTACCGCTTCAACACGATGATCGACCACATGGCCCTGGAGCAGGCCGTGGGCCTGTGGCGGGGACGCTACCGGGGCGTCGACTATCCCGCCCCCCGCTTCTCCTGGGTCAGCTTCCAGCTGACCGACTGCGCCATGCACGCCGGCGGGCCCCGCTCGGCCATCGCCGAGGCGGCCATCGCCGACACCGACGGCCGGATCGGCGAGATCCTCGACGCCATCGACCACGCCGGCGCCCTCGACGACACCGCCTTCGTGGTCCTGGCCGACCACGGCATGGAGGAGACCAACCCCGACGTCCGGGGCGACTGGGACGCCGCCCTCACCGAGGCCGGCGTGCCCTACCGGGACGAGGGCCACGGCTTCATCTACCTCGACCCGGCGGCGAACTGACTCAACGGGCTGCTACCGGGCTTCAGCGCGGTAGCCGGCGGCCCGGAGGGCGTCGAGGACCCGGGCGTGTTCGTTGGGGTCGCGGGTCTCGGTGGTCATGTGGACCTCGACCTCGCCCACGGCGAGGTGCACGCCGCTGCGGTGGTGCTCGATGTCGAGGACGTTGAGGCCGAGATCGGCCAGCAGCCCGGTCAGGCGGTGCAGCTCCCCCGGCCGGTCGGCCAGGGCGATGCGCAGCAGCAGGTAGCGCCCGGCGGCCGTGAGGCCGTGGTGGATGACCCGGATCAGCAGCGTCGGGTCGATGTTGCCGCCCGACAGCACCAGGCAGGCGGGGTCGTCGGACCGGGGCAGCTTCCCGGCCAGGGCCGCCGCCAGCGGCGCCGCCCCGGCCGGCTCCACCACCATCTTCGACCGCTCCAGCAGGAGCAGCAGCGCCCGGGACAGGTCCTCTTCCGACACCGTCACGACCTCGTCGACGCAGGCCACCACGTGGGCCAGCGTCAGCTCCGACACCCGCTTGACGGCGATCCCGTCGGCCATGGTGTCGATCCGGTCCAGCGTCACGACCCGCCCGGCGGCCAGCGACGCCGTCATCGAGGCCGCCCCCTCGGCCTCGACGCCGACGACCCTCATCTCCGGGCGCAACGACTTGAGCGCCACCGCCACGCCGCTGATCAGCCCGCCGCCGCCGATCGCCACCACCGCCGTCCCGGCCTCGGGCGCCTGCTCGGCCATCTCCAGCCCGACGGTCCCCTGCCCGGCGATGACCAGCGGGTCGTCGAAGGGCGAGACGAACGTGGCCCCGGTCCGCTCGGCGTGCTCGTGGGCGCCGCTCAGGCAGTCGTCGAAGACCACGCCGGTCAGGACGACGTCGGCGCCGTAGCCCCGGGTGGCGGCCACCTTGGGGAAGGGGGCGGTGGCGGGCATGAAGATCGTCGACCGCACCCCGAGGAGGGAGGCGGCGAGGGCGACGCCCTGGGCGTGGTTCCCGGCGCTGGCCGCCACCACCCCGGCGTCGCGCCGGGCGGGATCGAGGCGGGCGATGCGGTGGTAGGCCCCCCGGATCTTGAACGAGCCCGTCCGCTGGAGGTGCTCGGCCTTGAGGAGGACGGGCCGACCGGCGAGGCGCGACAGGTGCTCCGAACTCTCGACCGGGGTCCGCCGGACGACCGGTTCGAGCAGACGCCGGGCCGCCTCGATGTCGTCGAGACTGACGAGAGCCTGAGGGGCCGGGGACGCAGACGCAGCCAGGGCCGGGATCCTACCGCCCGTATCATCGGGCCATCCGGCCCACCAAGCCTCTCCCCCGCCGCCCCGGATTCGGCCTGGCGGTCGTCGCCGCCCTCGTGATCGCCGCGGGGGTGACCGTGCTGGCCGCCACCCGGGACCGGGGGGCGGGCGGCGCGGCGGCTCCGCCGGGCGGCGTCCGGCCGCTGACCGACGACGCCCCGGCGGCGCCCTGGCGGGAGGCGGCGGCCGTGGCCCGCCCGGCGGTGCCGCCGGCCTTCGTCGCCGCCTGGGACCGGGCCGCCAACCGGGCCGGCTGCGCCCTCCTCTTCCCCGTCGACGGCGGCCCGGAGCTGGCCGGCGCTCGGGCCGTGGACCAGAGGACGCCGGACGACAAGGGGTGGGACATCGTCCTGTCCGGTCCGGCGGGGACCGTCGAGGTCCTCGGCCTGTTCCCTCCGGGGACCGGCGTCGACGCCTCCCCCGGCGCCCCGGCCTACGGGCGGGCCTGGGCCGACGGATCGGAGGCCCGCTACGCCGTCGACGTGGGCAACGCCGCCCCCGGCACCTACGACCCGGACGCCTCGCCGTTCGAGGCCGTCCTCACCGTCCCCCGGCAGGCCTGCGCCTACCGGATCTACGACTCGCTCGGCCGCGCCCACCTCGAGGCGCTGTTCGACCGGCTGCGGTTCATGCGCCCGTGAGGGCGGCGGCCGTGTGCTCCGGCTCGTCGGTCCAGGCCCATTCGAACGCCTCGTCGTCGCCCAGGAGGGGCTTGTGGGCCCGGAGCTGGCGCTCGAGCCACCAGCCGCAGACCTGGGACGTGAGCACGGCGGTCAGGACCAGCGTGGTGAAGAACGAGGCGTTGATGATGCGGGCGTCGAACGCCACGCCGGCCAGCACGATCCCGGGGCCGCCCCGGGCGTTGGACGTCACGGCCAGGTTGAAGATGGCCCGGCGGCGGAAGCCGGCCGTCCGGGCGGCCCCGGCCAGGCAGAGCATGTGGACCACCGACGAGCCGACGAGGAAGGCCACCACCATGAGCGGGCTGAACGTCTTCGTGAAGTCCAGCTTGAAGCCGATGATGGCGAAGTAGACGGGGACGAAGACGCCGGAGGCCACGGTCGAGATCGAATCCAGCGACAGGCGGTAGTGGTTGCGCTCGGTGGAGCGGAACCCGCCGACGATCCCGTAGCCGGCCAGGAAGGCGGCGAAGGCCAGGTTGACGCTATGGGCGGCGGCGAAGGCCGTGTAGCCGAACAGCACGGTCATGACCCAGGTGATCTGGGACCGCTGGGCCAGGACGTTCCAACGGGCGTGACCCAGCCACCGCAGCACCCGGGGCATCAGGGTCATGGCCACGAGCACGTAGCCGCTGTTCCAGAGGATGTGGACGACGATGACGTGGCTCAGCCGGCCCTCGCTGGCCGAGGCCGAGGCGATGGCGGTGGCGATGGTGGCGATGCCCCACAGGGCGATGTCCTCCATGACCGCCGAACCGAGCATCAGGCTGGCGAAGCGGGTGTGGAGGATGCCGAGGTCGCTGAAGATCTTGGTGATGACGGGGATGGACGTCACGGCCACGGCGGCGGCGATGATGAGCATCAGGGCGGAGCGGCTCCCGGCCGGCCCCATCATCCGGCCGAGGGGCAGGTACCCGGCCAGGCCCAGGGCGAGGAGGAACGGCGCGGTCGTCCCGACGGCGAAGAGGATGATCGTCGGCCTGCGGTTCTCGCCGCCCATCACGTGGCGGACGGCGGCGCCGGACACGAACATGAGCAGCAGCAGGCCGAGGTTGTAGAGGAACCCGAGGACCACGCCCCTGGGGTCGGCGCCGCCGGCGCCGAAGATGTGGGCCGACACGCCGGGGGCGAGGCGGCCGAGGATCGACGGACCGAGGACGATCCCGGCGGCGATCTCGCCGATGATGCGGGGCTGGCGGATCTTGCCGGCCAGCTGGCCGAAGAGATGGGCGATGGCGATCAGGAGGAGGAAGGCCAGGACCATCTGACCCATCACCGGGTCGGAGATCGAGGCCACCCGGCTGGCGGCGATCGGCATGGAATGCTCCCCAGGTGAACGATCGGTGAACGCTCCGGGTGAACGTTCGGTGAACACGATTTCGACACCCCGGGGGAGGTTCCTGCTTCCGGCAAACCTGCCGGGTCAAAGGGCGCGAACCGCTCCGCCCGTCACGTTCCGTTCACCTGCGGCCCGGCTCAGACCGTCACGCCCTGGCCGATCAGGCGGCCGATCATGTTGACCACCACGCCGACGACAACGGCGATGACGATCTGGCGGACCCCGCCCCGGAGGGCGCTGCGGCCGGCGAGCAGCGCCACCGCCGAGCCCACGCCGAAGAGGCTGACGGCCGACAGGACCAGGGCCACCACCAGCGCCGCCGCCCCCGAACCGGCCAGGTACGGGATCACGGGGATGAAGGCGCCGACGGCGAAGGAGGCGAACGACGACGTCGCCGCCACCCACGGCGAGCCGAGATCGCCCGGCGCCAGGCCGAGCTCCTCCCGGGTCAGCGTGTCGAGGGCGCTCTCCGGGCGGCGCATGATCCGCCGGGCCAGCGCCCGGGCCTCGTCCTCGGAGAGGCCCTTGGCCTGGTAGATGAGGATCAGCTCCTCGAGCTCCTCCTCGGGGAACTCGGCCAGCTCCTCCCGCTCGATGGAGATCTCCCGCTCGTAGAGCTCCCGCTGGGACTGGACCGACACCCACTCGCCGGCGGCCATGGAGAAGGCCCCGGCCAGCAGCCCGGCCAGGCCGGCCAGCAGGATGATGTTGCGGTTCGACGTGCCGCCGGCCACGCCGACGATCAGCAGGACGTTCGACAGCAGCCCGTCGTTGACGCCGAACACGCCGGCCCGCAGCGCCCCGCCGGCCGTCGTCCGGTGCCGCCCCTCCGACCGGGCGATCTGCTCGCCCTTGCCGCCGCCGCCGAGGGCGGCCACCGCCCGGCCGTGGGCCATCTCCTCGGCCGACATCGTCGCCCCGGCCTCGGCCACGTCGCGGTACTTGGCGGCGTCGCCCGCCTCCATCCGCAGCACCAGCGGCAGGACGGTGTCGGCCCCGAAGCGGTGGGCCATGGCCGACAGCACCCGGGTGCGCAGCGTCCGGCGGGGGGCCGGGAAGTCGGTGACCCCGGCCTCCCGCAGCAGGCGCTCCCAGTGCCGGGCGTGGCGCTCCTCGGCCTCGGCCAGGCGGTTCAGCACGTCGCGCCGGCGGCCGTCCGACGCGTCGGCCAGCGCCCGGTAGAGGGCGGCGGCGTCGAGCTCGTCCTCCCGCATCTCCTCGAAGAGAGCGAGGCGCTCGTTGCTGATGGTCACGACCGGAACTGTATCCGCCGTCTGTAAACGGCAAGCCACGCTACGGCCCTTAGCCGCGCCTCAGTAGCCGACTTCGCGCAGGCAAAGCCCGTGCGGTGGGGCCACCTTCCCCGCCGCCGCCCGCTGCCTGGCCCGCAGCATCCCCATCACCTCGCCGGCCCGCCGGGCGCCCGTCCCCACGTCGACCAGCGTCCCGACGATCGACCGGACCATCTGCCAGCAGAAGGCCGCCGCCCGGATCTCCAGCCACAGGACGCCGTCGCCGGCGTCGACCCAGTGGCAATCGTCCACCCGCCGGACGGTCGTCGTGCCCGGCGGCCCGCTGCGGCAGAAGGCGGCGAAGTCGTGCTCGCCGAGGAAGGGGTCGGCGGCCAGCTGCATCGCCGCCCACTCCAGCCGGCCCGGCACCCACCAGGCGTAGCGGGCCAGGAAGGGGTCGGGGACGGGCCGGTTCACGATCGTGTACCGGTAGGCCCGCCACACGGCCGAGCGCCGGGCGTCGAAGTCGCCGGGCACCACCTCCGAGGACCGGATCACGACCTCGGGCGCCAGCATCCCGTTGAGGGCCTTCTGCAGCCGCCAGGGGTCCACGCCGGGGTCGCAGGGCAGGCTGACGACCTGCCCCCAGGCGTGGACGCCGGCATCGGTCCGCCCGGCGCAGACCAGGTCCGTCTCGTGCCGCAGCACCTTCTGGAGCGCCTTCCCCAGCACCCCGGCCACGGTCCGCACGTCCGGCTGGGCGGCGAAGCCGTGGAAGTCGGTCCCGTCGTAGGCGACGACCAGCTTGAGCTTGGACGCCTGCTCGGGGACCGAATCGAAGAGGCTCAGACCAGTTCGATCCTCGCCATGGGGGCGTTGTCACCCGGCCGGGGACCGAGCTTGAGGATGCGGAGGTAACCGCCGGGGCGGTCGGCGTACCGCGGCCCGATCTCGTCGAAGAGCTTGGCGGCCACGTCCCGATCGCTGATGACCGCCATCACCTGCCGCTTCTGGTGCAGCCCGCCCTTCTTGGCCTTGGTGATGAGCGACTCGGCCAGCGGCCGGAGCAGCTTCGCCCGCGACACGGTCGTGACGATGCCCTCGGCGGCGAACAGGTGGGCCGCCATGTTGGCCATCATCAGGCGCTGGTGCTGGGGACTCCCGGCCAGGCGAGGTCCCTTCTTCGGAGCCGGCATCGCTCTTACTCCTTCACCCGCAGGGACAGGCCGCGCTCGTCGAGCTTCTGGACGACCTCTTCCAGCGACTTCTGGCCGAAGTTGGTGATGGCCAGCAGGTCGTCTTCCGTCCGCTCGACCAGCTGGCCGATGGTGTCGATCTGGGCCCGCTTGAGGCAGTTCCGGGGCCGCTCGGAGAGGTCGAGCTCCTCGATCGGCAGGTCGAGGTCGAGCGACGTCGAGCCGCCCACGGCGGTGTCGCCCAGCTCGAGGCCCCGGGGCACCGACGACAGCTCGGCCAGCAGCCCGACCAGGTTGCGCAGCGTCTCGCCGGCCGAGGCGAGGGCCTCCTTGGGCGAGATGGAGCCGTCGGTCTCGATGTCGAGCGTCAGGCGGTCGTAGTTGGTGGCCTGCTCGACCCGGGTCGGCTCGACGGCGAAGGCCACCCGCCGGACGGGCGAGAAGATCGAGTCGACGGGGATCACGCCGATGGTCGACGAGCGCTTGGCCCGGTCGACCGAGAGGTAGCCCCGGCCCTGCTCGACGGTGATGTCGAGCGCCAGGCGGCCCTTGCCGTTGACCGTGGCGATGTGGAGATCGGGGTTGAGGATCTCGACGTCGGCGGTCGTCTGGATGTCGGCGGCGGTGACGTCGGCCGGGCCGCGCTTGTCGAGCCGGAGGATGACCGGCTCCGGCGACTCCGAGCGCAGCACCAGGTCTTTCAGATTGAGGATGATGTCGGTGACGTCTTCCTTGACGCCGGGCACCACGTCGAACTCGTGGAGGGCGTCGTCGAAGCGTACGGAGGTGACCGCCGTGCCCGGGATGGACGACAGGAGGGTCCGGCGGAGGCTGTTGCCGAGCGTGTGGCCGAAGCCCGGCTCGAGGGGCGAAATCGTGAAGCGCTGCCGGTTGCCCTCGGCCTCGCCGAGCGGCTCCACGGTGGGGCGCTGGATCATCAGCATGTGAGGCGACTCCCGCAGGTCTTACTTCGAGTAAAGCTCGACGATCAGCTGCTCCCGGACGGGGACGTCGATGTGCTCCCGCATCGGCAGGTCACGGACGGTGACCTTGGTGCGGCCGCCGCCGTCGACTTCGAGCCAGGGCGGCACGGTCCGGTCGAGCGTGTCGAGGTTGTGCTGGATGACGATCATGTTCTGCGCCTTGGGACGCAGCTCGACCACGTCGCCCTTCCGCACCTGGTAGGAGGGAATGGTCACCCGCTTGCCGTTGACCGACACGTGGCCGTGGCGGACGAGCTGGCGGGCCTGGTTCCGGCTGGACCCGAACATCGCCCGGTAGGCGACGTTGTCGAGGCGGGTTTCCAGCATACGGAGGAGGTTCTCGCCGGTGATCCCCTTCTGGCGGGTGGCCTCCTCGTAGAGACGGCGGAACTGCTTCTCGAGGACCCCGTAGATCCGGCGGGCCTTCTGCTTCTCCCGCAGCTGGATCATGTACTCGCTCTCCCGGATCCGGCCGCGGCCGTGCTCGCCGGGCGGATAGGGCCGGCGCTCGATCGGGCACTTCATCGAGTCGCACTTCGGGCCCTTCAGGAAGAGCTTCATCTTCTCCCGGCGGCAGAGCCGGCAGACCGGGCCGGTGTAACGAGCCATGCTGCTAAACCCTCCGCCGCTTCGAGGCGCGGCAGCCGTTGTGCGGGATCGGCGTGACGTCCTTGATGCCGGCCACCTCGATCCCGGTGTTCTGAATCGACCGGATGGCCGTCTCCCGCCCGGAGCCGGGCCCCTTCACCAGCACGTCGACCTTGCGGACGCCGTGCTCCATGGCCCGCCGGGCGGCCGCCTCGGCCGCCATCTGGGCGGCGAAAGGCGTCGACTTGCGGGATCCCTTGAAGCCGACGTTGCCGGCCGTGGCCCAGGAGATGGTGTTCCCCTCCTGGTCGGTGATGGTGACGATCGTGTTGTTGAACGACGACTTGATGTGGGCGACGCCGTAGGCGATGTTCTTCCGCTCTTTGCGTCGCGGCCGCCGTCCGCCTGGCTTGGGCTTTGCCATGTTTCCTTTCCCGCCGGGTTAGTGCTTCCGGGCCTTCTTCTTCCCGGCCACGGTCTTCTTCGGGCCCTTGCGGGTCCGGGCGTTGGTCCGGGTGCGCTGACCTCTCACCGGGAGGCCGCGGCGGTGCCGGAGGCCGGCGTAGCAGCCGATCTCCATCTTCCGCTTGATGTCCTGGGCGATCTCCCGCCGCAGGTCACCCTCGACCTGGAGGTTGGCGTCGATCCAGGTCCTCAGGCGGGCGACCTCTTCCTCGGTGAGGTCGCGCACCCGGGTGTCGGGGGAGATCTCGGTCGCCGCGCAGACCTGCTTCGCGGTCGGTGACCCGATCCCGAAGATGTAGGTGAGGGCGATCTCGAGCCGCTTCTCGCGAGGGATGTCGACCCCGGCGATACGTGCCATTCCTCTTCCTCCTAGCCCTGGCGCTGCTTGTGCCGGGGGTTCTCGCAGATGACCATCACGACGCCGTGGCGGCGGATGATCTTGCACTTCTCACAGATCGGTTTGACGCTCGGCCTGACCTTCACCAGCTGCTCCTCGGCCTCACTTGTAGCGGTAGGTAATGCGGCCCCGGGTCAGGTCGTACGGGGTGAGCTCCACCTGTACGCGATCCCCGGGCAGGATCCGGATGTAGTTCATGCGCATCTTCCCGGAGATGTGCGCCAGCACTTTGTGGCCGTTCTCGAGCTCCACCCGGAACATGGCGTTCGGGAGTGGCTCGACGACCGTCCCCTCCACGAGGATCGCATCGTCTTTGGGCTTAGCCAGGGGGAACCACCTACGCTTCCTACGGTTTCCGCGCCGCGAACGGCCAGCAGGCCGCTCGAGCCAGACCGCTCAGTATAAGCGCCAATTCGGCCCGCGGCGAAGCCGGTATCCCTCTGTCCTTCTAGGGCAGGGTGAGGACCTCGGGGCCATGGTCGGTCACGGCGATCGTGTGCTCGAAGTGGGCGGAGAGCGACCCGTCCCGGGTGACCACCGTCCAGCCGTCGTCGAGCGTCTCGGTCTCGGGCTTGCCCTGGTTGACCATCGGCTCGATGGCCAGGACGTAGCCCTCCTTGATCCGCACGCCCCGGCCCGGCTGGCCGTAGTTGGGGACGGGCGGCTCCTCGTGCATGGCGGTGCCGATGCCGTGGCCGACGTACTCCCGGACCACGGTGTAGCCCGCCTCGACGGCCACCGCCTCGACGGCCGCCCCGACGTCGCCCAGGTGGTTGCCGGCCACGATCTTCTCGATCGAGGCCTCGAGGGAGCGGCGGGTGACGTCCATCAGCCGCCGGGCCTCGGGATCGACCTCGCCGATGGGGATCGTGATGGCGGCGTCGGCGTGCCAGCCCTCGATGATGGCGCCGGCGTCGATCGAGAGGATGTCCCCCTCCTCCAGCCGGTAGTCGCCGGGGATCCCGTGGACGATCACGTCGTTGGGCGAGGTGCAGATCACGGCCGGGAAGCCGTGGTAGCCGAGGAAGTTCGACCGGGCGCCCCGGCGTTCGAGCACCTCCCGGGCCACCTTGTCGATGTCGAGCGTGGTGGCCCCGGGCCGGGCGGCCTCGGTGCACTTGGCGTGCATCTCGGCCACCACCCGGCCGGCCTTCCGCATGAGGGCGATCTGGGCGGGCGTCTTGCGGGTGATCATCGGACGGCGGTCACCGGGGGACCCGGGGAGCCGACAGGCGCGACTGGCGCACGGCGTCGATCCCGTCGAGGATCCGGCCGAACACTTCGTCGGGGTCGCCGACACCGTCGATGGTGGCCAGCAGGCCGAGCCCGCTGTAGTACTCGAGCAGCGGCCGGGTGTCCTTCTCGTACAGCTCCAGCCGGCGCTTGACCGACTCGGGCTTGTCGTCCTCCCGCTGGACGACGTCGCCGCCGTCGCGGTCGCAGATCCAGGGCACCCGGGGCGGGGAGTCGACGTGGTAGGTGGCCCCGCAGCTCCGGCAGACCCGGCGCCCGGAGATCCGGTCGAGGACCACGTCGGTCGGCACGTTGATGTCGACGGCGGCCTCGAGCCCTCCCGGCCCGAGCAGCCGGTGGAGCTCCTCGGCCTGGACCTTGGTGCGGGGGAACCCGTCGAGCACGAAGCCGTACTCGATGGCGTCGTCCTTGGCCAGGCGCTCGGCCACCACGCCGATCACGACGTCGTCGGGGACGAGCTCGCCCCGGGCCATGAACTCCTGGGCCTTGAGGCCGAAGGGCGTGCCGGCGGCGGCCGCCGCCCGGAACATGTCACCGGTGGAGATGTGGGGCGCGCCGAAGTGGTCCGCGATCCGAACCGCTTGAGTGCCTTTGCCCGCCCCCTGCTTGCCGAGGACGAGGAGCCGTACCCCCGAACCCATGAGTTACCGCAGGAATCCCTCGTAGTTCCGCATCATCAGCTGGCTGTCGATCTGCTTCATCGTCTCGAGCGCGACACCGACGGTGATGAGGATGGCGGTGCCCCCGAAGGGGAATTGTCGGATATTCCACGCCGCGAACACCAAAAGTGGGATGACGGCGATCACCATGAGGAAGATCGACCCAGGAAGGGTGATCCGGTTGAGGACCTGCTGGAGGTAGCGCTCGGTCGGCGGCCCCGGGCGGATGCCGGGGATGAACCCGCCCTGTTTGCGGATGATGTCGGCCTGCTGCTGGGGGTTGAAGGCGATGGCCGTGTAGAAGTAGGCGAAGAAGATGATCAGCGCGGCGTAGGCCCCGATGTGGAAGATCGAGTTCTGGGCCACGATGTTGTTCTGGATCCAGGTCTGGAGCCCGTCCCAGGGGAGGATCCCGGCGATCAGGGCGGGGAAGTACAGCACCGAGCTGGCGAAGATGATCGGGATGACGCCCGACTGGTTGACCTTGAGCGGGATGTACGTGCTCTGCCCGCCGTACATCCGCCGGCCGACCACCCGTTTGGCGAACTGGACGGGGATCCGCCGCTGGCCCTGCTCGACGAAGATGATGCCCACGATCATGGCCACGCCCATGGCGATGACCGTGGCGAACTGGAAGTAGTTCCCCGCCGCCCAGATGGCCGAGCCCTGGGCCGGCAATCGGGAGACCACCGAAGCGAAGATCAGCAGTGACATTCCGTTGCCGATCCCCCGCTGGGTGATCAGCTCCCCCAGCCACATGATCATGGCCGTGCCGGCCGTCAGCGTCGTGACGATCAGCAGCACCCGGGCGGCCCCGAAGTGCGGGATCAGGTCGATGCCGTTGAGGGCGTTGGAGGATCCCAGGAAGCTGCCGCCGCCCTGGTGGAGGGCGAAGACGATGCCGGTCGACTGCATGAGGGCCAGCGCCACGGTCAGGTAGCGGGTCCACTGGGTGATCTTCTTCTGGCCGGTCTGGCCCTCCTGCTGCCACTGCTCCAGCTTGGGGATCACCACCGCCAGCAGCTGCATGATGATCGAGCTGGTGATGTAGGGCATGATCCCGAGGGCGAAGACCGCCACGTTGGTCAGCGCCCCGCCGGAGAAGAGGTCGAGGAACTCGAGCGCCCCGCCCTGCGCCGCCCGGTCCTTCAGCGTCTGGATCGCCGAGAAGTCGACGTAGGGCAGCGGAAGGTGCGATCCCAGCCGGTAGATGGCGATGATGACCAGCGTGAACAGGATCTTGTTCCGGAGGTCGGCCACCCGGAACATGTTCCGCAGGCGAGACAGCATCGGGGGGCGGACCTCCTGGGACGACCGGGGGGCAGAAGCTGCCAGTCTACCGGTTTGTGAGCGCGTTCCCCCGGGCGGGCGGCCGCTTTGCCCCTCCGGGCGGCTCGACCGTCTCGGCCGTGCCCCCGGCCGCCCGGATGGCCTCGGCGGCGGCGGCCGAGAAGGCGTGGACCCGGACCGTCAGGGGGCGGTTGATCTCACCCCGGCCGAGGACCTTGACCAGGCCGTGCTTGTGGACGAGCCCCTTGGCCCGGAGCGTCTCGGGCGTGATCTCCGACCCCGCCTCGAAGCCGTCGAGATGGTCGAGGTTGATGACCGTGTACTCGATGCGGAAGGGGTTCTTGAAGCCCTTGAGCTTCGGCGTCCGCCGGACGAGGGGCGTCTGGCCACCCTCGAACTTGGGCGGGATCTTGCCCGTCCCCCGGGTGCCCTGCCCCTTCGTGCCGGTACCGGCCGTCTTGCCCCGGCGGCCTCCGACACCCCGGGCGACCCGCTGCTTCTTCGGGTTCGAGCCGGGCGCCGGCTTGAGATCGTGGACCTTGGTCGGCATCTACTGCTCCTCCACGGAGACGAGGTGCGGCACCCGGGCCAGCATCCCCCGGATCTCCGGCCGGTCGGGCAGCACGTTCGACGAGTTGATCCGGCGCAGCCCGAGAGCCCGCACGGTCCCCCGGGTCTTCGGCTTCGCGCCGATGGCCGACTTCACCAGGGTCACCTTCAGCTGACCGGGCATCACTGGACCTCGACGATGGCCTTCTGGGGCCGGTTGCGCTCGGTGTAGGCCCGGAGCATCCCGACCGGAGCGACCTCTTCCACCGACTTGCCCCGGATCCGGGCGATGTCTTCGGGCCGCTTCAGGTTCTGGAGCCCCTGGATGACGGAGCGGGCGACGTTGATCGGGTTGGACGAGCCGAGCGACTTGGCCAGCACGTCGTGCACGCCGGCCGCCTCGAGGATGGCCCGGCCGGCGCCGCCGGCGATGACCCCGGTGCCGGGGGCGGCGGGCTTGAGCAGGACGCGGCCGGCGCCGTGCTCGCCGATGATCTGGTGGGTGATCGTCGA
>Ga0070741_10006015_pt1 | contig 26375 bp, 30 predicted proteins | sample Coa_R1_4_FD_66440 | JGI IMG/M metagenome (GOLD analysis project Ga0070741, IMG submission 66440) | Surface soil microbial communities from Centralia Pennsylvania, which are recovering from an underground coalmine fire - Coalmine... | ecosystem: Environmental > Terrestrial > Soil > Unclassified ... | reverse complement strand
CAGTCCACGCAGCCCATCCTGCTGAGCATGCGCGCCACGAGTGGGGCGCTTTCCCCCTCCATCTGGGTGTACGACCAAGGCGGCAACTTGGTCGGCCAGAACAACGAGAATCCCGCGCGGTTGCGCCTGGGCGAGCTGCCGTCTGGCCGCTACCGGGTCGAGGCGGGCAACGCCCGGAACGTGTCTACCGCGGTGGGTGAGTACTTGTTGAGCGTGACCACCACCCGCTAGCGCCGCCCCGAACGTTTCGGTTCGGCCCGGCGTGGCGGGCAGCTTGCCCGCTTGGTTGTTTCGAACCCCGTGACGAGGCGCCGTGGGCGTGGCCATCCTCCCAGGGCTGCGGTGAAATACTGCTCTGTCGATGCCGTGGTCAGCCCGTTCGCGGAGGGCTCTCAGCCGTTTTCCCGCCGCGGTGGTGCTCCTATGGAGCATGACGAACTGATTCAAAGTCGTCGGGAAGCCAGGAAGAGCGGTCTGGGCGCGCACTGAACCGCCGGCAGGCACTGTATCGAGGGGCCGCGCCAAGACAGGGAACGCGACTTACTCGTCGAGGTCCAGTCGTTGGCCGAGCCCGGACTATGAAACAGCCGTGGCCCATCCGCCGGGCCAATGCTCCGTCCCGCCCCACAGCACGCAAGGCCTGGCACGAGGCTAATGGTGGCCTGAGCAGCGCCGGCGACCGCGGTCACAGCAGCCGCGGCGGCTACGCTGGGTATGCCCGCGCAGCGCGCGAGATGCTCTCGGGCACGTGCTCCGAGTGCGGCCAGCCGGCTGAGTGGCGTTCCAGCCTCGGGCGGACAAGCTCGTGTACTGCTCCCACCGATACGCGTCTCGGCGTAGCGATCGGTAAGGTCGCGCCGTCCACGGCGATCAAGCCCCAGCCAAGCATGTCTTCCGGCTAACTCCCTCCACGGTCGTAGCGGCCCGCCACTCCGCCGGTCGTCGCAATGGGTGAATCAGGGCTGCGCCGCTTCGGCGGCCGGTACGATGGTGAGTCGGCGCTCCACCTCGCCAACACCCGGCGCCGACAGCGCGGCCAACCGCGCCGCTTGCTGCTCTGCCCACGAATACACGGCGGCGTGAAGGATGACCTTGCTCCCCTGCAGCTCGAGCGTGATCCGCTCGGCGTCGATCGGGAAGGCGGGAGTTGCGACGACCACACCGGCGGCGCAGTGAGGGGCAGCTAGTGGGTCTCGAGGAGAGCCTGCCGTGCCTGCTCGGTCGCCTCGCGATGAGACAGCGTTTTCGAGAACGTTACCGGCTCGCCAATGATCAGGCGCACCCGGCCGCGTTTGTGTGGCAAGTAGGGAAAGGATGGGTCCCGGGGGAAGAGTTGATAGTAGTCGTCGATCTTGAACGGCACCACTGGGACGTGCATCTCGACGGCCATCAGCCCGACGCCGCCGAGGAAGGGCCGCAGCTGGCCGTCCCGCTCGGGTCCCCCTTCGGGACTCAGGATCACGGCGTACCCGTCGTCCAGCCAGCGCCCTAGCTCCACGAGACTGGAGCGGACGGCACCCCCGCTCGTGACAAACGGGAAGGCCTGGGCTCCCAGCGCGATGAGCAGCCCCTGCCACCGGTCCGGGCCATGCCACAGACGCGCCGTCGCCGCGATCGCGACCCGCGACCGCAGGCGCCGCGGGATGGCTCGCAGGATCGCCAGCGGGACATAAGGGCCCTGGTAGTTGAAGATCAGGATTGAGGGCAGCGGGAGCGCCGCGGCTCGTTCCGGGTGCACCACCTCAATGCGCATCCAGCGGTCTTGCAGGCGGAAAGCCAGCCACTGCAGCCCGCGTCCCACCCCCCGGGCCCACCGGGAGCGCGGCCAGGTTGAGATCGCCATGCTGCCCCCGTCGCTCGTAGTGCCCTCCCGTACGAGCTGGCGCAGCTCGCCCACCGTGGTTTGTGGGCCGAGACGGGTTTCGTCCACCACCCGCCCCAGTTCGTCTTCGATGGCCGAGAGCAACTCGACCCGGCCGATCGAGTCGAGCCCCAGGTCGGCTTCCAACTCCGCGGCGTCGCGGACGTTTGCGCCCGGTTGCTTGGCGACACTGGTGACGAGCGCGGCCAAGGGCTCCCCGCTCGGAGCCGGCTCGGCCGCAGATGTCGCGTGGGCTGGCAAGCTCGGCCGGGCCCGAGCGTCCGTCGGCTCCCCCTGCTGCTCCACCGCCTCCCGTACCCGCTTGCGGTCGGCTTTCAGGCTTGCGGTGCGGGGGAAGTCCTCCGTTGCCCAGATGCTGTAGCCCGCGATCTGCTGGTGCGCTCCGAGCCGACGGTTGGCGTCGCGAACGATTGCGGCGGCGCGCTCAGGCGCAGAGGTCAACAGCACCGCGTGCACTGTCTCGCGTCCGTCTCGCTCGAGGCCAATCACGCAACTATCGTGCACCAGTGGATGCAGGTTGAGGGCGCGCTCGATGTCCTCGGGGTAGACTTTGCGGCCGTCGGGCAGCACGATCTTGAACGCCTCGCGCCCCAGGATGTGGAGGAAGCCGTCGCTATCGATGGCGCCAATGTCACCGGTACGAAACCAGCCGTCCACGAAGGCCCGCTCGGTGCGCTCGGGCGCCTGGAAGTAGCCCGGCGTGACGGATGGTCCGCGGATCCAGACCTCGCCGTCCGCGGCGATCTGCACCTCCACCCCTGGCAGCGGCTTGCCGACGCTGCCGAGCCGGTGGGCGGCACAGTTGTTGATGGTGCTGGCCGCGCTGGTCTCGGTCAGGCCGTAGCCCTCGAAGATGCGAAGCCCCATCCGCTCCCAGGCGAGGGCCAGTTTCAGGTCGAGCGGCGCGCCGCCGCAGCCGAAGAACTGCAAGTGCCCGCCCAAGCCGGCGTGTACCCGTCGGAACAAGAGCCGCCGGACAGGCCACGGCAGCGCACCCGCCACGCGATGCGCGAAGTCCCAGTAGGTCTGGCTCCCTTGTTGCCGCGCCCGTCGCTCGATAGCCGCGAGGAGGAGGCGCAAGAGCTCCGGCACGAGCACGAGGCAGGTAATCTCGTCCTCGCGCAGCGCGCGTGCGATCGTGACCGCGTTGAGGCGCGGGACGTAGGTCACCCGCACACCGAAGCTGTAGGCGAGCAGGAGAGTGCTTACCTGCTCCAAGGCGTGACTCAGGGGAAGCACCGATAGGGCGCGATAGCTGCGCTTCAGCGGGAAACCCAGGCGCAGCCCCGCGAGGGCGGCCAGGAGGTTGCCATGGGTAAGCATGACCCCTTTCGGCTCGCCGGTGGTCCCCGAGGTGAAAGCGATCTCGCATAGCTCGTCAGGCCGGACCGCCGGGGGGAGTGCCAGCGGCGCGGTCGTCGCTGCTAGCTCGAAGAGATCCTCGAGGGCCACCGTCGTGGCCACCGGGGGAGCGAAGCTGCCGTCCAGAGACCGCGACTTGAGGCCCAGCCGGGGCGCGGCCGCGGCGACAAACCGGTCCAGCACATCCTGCTTGGTCCGGACGTCCACGGGAACGACGACGATCCCCGCGAGCCAGGCCCCGAAGTACAGGACGGCGTATTCGGGCATGTTCGGCGACCAGACGATGATGCGGTCGCCGGGTACCAGCCCGCTGGCCAGGAGCCAGGCCGCGACCTGACGCGCGCGCTCACTCGCCTCCCGGAACGTGACGCGCTCCAGGCGGAAGCCCCGCCGAATCTGGAAGGCCACCTCATCGCCGTAGCGACTCGATGACTCCAGGAGCAGCTCGCCCAGGTTCTGCAGCATCGCTCGGCCTGCCTTCCTCGACGGAGGTCTTCCCGCTGTCCTCAGACTGATGTTCTGGAGTAGCGACCAGCTCCGCTGAGCGGTGTCTGCCCCTCCAGGGGCTAGTGCGGCAGGTAGACCGGCTGCCACTGTTCGATGGGGCCGGCAAAGTCCGCCTCCTGCGCGACCGCCTGCGCGACGCCCCGTGAGATACGGCGGATGTCGCCAAGCGGCGGGAGCAGCAGCCCCTGGTCCAGGTCATCCGCCGGCGTGAGCGCGGCCAGGGTGCGCGCCGCTGCCAGGAACATGCCGTCGGTGACGCATGGCGCGCCGGCCGCGAGCAGCCCCAGTCCGAGGCCGGGGAAGATGTACATGTTGTTGCACTGGCTCGTGCCGGGGAAGGGGCTGCCGGTCGCCACGAGGGCGCGGCCGCCCGTCGGGCGCTGCACAGCCTCGGGCGTGCACTCCGCTTGTGGCGTCGGGTTGGAGAGCGGCAGCACCAGCGGCTCTGCCGCCAGGTGACTGAGGATCGTGGGCGTGAAGAGGGCCCCACAAGTCGACACGCCGATGAGCACGGTCGGCTCCGCCGTCTGCACTACTTCAACGAGTGAGACGCGCGTCCCTGGTCGGGCGAACACCTGCTTGTGCCTGTTCCTCGGCTCCTCCGAGCACACGACCAGCCCGCGCGAGTCGACGAGCCAGAGGTGCTCTCGGGCCGTCGCTCCGTCGCCCATAGCGGCGGCGATACTGGCGGCGATGCCTAGCCCCGCGCCGCCGGCCCCCGCGATCACGATTCGCTCGTCGGTCAGGGTGCGGCCGGTGCGGCGCTCCGCCGCCAGCAGCACCGCCAGCACGACCGCGCCGGTGCCCTGCACATCGTCGTTGAAGCAACAGACCTGGTCGCGGTAGCGCGCCAGCAGCCGCAGGGCGTTCGGCCCGGCGAAGTCCTCGAACTGGATCAGCACCTTGGGGAAGCGCGCGCTCGCCGCCGCCACGAACTCGTCCACCAGCGCGTCGTACGCCTCCCCGCGCAGCCGGCGCCGCCGCGTGCCCAGATAGTAGGGGTCCCGCAATAGCTCCTCTCGTTCGGTGCCCGTGTCCAGGCAGACGGGCAAGACCTGGGCGGGCGCGATGCCGCCCGCGGCGACGTAGAGCGCGAGCTTGCCGGGCGGGATGCCCATGCCATTGGCGCCCAGGTCACCCAGTCCCAGGATGCGCTCCCCGTCGGTCACCACGATGACCCGCACGTCGGGGTAGGGCCAGTGGGCGAGCAGCGTTGCCACCTGCCCCCGGTCCTCGGGAGTCAGGTAGAGCCCGCGGGCCTGTGGGTAGATCCGTCCAAACTGGCGACAGGCCGTGCCCACCGTGGGGGTGTAGACGATGGGCAGCAGCTCCTCCAGGTGGTCGAGCAGCACCCGGTAGTACAGCGTCTCGTTCTGGTCGCGGACGGTATTCAGGAGCACGTAGCGGGCGAGGTCGTCTGGCTGAGCGGCGCAGTTGGCTAGCACGGCGGCGGCCTGCTCTTCGATGGTGGTGACGCGTGGCGGCAGCAGGCCGCGCAGCCCGAGCACCTCTCGTTCGTGCGCCGTGAACGCCGTCCCCTTATTGAGCAGCGGGTCGCTCAGCAGCGTTGCCCCGTGTGGGGCCGCGCTCGGGGCGGTCCCCCCACGCGGCGTGCGACCGTCATGATACTGACTTCTCATCGTCCCAACATCCCAAGCGCCCACGACACGTATTGACACCACCGATACCTACGATGGCAGAGCTTGGTAAACCAGACAGATGCGCTGGGTAAACGCTCAGTCAACAGTACAGTAGCAATGCGGTCGGTTCGCCGGTGGCTACAAAGACGCACGGTTGTGCACCTGCAGCCCTCGTATAGTCATGTGGCGCCTGGATGTGGAACATAAGACGGCAAAAGTGCTATACTATAGGTAGAGAGAGGGGGTACAGCGAAACGGAGGTGCGATTGATAAGCGTACGCGGCGTAGAGCCGCTAGTCACCCCGGTGCCTCGACCCGTACCTCGCTGAAAAGGTAACGCTCGAAGGCGCGGAGTGTGGGCGGAGGCCCGGTCCGCTAGCAACGGACGCGGCGACGCCCCCTGGCTGATGACAGCCGAACGCGAGTGAAGGGAAGGGGCACCGGATACGCGGCGACGTAGCCAAGTGGTAAGGCAAGGGTCTGCAAAACCCTGACCGACGGTCCGAATCCGTCCGCCGCCTCCCTCGTGAAGGCCGCTGCAACTGCAGCGGCCTTCGCTATGTCCCGCGCCGCCCGCCCCCTCGCCGCCTCCAACCGGCCGCATCTCGACGTTGACGCAGCGTTGACCCGCTGCTACGCCGGGCGCAACTCTTCCGCGCGACGCTAGGGCTAGCCGATCCTTGCCTGTCTGCGAGACCGTGGCGGGATGCGAACAGGCAGTCCAAGCGACCGGGCGTCGCGGCCGCCCAGGAGGACCACGCGCCTGGTGGGGCCGCGCGGCCAACAGAGACCAACCGGAGCAACCGCGGGAGAGTCGCTCATGGACGAAGACCAGCGCCGACGGCGTCGCCTGCTGCTCCTCCCGGCGCGAGAGCGTGGCAGGACCTCGTTAGACGAGCTCCTGCACCTGAGCGCACACTCGCCGGCCCAGGCCACGGAGGTGCGCGCACTGGTCGGCGAGGCCGGCATCGCGCTAGTGGACGAGGTGGATGAGGGCTGGCCGGAACCCGAGGCGCTAGCGCGAGAGGGTCTCCGCGCGTTCGGCCCGGCGGCCGAGGCGCCGGCTGCGGCGGAAGAGCTCGCGCCCGAAAGTCCGGCCGAGCTGTACCTGCGCGACATCAGCCAGACGCCCCTGCTGACCGCGGCGGAGGAGGTCACCCTCGCCCAGGAGTGGGAGGCGGGCCGCGAGGCGCGGCAGCAGCTCGTGCAGGGAACGCTGGAGCCCGCTACCCGAGCGCGACTGGAGGCGACGCGCCGGACGGGGGAGGCCGCGCGCAAGCGGCTGATCGAGGCCAATCTGCGCCTGGTCGTGTCGGTCGCCCGGAAGTACCTGGGGCGGGGGCTGCCCTTCCTCGATCTCGTGCAAGAGGGCAACATCGGCCTGCAGCGCGCCGTCGACAAATACGACTGGCGCAAGGGTTTCCGCTTCTCGACCTACGCCTACTGGTGGATCCGCCAGGCGACGAGCCGCGCGGTGGCCGAGCAGGGCCGCACGATTCGCCTGCCGGTCCACGTGATCGAGCTGCTCACGCGGCTCTACAACACACGGCACGCCCTCCACCACGAGCTGGGGCGGGAGCCGACCCCGGCGGAGATCGCGGCGCGGCTGGGGGTCGCAGCCGAGCGCGTGGAGGAGGCCTTCCGCGTCGCCAAGCTCCCCATCTCCCTCGACACCCCGCTCAGCGAGGCCGAGGAGGCCACGGTGGCCGACCTCATCGCCGACGCCGCCGGCCGCCTGCCGGCGGAAGAGGCGGAAGAGACGGTGGTCGCTCAAACGCTGGACGCGGCGCTGAACGCCCACCTCAGCCCCCGCGAGGCGGAGGTGCTCCGACTGCGCTTCGGCCTCGTGGACGACACGCCCCGCACCCTGAACGAGGCCGCGATTGAACTTGGCATCAGCCGGGAGCGCGTGCGCCAGATCGAGGCGGAGGCGCTGAAGAAGCTGCGCGAGACGGCGGGGTTCCGCCAGCAGTTCGAGGCGTATAGCGAGTAGCGGGCGAGGCGGCGGCAGAATCCCGCGTGCCGCCCGGAAAGGAAGGAGCCGTGATGCGACCGGTGAGTGTCCACGTCTACCTCGGCGATGTGTCGCTGGAGACGCTGATTAACCCAGCGATGATCGCCTACATCCAACAGCACGTGACGCACGATAGCCGGACCGACAAGCAGGTCACCGGCGCGAAAGTGGTGTTGACAACCGGCGAGGAGCTGGTCGTCGTCGAGGACTATGCGCTGCTGCGCGCCGAGTACGAGCTCGCCGTGGCGGCTTGATTGGGGGCGAGCGTCCCCAAGCCGAGACGCGGACTGTAGTGGTCGGCGCCTGAAGGACGTGCGAGGTGCGCCTGGGAGCCCACGAGTCCATCGGCGGCGGCCTCGCCCGCGCGGTGGAGCGGGGCAGGGCCGTAGGCGCGGACGCGCTACAGCTGTTCCTCAAGAGTAGCCGGCGTTGGGCTATGCCCCCGGTGTCCGAGGACCAAGTCGCGACCTTCGCGCGTGTCCGGGAGGCGAGCGCTATGACCCCGGTCGTAGCCCACGCCTCCTACCTGGCGAACCTGGCGTCACCCGACGATACGCTGTGGCACCGCTCCCAGGCCGAGTTCGTGGCCCAGCTGGAGCGCGCCGCGAGCCTCCGGCTGGATGGGCTCGTCGTCCATCCCGGCGCTGCAGGCGCCGGGTGCATGGAAGCTGCGCTGAGTCGCGTCGCCGAGGGGCTTCGCCGGGTGCTGGCGGCCACCGATCGGATCACGGTGCCGGTGCTGCTGGAGACGACGGCCGGCCAGGGGACCCAGATCGGCTACCGGTTCGCCCAGCTCGGCGAGATCTTGCGGCAGGTGGCCCAGGAGGAGCGAATGGGCATCTGCCTGGACACGGCGCATGTGTTCGCGGCGGGCTATGAGCTGCGCACGCCGGCGGGCTACGCGGCGACGCTGGCGGCGTTCGAGGCGGACATCGGGTTGGAGCGGCTGCGGCTCGTGCACCTGAACGACTCGGCCGGCAGGGTAGGCAGCCACCTGGATCGCCACGCCCACATCGGCGCCGGTGCGCTGGGGCTGGACAGCTTCGCGCGCTTGCTCCACGACCCGAGTGTGACCGACGTGGCGGGCATCCTGGAGACGGAGCCCGGCCCGGACCTGCAGGGGCATCGCGACGACCTCGCGTGTCTCCGCCAGCTGGTGGTGGGTTAGCCCAGGAGTCGGCGGTCGGAATGCTTGCATCGGTGCATCCTGTTCGGAAAGGAGTCCAGGCATGGAGCTGAGCCAGATCATGACACGCGAGGTTGAGGTCATCGCCCCGAGTGCGACGCTGCAAGAGGCCGCCGAGCAGATGAAGGCGCGCGACGTTGGGGCGCTGCCGGTTTGTGAAGGACCTCAGCTAGTCGGTATGCTCACCGACCGCGACATCACGGTCCGCGCCGATGCCGCGGGGCTCGACCCACAAGTGGCCCGGGTCCGCGACGTGCTGACGCCGCACGTCCATTACTGCTTCGAGGACCAGGCCCCGGAAGAGGCGGCGTGGCTCATGAAAGAGTACCGTATCCGCCGGTTGGCGATCCTGGATCGAGGCCAGCGCCTGGTGGGCATGGTCTCGCTCGACGACCTGGCTCTGACGGACGAGAGCCTCGCCGGCGAGGTGCTCCGCGGCGTGGTCGAGTAGACGTTAGCGCGGCGGATCGCCCGCATGCCGTCCCCCGCGACAGACACGCCTGCGAGCGGGCGGACGCAAACCGCACGGGAAACCGCGCGTCATGAATCGAGCAGTCGGTAGAGCTCGTCCCGCTCCACCGTGTGGATCGTGCGTACGCTCCCGTCTGGTCCTACTAGCTCGCCTCCGCTGGCGGTGACCGTACCGATCACCGTGGCTGGTACGCCGTGGGCCGTCAGCCCCTGCACCATCTGCTCGCCATCGGAACAGGCGATGAGGAGCGCGCCACTGGACATCAGCCGCAGCGGGTCGAGGCCCAGGGCCGCGCAAATCGCTCGCGTCGCGGGCCGGATCGGAATGCGCTCGGCCAGCACGCGGAACCCGGCGCCCGAGGCGTCGGCCAGCTCCCAGAGCGCGCCCGCGACGCCGCCCTCGGTCGGGTCGTGCATCGCCGTTGCTCCCAGCGCGGCGGCCACCAGCCCCTCCGGCACCACGCTCACCTCCTGCCGGTAGGCGCGCGCCTCGGCGAGCAGCGCCTCGGGCACGCGCCCGGCCAGCCGCGCGGCGAAGTCGTGCGCCAGAATGCTGGTACCCTCCAGCGCCGCCGCCTTCGTCAGGACGAGGTGATCCCCGGGCCGTGCCCCGGCGGCCGTGACGAGGCGGTCGGGGCGGGCGCGCCCGACGGCGGTCATAATCACGAGTGGCGTCGTCAGCCCGGGGGTGACCTCGGTATGGCCGCCGAGTACCTCGATCCCGAGCTCGCGCGCGGTGCGGTCGATCTGCGCCGTAAGCTCGTCGATCTCGGACACGCGGACGCCAGCGGGCAACAGCAGCGTGGGCAGGACGCCAACGGGCTCGGCGCCCATCGCGGCGAGGTCGTTACAGGCCACCAGCACGGCCAGGCGCCCAGCCCCGGCGGTGGCGGTGGTGACCGGATCGACTTTCAGGACGCAGGCCCAGCCGTCCAATGCAAGCGCGGCGGCGTCCACCCCCAGCGCCGCCCGCACGAGGGTCTCGGGGCGGCAGACGCCTGTACGCGCCAGCACGAGCTGCCGTAATAGTGCCGGCGGCAGCTTGCCCGTCTGCAGTCGCGGCTCATCCACGGCCCACCTCCCTCTCAGCACGCTGCAGCGGCGGACGGTAACCGACTGACCGCGTCGTGGGCTAGTTGACGCGGTCTCGCAGCGTGGGGCCACGGTTAAGATCGTCAGGGCCGGTGGCCAGGCGGTCGGGCCACTGTCCCATCTCCAGCTCGATCTCCACGATTGCCTGCTCCAGCCGGTCCCGGCGCGCGTGGTTCCGTGCATTCTCGGCCAGGACGCACTGCAGCTCAAGGAAGGCTACCGTGCTGGTACTGAGCTGAGCGGCCCGGGCCGTCGTTTGCCTCGCACGGTCGGTGAGCCGCTTGCAGGCGATCTTGTCGTGTCGGGCGGCTGCCGAGGCCGCTAGCCGGAGGGACACGATGGCGCTGAGGCGGAGAGTGGCCAGAGTCTGGACGCTCGAAACGCGCCTATCGAAGGCAGCCATGCGCAGCTCCCATCTGGGAGCGCCGCGCATGGCGTCTTGCGCGACACTATGCGGTTTGTGGCTGCGGGGGATCGGAACAGGGTAGGGCCGTAGCCCCAGATACCCTTGACTCTGCCGAATTCGGGGCGCCAGCTTCCCATGGTCGCAGCTACGCCGAGTATAGCCTACGAGAGCCATAAAATACCCGCGCTCGCCCTGGCGGACGCGTCGGCGCGCGGCGGCTGCAGGAGCTAGCGTACTCCTGTGACGCGGCCGTGCCAACATCTACACCAACAGACGCGCCGGCCACTCGTCATCAAGTCGCCAGGCGTGGGCCAAGCAGATGCCCGCGAGCCTGGCGGCCATGGCCGCAGTGCTAAGCTGCTTTGGCCCTTTATGTGTCCTCAGGCGAAATAGACTCCGCCATGGGCTCGACCTCGGGCTCTGCCTCGGCGGCCGGGGCGGCCAGGGCCAGCTCACCGAGCGCGCGCCCGCACGTCGCGCAGCTTAGCAGCATCTCGCCAGTCGGCTGGCCGTCGGCGTCGACGGCTGCTTCGCTGAGTACGTCGCTCCCACCGCAATCGGGGCATGGCTCAATGTGGTTCTGGCGGATCGTCATCACACCTCCAGGGTCGGATGGATGATCGACTGATACTGCCAACCGCCGCTCAATGTCTCACTACCTGGGGCTGTTGCTGGCCTGTGTAGCCCGCCCAGTCGTCAATCGCTGATCCTCGACAACTGTGCCGGGGCCCCGTCAACCTCCCCATTGTAGCGCTTCACTGGAGCGTACATTCTAAGCAGCCGGCCGTAGTTGGTATGAGGATTGAGTCAAGAGCTTCGCCTCGAAGCGAGTGTAGGCGCCATCGACGGCCGCTTCCAGCACGGCCAGCGGGGTGTAGACGCGCTCGGGCAGGTCGCAATGCTTGCTGACGCGGAAGACAGCCTCGATGTCGTTCAGCTCCGGGCTGTAGGGCGGCAGGAAGTAGAAGTAAATGTGCCGCGCCCACAGCCGCGGCAAGGCCGCCTGGACCACGCGGCTGTGATGCAGGCTAGCATTGTCGAGCACGATCACCAGGGGTACCGGACAGGGCGGCCGCTCCAGCAGAAAGGCGACCAAGTCGTCGGCGGTTAAGGCCCGGGGCTTGCCGATCCAATCAAACGCGGGCTGCACGCCGTCCGGGGCGTAGAGGGCCAGGGTGTTGTAGCGGCGCCGCTCGGGGTTCTCATAGGGCACGTGCTTGCGCTCACCGGCGCGGACCCAGCTCATACTCACCGGGAGCGAGGGGCTGAAGCCGCACTCATCGAGGTAGACGCGCTGGAGCAGCCCCGCGGCTGTCCTTTTCCCAGCATGGCCAACTGCGCTTTGGCCCGCTCGACTTTGACGGGGTCTTGCTTGTGACGGAGCGAGCGGGCGGTCCGGCGCCACCTGGCGCCCATACTTTGCAAGTACCGGCGCGTCTGGCGCGTGCTGAGCCGGATGCCCTCCCCCTGCAGCGCGTGGGCGAGTTGCGCGGCTGTCCAGGTCCGCGGCTGATCCAACAGCCGGTCGAGAGCCGCCGTCACCTGCTCGCGCCGGGCCGTATCCGGGGGCGGGCCGGGCCGCTGGTGCCACAGCCCGGCGAGGCCGTGCGCCTGATAGGCTTTGAGGGCGTGGCGGACCGTGGCGGCATGGTAATCCAGATGCTGCGCGATGCCCGGCGGCCGCCAGCCGTCGGCCGAGAGCAGCACCAGCGCGACCCGGTCGCGCTCGAGCGGAGTAAAGGTCGGGTCGCGGCGGGCCGCCTGCGCGGCGGCCCATTGGTCGGGGGGGAGAGTGATTCGTAGCATACATAATTCTACACACTAACCCAGGCCAGCAGCTTAGAGCAGCGTGGACAGGTGAACCGCCAGCTTCCTATAGAGGCGGCGCCGAGTGAGTCGCCGCGTTGTCCTCAACCGAGGGATGCGCACGCATCAAACGGGTCAGCGGTCAGACTAGTGGTCTGTGGAGGTACTTGGTACCTCTCGGTTCCACAATCCGTCTCCCCGGAGCCGCTAGTTGTCTGGCCCTCTCGAACCAGTCTCGGCGTTGGTCCTAGCTGCCGATTAGCCCTCGCGCTACGGCGAGAAGAGTCTGCGGTCCGAGTGTGCTAGAGATTACAATGACCCCTGATGCACCAGCCCAACGCAACTGCAGGAGATCGCCGTACAAATACGGTTGGTAGATCGTCGCCACTCCATCGCCGATCAGTTCTTGTGCGATGATTCGTCCGGGGTACGAGACCACTCGTGGAGCTGGTCCGCTGCTTTCACAGATCTCCAGTTGATCTACGTTCGTCAGGGCAAGCGTATACCAGCGACGAAGCACGTATCGCAAACACGCGATATCTCCTTGCGGATGGCGATACTCGAGCCAGCTTGCCTGTAGATATGCCCCTTCTGGCAGGCTACGTGGCGTGCGAAAGAACGGGAGGCGCGCCCCGAGCTCAGCTGGGGCGAGTGCCGTCCCCTGTGGAGGAATCGGCAGTGGCGGTACCGCTTGGGCATGAGCGCCGTGGGTGCCGATCAACAGAATGGTACCGAGCACAAGACTTACAAAAGCGGCCATCCTGGAGAGGTCTCGGATATCAAGTCCGCCTGGTCTCATACACATGCACTTGGCCGGAGCGCCCGCATTGGCGGGGGAATCGCATGAACCGTTCGGGCACTGGCCACCCGGACTTGCTATCACTTGTGGCTCCTTCGATAGCTTCGCACGGGAGTGAAGAGTCATTCCGGCAACTAGGCGGCTAGCCGCGGTTGGTATGAATGTTGAGCCAAGAGCTTGTCCTCGTCGTGGGTATAACCGTCGTCAACCGCGGCCTTCAAGGCGGGGAGCGGGGTGTAGGCGCGCTCGGGCAGGTCGTAGTGCTTGGCCCTGCGGAAGACGGCCCGAATCTCGTTCAACTGGGGACTGTAGACCGGCAGGAAATAGCAGTAGATGCGCTTTGCCCACAACTGCGACAGGGCGTCCGGGACGACCCGGCTGCGATGCAGGCTGGCGTTGCCGAGCATAATCACCAGCGGGACCGGGCAGGACGGCCACTCCAAAAGAAATGCACCAGATCTGCGCCGGTGGAGACGCGCGGGGAGCCGATCCAGTCGAATGCGGGCTGCACGCCGTCAGGAGCATGGAGCACGAGGGTATTGTAGCGACGCCGCCCGGGGTTCTCATAAGGCACGTGCTTCCACTGGCCGGCGCGGACCCAGCTCATGGTCACAGGGAGACTGGGCGCGAAGCCGCACTCGTCGTGGTAGACGCGCTGGAAGAGCCCTGCGGCCGTCCTTTTCTCAACATAGCCAGGTGCGTCTTGGCGCGCTCCACCTTGGCGGGGGCCTGCTCGTGGCGTAGTGAGCGGACGGTCCGGCGCCCCTGGCCGCCCATCGCTGCAAGGACTGCCGCGGCTGCCGTGTCCTGAGCCGGATGCCCACCCCGCGGAGCGCCTGGGCCAGTTGCGCCGCCGTCCACGTCCGCGGCTGGTCCAATAGCCGCTCCAGCGTCGCGGTCACCTACTCGCGCCGCGCAGGATCCGCCGGCGGCCGAGCCCGCCGGTGCCACAGCCCCGCGGGGCTCCGAGCGATAACGGCTTTGAGCGCGTGGCGGACAGTGGCGGCATGCTAGTCCACATGGTGCGCGATGGCCGGCGGGCGCCAGCCCTCCGCGGACAGCAGCACTATCGCGACGCGGTCCAGCTCCGGCAGGGTCAAGCTCGGATCGGGGCGGACTGCCCGCGCGGCAGCTCGCTGGTCGGGGGACAAGGTGATACGTAGCATTCATCATTCTACACACCAACCCCGGCCAGTAGCTTGGCATGCCCCGAGTTCTGGATTAGCATCACGCACGATTGTGTTCGCAATTCGTGGTTACCATGATCATCCTGCTATGAGCCGGTACACGCGGGCACCCCGCTCGGTGCTCCTCGGCCGCTTACTCACGCGTGAGAATGATGAGCACCACTTCGAGCGAGCACCTGCTCTCTTGCAGTCGGCTATTCACTCTCCGCACTAGCCTGGGGCTTGGCGTGGGACGTGAGCCCGCTCGGACATCTCTGCTCCGGACAGTCAGACGGCTTGGGCTGACGACCCAGGGTCGGGACTACATCGCTAAGCTCAAGAGCTGCGGGACTCAGGCAACTTCCCGCCGGCCGTGTCTACGGCAGGAATTTTTGGTGAGACGGCAGTCCCTATAGCGGCCAGCGTCTGGCGCACGTCGCAGGCCGTCCCGCGGTTGTACGGCAGCCGCCCGAGCAGTGCCGCCATGCCGCAAGTGTTGGTGAGGGCCGAGTAGAGCAGTCCGCCCCCGACCGCCGCCGCGAGTGCTCCGAGCGGCCGCCAGCCGAACAGGCCGCCGAGCGCGCCAGCCACTACGAGACCGCCCGCCACACCCCGCACCTGGCGCTCCATGCTCCACCGCGCCCGGCCCCGCTCGACGGGCAGGCCGGCCTCCTCCCAGGCGGCAATCCCTCCGTCCAGGACATCGATGCCCTCACGTCCGGCGGAGTGCAGCAGCACCTGCGCCTCGCGGGCCCGGCTGCCCGTACGGCACACCAGGACGAGCGGGGTGGGGCTCGCGCTCAGCGCCTGGCCGTGCTCGCGGAGCTGATCCAGCGGCAGGTTGTAGCTGCCCGGAATGTGGGCGGTGTCGAACTCCCCCGGGGTCCGTACGTCCAGCACGTGGACGCCGCCTCCCCCCTGCTTCTCGCTGAGCGCTTCTGGTCGCATCGTGGTTCCCCTTCCATGTGCCCGCCCACGGCCGCCGCGGCCCCTCGTAACCGGCCCAGGGTGGCCCGCGGGAATCAGCGCTGCTCTAGTTCAGCATGAGCACGGCTTGGATCGACTCGCTCGACTTGGGCACTGCCAATGGCCAGTTCATACCCACCAGCAACTGGATGTGCCAATCTCCATGCAGCCCTTACTGGCAGCCCGCTGGTACTCTCGTCGTACAGCGACGGCTCGGATGCCATCGACCGCACATCAGCAAGCGAGGCTGACCTGCAGGTGATGGCCAAGGCGCGCGCTCACCGATACACGGCTATCCCGCGCCACCGCGCGCCTCGCAGGCATCACTCAAAGCCCCCGGGGGCTGGTGCGGCGTGCTCACCCTTCGGCTCCGGCACCTTGGTCAGGGTGGCTTCGGTGAGCAGCAGCACGCTCGCGACCGAGACCGCGTTCTCGAGCGCGATGCGGACGACCTTGGTCGGGTCGATAATGCCGGCCTCGATTAAGTCGACGTACTGGCCCGACGCCGCGTCGAAGCCCAGGTTGCCCGTGCCGCCCCGCATGCGGTCCACGACCACGCCGCCGTCGACCCCGGAGTTCTCCGCGATCTGCCGGGTCGGCGCCTCCAGGGCGCGCTTCAGGATGAGGACCCCGGCGCGCTCGTCGCCCTCACACTTGGCCGCCTCCCGCTCCACGGCCTCGATCGCCCGGAGGAGGGATAGGCCGGCGCCCGGGACGATCCCCTCCGCCGTCGCCGCCTTGGTCGCGCTGATGGCATCCTCGAAGGCCTCTTTCTGGCTCTTCATCTCCGCTTCCGAGGGTGCACCGACACGGATCACCGCCACCCCGCCGGCGAGCTTCGCCAGCCGCTCCTCGAGCTTCTCGCGGTCGTAGTCCGACGTGGTCGTCTCGACCTGGCGGCGGAGCTCCTTACAGCGCGCCTCGATGGTCTCGGCCGGGCCGGCCCCGCCGACGATCGTCGTGGCGTCCTTGTCGAGGACGACCCGCTTCGCCTGCCCGAGATCGGCCAGCGTGAGGTTTTCGAGCCGGAGCCCGAGCTCCTCGGCCACGAATTTGCCGCCAGTCAGCACGGCGATGTCCTCCATGATCGCCTTGCGGCGGTCGCCAAACCCGGGGGCCTTCGCCGCCGCGCAGGCCAGGCTCCCCCGCAGGCGGTTGACGACCAGGGTGGCCAGCGCGTCGCCTTCGACCTCCTCGGCAATGATCAGCAGGGGACGGGTCATCTTGACGATCTGCTCAAGCAGCGGGAGCAGCTCCTGCAGGTTGGTGATCTTGCGCCCGTAGAGCAGGATGAAGGGCTCCTCCAGCGCCACCGCCATCTTCTCGGGATCGGTGATAAAGTAGGGCGAGAGATAGCCGCGGTCGAACTGCATGCCCTGGACGACCTCGAGCGTCGTCTCGGTCCCCCGCGCCTCCTCGACCGAGATCACGCCCTCGGTGCCGATCTTCTCGACCGCCTCGGCCACCAGCTGGCCGATCGCCGGGTTGTTGTGTGCCGACACGGTTGCGACCTGGGCACGCTCCTTCTGGCTCTGGACGGGGCGCGAGAGCGCGCGGACCGTTTCGAAGGCCGCAGCCAGCCCACGATCGAGGCCACGCTTGAGATCGACCGCGCTGGCGCCGGCCGCGATGTTGCGCACCCCGTCGGCGAAGATGGCGTGGGCCAGCAGCGTGGCGGTGGTCGTCCCGTCGCCGACGGCGTCGCCGGTCCGCTCGGCGGCCTCGTGGAGCATCTGGGCACCGAGGTTCTCATCGGGATCGTCGAGCGAGACCTCCTTGGCGATGGTGACCCCGTCATTGCAGACGATCGGCTTGCCCCAGTCGCGCTCGATGAGGACGCTTTTCGACTTCGGGCCCAGGGTGACTCGGACCGCGTCGGCCAGCGTCTCGGCTCCACGGAGGACCTTCTCGCGCGCGGCGGACCGGAACAGTAGATGCTTGTGCGGCATGATGTACCTCCTCTTTGCGCGGCCGGACGGGGCTTTCCGGCCGTCAGCTGCCCAGCAGCACCGGAACGGCCTGGCCGCTTGGTAGGAATGCCTACCGGGTCAGGCGCCACCTCCCACGCCAACGCTGTGGCTCTCAGCTGCTGGCCGCGCTGACCCGCGGAGTGCGGCCTCGTCGACCTCCGAGGGGGGGCCGTTGAGCAGCAGGATCGGGCGGAGCGTCTCCCCTAGCACGCTGCGGAGCACCGGCGCGCGTCCCGGCTCGAGCCGGCTGCGGCGCACCAGCACCACGGCGTCCTCGCCCTGCTCCGCGACGAAGCGGGCGATCTCGGCTCCGATCTCGCCCCGTGCAAAGAAAGCCTGGACTGGCACGGCGATGGGCCCCTGGCCGCAACAGGCGTAAAACCGGTCGCGTAGCTCCCGCGCCCAGTCGGGCCAGTCGTAGTACGGCCGGTCGGCATAGCGGGGCCCCCGGAGCGTGCCCCGCTCGGCGGGCCGGTGGCGCTCGCGGTTGCCGACGTACAGCAGGTCAACCGAGGCACGGAGTTGCCGCGCGAGCGCGACCGCCGGTTCCAACGCCGCAGCCGTGGTCGGGGTCCCGTTGAGCGGAAACAGGAGGCGGTGCAACGCCTGTGGCGGTGCTTCCTCCTGCGCCGCGGCCTCGGGACGGATCAGCAGGATGGGCCGGTCCGTGTTGGCGATGACGGCCTCGGCCACCCGCCCCAGGCCGCGCCCGGGTTCGATCTGGCGGCCATGGGTCGTGAGCACGAGCAGCGCCACCGACGGAGCGGCCGCGGCATCGAGTATCGCCGCGGCCACATGGTCCACCCCGGTACGCATCTCCAGCGTCTCGTGGCCCTCTAGCGCTGCACGCAGGGACTCGGCCACCGCCGGCGCGGGGTCCCGGTCGGGGGTGGCGTGAAAGACTTCGACTGAGGCACCGAGCTGGGCCGCGAGCAGTCGCCCCCATGGGAGCGCCGTGGCGGCGGCTGGCGAGCCATCTAGCGCCACCAGCACCTTCGAGCGCTGTCTCTCCGCACGCGTGGTCATAACGGCCTCCTCGGCGTACCGGTACCGCCGCGCGTCGGCTGGTGCTGGAGGATCGGTTGAACGGAGAGTTTCATCCAGCACCACGCCATCCGACGCGCCCGGGTGACATAGATAATGTCCTCGGGGCAGGTTGCTGCAGACGTAGCAGAGGATGAACGCCAGGTAAGCAGATTCGCGGCATAGCGTGGGTGCGGCCGGGCCGCTGGGGACTTTAGCCCAGTTCAGCGGAAGCTTACTCGGCAGGAATCGCGACGCGATGCGCGCCGTGGCCCGGCAGTGGGACGCACGGTAGGCGGCGAACCGCTGAGGCCGCAGCCGCTGGCGAGGCGAGCTACGTTTACGGCCGGTTTACGGCAGGCAACAGGTGGCGCAACGTTTGCGAGCGATATGTAGAGACGCGACCCCAGGTGGGATCACCCCGAAGGGCGACGGCTCGGTCTGGGGCCAGGAAGGGCGTGTGGGAAAGCGATCTCAGACTAAGGCCTGCCGAGCGGTCTGGCCGCCGCGAGCGATGACCACGTCGTGCTCGCGGGTAAGCGCGCGCCCGCCCGCTCGAGGTTTCCACCAGGAGGGTGCTGATGGCGAAGCAGCGCGATTCCAGTCCCTATAGCGAGCCGCCCGAGAGTGGCATGGGTGGGGAGGGCCCGATCACAGACCTGTCCGTGCTCACGCCCACCACTGATGCCGAGATCGCCCGCGGGGTGCACGCGGCGCTTGTGCTTGCCCCGGATGTCGACGCGGACAACTTCGTGGTCGACGTCGAGGCTGGCGTCGTGCGATTGCGCGGCCGCGTCCGGTCGGCCGAGGAGCGCCGCCAGGCCGTCGAGGCCGCGAGCTGCGTGCACGGGGTGCGCCAGGTGATCGAGCAGCTGGTGAGCCACCAGGCAGCAGACGGCTGAGCGGCCAGGCAGTGAGCGGCCTGCGAGGAGCGGGACCCTGGCTTGCGCTGGCCACGCCACTCGCGCCGCCGATACCCGAGAGCGTCTGTCGGGGACCGCGCGCGGTTCGGCGGGCACACGCCCTCCCGATCCCCGGGCGGGAGGTAGGCGCGCAAGCATCCGCCTGATTGGGAGACACGCCGGGCAATCTCTCGCATCCTTGGAGGAGGTGCCAGGATGACACGGGCCTACGTCCTCGTCAACACGGAGCCCGGCCAGACCGGGGCAGTGCAGCAGGCGCTTCGCGCACGGCCGGGGATCCACGCCGCGGATCTGGTCATTGGACCATACGACCTGATCTTGCAGCTGGAGGCGGCCGACATCCACGCCATCGGCAAGCTCGTCATGACCGAGATTCGCGGCGTCGCCGGGGTTCTGAACACGCTGACCTGTCCGGTGGTCGAGCCCCCCGCCGACACTGGGGGCACGCGCTCAGACTGACGTGTCGGTCGACAGCAACACCGGCGGTGCGGTGCCCGCGTCGTCACGGTTTCCCGGTGCTGGTCCGCCGCGAATCAGAGGCGACCAGTCGAGCGATGGAGCGCGCCGCCCGCTAAGCGGCGATGCTGCGGAGCGCGCGGCGGACGGCGTCGGCTTGCTCGGGCGGGAGGCGGTCAGCGTGTACCAGGTCCAGCCGCTGCTCGGGATCCCGAAACGGGCAGACGACAAGCACCGCCCGACTCGAGCCGTCCACCACGCCGGTGGCGACGCTGCCGCGGAGCACGTGCGCCAGCCCGGTCCGGCCGTGGCTGGCCATCACGATCAACGTGATATCGGTAGCGGCGGCGCGCGCCACGATCAGGTCGCGGGGGTGCCCGACGCCGATTTCGGCCGCCACGGGCCGGCCCGCGGCGCGCAGATGGTCCGTCGCGGCCGCCATGCTGGCCACGGCCGCCGCCGCTTCCTGCCGGAGCCCCTTCGGGTCGGTGCCCAGTTGCTCCGCCCACTGCTCCCAGCTTGCCGCCGGCCGCTCGCTGGCCGGTGCGATCGGCACGGAGCGGGGCTGCGCGGCGCCGCACTCGACGACGCTGAGGAGCACCACACCCCAGCCCAGCGTCGTCGCCACCTGCTCGGCGTAGCCCACGGCGACGGCGGCAACCTCCGAGCCGTCAAGCGGCACCAGGATATTCGTGCCCACGCTGGGTTCCCTTTCGCCGGCCGCGGTGGGCCTTGGCACGCAACGCCTCGCACTCGTCCACCGCTGGGCGGCAAGGCGACCTTGGTAGCCCGGTCAGTCCGCGCGCTGGGGCCGCACGAAACGATAGCCCAGCCCGCGCTCCGTCTCGATGTAGTTGAGCCCGCCCGATCGCTCCAGTTTGCTCCGTAGGCGGCTCACGTACACTTTCAGGTAGTCCTCCGTGGCATCGTAGTCCGCGCCCCACACGCGGTCGAGCAGCGCCTGGTGCGGCATCAGCCGCCCCGCATTGCGGACCAGGTGGTAGAGCAGCTTGTACTCGATGGGGGTGAGCGCCACCGGCGCGTCGGCCAGCAGGACCCGGTGGCGCTGGAAGTCGATCACCAGGTCGCCCGCTCGAAAGTCGGGTAGCGCGGTGGTGGGCTGCGGCAGCTCGGCGCGGCGCAGCACCGCTCGAATTCGCGCGAGCAGCGCCAGGTGGCTGAACGGCTTCACCACGTAGTCGTCCGCCCCGAGCCCCAGCCCGCGGACCTGGTCGCTCTCCTCGCCCAGGGCGGTGAGCATGACGACCGGCACGGCGGACACGCGGCGAATCGCCTGCAGTACCTCAAAGCCATTCTGACGCGGCATGGTCACGTCCAGCAGCACCACGTCCGGCTCGTGCTCGTAGAAGGCGTTGAGCCCCTCTTCTCCATTCGTGGCCGCGATGACTGTGCCATCCGGCCAGTGGAGCTGTAGGCCCACGGCCACGGCATCGCGAACGGCCGCGTCGTCGTCGACCACGAGCACTTTCATGGCGGGCTACCCCCCTCTGGAGCCACCCTTGGCACCGGCCTCTGCTCTCACCTGGCCTGAGCACCGACCAGCCGATCCGGGGGCGCTCGCCCGCCGCCCGGGTGATTCGCCGCCGAGCCGCCCGTTTCGCCGCGGAAGCCTGTGCCCGAATGGCGGCCGCGTCCCCAGTATACGCCCACGGTACTAGAGCGGCGAGTGTTCCCTACCGTTTACGCGGCTCCCGGACATTTACCCAGCCGTTACCCCCAGCGACTTCCACCGCGACCTCTCCGCGCTAGTTTGATCGTGAGGGATGTCCCAGCATTGGGCGCCAGGCGCATCGAAGGCGAGTAGGGAAGCGATTGAGGACGTAGCGAAGGACACCGCGTGAACTGAATCCCGCGGACGGCTAGAGAGGAGGTACAGGATCATGATGGAGCTGAACTGGGCATTGGCCGGATTGCTCCTGGTCGTGGTGATCCTAAGCGGCGCTTCCACCTGCCGGCCGCGCGAGGTTCTGGTGACCTGGGACGAGTTCGCACGCCAGTGCCATATCACGCGTTCGCGTCGCTAGCCCGGGGCGCAAGCGAGCGGCTCAGCGTCAGGTCACGGCGAGGAGGCTCCCATGCAGAGCGTGAAGGACTACGATGCCGATCTCGAGATCCTTCGGGAATTGCTGAAGCCGGTGGATCTTGAGCAGCTCCGCTTCGTCCGCTGGCTGGAGGAAGAGGGCCGGCTGGAGCATCTGGCCGCCGGCCCGCCCAGTGGCCAGTGGGCCGACGGCCTGGCCCTGCGTCGGCTGCTGGTCGATGCGGCCTGAACCGCGCAGAGCCGGCTCGGGCGGGGACAGCAGTTGGTCACCCGCGAGCGGCCTCCGCGACGAAAAGGGAGAACCGGAGAGGGCCGGGGCTGCCGGCCCGTTCGGCCCCTGGAGGTGTGAAGATGAGCGCGCCCGATCTACCCGGCAGTTGGCGCCCTCTCGCGCTCGCCCTCGTCATCCTGGTCCCGCTCCTGGCGAAGGCCATCAAGATCGTCCAGGAATACGAGCGGGGCGTCGTTTTCCGGCTCGGCCGGCTGGTGGGAGCCCGTGGCCCCGGCCTGGTCCTGATCGTCCCGATCGTCGAGCGGATGGTGAAGGTAGACCTGCGGACAATCACCATGGAGGTGCCCGCTCAGGAGGCCATCACCCGCGACAACGTGACCGTCCGCGTCAACGCCGTAGTCTACTTCCACGTGTTCAACCCGGACGACGCGGTGGTGAAGGTCCACGATTTCATTCGTGCCACCTCGCTAATTGCGCAGACGACGCTCCGCAGTGTGCTCGGTCAGTCGCACCTGGACGAGCTGCTGGCCAGCCGGGACCGCGTGAACCAGCAGCTGCAGCAGATCATCGACGAGCAGACGCAGCCCTGGGGCGTGAAGGTCAGCGTCGTCGAGGTACGGGACCTAGAGCTACCGCAGAGCATGCAGCGGGCGATGGCCCGCCAGGCGGAGGCAGAGCGGGAGAAGCGGGCGAAGATCATTCATGCCCAGGGCGAGTACGAAGCCGCCGAGCGCCTCTCACAGGCCGCGGGCGTGATTGGCGCCGCCCCTGCCGCCTTGCCGTTGCGCTACCTGCAGACCCTCACGGAGATCGCCGCCGAGCACAACTCAACGATCATCTTCCCGGTCCCGGTGGACCTCCTCCAGCGGTTCCTGGCGATGGCGCCCCCAGACGGCGAGACGGTCCGCCAGGCTCAACCGTCCGCACGGCACGCGCGGGCGAACGGCGAGAGCTAGGCAGGTGCACCTCGTCCGGGAGCACTCACGGGGGTTCGCATTGTGCTCCAGGACGCAGATAGCTTCGTGCCATCGCGAGCCCGGGCGCTAGCGCCCTACACGGAGCGGACCCGCAGTTCTTCCCGCACGTCGCGCACGCCCGGCACGCGGGCCGCGACCGCCTCCGCGTTGTCGGCGTCCTCAAGCCCCTCCACGGTGCCACGCAGGTGGGCGATCCCGTTCCGGACTATGACCTCGATGCTGAGCGCGGCGGTCGCGGCGTCCTCACGCAGCGCCCGCTGGATGGCCTCGGCGAGTGCCTCGTCCCCATAAGACCGGTCCTCAGCCGATGCCGCGACTTCCTGCTCGTCCACCGCGGTCGGAGCGAAGCCCCCGAGCACCGCGGCGTTGCCGCTGGCGGTCGTGATCACGGGATCGGTCGGCGCGAAGACGACGTCCTGCGTCTCGTCCAGGAGATCCACGGTCTTTGTGTCGCGCGGGTAAGGCTCGGCGAAATCCTCGATGCCCGTCGTCTCCAGTCGCTGGTCGGTGAAGTCGGGGGCGATGTCTGCACCCTCGTCGCGGATCTCTGCCCCACTGTGCGGCAGCTCGAGAACGGTCGGCTCACTAGCCGCGAGCTCGGCTAGCGAAGCCGGGACGTGTGCCTCGATCTCGAGGGTGTTGTCAATGCGCACGCCTGGTGCGAGCTGCGCTACGATGTCCTCGGCGGCAGTGTACGCTTGGGGCGATTCGACGCGGCCGGCGAGCACGATCGCTCCGTCTGACTCCTCGACGGCCACGTAGAGCCCGGCTACCTCGGCCAACGCTCGCTCGATCCGATCTGTGAGTGGAGTCCGTGCCATAGTTCTCTCCCGCGGCCGTGTATCCAGCGCGCCATGCCGACCTTGCCCCCCGGGGGGCGCCGCGAGGACAGCTCCCAGCCGATCCTGGAGAACCAGCCGACTATGGCGCGCTGAGGTGCCACGGGTCGCGGCGTGCGACCCGTGGCGGCCGTCCCTAGCGCTGGCCCACCGCCTCGGGCCACAGCGTCTGCAGCTCCCCCGGCAGCATCCGGCGCACGTCCTCCGCCTCCCCGGCGGTGATGCGGCGCGCGAGCACCTTGAGGACCGCCCGCGCCATGGGCTCCGCGTTCACCGGTCGGGTGCCCTTAAACGCCTCGGCCACGTGCCCGAGGAACTGCTCGCGATGGCGCTCGCGGACGGGCACGCGGGAGGGATCCCAGCCCTCATAGTAGATCCCCCGGATGAGCAGCGGGAGCTGCGCCGAGAGCTGCGCGCCCTCGTCTATGGTGAGGTGGTCCCGCAGCGCGTGGAGCGTACCCCGCAGCGCCTGGTAGGCACGGTGGCGGTCGTGCCAGCCCATCTCCTCCATGATGTCCCGGAGCCACTCGTGGGCCTGCTGTACCGTCGTATCGAAAATGTCCGGCCCGGTGGTAGCCATGTGCCTTCTCCTTGAAGCTATGCGTCGCTACAGCCGCGCGATAAACGCCTGCAGCCACCAACAGCATCGCGCTGGCGGGTTGCGGGCGGGGTCGCCTACGGTGAATGTCAGGTCACCGAATAACGGGCGACATGGAGACACCGCCGGACAGCCCGAAGATGTCTTGCCTCGACCAGGGACTCGACTCGGCGGCTACAGCCAGCCGATGCGCACGAGCCCGGTGAGCACGAGAACGATGAGCCAGTGCGCGACGACCGGCCCTGTTAGGAGGCCGGTCACCAGGCGTAGCCAGCCGAAGAACCCGCCGGCAACTGCCAGAGCGACGAGCCCCGCCGCATAGGTGAGGGCCAGGGGCAGCGGCGGCTGGAGAGCCACCTGGGTCACGGTCCACCCCCAGACCACCAGATGCCAGGCGGCGAACAGCACAGCGCTCACCAGGATGCCGCCGACCGGTCCGAGCACCCGCCCCCAGCAAGCCTGCAGCAGGCCACGGAACCAGAGCTCCTCGCAGATGGCCGACGCTACCAGCAGGCGCGCCGCCCGGATCGCGAGCGCGCCGCCGTCGGATGGCAGCGCGGTGGCGCTGTGCCAGCCGATCGCGCGAAAGGCAAGCAGCGGCAGCAGTACGAGCAGCGCCATCAGGCCTCCGACCCCCAGTCCGAGAAGCACGCTGCGGCGCCACCCCGCGCGTCCGAGCCCGAGCGCGGCGAGACTGAGCCGCGCGGGACCAAGCGCCCACACAAGGGCCAGCGCCACGAACACGAGATGGCCCACGGCGGGGATCGTCGGCCAGGCCCCTGGCTGCCAGATCGCCAGCGTGGCGATGTTGCCGTAGACGAGCAGCACCACACTCGGCACGAGTGCCGCCACCCAGTGCTGGCGACGGCACGTCGGCGCCCTAGCTGGGATCATCGTGCTGTACCAGGGCCGCGGGGCGCCCAGCCCCTGGAGCGTGGCTGGCGGGCTCGAGCCAGAACCCCGGCCAAGAGGGCGGCCATCAGCGCAAAGCCCGCCAGCAGGGAGAAGCTCAACTGGTACGCGCCCGTCAGGTCGCGCGCCACACCGCTGACGTACGGACCGGCGACGACACCGACGTTCAGGCACGTCGATACGATGCCGTACCCGGCGCCCACCCGCTGCGGCGGGAGGCGCTTGGACGGCAGAGCAAAGATCGGGGGTGGCACGAGCGCCACACCGACCCCTAGGAGGACGAGCGGGACGGCCAGCGGCAGACTGGCTGCCGCGATGGCGAGCATGCTGCCGGCGACCGACAGCCCGCCTAGACCCAGGAGCAGCTCTTCGCGACCCAGCCGATCCACCAGGTAGCCGACGCCCGGCGCGAGCAGCGGGGACGGCAGCATCAGGATGCTGGCGAGGAAGCTGGCGACTCCGACCCCGTAGCCCCGCGTCATGAAGTAGTCCGGACCGAACGTGAGGAAGGCGATCAGGGCCGCGTTCGTTAGCAGCCAGATGCCGCCGACCAGCCAGATCGGCACACCCAGACCGAGAATGCTGCCAAGCGTCGCTTGTCCCATCAGTGGCGCCTCGCGTAGACGGCCGGGAGGGGGTGGGCGGTACAACAGCCCGAACGCCACGACAGCGACGAGGGCCGGGGCGATCGCAAGCAGGAGCGCGCCTCGCCAGCCGAGGCCAGCCGCTACTGTGCCGAGCAGGTTCAGCGTCAGCACCATCCCGACGGGCATCGTGGTGCTGACGCTGCCCATCGCGACGCCGAGTTGGCGTACCGGAAACCACGCGGCCACGTAGGCGGCGCTCATGACGAAGAGGGCGCCGCCCCCTGCCCCCGCCACAAGTCGACCCAGCGCCAAGATCGACCACTCCTGACCCACGGCGACGAGCAGGGAGCCCACGATCATTGCAGCGAGACTAAGTAGCATCGGACTACGGACCCCGTAGCGGTCGACCGAGAGGCCCGCCGGGACCGACAGGAACACCCCCGGTAGGGCAAAGAGGCTCATCAGCAGGCCGGCCTCGGTGTGCGAGAGATGCAGGTCC
>Ga0070741_10006014_pt1 | contig 26377 bp, 19 predicted proteins | sample Coa_R1_4_FD_66440 | JGI IMG/M metagenome (GOLD analysis project Ga0070741, IMG submission 66440) | Surface soil microbial communities from Centralia Pennsylvania, which are recovering from an underground coalmine fire - Coalmine... | ecosystem: Environmental > Terrestrial > Soil > Unclassified ... | reverse complement strand
CCGCACGAACGCGCAGAGCCGTGTGCTCGAGGATGTGCTCGTCCGGCAGGGAATCGCGTACCAGGTGATCGGCGGGCCGCGCTTCTACGAGCGCGCCGAGATCAAGGACGCGATCGCCTATCTGCAGGTGCTCGACAACCCGTACGACGCGGTGTCGCTCGCGCGGATCGCCAACCGGCCGCGCCGCGCGATCGGGGACACGTCACTCGCCCGGCTGTCGACGTACGCGGCCGGGCTCGACAGCACGCTCTGGGATGCGATGGCGCATCCGGAAGAGGCGGGGCTCGGCGCTGCTGCGGTGCGGGCGGTCAGCGGGTTCCGCTCGATGATGGAGTCGCTCATGGCGACGGCAACCGACGCAACCGTTGCCGGCATCGTCGAGGCCGTGCTCGACCGCAGCGGCTATGTCGAGGCGCTCGAGGCGGAGCGAACGGTGGAGGCGCGCGGCCGCATCGAGAACCTCGAGGAGCTGGTCGGCGTCGCGCGCGAGTACGACGCGGCCGCGGACGAGCCGTCGCTCAGCGGTTTCCTGCAGGAGATCTCGCTCTACTCGGACCAGGACGCGCTGCGGGACGATCCCGACGACGGCGGCCAGGTCACGCTGATGACGCTGCACACGGCAAAGGGGCTCGAGTACCGCGCCGTGTTCGTCATCGGCATGGAGGAGGGGATCTTCCCGCACTCGCGGTCGATCGAGGAGAACACGCTCGAGGAGGAGCGCCGTCTCTGTTACGTCGGTATGACGCGCGCGCAGGAGCGGCTCACCCTGACGCACGCGATGCGGCGTAACCTGTACGGGCGCTACGACGCGAACCTGCCCTCGCGCTTCCTCGACGAGCTGCCGAGTCTCGGCGTCGAGCGTGAGCGTCTGCGCCCCGCGTCCTGGTCCGGCTACGGCCGCCAGGCGGTGCAGCGCGAGTTCGCCCCACGCGAGGACGTCCCCGATCTCTCGACGGGCGACACGGTCCGCCACTCGACGCTCGGCACGGGCATCGTCACGCGCATCGAGGCGGGAGGCGTGGTGACGGTTCGGTTCGAGGACGGAAACGAGCGGCGGCTGATGCTCGAGTACGCGCCGCTCGAGCGCATAGGCTGACGTCGTGGCGCTCGAGGTAGGCACCTGCTCCTCGCTGGAGGAGCTGCGAGACGGGCTGAACGCGATCAGCCATTACTTCGGCTTCGAGCAGCCGCTCGAGGACGTCGAGCGCTTCTCCGTGCTCCTCACGCCGGAGCGCATGCACGTCGCGCGCGACGGCGAGCGGATCGTCGGCGGCGCGGGTGTGTTCCCGTATCGCATGTCGGTGCCGGGGGGCGAGGTCGCGGCGGCAGGCGTGACGGTCGTCGGTGTGCTACCGACACACCGCCGGCGTGGCGCGCTCACCGCGATGATGCGTGCGCAACTCGCCGACGTACGCGGCCGCGGCGAAGCGGTCGCGTACCTCTGGGCATCGGAGCCGACGATCTACGGCCGTTTCGGCTACGGGCTCGCTTCGCGTATCGCGTCGGTGTCGATCCCCGTCGAGCGCGCGCGCTTCGCGCAGCCGTTCGAGCCGCGGGGTGTCGTCCGTCTCGTCGATGCGGACGAGGCGGCGCGAACGTTTCCGCCGCTGTACGAGCAGATGCGCGCGCAGCGCCCCGGCATGTTCTCGCGTACGGAGGAGTGGTGGCGGCTGCGCAGGGTCGAGGACCCGCCGGAGCGGCGGCACGGACGCGGGCCGAAGAACCTCGCGCTCCTCGAGCTCGACGGCGAGCCGGCGGGCTACGCGATCTACCACGTGAAGCAGGACTGGCAAGGGGGCTCGTCGACCGGAACGGTCACGATCGTCGAGCCGGTCGCGCCGACGCCGGAGGCGTCGCGCGAGCTGTGGCACTGGCTGCTCGCGTTCGACTGGACGTCGAAGTTCAGCGTCGACCTGCTGCCCGTCGACCACGAGCTGTATCTCCTGCTCGCGGAAGGGCGGCGCAGTGAGTTCACCCTGAACGACGGCGTGTGGGTCCGCCTCGTCGACGTCGGCGCCGCGCTCTCCGCGCGCAGCTACCGCGGCGACGACGCGGTCGTCTTCGAGGTGACGGACTCGTTCCTGCCGGAGAACACCGGCCGCTGGCGCGTCGCCGCGGGTGGGGTGGAGCGCATCGAAGCTGCGGCCGACATCGAGCTCGACGTGACCGCCCTCGGCTCGGCATACCTGAGCGGCTTCTCGTTCGCGGAGCTCGTGCGTGCCTCGCGGGCACGCGAGCTCGTCGCCGGCGCCGCCGCCCGCGCCGACGCGCTCTTCGCCACGGACGCCGCGCCGTGGTGCCCAGAGATCTTCTGAGCGGTACGGCTACACTGTCCCGCGACCCGGGCGGTTAGCTCAGTTGGGAGAGCACCAGCTCGACAAGCTGGGGGTCACTGGTTCGAGCCCAGTACCGCCCATCCTCAGAATCGGCGTAACGGAGTCCCTCAGCGGGCTCCGCGTCGTCCTGCGTCCGTTCCTTGTCCATCTCTGAGCGGACGAGCGCTTGGAGCCGCAGCGCCTGGTTGCGCTTTTCGCCTTCGTAGAGGTGCCGATACGTCCGATGGAAGAGCGCTCCGCCGTCCACGTGTTCAAGCCGTTCGGCGGCAACCGCTGAGTCCATGCCCGCGAGCCCCATAAGCGACGCAGCAGTGTGGCGCAGCATGTGGAACGTGAACCCCTCGAAAGCCGATGGCCCGGCCTCGGGCTTGTCCGGATCATTCTTCGCAGCCGCTTCCACCGCCTTGATCCAGACGCGGTCGCGGAACCGATTCGCCTTCCATTGCTTTCCTTCAGGTGTCGCGAAGACGAAGGGCGATCCGGTACGCGCAGAAGCGACTTGCTCCCGCAATAGCTCGACCTCAAGCTCTGTTAGGTAGATCCGGTGTTCACGACGGCTCTTCGCGAGTGAAGCTGGAATCGAAAACGTCGCGTTGTCGAGATCGATCATGTCGTGGGTCAGGTTGAACCACACGTTCTGCCGGCATCCGACTAGGCCGGCAAGGAGGATCAAGCGCGATACGTCGGTGGGACACCACGACGCGAGTTCTTGCAGCTGCGCCACCGTTAACGCGCGTCCCTTCCGCGGCTGATGCTTTACCGGCTCAATCGCGAAGATGGCCTCATCTAGACGTTGCCCACGTCCCTTGGCTTCGCGTAGGACGCGCTTGAGAAACGCAAGCTCGTTCTTGGCCGACCTCGGGTGTAGGAGGGCTCTCGCCGTGATCATGTCCTCAACGACCGCCCGCCGAAGGGCAGGCAGCTTTGTACCCCGAAGCGGCTTCCAGAACTTCGCAGAGAGCTCGTTTGCAAGGCGCGTCTTCTCTGCCGGCTTGCGCGTCGCCGCCAGCCGCGCAAGCAGTCCGTCTATTGCTTCACCGAGTGTTACGGGCAGGGCCTCATACAAATGACCGAGTGCACGCCGCTGCTTCAAATCGAGTTCAATTCTTTCGGCGGCCTCGCGAGTCGGTGCCGTCTGGGCCGGGAAGCCGTTGACGCGAACCTGGTACGAACGTGCGCCCCGCTTCCGGATGCTCACGCCGCCCTCTCGTCGTTCAAGGATTCGAGCCAAGCCTTGACCGCGCTCTCCGGGTCGATCACGTCCGAAGCGCCGCGACCTGAGGCGCCGGCAGCGGCAGCTCTCCGGATCGTCTCCGGGTGAACAGCGAGGAGCGCGGCTAGTTCGCTGGTTGTGAAGTGCCGTTCGACGCTGCTCACTGGGGCGCGTACCGCCATTCCTCTTCTTCAGCGAGCATCGCGTTGAGCTCCGCGGGCGTGTACCAAACCCAACGCGCTTCGATCTTCAGATACCCCCGCTCGGGGTCGCGTTCGATCTTCGCGTGCTCGTATGAACGGTTGAGTTCCTGCGCCTGAACCTGGCGCTCGACCGCCACACCGTGGCGCATGAGCTCTCGCGCTACCTCGCTTGCGGAGGTGCCGCGCCACTCCGCAATCCGCTGAATCTCGGAAGCGAGCGCGGGATCAAGCCGAAGGTTCAGGACATCGGTCTTCTTATCAGGGGTTTCTGCCATGTGGCGGACTATGGCATATGTCACACACTTTGTAAAGCAACGCGTGTTACCGAGGTGGTCTACGTGATCAAGTCAAGTGGTTGGTCAGCAGATTCGCGGCCGACCGCCTGTCTGTCTGATAAGACCGATCGGGTGGCTCTTCCCAAAGTTGGCGGTCCGCTTGACCCCTTCAACGAAATTGCCGCCCTCTGCGGCGCGGGCGGCGCAAATCTTCTCGACCGGCTAGACCACGTCCGGACACAGATGGGGTCGATATGGCAAGTACCCCATCTTCGATGGTTCACAGCGCACGGAGTGGGTCACAGCGACTCGCTTGTTCGGCTAGTGGGCGAGAGCATCGCCCACCTTCAAGCAACGCCAGCGAGACTCGATTGCCACGAGCTATTCGTTTTGCTTGCCGCCTGCTACGTCCACGATGTTGGCATGCAGGCCATGCCCGTTGAGAAAGCCCTCGACGAACTCACGCCGTCCGACCACGACACCATTCGCCGAGAGCACCCCTCGGTCGGGCGTACCCTCATAGTGAGCCGGACGCTCGCTCGAGACCGCGATCAGTTCGATCTAGGGCTCCACGACGACGAGTTCTTGGCCCCAATAGCCCTGGTCTCCGAAGCCCACGGTACGGAGACATACGCTTCGGCGGTCGCCGCACTTATCGAAACGCGGCCACAACCAGGCGGAGTTCCTCTCCGAGGCGATCTTCTCGGCGCTCTCCTTCTGATGGCTGACGAACTCGACCTACAGAGAGCACGAGCAACGTTCCCGAATGAAGCGAAACTCTCGACCGTGTCCATGGTGCACCACTTTCTGAACCATTACGTTTCAGGGGTCCATGTCTGCGATGCCTCGGTTCCTACCACTCGCAGGATTTCCATCGATTTCTTGTTCCCGGAGGACTCGCAGCCGTTCCGCAACGACGTGCGGGAGTTGATCGTCAAGAAGCTGCTCCGGCAAAGCCGACTGACTAATCCTGTCATCGCCCGACGCACCGATGGGCAGATGCAGTGGGACACACGAGTTGCGACCCACGAGACTCTTGATGTTGCCGGCCAACTGCGACATCCCACCCCAGAGGTGTGGCAGCACATGAGGCGTTCAGTGGTCGAAGGTCGGCTTATCGGAAGGAGGGAGCTCCTAAAAGACATCAAGAAGGTAATTGACGCCTCCAGCGATTTGACCTCAACCAGCGCCGAGATCGTCATGTCAGAGGGCAGCGAAGAGGAGACCAGTCTTCTTATCGAGTGGTTGCAACTGAATGCGGCGATTCAACGACGCCCATTCGTTCATGTCGCGCCCGACGTCCTCCCGGCGGGACACGGCCCGCACGGCGTTCTCGCGCTCGTGGCCCGCCAGCTCGGCTGCATAAACGTGCGCAGCCACGAAGACCTGACGGATGCCCTTGCGATGCTCAGTCCGCTGCCGCTCTTTGTCATCGAGGCTGTCGGTCAGGTAAAGCCAACGCTCGCTGGGCTCAAGAAACTGGTCAACGCCGCGGCGCGATCAGCCGCACCTTGTGTGGCACTGTCCTCGCGCCCGTCGTTTGGACTGCCAGTCATTGAATTCGCTCCGCTCGGCGCTTCCGAGATCGCGGAGCATCTCGTTTCGGCCCAGGGTCACACGACCGAAGGTGCAAACGAGGAGGCTAAGGTTCTCTACCTAGCGTCTGGAGGACGTCCTGGCCCGATCATCGCAGCGCTCCATGCCGAGTTCGAGCAAGCGATCGTTCATCAAGCCCTATGAGCGCCAGCGCCGTTGCCGACCCCTACCTAAGCCTGTACGCCGCTTACAAACGGCGCGACCCAAAATTGGCAGATGGCCTCGTTCTCTTCTCGGTTCCGCATTGGATAAGCGATGAACTCGCGACCGCCCTCGCTCGGGCCGTGCTCGGCAGCAACGGTGATGCCGCCAGCCTGATCGCGGACGTTCGGTCCACTCCCCTAGTGCGCCCTTACGAGGGCCGCGGCTGGCGAATCGCGGACCCCGCGCGATCAGTCCTGTTGCGCGAAACGACGAACCGGGGCGACCTCATTCGCGGAGCAGATCAGTTCCTCTCCGCGTGGTTCGCCGACGGGGAAGGGCACGCGATAGGGACACCACTGGGTCGCGAGACGCGGTGGCGCTTCGCCTACCACGTTGCCCCGGCTGACCCAGTCGCCGCCGTCACGGCGTTAACCACAACGCTCGAGGCATCGGCTCGACCTGAACTCGCGGACTTTGACGCGGCCCTACGGCTCTTTTCGGAGCGGCGCCCTTACCTGGCGGCTTTCGCGACCGAGGAAGAATTCTTTCGGGGCTTGTGGCGATACAGGCGAGGCGAGTATCGAGAGGCCGAGCGAACCTTTCGGCGGGTATGGGAGGCGCGAGCGGTCGCTGCCCCTCGGGTACCCCCGATAGCTGGCCATCTACTGGGCCGGCTGGTCGGCCATTCGAAGCGGAAGACAAAGTTGAACGATGCGATTTTGATCCTGGAGGAGGCGTACAACCTGGCTGACGAGATTCGCGACGACCAGGGGATCGTTCACATCGGGTCGACGCTCGGAACCATGCTTGTTCGACGCGGAAAAGCCGATGACCTTGCGGAAGCGGCGCGCCTCCTGCGCATTTCACTGCGACTTGCTCACACAAACCGCGAGCGAGCGATCGTCCTCAACAACCTAGGACGCGCGCTTACCCGACTCGGTAGCGATCACTGGTTTGAAGCAGCAGAACACCTAGAAACTGCCCTCACTATCGGTGAAACGTCGGACGACCCCGAGATCCGCGGTCAGCTGCACATCAGCCTCTCAGAGCTAGCCGAACTGCAGGGAGACCTGCCACGCGCGATCCAGGAAATGGAGTTAGCGCTCGACATCCACCGACGAACCACGCCTTCTCGCGTCGCCCTTGATGAGGCACGGCTCCACAAGTTGCGCCATCGCACGAAATAGCGAATGAGCGACAAGAGCGGGTGTCACTCCTTGCGCAGCGTAAGCATCGCCGCTGCAGCTAGCCATTCCGGGTAGCGAAGTTGTGGCCACGGAGCCATTAACTCCCGTGCCGACCAGAGCCGCCGCGCCATACGCAACGAACGCATCGTGCACCCACTAGTCATCGTCAAGTCACGGCTCACGAAGACCACGAGGCGCGGAAGATCGGGCGCCAGGACGGTTTCAGAAATCACCATCTTTCGTCCTCGTACGCCGGCGAAGTAGCTGGATAGGTACGCAGCGGCTTGTACCCCCGGCCAGAATCTTCGTCCTACTTTGTGCCACCCGTCCACGAAGCCGAACCCGTAGCGCGGCGCCATCTCGCGCAGCGCAGTGACGTACGCCTCGGCCCACCGCACATGCGCCGGTGACTCGACCGAGATGACGCCATGCAGATGCGCCAGCCCGCGCCGCTGCTTCTCCCACACGCGCGCTGCCAGCTTGCCTTTGAATCCGCACGCACGATCAGCGCGCGTCTTTGCTGCACGGTGTAGCTCGCTCCACCACTTGCCGGCCATCGCATTGAACGCCGCTGCCACCTCGGGAGCGACGCGACAGCCCAGCCGTCCAGAGCATCTTTGACTGGGCGAATGCGAACAGAACCGCGGGTCGAACGGATACAAGTCGGCCCCCGGCGCCGTCACCGAGAACATCACCGACAACTTCAGCTGCTCCAGGTTCACGAAGAGTCGCCGTCGCGTGTCGCGTGCCCACGTCGGCGCGTACTCCGGACACGTGCGTGAGGAGCAGCGCCGCACTTCCTCGGGGATTGGCCGACCGCAGGTGCAGCGGTGCCACCGGCCCCGGCGGCCGGCTGAACGCACGGCTTGCCGGGCCGCGGCGTCCCCGCTGCCACTCACCGGCCCACCAATTCCCGAACGAATGCCAGCAGGAGTTCGCGGACAACATGGGACTCGGCGAGCTTGTCCCTCAGGCGTCCAAGCGCAGAGTGAATCGCAGTGGTGGAGAGTGGAATGGGACGGCCCTCCGCATCGACCAGAAGCCCCTGCAAGAGCGGCTCAAAGTCGCTCCAAGTCAGCCCTAGTCGCTCGGGCGTCTCACCAGTTCGAGCCCAGTACCGCCCATCGACTGAAAGCCCGGATCGCACGGGCTTTCGTCGTTCTTACGAGCTCTCGTGCCGGCACAACGCCTGCACGTACCGCGACAGTCGGCGTCGGTCTTACAGTTCTGTTACGTGCCGACGACGCGTACCCCGGAAACAGCTCGAAATGCGGCATGGCCGTGACCGTCGCCAGCGACAGTTGGCGGCGAATCCGACGTCTGCGCGCGCACCCGCCCTTGTTGGCCGGTGTCGAGGTCGATGAGACACGGACTCGCGTCTTCCAGGCTGCGCTGGCCCAGGCAGAGGAGCTCTGGGAGGCGGCTTCAGTCGTCGGCGCAGCAAGTCGACCGTTGCCGCTGTTCTACTGCCTGAGTCAAGCTGGGCGCGCGGTGTGCGCAGCGTGGACAACAGGCGGCGCATGGGAGCCAACCGGGCATGGTCTGACGACGGCGGGCCAAGAAGGTGACGTAGACATCGCGTCGTTCGAAGTCCGAGTCCCGAATAACGCAGCACGCGGTATGTACCCCATGGTCGCGGCGGCGACAGACTCGATGATCTTCGAGGGATCGGCGACCATCGCGGCGCTATGGGCCGCCCTCCCCGATCTGCCGCGGGCGTCGATTACGCAGAACGAACTCATGCCGCTCCATGTTGAGGCGAAGCGTCTTGTTGGGGACGATGTCATCACCAGTCTCTTGGCGCCGAGAATCGCGGGTCTGACGTATCCGCGCCCTCCGCAGGTGACGCTCGATTTGACCGACCTGAACGAGGCGGACTTGGCCGCCGACCCGAACGCTGCGAGCGAGGCTCTAGCCGAACGTCTGCGCGGTCTCCTCGTGGACTATCCCTCGATCGCCGACGGCGCCGTTGAGGTTGTCGACAACATTGCGGGCCGGTTCGGGCCGGAGCACGGCGTGATCCTTCGCGTTCCAGACGGAGACGGTGGGTACCGGCCGCTTTTCGACTTCGCCGACCGCACACCGTCGGAAGCTGCGCTGAGTGAGGCGAAGTTCATCATCCGTCCAAGACAGGGGACAGGCTTCGGCATCCCGCCGTCGCAGCTGATGACGTTGTGGGCTCTTCTGTACGGGCTGTCTCAGCTCGCGCGCCACCACCCAGCCGCATGGGTGGGAGCTTTGAACCCGGACCGCTCGCCGATAGCGGTCGATCTGGAACATGTGCTCGACTCAGCGCTGGAGCTCGTCCCGGACTTGCTGGTGCCTGCCGTTTCGAACGGCGCGATGCCGCGTTTGGTTCGGGAGCACGTCGCGGCCGAACGAGAGCGTGCGCGACTGCAAGAGGAAGTCGATGCCGAAGCACTTGCAACCGACGAACCACCAGCCCAGTGAGGCCCTCCTGTGACCGCTTAGCGAACGTTCTCGAGGAGGTCGCCGGCTTCACCCGAAGCGCACGTGCTAGTCGCACGATCGTTCCGAGGCTCGGCTCGCGAACAGCCCGTTCCAGCAAGGAGACCGCGGGGCGATGGAGCCCGGAACCTGCACCAACCGCCTCCTGGAAAGCGAATAAGTCTTGAGGTCACGAGCACGACGTCGATACCGCGTGGCTCGTGGCATCCCTGATGCGCTCGGCGTCGCCCTAGTAGGCGCGGATCATCACCGAGGCGAACACGTCATGATGGCCAAACCGGACGGGCTGCCAGAAATCCAATTCGTGCTCACGTCTCTGCTTCAGCGGTGCTAACTAGGACCCGAGTCGCTCCGGGCTATGGCGTATTGCGCATTTCGGCGTCGGGATCGTCTCGCGGAGCGATGCCTTCTCCGATGTCCCGCTCGTCAACGGCGGAGAATGGGGGTGGGTCAGGCTGCGCTGTACGCGGCACATCGCCGCGCGTCTCGGGCAGTTGCGGCGGGCGCGGCTGCCAAGCTTTCAAGTCCTGGACGACGTCCGCATAGAAGTCGAGCACTTGCCGCCGCGTCTCGCGGACGAACGAGCCCGCACCTTTACCTCGCTTCGCCCCCATCGGGCGCGTCATCTCGATCACGAATGAACGGATCTTTCTCTTAGGGTCACCCGGATGAAGTGCGCGCTGCGGAAACTCACGCGCTTCACCTATCGAAACCGACGTCGTATCCCGCGTGTTCGCAAACGCAACTTGTAGTCGCAGGTCTGGCGCAGCGTCGCGGAGTTGGCGAAGCATCCAGTTGAGCTGCGCGCTTGAGCGCCCCTCGCCCGGCGCATCAACGCGAACGCTCGTCGTAACCTGGCGCGCTCGCAGATCCGCTCGAAGGCCGAGCGGCGCGATGGTGTCGGGGACGCGAAGGCCGCCGTTCAGATCGCCACTACTGGTGAGCTGCTGAACAAGCGCGTCTACCCGCGTAGACGAGGTCTCCTTCCGAGACCGCGCAGGCGTCACGTCACGACCAAGATCCTGAGCAAGTCCGAGCGCCAGATAGTCCAAGAAATGCTCCCACCGCTGAGCGATGACCTTCACTTCGGGATCAGTGGCGCGCAACGCGCCCTGGCGCGCAGCGTCGCGCACCTTCACCCAACGCTCGCCCATATCTTGAAAGCCGCCCGCTCCGGCATTCTCGTGATCGAGGTATGCGATGAGCTCGCCAAGGATCCACGCTTGGTCGGGATCCTCGATCCCACGGAAGCGGTGTTGAAGGACGGCCTCGGTGACGATGGCCCACCACGAGAGGTGATACATGCGCACCCTCCGCGTCTTGCGCCGATCAACGGCGACCGGAGAGTCCTCGGCACCAGAGGTGATCTGGTTCGAAATTGTGATTAAGGCGTCGAAGCCGTGATCGCGCGCCATTTCGAGATAACGCGTGACCTGCTCGTCACGGAGATCCGCGCGGCCGGTTTTCACCTCCACTAGCGCGCGCCACTGCTTGCCGGCGCGTTCGACGACGATTGCACCGTCCGGGATGTTCGACTTGCCATCTCCGTCCTTGAGTTGGATTTCAGCGAACGCCGAGATCCTTCCCCGAGGGGCGCCAAGGGGTGCGAGCAGGGCGTGACCAAACTTCGGCACAGCTCCCATTACTGCGAGGAGCACTGAGGTTGCTCTCCGCTCTTGTTCGTCCTGGCCCTTGATGCCTGCGACCGGAATGAGCCGCGCGGGATGCCAGGTTTCCTCGACCGGAGCCGCCGCACGGTTGGAGGCATTGACCGCCATGACGCGACAACTGTAGGCGGCAGCGTGGCTGTTTTCCAGCCCTCGCTAAGGAGCGCGATATGACCCGCGCTGCTCGAGTCTTTGCCCATCTCGGCTCGAGTGGCGTGGCGAAGTCACGAACGCGAGCCCGGTAAGCCGACTGGCGCGTCGCGCCGGCCGACCAGCAGGGAGAACAACGTCAACAGCGTTGGCTGGACGCGTCTGCCTGGCGATGCTTCCCGCGACCGGCGCCGGGCTGGCGCCGGCGAGGAGGCCAGCGATCGCTGGCCTCCTTCGAAAGCGATCGCCGACGACTTCGCAGCTACGCCGCTCGGGCCGTCGTGGCCGATGCGGCTTCCCGCTCGCTGTAGGTGTAGGCGGCAGCGAGCGCCCCGAACGGGATGATCAGCCGGAGCAGGATCTGGCGGGAGTCGGTCGTCCCTGCGAGCACCATCGAGATCGTGCCGAGCAGGAAGGCCAATCCCCACATGATCGAGATCTTCCGGTTGAAGGCCCGGAACGCGGGGCTCGACCAGATCTCCCTCGGGGCTTGCTCGCGGGCGTACTCCTCGGTGAAGGGCCGGTTGAAGAGCACTGAGGCGAAGACGATCACGCACAGTGAGCCGTGGGCCACTGCCTGGGCGTAGCGGCCCCAGGTCGCGATGTCGGTCGGGTGGACGACCGCCAGCACGACGAGCATGCCGACGAAGTAGATGACGCCGACGTAGTCGAACAGGTGCGCCTTGTGGCGGCTGAGCGCCCGGGCCAGGACGACGATGGCGACAGCGGCTCCGATCCCGGCCCCCCAGTACACGTTCCCCACTCGTACTCCGCCGAGGAATGCACCCCACGGGGCGAAGCTCCAGATCAACTCGCTCATTGCGCGCTCCCTTTTTGGTGGCGCTGTCCATCCTCTACCCCGGGTAGGTCGGTGCGTGTTTCGGTTTGGTGACATAGAGGGTTCCGCGCTGTTGCCAGGAACGAGGTCGGAAGACGGAGTCGTCGACAGCAGAGAGGAAGACTCGTGCCCGAGGGTCCGATGCCCGACCAGCCCGACCCGGTGCGGGAGCCGCTTCTCGACCCGGTTGGGCCGCCGGCGATCCTGCGCATCCCGAAGGTGTGGCTCCTGCCGTTCGCGGTGCCCGCGGTCATGATCGCCTTGGTCAGCTCCATCTACATCGGCTCGGTGATCGATCCCGTCGGGCATCTCCATGGCCTGCCGGTGGAGATCGTCGATCTCGACCGCGGCGCTGCCACTCCCGCCGGACACATCGCGCTCGGCCAGAGCCTGGCGCACGCCTTGGCGGGCAGCAGCGCCGTATCGAGCCGGCTCGACCTCCACGTCGTCTCGCTGAGCCAGGCCGAACGAGCGATGAACCGCGGCAGCTCGTACGCCACACTCGTCATCCCCTCGACCTTCAGCGACTCCGCTCTGCTCGACGCCGGGCAGGCCGCACCACACGGCACGCCGCCGTTCCCCACGGTCGAGATCGAAGAGAACAGCCGGCTCGGCAGTCTCGGCGTCAACCTCGCGGCCGGAGTTCTCGACCCGGCGGTGGACGACGTCTCGAAACAGCTCGAGGCCCGGCTGGCCCAGAGCAGCGCGAACGCAGCGCGTTCCAACCCGGTGCTCGCCGCGCAGCTCGCCGATCCCGTCAGGGTCACAACCGTGACCTATCGCCCCCTACCGGCGCGTTCGGCGCTGAGTCTCAGCGCCTTCTACGTGGCGCTCATCTCCATCCTCGCCGGATTCCTCGCCGCCGGAGTGATCAACTCCTCGATCGACGGGGCGCTCGGATACGCAACGAGTGACCTGGGACCCCGGTGGAAGATCCGGATCCCGAAGCGCATCACCCGGAAGCACACGCTCATCACCAAGTGGTGCGTTGCGCTGGTCGTCGCTCCCGTCCTCACCGCCATCATCCTCGCGGTCGCCGTCGGCGCGTTCGGAATGTACGCGCCGCACTACCTCGTGCTCTGGCCACTCCTGACACTCGCCACGGTCATGGTGTCGTTCGGGACGCTCGCGCTCCTGGCGGCGTTCGGAACCATGGGCCAGATGCTTGCGATGGTGATCCTCGTCTATCTCTCTCTCGCCTCCTCGGGAGGCACGATCCCCATTCAAGCGCTACCCGGCTTCTTCAAAGGGGTGGGCGACGTCGAACCGCTCCGGCAGTTGCTCGGAGGCGCTCGAGACATCCTCTACTTCGGCAGCCACTGGAACGCCGGTGCGTCCCACGCCGTGCTCGTCCTCGCCTCGGAACTGCTGTTCTGGATCCTGCTCGGGGTCGGCGTCACCACCTGGTACGACCGGCGCAGCCTCTACCGCCTGTCGCCGGAGATGATCACCGCCGTCGAGCACGCCGTTCTGCGGCGCGATCCCACCTGACGACCGCTTCCTGAGACGATGGGCCCGTGCCGGACGTCGACCTTCCCGAGCTGCGGCGCGCGGTCGCAGAGCTCTGCGACCGGTTCCCCGGCGAGTACTGGCGCGACCTCGAGCCCGACGGCTACCCGGACGAGTTCGTCGCCGCGCTGACCGAGAGCGGCTGGCTCGCCGCCCTCATCCCGGAAGAGTACGGCGGCGCGGGGCTCGGCATCGAACAGGCGAGCGTTGTGCTCGAGGAGATCAACGCGTCCGGAGGCAACGCCGCTGCGTGCCACGCGCAGATGTACACGATGGGCACCCTCGTCCGGCACGGCTCCGCGGAACAGAAGCAGCGCTGGTTGCCGCAGATCGCGGCGGGCGCGCTGCGCCTGCAGGCGTTCGGCGTCACCGAGCCCGATGCGGGCAGTGAGACGACGAACATCCGAACGAGCGCCGAGCGTACGTCTTCGGGCTGGGTCGTGACGGGGCAGAAGATCTGGACGTCACGAGCAGAGCACTCCGACCTGATGCTGCTGCTCGCGCGCACGACACCGCTCAACCAGGTCGCGAAGAAGACGGACGGTCTCTCGGTGTTCCTGGTCGACCTGCGCGAGGCGCTCGCCGCCGGCACGCTCAGCATCCGCCCGATCCGGACGATGCTGAATCACGCGACGACCGAGATCTTTCTCGACGGTGTCGAGCTCCCCGCGGACGCGCTCGTCGGCGAGGAGGGTCAGGGCTTTCGTCACATCCTCGACGGCATGAACGCCGAGCGGATCCTGGAGTGCGTCGGCGACGGGCGCTGGTTCGTCGAGCGTGCCGCGCGCTATGCGTCCGAGCGTGTCGTCTTCGGTCGCCCGATCGGAGCGAACCAGGGCGTGCAGTTTCCGATCGCGCGTGCGCACGCGGCCGTGCATGCGGCTGACCTCGTCCGGCGCGAAGCGGCCGCGCTCTTCGACGCCGGTCGCGAATGCGGTGCCGAAGCGAACATGGCGAAGCTGCTCGCGTCGGAGGCGTCGTGGCAGGCGGCCAACGCCTGCCTCGATGCGCACGGCGGCGTCGGCTTCGCGGCCGAATACGACGTCGAGCGCAAGTTCCGCGAGACGCGGCTGTACTCGATCGCGCCCGTCTCGAACAATCTCGTGCTCGCCTACCTCGCGACGCACGTCCTCGGTCTGCCGCGCTCGTACTGAACGGATGCCTGCGTTTACGGCGGCGTCCTTCGGGGTACCGCGTCGCGGTAGGGCATCCGAGGAAGGGCAGAGGGCGATCGTCGGGAGTGGGTCATGAGGTTCATGCGTGCGGTCACGGCACTCGAGCCGGGGGACCACGCGTGCCTTGTCTATGACGACGACGCGCGCCGCGACGCCGTTCTCCGTCAGTTCGTTCTGGAAGGTCTCGCGCGCGGGCAGCGCGTCCTGTGCTGTCCGCCCACTGAGACGTCTGCGGTCGACGACCTGCAGGCTGACGGTCTCGCACAGTTCGACGCCCACGACGTCTACACCGATGCAGGCACGTTCTCCGTCGACTACGCGCTCGGCCGCTGGAGGACGACGCTGGACGAGCTCGTCGCCGAAGGGGTCGAAGGGCTGCGAGCCGCCGGCGGGCCGCCCGCGTCGGTCACGACCGCGGACAACGCTCACGCGCTCACAGACTACGAACGCCGCGTCACCGAGCTCATCACCGAGCACGGCGTCGTGGCCGTCTGCGTGTACGACGTGCGCACGACCGATCCGCGCACGCTGCTGGGCGTCGTCGATGCGCACCCGACAGTGCTCTACGCCGTTCAGGGCGATCCGCGGCTCGTCGTCGAAGTGCGGGAGCCTCAGTCGCTCGATCTCCGCGGTTCCATCGAGACGGCGACGATCGGCACGCTCGTCGGGCCTCTGATGGAGGCGATCGCAGACGAACGAGACGTCGAGCTCGATCTCCGTGACGTGGACTTCATCGACCTCGCCGGACTGCGTCTCCTCGTGGAGGCGGCGGCGCTCCTCGCCGGCGACGAGCGCAAGCTCGTTCTCGTCGGCAGCCCTTCCTGGCTTTCGCCGATCCTCGAGATGGCGGAGCTCGACACACGCGAAGGACTGGTGTTGCAATGAGCGCCGGTCTGCAACACGAGGCAGTCTTCTATGACGGCGTCGACGACTTCGTCGCTGCGACCTTGCCGTTCGCGCGTGACGCCGTTGCGGCCGGGGAGCCGCTGATCGTCGTCGAGCCGTCCGCGCAGCTCGCCGCCTTGCGCGAGGCGATGGGCGAGGACGCCGCGGCCGCCGAGTTCTTCGAAGCCGCCGACTGGTACCTCTCGCCCGGCAAGGCCTTCAAGGCATACCTCGGCTGGGTCACCGCCGCGCTCGATCGTGCGCCTCGCGCGCGCACGATCGGCGAGCCGATCTGGCCGACCGACTGGACGAACGCCGTCGCGGAGTACGCGCACTACGAGTCCGTCTACAACGTGATTGCAGCGGAGGCGACGATCTGGTCGATCTGCCCGTACGACGTCGGCGCGCTGCCGACCGAGGTCGTCGAGCACGCGCGCGCGACGCATCCATATGTGCGGACGGCGGACGGCGTCGAGCAGAGCGCCGACTTCGTCGACCCGCACGCGTACTGCTCGCACCTTGCCGCACGATTGCCCGAGCCGGTGAATGCGCGCAGCTTTCCGCTGACCGCGAACCTCGGCGCGCTTCGCGCGTCCGTGCAGGCGGAAGCATCCGCGGCGCACGTCGATCCGCGCCGGGCTGCGGAGCTTCTGATCGCGGTGCACGAGGTCGCAACGAACGCGTTGACGCACGGCGCCGGCGACGCCTCGGCACGCACGTGGGTCGAGGACCGGACCTTCGTCTGCGAGATCGAAGACCGCGGCCCGGGCCTCTCCGAGACAACGGCCGGCTACGAGCCGCCCGAGGGCGACCGCGGGCTCGGGCTCTGGCTCGCGCGCCAGATCTGCGACCTGGTCGAAGTGCAGTCGCGCGACCGCGTGACGCGGGTGCGCTTGCACGTCAAGCGCTAGCGCTCAGCGCAGCAGCACGACGGTCGACGTGCTGCCGTCGGCGTGCCGGAACACGAGCTTCACCAGACCCTCGCCGGGCGCGAACCAGCTCGTGCGCGTACCGCTTCCGAACGGGAACCCCGGCTGCGTCAGCGTCGTGCGCACCGCGAGCGCGCGAAACGTGCCGGCGGGAACCTTCACCTGCTGCACACCGAGCACGCGCGTCGTCGCGGTCACCCCGAATGTCTTGAACGATGCGCTGCCCTTGCCGGCGCTCCACACCTGCCCCGCAGCCGGGTAGGCGCTGAGGAGCTTGTTGACGCCGAAGTTCATCAGGTCGAACGGCGAGACGAAGCGGTTGCGCTTGGACTTCGCCGCGGTGCCGGGGCCGAGCGGCGGCAGCTTCGCGATCGACGCCGACGCGGTGTTCCCCCACAGGTTCGCGACGCCGGTCGTACGCTTCGCGTACGCGTAGTCGCCCCGCGCCTTGATCGGACCGGACGCCGAGAGAATCGTGTAGCGCGCGGTGTCGTTCTGGACGGCATCGACCTTCAGCTTCTCGACCTCCGGCTTCGAGAAGTGCTTCGTGTTCGTCCACTGATACGTGAACGTCTGACCCTTGCGGAACGGGAAGTAGTCGACGTTCGTCGGCGTCGTCAGCGGCTTCAGCGATGTGGACTGCAGCTCGGAGGTCGTGACGGGCGCGCCCGCGCCGCCCGCGTGCTTGAAGACCACCTTCACAGGGCCAATGCCGTAGACCCACCAAGTGGTGCGCGTGCCGCTCCCGTACGGATCTCCGATCGCGCCTGCCTGCGTGATCTGTGTGCGCACCTCCGCCGCGACGACGGGATGCGGGAACGCAGGAACCGAGACGCGCGCGTTGCCGACGTAGGTCGAGAGGCTCGACACGTCGTTTTGCGACCCGCCCGTGCCCGCCCAGACGATTCCTTGCAGGAGCGGCTCGGCGATGACCGGGTTCCGTGAGCCCCAGATGACGTTGTAGTACGTGCTCGCGAGGCTGTTGCCGCACTGGCTCGTGCTCGAGCAGAGGATCGGAAATGCGGACGGCGGCGGCTCGCTCGTCCAGTTCGTGTTGACGATCCCGAGCGAGGTCTCCTGAAAGTCGACCTCGCCGCTCGACGAAACCGCGTCCTTCGGGTTTTCGAGGCCGGACGTCGTCCAGGCGAGCACGAAGTTCGCGCCGCTCCGGCTCTTCACCGTCACCTTCTCGCGGGTCGCGGTCGGCGCGTAGGCCGTGTCGTTCCAGCGATAGATCCAGCTCGCTCCGGCCGGGTGCGGCAACCACTCGTCGTCGGCGCGTGCCCCCGGTGCGTGCACGAGCAGCAGCGCTGCTGCCGGTACGAGCAGTGCGAGAAACGCGCGCCCCACGGGCGGCAGGGTAGCCGCGTGCAACCATGTCGGTTGTGCGGGGTCTCGCGATCGTCTCTGCTGTTGTCCTTGTTTTCGTGCCGGCCGCCGTGGCCGCGAACAAGAAGCCGCCGACGTCGGGTGTCCACCACACGGTTGCGGGCACTGCGGCAGCGCAACGCGCGCTCCTTCGGGCCGCCGATCTCGGCGCGGGCTGGTCCAAGGGCGCGACCCCGAAGAAGATCGGCAAGCTGACGTGCGGGAGTGCGCCACCGACGCTGGCCGGCGTCATCGAGATCGGCTCGGCGATCACACCCACGTACCGGCAGAGCTCATCCGGCCCGTTCTTCTCGCAGGCGACGTACGTCTACGCGACGAAGGCCGAGGCAGCATTGTTCTGGCAGCACGTTTCGGGGCGGGCGGCGCTCTCGTGTCTCACGAAGGGCGTCGCGGGTGGCTCGACGAAGGACGTGAGCTTCCGGGTCACCCATCAGGGGCAGCTGCCAGCGCCTGCCGGAACGTCGTCCGCCGCCTACCGGGTCGAGGGCCAGGCGAAGACCACGCTTCAGAAGGTTGCCGTCTACGTCGACGTCGAGTTGGTGCAGCGCGGGAATGCGATCACCGAGCTCAGCTGGTCGAGCTTCTCCACTCCGGTCGAGCCGAGCCTCGAGCGTGCGCTCGCACGCACCGCGGCCACACGTTTGTAACCCCCGTTCCTACCGTTTCGAAGAGTTGCCGTTACTCTGAGGCGCGTGCGTCGCGTCGTCCCGATCCTGCTCGTACTCGCCGCCGCGCTGGCGTACTCCTCGCCCGCGAGGGCGGACAACTGGCTGCCGCATCCGGACAACGCAACGTGGTCGTACAGCTGGAGCGACAGCGTCTACGCGCCCACGCCGACCACGGAGAACGTCACGGTCAAGAGCGAGACCGGCGCGACGTTCGTGCTTGCGTGGACGACGGGCAGCGATCCGAAGAATCCGACCTCGAGCGGCACCGTCTCGTTCCAGGACACCGATTCCGGCCTTGACAACACCGACTGGTCGAGCACGCCGCCGCCGCCGAACATGCCGATCCTCTGCTCGAGCGCGAGCGGGTGCGGCAACAGCCTGTCGAGCACCTACTACGACGTCATCTGGGGGAGCCGCGCACCGGTACTCGCCGAGCCGCTGGTGCAGGGCGCCACGTGGTCGGGCACCGGCGGCGCGCAGGGCGATGTCGCCGGCGTGTCCACGTACATCGGGCAGCAGCAGATCACCGTGCCGGCGTTCAAGCAGCCGGTGACTGCCGCGGTCGTGCGCACCGTCATCACGCAGGCCGGCGCACTCGGCGACCCGTACGGGAGCGGCACGCGCACGATCTGGTGGGTCTACGGCGTCGGCCCGGTGAAGGTGGAGTTCGACCATGCGGGCGGAACCGGAGCACCGGTCACGACGTCCGTCTTGCAGACCACGTCGTTGACGCCCGCGCCGGTTCCGAGCGACGTCAACTACTTCCCGCTCAAGCAAGGACTGACGCAGCGCTATCGCTGGACGAACTCGAAGTACCTCAAGCAGCCGGAGATCGAGCAGATCGCGATCCAGGCCTCGCTGAACGGCACGGCCCGTTTCACCGTCACGAGCGTGTCGGGTCCGATCCGGGCGTCGGGAAGCTACGGCTACACCGCGCGCGTGAGCGGCCTGACGAACCTCTGGTCGACGACGAAGGCGACGACGCTCGCGAAGTTCCCGCCGCTCGGCCCGAAGAGCGCGTCGGCCGCGAACCGAAGACATTTCTTCACGCCGCTCGACTTGCTGAACTTCGGGTTCAACCCGGTCTTACCGGCGTACGTCAAACCCGGCGACACGTGGGCGTCGTCGCCGACCGGGACCGACTTCGACAACTACGGCGTCACCGGCTCGTCGAAGGTGATCGGCATCCAGAAGGTGAAGGTGCCTGCGGGAACGTTCACCGCGCTCGTCGTGCGAACGACGTTGAAGCAACCGGGGTTCAAGTTCGGGAGCGGCACGCGAACGTGCTGGTTCGCGCCGGGCAAGGGACTCGTGAAGCTCGTCTTCAACCATGCCGACGGCAGCACGTCGCAGGTCGTCCTGATCAAGAAGTAGTCGAGGCGTGACACGGCTCTTCGCGGTCGTCGCGGTGGCGGTTGCACTGCTCGCCACAGGATGCGGCGGCGGTCATTCGAAGCGCCGCGCGATCACCGACTACATCACGAAGGTCAATGCGGTCGAGAAGCAGCTCGCGAACAAGATCGCGGCCGTCTCGACGGCGAACCAGTCGTTCGCGAGCGCAAAGAAGAACGATCCTCACATGGGTGCGCAGCTCGCAGCATCCGAGAAGACGATGCGCACGCTTTCCCGCCGGCTGGCGGCGATTCCCGCTCCGCCCGAGGCGGAGCACCTGCGCGCATTGTTGCTCGAGCTCGTGAATCGCCAGGTCAGCCTGACCCATGAGGTCTACGAGCTCTACGCGTTCGTGCCGAGCTTTCAGGCTGCGCTCGCGCCGCTCGCGGCCGCGAACACGCACCTCAAGACCGAGCTCGGCCGGAGCGCGAAGACCGTCGCTGCGACGAAGGCGCTCGACACCGACAAGGCCGATTCGCTGACGGCATACGCAGTGATCCTCGATCGCGCGATCGCGAAGCTGCTTCGTCTGCAGCCGCCGCCGGTCTGGCAGCCCGGGTACACGGCGCAGCTCGGCTCGCTTCGCGACCTGCGCAGCACCGCGCTCGCGCTTGCAGCCGCGATCCGGGAGAACCACCCGGCGGCTCTGCCGTCGTTGCTCGATCGCTTCGACGAAGCGGCGGTGTCCGACGCGTCGCTGCCCGCACAGAAGGCCCAGCGGGCGGCGGTCGTGGCCTACAACGGGCGCATCAAGGCGGTCGTCGCGCTCGCTCGGACGATCAACTCCGAACAGGTGCGACTGCAGCGGGTGTACGGATAGCGACGGGACGGTGACGACCCGGCCGTAGGCCTACCGGCCCATTGACCGCAACCCGATGTTGTGACAGGGTGCGGCCTGGGTTCGATTGCAGAACGTGTCCGGGGAGGGCACGTCGGGCGTGCCAGGGGCGCGTCCGGGGGAGGACGGGGACAATTTCAACCACCTACGCCGTTGGCGCAGGTACGTATGACGGCTTCGGGCTGATCGCGCTCCGAACGCGCGCGGCTCGCTTCTGGCTCGCCGCAGTCGGCGCGCTCTCGATCGCCGTGCTCTACGTCGCCCCGACCGTCGAAGCCATCCTCACGACGAAGCCCGCTGTGGCTCTCCCCAACGTCGGACTCCCCGTCGCCTGGTACCCCTCGCTCACGCCGCCCAAGCTGACGACCCCGCCCAAGGTCGCGAAGGCAAAGCCGTACGTCGCTCCCCGAACCCCCGCGAAGCCGTCGAAGCGGCAGCGGAAGCAGACGATCCCCGTCGTCCGTGAGTCGTACTCGTTCGCGTCGCCTTCGTCGTCCTCTTCGTCCTCCGCCGCAAGCACGAGCGGCGCGTACGCGGCATCGCCCGTCGTGTCCGCTCTCGCCGGCTCGATCGACGGCGCAGCGGTCACCACCGATTCGACCGGCACGCCGCTTCCCATCAACCAGTCGTCGACCGGCGCAGCCGCCGGCGCGACGGACGCGAGTGTCGGTGAGAACCCGCCGGCGCTCGCGCCGGGCTCGACTCCTCCGCCGGCCACGTCGACGACGGACGCGACGAGCACCGATCCGACCACCACGACCGCCGACACGACGCCGGCGAACCCCGGGATGACGTACGGGACGAACGTTCCGTACAACGACACCGGCTCCACACCGCAGACGCCCAGTGACGACACGTCGACCGTCGACACGTCGAGCACGTCGAGCACGTCGAGCATCTCGAGCACGAGCAGCGAGGCGCCGATCTCGAGCGACGATGCGCCGCAGATCTCCTCGGACACGGTGCAGGAACCCAGCACGCCGGATCCCACCGCACTTTCGCAGTCGGTCGACGCACCCTCCCCGTCGCCGACGAGCGACAACGATCCGTCGGCACCGACGAACGTCGACACGGGGTCGACGCTCGCTGGACCGGCGGTCGCCGACTCGGGCACCCAGTCGGACGTCGCGGATTCGAGCGTCGCCCCGGGCGGCTCTCAGAACGTCGACACCGGCGGCGGAGCGTCGCCGGCCGGCGCTGTCGGCTCGACCGACTCGACCGCCGGGGATACGAGCAACGGAACGGACGACTCGGGCGACTCGAGCACGGTCACGCCGCCGATCACGAGCGGCGCACCCGATTCGTCGAACGGCGGCGGCAGCGGACGCGGGCCGCCGTCCGAATGGACCGTGAATGCAACCGGCAGCACAGTCACCGTCTCCGTCGCCGGAGACGAGCTCGTGGTCGACGTCGATGGAGTTACGACGACGCAGCCGCTTGCAAGTGTCACCTCGCTTCACGTCGTCGGCGCGTCTGCGCTCGAGGTCGATCTGTCCGGCGGCCCGGTGACGGTGCCGATCAGCTACGACGCCGGCGCGAACGGCGCGATCAGCGTGGCCGGCGGCAGCGGCTCTTCCTGGACGTACGACAGCGGCTCGGGCACGGTGAGCGGCGGCGGTATCTCGTCGCTCTCGTTCACGAACGTCACCTCGCTCGCCGCCGGGAGCGGCACCGACACGCTCCATGGCCCCGCGGCCGACAGCGTCTGGCACGTCACCGGCTCGGGCTCGGGCACGGTCGGCGGAGCGAGCTTCAGCGGCTTCGAGTACCTCGTCGGCGCCGCGAACAACCAGGACCAGTTCGTCTTCGGTGCGAACGGCTCGATCAGCGGCGGCATCGACGGCGGGCCCGGCGGCTACGACACGCTCGTCCTCGACGGCGGTTCGTACGGGAACCTGAGCTACGCCGCAACGGGTCTGCAGTCCGGGACGGTGTCGCGCGACGGTGACGTGATCGCGTACCAGGGCCTCGAGCCGATCACGTCGGACGGCAGTGCGCCCGACGAGATCGTGACCACCCAGAACAACGCCGGCACGATCACCATTCAGGACGACACGAATGCCGGCGACGGGACCTTCATCGTCGGCTCCTCGAACAGCGAGAGCGTCACGATCGCGAACGCCTCGAGCCTGCACACGCTCACGATCGATGCCGGTTCAGACGGCGATACGTTCGACTACCAGTCGATCGACTCCCAGTTCCAGGGGAACGTGTACATCCACGGCGGGTCGGCGACGAACAGGCTGATCGCTGGAAACGCGAACGGCGGCAAGTGGGAGCTCACCGGAGTCGACGCGGGGAGCTACACCCCAACGGGAGGTCCGCAGATCACGTTCGACGGGGTTGGCAACCTCCAGGGCGGAGCCGGCGCCGACAGCTACGAGTTCGACCTCAACAGCGGCCTCGACGGCGGTCTCTCCGACACAGGAGGGACGAACACCGTCTCTCTCGCCGGGCTGCTGGCCGTCACCAGCACCGGCGGCTTCGCCTACAGCTCCACGGCCGACGCGAGCGCGAACCTCGTCGGCGGGTCCGGCGGCACACCGACGGATCTGTCGGTCCTCTCCGCCGATATCGCCAACCCCGACCTCTTCCTCGGCGTCGGGTACGGGACACCGGACGCGACCGGGGTCAGCCAGAGCGTCTCCACCGGCGACGTGGCGGTGGCGCTGGTCTCCGAGGCGGGCGGTCGGACGTGGGCCGCCGCCACGCTGAACGACGCGAGCCTCGGCACGCTCACCGTCGCCACCGAGGCGAATGACGGTTCGGCGATCGACTTCTCGACCCTCACCGGGCCGACGCTCCCGACGGGTCTCAGCAGCATCACCGGCGCCGAGATCTCTGCGTCGCTCACGAATCCCTCGTTCGCGCTCGACAGCGTCGTCTCCGGCAGCGCGGCGAGCGCCGCTCTCACGGCTGCGCCCGTGACGACGACCGGCGCCACACCGGTGAGCGGCTCGCTGCTCTCGCTTCAGCTCGACTCGCCGAAGCTCACGATCGGATCGGGATCGACCTCCTCGTCGGTGTCCGCGGGCAGCGCGGCGGTCGAGATGCTCCTTCCGGATGCTCCCGCGGCCGGTGAGACCGACTCGCGCTGGTGGCTCGGCGCGGACGTGACGAACCTCTCCGCCGTTCTCGACATCGATTCGGTCGTGACCGGTTCGGTCTCCGGTGTCGAGATCGCGGTGAACACGGCCGGCGGCAAGGACACCTCCGGCGCTGCGGCCGCCCCGATCGACTGGACGACCGTGCCTGGATCGGGTCTCGCGCTCACCGCCGGCGAGGCGAAGGTCACCGGCACGGTCGACTCGATCGACATCGCCACCATCGCGCAGGGCAAGGCCAGCAGCTTCGAGGTCGACGCGACGGACGTCTCGAACAGCGGCCTCTCGCTCGCCGACGGCTCGCTGCTGACCGTCACGCTGACGGACGTCCAGGGCTCGCTCGGCTCCTCGACCTACGGCGTCACGGTCACCGGCAATGTGAGCGCCGCTGCGCTCGAGGCCTCGGGCAGCGACAGCCGCCGCTGGATCGCGGCGCGCGGCTCCGGCCTGGCCGTCGACATCGAGCTCGCTCCGCTCAGCCTCACCGCCAGCGACGGCGAGCTGTACGTCAACGAGGCGTCCGGGGGCGCGACCGTGATCCAGCATTGGTCGACGATCTCGAGCGACCTTTCGGCGCTCGACTTCACCGCTTCCGGCGACTACGTCGACGTCCACACCTCCGCAGCCGGCATCCAGCTCAGCCCGTTCGGCGGCGTCCAGGCCACGGGTGTCGACGTCAGCCGCACTGACGGCGTCTCGTCGACCGTGACCCCGGGCGGCACCGGCACGCTGTACGCGCTCACGTTGCAGAACTTGCAGCTCTCCGCAGGTGACTCCGCGTTGACGCTCTCGATCACGCCGGGCACTGCGAGTGCGTACGTGCTCACGGACGGCAGCAACGACTGGCTCGCGATCCAGGGCTCGGGCTTCGGCGTCAACGTGGCTCTCGGCTCGCTCCTGACGATGAGCGCCTCGAACGTGAACTTCTTGCTGAACACGCGCACGGGTGGCTCGGGTCTCACCGACTGGTCCGGCTTCACACCGCTTGTGGCGTCGACCTTCGGTTCCGACAGCTACTTCGAGCTCGACGCGAACAACGGCAGCGTCACGGCTCTCTCCGGGCTGGTGGGCACGACGGTGACGATCAGCCACTTCAAGCTGGTTCGGGAGACGGGCAGCTTCACGCCCGGGACGGGCACCTACCTCAGCATCGAGCTCGACGGGCTGACCCTGACTGCGGGCACCGGCGGGTTCACGCTGACGCTCGCCGGCTCGGCCGACGTCTACACCTTCGACGACGGGACGAACAGCTCGGTCGCCGTCTACAGCAGCGGCCTGACGGCGAGCGGCACGATCGGCCCGCTCACCCTCGACCCGACCACCGTCTCGTTCGTCTACGACAGCGGCGCGGTCGACAACTGGTCGTTCGCCAACGGCGCGCTCCCGACCGCAGATGCGAATACGTTCGAGATCTCCGGCAGCGGCGGGATCTCGATCGACCCGTACACGCACGTGACGGTTGGGCAGTTCGAGCTGACCCGCGACGAAGGCGTCACTCCCGCAGGCGGCATCGGCAGCGGCACGGCCGTCGTCGCCCATATCGCCAATGTCTCGCTCACCGCCGACTTCGGCGGTGCGACGCTCAAGCTGGACGGCAGCAACTCTCTCGACTTCTATTACTTCGTCAACGGCGCCGGCAGTTGGACGGCGATGAGCGGCACCGGCTTCGACGTCGACGTGACGGCCGGCGATCTCCACGCATCGGCGTCCGGCGCGACGTTTGCGGTCAACACGCGTGACGACGACACCAACGCGGCGATCCTCGACTGGACGTTCGCCCGCGGCCCCCCGACGTCGAACCCGGAGACCTTTAGTTCTGGCGAGTACTACGACGTTGGAGTGAGCGAGGCAACATTGACGCTCGGCACCTTCGTCGCCGCGACCGGTGGTTTCGATCTGTCGAAGCAGACGATCGACAGCAACACCTCAGTCCTGACGGTGTCGCTGACCGGGGTATCGGCATTCACTGGAGTTGGCGCCGCGATCGACGGATCTGGTCACGCGACCGGCACCGTCGGGATCAGCGTGACCGGCGGCTCGATCGACGTCGCGATTGGGACGAGCGACGGCGGCTTGACAACGCATGTCGCGGCGGTCGGATCTGATCTTGCGGGCAGCATCGGCGCCGGCGGATCGACTCCCTTCAGCTTCACGGTCGGCGATGGGCAGTTCGCGATCGCAGATGGAGCATTCAACTGGGCGAATGCGTCGCTCACGTCACTCCCGCCGGCGATCGCCGCGCTGGGCGCGGGATCTGCCAACACAGTCTCAGGGAAACTCGCCCTGGAAGTCGGCGGCTTTGTCGATCTGGCGTCTGGGTTCACGGTCACCGAGCAGACGACCGGCACCTATGCCGGTGATCTGCAGCTGTCGCTTTCGAGCCCGCAGCTGTTTGTCGGGGCGGGCGCGA
>Ga0070741_10006013_pt1 | contig 26378 bp, 27 predicted proteins | sample Coa_R1_4_FD_66440 | JGI IMG/M metagenome (GOLD analysis project Ga0070741, IMG submission 66440) | Surface soil microbial communities from Centralia Pennsylvania, which are recovering from an underground coalmine fire - Coalmine... | ecosystem: Environmental > Terrestrial > Soil > Unclassified ... | reverse complement strand
GAACCCGCCATCCTCGGGCGGATTATGCGAAGGCGTCATGACGATGCCGTCCGCGAGGCCAGCAGTGCGCCAGCCGTTATAAATCAGTATGGCGTGCGAGATCGCCGGCGTCGGCGTGTATTCGTCGTGCTCCGCGAGCATGACGTCCACGCCGTTGGCCGCCAGTACTTCGAGCGTGGTCGCACACGCCGGAATGGACAGTGCGTGAGTGTCGATGCCGAGAAACAGCGGTCCAGCGATGCCCTGCTGTCTGCGGTAGTCGCAAATGGCCTGACTGATGGCCAGGACGTGCCATTCGTTGAAGCTGTGCTTGAAAGAGCAACCACGATGGCCCGATGTGCCGAAGGCCACCCGTTGCTCGGCAAGGGAAGGATCGGGCCGGCCGGTGTAATACGCCGTGACGAGCTTGGGCACGTCCACCAGCATCGCCGACGTGGCCGGCTTGCCTGCGGCGGCACTGACGGGCCTCGTCATGCCTGGTACCGACCGTAGCGCCGAATCAGCGCGCACCACGCCGAGCTCATTCGTGAAACCCGTTTGACTCAGGACTCGTGACCGCGAGGTGCAGCCCTATTGACGTCGCGTTAACGCGAGACAATGTCGCGATCTACTTTGTTCCTGATCCGCCGGGACCTTGTGAGCCGCTCGGCTCGCCGCCCGTCACGCCAGTGCCTGCGCGCGGCGTCGTGGCAGTCCCGGGACGGGTGCGCTCATCGGGCGCACCGATCCGCGGCGGCTTTTGCGTGGCCGTCGTTGCCGGCTGCGGCAGCGGTTGGCTCGCAAAGTAGGCGGCTAGCGCCTTGATGTCAGCGTCGCCGAGGTTACTGGCGATCTGGTTCATCTGCTGGCTGGGATCGGTTTTGCGGCTGCCGGATTTCCATTCGCCGAGCGCCATTTCCAGATAGCGCCGGTCGAGCCCGGCCAGGTAGGGATTGACATTGCCGAAGCCTGTGCCACCCGGACCATGGCAGCTCTGACAGGCCTGAACATTGAGAGCTCGATCGCCGCGTGTGGCGAGTGCGCGGCCACGGGCGTTCGCCGCCGCTGGCGGCGAGGACTTGCCGGCGCGCGCGCGAAGGTCGGAATAGTAGGTGGACAGTGCCGTGCGTTGTTCAGGCGTGAGCTGCCGCGCGATTGGCGTCATCACGCCATTCTCGCGCCTGCCGTCGGCGAAGGCGGCAAGCTGGCGCTCCAAATACGCTTGCGGCTGCCCGGCGATGCGAGGCGCGCCCTCGCTCGCATTGCCTTCGCCTTGCGCGCCGTGACAGCCCGCACAGCCCTGCACGAGCAAGGGTTGTCCGACAGCGCTCAACGGCAACAGTAGCAACAGGAACAGGAGCTTCATGACAGCAGCGGTCCCGGGGACCGGATGTATTTGTTGATGATGGCGTCTGCGGCCCAGTAGGCGAGCGCACCTACCGTCCCTGTCGGGTTGTACGACGCATTCTGCGGGTAGCACGACGCTCCGATGACGAACACGTTCGGCACATCCCAGCTCTGGCAGTAGCGGTTGAGCACACTCGTGGAGCGATCGAGGCCCATGATCGTGCCGCCGGTGTTGTGCGTCGACTGATACTGCGTGCTGGTATAGGGCCGCTTGCGCGGCGAGGCAACGATCTGCTTCCCGCCCATCGCCTTCGCGATCTCGGCCGCACGCTCGGTGATGAATGCCGAGAGCTTGATGTCGTTGTCCGGAAAATCGAACGTCATCCGCATCAACGGCTGCCCCCACGCATCCTTGTACGTCGGATCGAGATCGAGATAGTTGTAACGCGTGGAGATCGAGCTGCCGTGCGTGCTCACCACGGCGGTGTGGTTGTAGTGGCGCACCACCGCTTTCTTCCACTCCGATCCCCAGGACGGCGTCCCGGGCGGTGTCGGGTGGAACTCGATCGGTCGGCCATGACTCATCACCTCGCCAATGTAACCGCCGCCGAGAAATCCGAGCTTGGCATGATCGAAATTGTCCGAAACGAAATCGGCGATCAGCGTGCCGCTTGCACCCGAGCGCATGAACGGATTGATGTTGGTATTCTCGTCGTAGAAGACGTTGACACCGCTCGTGGTCTGATAGGAGTAATTGCGACCAACCACGCCCTTCCCCGTTGCCGGGTCGTACGGCGCGCCTATTTTCGACAGCAGCAGCATGCGCACGTTGTTCAGCGCGAACAGACCGACCACCACCAGTCTCGCGGGCTGCTCGAACTCGCGTCCCTGGCTGTCAATGTAGGTGACGCCGGTGGCGTTACGCCCCGAGCTGTCGAGATTGATGCGCTGCACCTGGCATCCGGTGCGCAGCGTGAATTTCGGATCCTTGAGGAGCACCGGCAGGACTACGGTTTGCGGCGACGCCTTGGCGAAGTGCTCGCAGCCGTAACGTTCGCAATAGCCGCAGAACATGCACGTGTTGAGTGTCATCCCCTCGGGGTTGGTGTACGGCTCGCTCAGATTGGATGAGGGTTGCGTAAACGGGTGATAGCCCAGGCCCTCTGCCGCCTTGCGGAACATTGCCGAGCCGTACGGCTCCTTCATCGGCCGCGTCGGATATTCACGGGAGCGCGGCTCCTCGAGCACGTTGCCGCCGGGAATCTTCTTGCCCTGCACGTTGCCTGCCTTGCCCGAAACGCCGAGCAGGTATTCGAAGCGGTCGTAGTACGGTTCGAGATCCGCATAACTGACGCCCCAATCCTGGAACGTGTACTCCGGGCCGAGGAAGTCCTTGCCGTAGCGCTCGTTGGCAAGCGTGCGCATGCGGAAGTCCGCATCGTGGAACCGATAAGTCTGACCGTTCCAGTGCACTGCGGAGCCGCCAAGCCCGGTGCCCGGCAAGAAACCCTGGATACGCCGCATCGGCAGCGCTGTCTGGTTGGCAGAATTGCGGAAGGTGTACGTCTCCTTCGCTGCGTCCATCATGAGCGACTTGCGGATGGAGTAGCGGAGCTCGTCGTGCATCGCCGGCGCTTGAAAATCCGGCACCGTGAAGCGCGGCTCGCCGCGTTCCAGGCCCACGACCTCGAGCCCGGCCTTGGTCAGCTCGCGACCGACGATGGATCCGACCAATCCTACCCCGAGCATGACCACATCTGTTTCCTTGAGGCGTGTTGCCATGGCTATTTCCGTTTGGGCTCGATGTGAATATGAATTCGACCGTTCGCATCCTGGGCGAGGCTGGTCGGCGGCGCGGTATAGGCGATGTTGTACTTGTCCACGTATTCGTAGAAGTCGGCATACGCCCCGGGGAAGCCGATCATCTTCCACGGTGTCATGTCCTTGTTGCCGCCGTAGACCGGATCCGCGAAGAAGCCTTCGATGGTGACTTCGAGCAGTGATTCGAAAAATACATTCGAAGGAACGCCACCAAGGTCTTCCTTGCTTTTCTGCAGCGCATCGAGGAACGCGTCCTGTTCCTTCGGCATCAGCGTTGCGAAACCTGCGTGTTTCTGGTTGAGCGCGCGAATCGCGTTGCGGAAAAGTTCTGCCGGCGTGAACGGCAATTGATAGCCCTGCGTGGGCGCACCAGGCTGCCAGGGGCCGCTGCGATAAAGGCGCTCACCGGCGCCCCACGCGCCGGCGAGTTGCTTGTCGATGTAGTTCGGCACGCCGGCCTCCAGTGCGCCCGGACCGGTTGCATCCTTGGGGATCAGGCGCGCGACGGCTGCTTCGATGAACGTCGCTTCGGCGGCATTGAAGAAGATGTACGCTTGCGCAGGGGCCTCACGCTGCTGGGCTTGAGCCGGCAACATGGGCAACGCGGTGGCGACGCCCGCGGCTCCGATCGCCTGGAACAAGCGGCGACGTCCAAGGTCGTAAGGCAACGATTCATCTTGCGTGGTCACGGCTGCACCTATAACGAAAATGAAGCACTACGATCGAATTCCAACCGCATCATCACGACGCAACGTCACTTTGACGCGGCAGCCACAGCGTGGATGCCCGGAAACCCGGATAGTCGGTGTAAGGAGTTCTTGATACGTCTGTTCGACGAACTCGTTGACGCGCCAATGAAGTTGGCGAGCCAGCGGCAAGTCATCATGTGGATCGCAACACGGTCGAGCGACGCGTGCTGCTCGCCCGAGCGGCGTGTTCGGTGCTGTAACTGCGGAGTTGAGCAAGCTCGCAGCGCGGGCAAATGGCGCGCAGCTGCGTAAGCGCGTTGCCTATCTGATCGGTGGCACCCGATGAAGCGCCAGTCCTCCTTCGCCGTGATCCACCTTCACCATCTCGAGCCTGATCCTCTCGATGGCGCGAGAAGGCGACAGACCTTTGGGGCAAACCTCGGTGCAGTTCATGATCGTGCGACAGCGGAATAGCCGGTAAGGATCGGTGAGATCATCCAGCCGCTCCTGGGTGACGCGGTCCCGGCTGTCGACAATGAAGCGATAGGCCTGCAACAGTCCCGCCGGCCCCACGAACTTGTCCGGGTTCCACCACGACGAAGGACACTGGCTGGTGCAACACGCACACAGAATGCACTCGTATGAGCCATCCAGCTTGTCGCGGTCTTCCGGCGATTGCAGACGCTCCTTTTCGGGCACTGCTTCGTCGTTGACCAGATAAGGTTTGATCGAGTGATACTGTTTGTAGAACCGGGTCATGTCGACCACCAGATCGCGAACGACCGGAAAGGTGGGCAACGGACGCAGCTCCACCGGCTCCTTCAACTCACGCACCGGAGTGACGCACGCCAATCCGTTACGGCCGTTGATATTGATCGCGTCGGAACCGCACACGCCTTCACGGCAGGATTTTCTCAGGGTGAGAGAGTCATCCTGGGAATCCCTGATGCGCAGAATGACGTCCAGAAGCATCCGATCGGTTGGCTTGAGCTCGATGTCGAAAGCCTGCATGTAGGGCTTTTCGTCTCGTTCGGGGTTGTAGCGAAAGATCGAGAACCGCATGGTGCCTCTCGGGCTTGGGCGTTGATCCGCAACCGCGACTATCCGTGCCGCGTCCATAGAATTCGCACGACCCAGACTCCAGCTGTGGTCAGGCCAAAGCCGACCAATCCAAGCAGCGCAACGCGAGCAATCGTCGCGTGAACGTAGTCCATCAACACGTCGCGAAGACCGACCCAGGCATGCGCCAGCAATGCGGCAAAGAACGCAGCAGTGGCGATGCTCATCGCCGCGCTCGTGATCCAGGCGTGCCACTCAGCATAGTGTTGCGGTGGATCGACGACGAAATGCGTGAGGAAGAAAACGATGAACAAGAACATATAGATTGCGCTCACCCGCTGCACCAGCCACCCGCGCAATGCCGTGTGCTTCCTGTTCACAGCAATGCACCGGCCACCAGCAGCGCCACGGCGACGCCGCCAATGTTCGTCGTCCAAGCACTGCGGCGTGACGCCGGCAACTGCGAACCTATGTCGATGTCGCTCAGCAGATGGCGAATTCCTGCCAGCATATGGTGCGCGAGCGCCCATGTCAGCACGATCAGTGCACCTTTCACCGGAAGGTAGCCCAGCAGGGCTACCGCCCGGCTATAACCGGACGGCCCTTGCAACGACAGATCCAGCAGATAAATGCAAAACGGAACAGCCAACGCCAGCACCACTCCGCTGATTCGATGCGTGATGGAGGTCAATGCGCCGACCGGTAGCTGAATCTTGGCCACATTGAAAAATACCGGTCTTTGGTTCGGTGCGTGTGGCATGGCAGGAGGCGTCCGCAGCGTCAGCGCTTCGCGAAGTAGTTGAGGTCGAGAGCGTCGCGCACCATGTCCATCGTTTCCCGCGCGATCGCGCGACCGCGCCGCGTACCCTCCTCCAGCACCTCGCGCACCAGTGATGCATTGGAATCGTACCTGGCGCGGCGTTCGCGCATGGGTTCGAGGAGCTCATTGATCGCCGTTGTCAGCCGATCCTTGAGCTCCTTATTGCTTACGCCCGTGCGCTCGTAACGGTGCTTCAAGTCCTGCACTTGTGCAGCATCCTTGTCGAAGGCATCGAGGTACGAGAAGACGGGATTTTCCACGACCGTGCCCGGTTCCTTCGCGCTGCGCGGAGGGCCCGCATACATGCGCCGCACCTTTCTCGCCACCATATCGGCGCTGTCCCTGAGGTCGATCGTGTTGCCTCGGGACTTGCTCATCTTGGCAGTGCCATCGGTCCCCACGAGACGCGGTACACGGCCCAGAAGCGCCTTGGGCTCCGGGAAGATCGCGTCGAAGTCGCGGTTGAAGCGTCGCGCCGTCTCGCGCGTGAGTTCGATGTGGGGCAACTGATCCTCGCCGACCGGCACGAGATCCGCCCGGAACATGAGGATATTCGTGATTTGCATGATCGGATAGAGATAGAACGCGACCGGAACCGACTTTCCTCCGGTGGTCGCATTGTCGGGCCTTTCGATCGCCGCCATCTCTGCCTTGAGCGTCGGATTGCGCTCGAGCGCAGCCATTGGCACGAACCAGGCCAACCACGTCATCAGCTCCGCGTGCTCCGGCACCGTGCTCTCGACGACGAAGCTCGCCACCTCGGGATCGAGGCCAACGGCCAGCCAGTCGAGCGCCACCTCCCACACGGCGTTGCGCACTCGTGGAAGATCGTCTGCGTAGTCCGACACCTGGTAGTCCGCGATGAGGAAATAGCAGTCGTACTCGTGCTGCAGCTTGAGCCAGTTTTCGAGCGCACCCGCGTAATGCCCGAGGTGCAACGGACCCGTCGGACGAATGCCGGTGAGGACGCGCTTGCCGCTGCTCATGACCTTCGCCATCGGTCCAGTAGATCCACGACGGTCAGCGTCGCACGAGCACGTGCATCAGCGCTCTCGGCTTCGCGACGAGATCGGCCAGCGTATGTTCGTTCAGCGCATCGTAGAAAACGTCCAGCGCATGGGCCAGCATGCCCTTCAGTCGACACGAGGACGTGATGCGACAGGCCTGCGGATCGCCTGAGAGACAGCCCACGATCGGCGCATTGCCTTCGCTCTCGCGGACGATTTCACCAAGATGAATCTCTCCGGGCGCTCGCGCCAGGTGAATCCCCCCACCCGTCCCGCGTACCGACTGCACGACGCCGGTCTGCGCGAGATGATGCACCACCTTCATCAGGTGGTTCTCCGATATGCCGTACGCCGCGGCGATTTCTGGAATCGTCACCAGCCGCCCTGGGTGCAGGGCCACGTACATCAACACCCGCAGTGTGTAATCGGAAAAGAGGCTAAGGCGCATGCGGTTATGGGGACCTCACGAAACATTGCTTTTGGGCCCAATAGAGTATAGGCTAAAGAGGTACCAAAAATACATCTTTGCTGCCGGTTTGACCAGACTGGCAGCATGCGATGGCGGGCCCGGCCGCTCCACGTCATCGCGGACCCAAAGGGCGCTGATCGAGCGCCGAGGAGCCGAAACATGGAATCGCTGAGCGAGTCCAGCCCGCTCACCCTCATCACCGAAGCCGAATCCGCATCGGCGCCGCGCGTGGATCATCGCAGCGCGGCGGCCGCCCGCCCGCGCTACACGACCGAGACGGTCGTCGACGTCCGATATTGGACGCCGAATCTTCTATCATTTCGAACGACCCGCCCGGCAAGCTTTCGCTTCACGCCAGGACACTACGCACGCCTCGGGCTGTGCACTGCCGATGGAAGCGTTGTATGGCGGCCATTCTCGCTCGCCTCGGCGGCGCACGACCCGCATCTGGAATTCCTCGCCGTGCTCGTGCCGGGTGGCGAGTTCTCGGACTTGCTGGACCGCATCGGCGAGAGCGACACAGTTCTCGTGGAGAAATCCAGCTATGGATTCCTGACGATCGCTCATTTCGCGCCAGGGAAGGATCTGTGGCTTGTGGCAAGTGGAACAGGACTCGGCCCTTACGTCTCGATCTTGCATGACCCGGCGACCTGGCAGGCCTACGACAATCTCATCGTCGTCCACAGTGTCCGTTACTCCACCGAGCTCGCCTATCGCGACGAGATTGCCGCACTGGTGCACCAAGAGCGATTGGCCGCATCAGCGGATCGGCTGCGATACGTCCCGGTCGTCACGCGGGAATGCTGCCCGAACGCCCTTGCCGCGCGCATACCCCGCCTGATCGAGGAGGGTCGCCTTGAGCACGCCGCCGGTATCACACTCGACCCGCAGCGTTCCCGCATCATGGTCTGCGGCAATCCGGAAATGGCACGCGAGCTGCGCCGCCTGTTCACTGAGCGCGGCTTCCGAACCAATCGGCGTGCCGCGCCCGGGCAACTCGCGTTCGAGAACTACTGGACATGAACGGACCGTGAGCGCAGGGTGATCCTCAATATCCTGTCGGATGTGCATCTGAGCTCGGGAGCCCTGAAGCTTCCCGACACCGATGCCGATCTGGTCATCCTCGCAGGAGACGTTGGCCGCCCCCACGCCGCCGTGTCGTGGGCGTCGAGCTTCGCCAAGCCAGTTCTGTACATCGCCGGGAATCACGAATTCTACGGGGGCAACATCGCCGGCACCCTGGAGGAACTCAAACGCTTGTGTGTCGGTACGAATGTCCGCGTGCTCGACAGCGACGAAGTCATCGTCGGAGGCGTGCGCTTTCTCGGAACCACGTTGTGGACCGATTTCAAGCTCTTCGGCGACGGCACGAGACAGGCCGCCGCGCAGAAGGAAGCTGTACGCTGGATGCGCGATTTCAGCCGGATTCGCGCGGGCGAGACATCGGACGTGCTGTTTACTCCTGGCGACGCCGCAGCGCTATTCAGCAGCCAGGCCGCGTGGCTCGCCAGCAAGCTGGCGCAACCGTTTCCAGGTCAGACGGTGGTGATCACCCATCATGCGCCATCGCCAAAAAGCATCCACCCGCGCTTTGCCGACTCGCTCCTGAACGCCTGCTTCGTTTCCAACGCAGAACACCTGCTCGACGGAAATCGCGTGCGCCTGTGGATACACGGCCATACGCATGACAGCTTCGACTACCTGCTGAACGGCACGAGAGTCGTGTGCAACCCGCGCGGCTACGCGAACAACGGCGTGAACGAGAATCCATTGTTCGATCCAAGCTTCACGGTCGACCTCGGCTAGCTCGCACACGCCGGACCCGCCGGCGCTGGTGCGCCGAGTGAGCGCTCGAATTCGACCTCTGCTCGAAGCCCCTCGAGATCACGGTGCACGACGGCGACGGCCAGCTTTTTGCCTGATCTCCGATAGGCGATCGTGCAATCCCGCTGGTCGATATCTCCGTCGATCTCCACGTCGTCGAAGCGCTCGGCGTGCCCGACGTAAGCCAAGCCGAAGTCATATTGCTCCGTCCAGAAGAACGGCACCGCCGTGAAGCGCTCGCGCTGCCCAAGCATGTTGCGCGCCGCAGTCTGTCCTTGCCGCTGCGCCACCACCCAGTGTTCGACGCGGATACGCTCGCCCGAACGAGGATCCGGCCAGCGCGCTATGTCACCGGCAGCGTAGATCCCTGGTACGCTGGTGGCGAGGTATTCGTCCACCGTGACTCCCCGGTCGATCGCGAGTCCCGCTTGTTGCGCAAGCGAGATCGACGGTCGCACCCCGATTCCGACCACCACGAGATCTGCTTCGAGGCGCTCGCCCGTCTCCAGTACGACGCTTCGGTCGTCGATCGAAGTGACCGTGGTGCCGAGATGAAAGACGACGCCATGTTGCTCATGAAGCCGGCGCACGAAATCTCCCGCCTGGGAGCCCAGGATACGTTCCATGGGACGCGTCTCACGTCCGACCACGTGCACGTCGATGTTTCGCGCCCGCAGCGATGACGCCACCTCGAGCCCGATGAAGCTCGCGCCGATCACCACGGCACGGCGTGATTTCAAAGCATCTTCGACAAGCGCGCGACTGTCGGCCAGGGTGCGCAGATAATGCACATGCCGGAGATCCGCACCGGGTATGTCGAGACGCACAGGCTCAGCGCCAGTGGCCAGCAGCAGCGCATCGTATCGAAACGTCGTGCCATCTTCGAGGCCAACGATGCGACTGCCGGCGTCGATTGCAGCCACACGCGCATTGAGCTTCACGTCGATCTTGTGCTGCTCGTAGAATTCCGGCGTTCGGACAACATTCGATTCGTCGCTCGCGCTGCCCGCAAGGTAGCCTTTGGAAAGATTGGGACGATCGCAAGGCAGTGCGCCGTCCGCGCTCAACATCGTGATACGCCCGGCATAACGCTCGCGCCGGAGCATTTCCGCAGCGGCGTTGCCGGCCGCCCCGCCGCCGATGATGACAATGGAGGCGGGCGTGGTCCTCGCCACGCCCATCTCCGGCGGCGCCGCGACACGCTCCAGCTTTTCCCGAACGTAGACATTGTCGCCTCGCCGCTCGATGCGCCAGCAACCGATTGGGTCCAGCGCGGGAGCGCGGAGCGCCTCGCCGGTACGCAGGCTGAAGCAGGCGTGATGCCACGGACAGCGCACCGTGTCATCCACGACAAGGCCCTCGACCAGTGGCGCGCCATAATGCGTGCAGAGCGCGCCGACAGCGAATAACTGATCGTCACGACGCGCGAGGATGACGGGTTCACCCTGTGCATGGCCCAGCAACATCCCGTTCTGGGGCACCTGCGACAGCGCAACGCCCTCACGCAGATCAGGCCCGGCCAGTGTGTCGTTGCTCACGCGAGATTCTCCAGTGAGGCAGGTGTCAAGCGACCGAGCCCGGCCACTCACTCATGTAGCTGAAAGGTCGCCACGAGCTGATGGGTATATTCAGGGCTGGCCTTGACCTGTTGCCGCGTGATGTCCAGGTACACCTCGCGCTCGGGCCAGCTGATGCGCCGAATTTGCTGCGGCGACAGCAGAACGCGCTTGCCTGGCAACCACTTGCCCGTGTTCACGACGAGATGCCGAATGGCCCAGGTCTCATCGTCGAAAAGGAAGCTCTGCACCCTCCCGATCGGGCCGTCACTCGCCATCGCTTCGTGGCCAATGACGTCATTGCTGCTACGCAGATGTGAGTCGGCCGTTTCACGCTGACCCTCGATCGCTGGTTCGTCGTCTTCGGCCGCAGCCTGCACGTCGCGCGGCGCACTCGACGCGGCCGCGGAGGCTTGAGGTGCTTCAGCCAAGGACGTGGGATACATAAGCGGCCCCCACAAGTAGGCACCCTGCCAGTAGTACGGATAACCGTAGTAGTCGTAATAATCGATCTCATGCTGCCGGGATACCGGCTTGTCGGTGTCGATGCTGGGGCTGTCTCTCACTTGTTGCCGAGTAAGCCTGACATCGATCATGTTCTTGTCCCAACGGACGCGGCGGACGGCGCTCGGAGAGATCAACACCTTGCGACCGCGCAACCACCCGCCGGTCTGGACCACGAGATATCTGATGGCCCAGTGCTGGTCATCGAAGTAGAGGTCACTGATCGTGCCGAGCTCACCGTCTGTAGCGCCTACGGAAAAACCTTCGAGATCCTTGACGTTATCTAGCATGGTCCTGCTTTCAGTTGCGTTGTATGTACGTTTCCAAGGAGCGGCAGCCGTCGTGGCGCCGCGCTGTCGATGGAGGAAGTCTCGGACGACCAGCCATCCACGATCGGTTACTGCTCCACGATCAGTGTGCCTTTCATTCCCGGATGCAGGGTGCAAACATAGGCGAATTCGCCCGGCTTGTGCGCCACGTAAGACCATGAACGACCCGCCGCGATGCTCTTGGAGTCGAATGTACCGGCGGCAGTCGCGGTATGCGGGAACGGATCCTTGTTGACCCATACCACGCGGTCCCCCCGTTTGACCGTGAGGGTCTCCGGGACGAAGCGGGTGCCGTCCATCGCGACGGTGTGGGTCGTCGCCGCGACAGTGGGAATGGCGAACCCCACAGCCGCTGCCATGAGGAATACCAGCCCGGTCCTGCCGGCAACACCGCGCAGGCGCGAAACAGGTCGGGCACGAACGCCGATCATCATCTTACTTGCCGATCTTCGATTGCAGGCTCTTCGCATGCTCGAGATGCGCAACGAACGCCGGTCGCACCTTGATCAACAGCGCTTTCAGCTCCTCGTTCTTGGCACTCGGAATCAGCGTCTTGTCCAGCGCATCGATGACGGCCTGGTGATAGGTGACCTCGTGGTCGATGTAAGCGCGGTCGAAGTCGGCGCCCTTGAGGCGTTTCAGCTTGGCGAGATTGTCGTCGCCGCCTTGCTTCAGGCTCCTGCTGGTGTCATTTTCTTCCGGCTTCACCTTGAGCTTGGTTACCAGCGCGGTCGCCTGCTCGTTGACGCCCGTATGGTCGGTGATCATCTGTTCGGCGAACGCTTTCACTTCCTTGTCATGCGCTTTCGTCTTCGCCAGCTTGCCGGCATCGATGTCCACCTGATTTGCGGTCACGACAATAGCAGCGATTTGCGCGTCGGTTGGCCCGGCCGGCTGCGCCAGGACTCCCGGTACCCAAAACGCCAACGCGCTGCACAGTGCCGCCAATGCGATCTTCATTGCTCTCTCCCGTTGATATCGAGTTGGACCGACTTTGCCAATGCGTCCCGCCAGTCCGGCCTCGAACGTCGAGACTGGTGTTGCTGCTCGCGGAACCCGACTACCCCACGCCCGAAGATACCCAAGCGCGAGAGCGCCCACCAGCGCAAGTCCTTGACCGTTGGTGTAGGGAATGTTCAACACGTGCTGCCATTGGCGCGGTGTCGATCACCACGAACGAAGGCGGTCACGTGCGGTCTACATCGAACATGACGGCGATCCACCGCAAGGCCTCCCGCGCGCCAAACCGTGCTTCGCTCGACGAGTTGCTGGCCGCCGTTCGTGGTTGTCGTGCCTGCGAGCGCCATCTCCCGCTTGGGCCGCGTCCCATTCTTCAAGCGCACGTCGCGGCTCGGGTCCTCATCGTCGGCCACGCCCCGGGCCTGCGCGTGCATACCACCGGCATCCCGTGGGATGACGCGAGTGGCGAACGCTTGCGTGACTGGATGGGAGTGAACAAGGACACGTTTTACGACGCTTCGCGCATCGCAATCATTCCCATGGGTTATTGCTATCCCGGGAGGGCCACAAGCGGCGACATGGCTCCGCGGAAGGAATGCGCCAAGTTGTGGCTCGACGGCTTGCTGGCCCACTTGCCCGATATCGAGCTGACGTTGCTCATCGGCCAATATGCGCAGCGACACTTTCTGCGCGGCCGTCGCAAGCGCTCGCTGACGCAAACCACGCAGGCGTGGCAAGACTATTCTCCGCGGTATTTCCCGCTGCCACATCCCTCGCCGCGCAACCAGCCCTGGTTCGCGCGCCACCCGTGGTTCGATCGCCAACTCGTTCCCGCACTGCGTGCTCGGGTGATGCCGCTCGTTCTTGATCACGACCGGGGACGAGATTCATCCGGCGCATGAGACGCTGAAGTCGTGCTTCGGTAGTTCGCCACGGCCTTGTCCTGAGCACGTTGGAGTGCCTTGGCCGCCTCGGCTTGCGCAGCGGCATCCTTTGCCACCTTCGCGATGGCGGCAGCTTTCTCTTCTGCGGTAGGCGGGGGCAATTCAGCATGCGCCGGCGCAATCGCGCCGATCAGCAGCAAAGCCGCCAGTGGCATGAGAACGTTCTTCACGGCTCCTCCATCACGTGGTGACTTCGACGCCCGCGACTTCGCCCGAGGGCCGCTTGCCCGACTTGACGTCGTTGTACCAGTACTCGTGGTGCTCCTTCGCCCAAGCCTCGTCGACGTAGCCGGTGCGCATCGCGCGATAGGAGCCTTCGAGGCCGATGGTTCCCAGATAGATGTGCCCGAGCGAAAGTGCGATGTAGAAAAGTGCCGCAATCGCATGAACGACCCACGCGTCCTGCATCACGGCGCGTGTCTGGTCGAAGTTCGGGAACAGCAGGACCAGGCCGCTCCAGCTCACGGCGATGGACAACCCGACCACGCCAAACCAGAACCAGCCCTTCTCCCCCGCGTTGAAGCGCCCGGTCGGAACGTGCTCCCCTTTGGTCATGACCGCCCAGGCGCGGGCGAACCAGCGCAGGTCGTACAGCCGCGGGAGGTTGTCCCAGGCGAACAGCAGCACCATCGCGATCACCGACGCGATGAAAAGCGGGGCAATGAAGTTGTGCAGGACCTTGGCTGCTCCGGCGAGCGCGGCGAACAGCGTGTACCCGATCACCGGTAGCAGCACGTGCTTGCCGAACAGCATGACGAGGCCCGACGCGCCGAGCACGCAGAAGCTGATCGCCGTCGACCAGTGCACCGTGCGTTCGATGAAGCCGAACCGGTGCATCAAACGGCCGGTCGGTGGCTCGTGGAGCTTGACCGGTCCTTTCCACCGGTAGAACGCGACAATGGCGATCAGCGTCAGCACCACCAGCGCTCCGCCATAGAACGTCACCGGGCCGTTGCGAAACAGGCGCCATGCCTCGCCCGCGGTGCTGACGTTCGCCTGTCCGGGAAAGCGCGCCGGCGGCTGGATCAATACCTCGGCTTCGGGTCCGTCCACGGTGGTGAAGTTCGGGGCACCCGACTGGATGTTGCGCCATACCGGAGCGTTGTTGCCGGGCTGCAGGACCTGGCTTTTCTGCTGCGCTGATATCTGTTCCTCGCGCGATTTCTCCTGCGGTTGATATTGCTCGGCCGGCTGGGCCCATAGCAGTCCCGACCAGACGATCGCTGCGGTGACGCCGAGGCTGAAAAGGCGTTTCATGGTCATCCGCCGATCCGTTTGTACTCGTGCTGCGTCCATTGCCGCGTCTTGATCTCGTCTTCCCAGCTCGCCCGATCGCCCTTGGTCCATTTCCCCTGCCCGTAAGACAGCGGCGCGTTGTCCCAAGGGTGAGTGTCGGGCTTGCCTTGATACGATCGCGGGCCGTCGGCGATCTGTTCGCGCTGGGCGCAAGCCGCCAGCGCCAACGACGCCGCGATCAGGAGAGGAAGGAGAAAGCGCGTCATTTGGTCGTCGCGGGAGCTCGGGTGGCGGAATTGCCGGGACCGTACGCGGTGGCCCAGCCCCATACTTCGGCGCCCTTGCCGCGATGCACGACGCGCTCGCGGAACATGTCGGCGATGACGTCGCCGTCGCCGCCGAGCAGCGCCTTGGTCGAGCACATCTCGGCGCAGACGGGTAGCTTCCCCTCGGCGAGGCGATTGCGGCCGTACTTCGCGAACTCTGCCTCGCTTCTGTCGGCTTCCGGCCCGCCGGCGCAGAAGGTGCACTTGTCCATCTTGCCGCGCATGCCGAATACGCCCGACTGCGGGAACTGCGGCGCGCCGAACGGACACGCGTAGAAGCAGTAGCCGCATCCGATGCACAGGTCCTTGTCGTGAAGCACGACGCCGTCAGGGGTGTGATAGAAGCAATCGACCGGGCACACCGCCATGCAGGGTGCGTCCGAGCAATGCATGCACGCCACCGAGATCGATTTTTCCGCGCCGGCGACGCCATCGTTCATGGTCACCACGCGGCGCCGATTCACGCCCCACGGCACCTCGTTTTCCTGCTTGCAGGCGGTGACGCAGCCGTTGCATTCGATGCATCGCTCGGTGTCGCACAGGAACTTCATTCTTGCCATGGTGATGCCCCCTATGCCTTCTCGACCTGACAAAGCGTCGTTTTGGTTTCCTGCATCATCGTTACGCGATCGTAGCCATAGGTCGTGGCGGTATTGACCGCCTCGCCGCGCACGATCGGCGCCGCGCCCTCGGGATAGAAGGCCAGCATGTCCTTGCCCTGCCACCAGCCGGCGAAGTGGAATGGGATGAAGCAGGTGTCGGGGCCGACGCTCTCGGTGACGTGCGCCTTCACCTTGATCCTCGCACCGGTGGGCGTGCTGACCCAGACGAATTCCCCGTTGCGTACACCGCGATCAGCCGCGGATTTGGGATTGATCTCGACGAAGCAATTCTGCTGCAGCTCGGCGAGCCAGGGATTGGAGCGCGTCTCGTCGCCGCCGCCCTCGTACTCGACGAGACGGCCGCTGGTGAGGATGAGCGGATATTTCTCGTACGCCTTATCGGCGATCGCCTTTTGCTGCACGCTCTTGAACAGCGTCGGCAGACGCCAGAGCGTTTTCACGTCGTCATGAGTGGGCCACTTCGCGACCATGTCGGGCTTCGGTGAATAAAGCGGCTCGCGGTGCAGCGGAACACCGTCGGGGAAGTTCCACACCACGGCGCGCGCCTTGGCATTGCCGTACGGCGAGCAGCCATGCTTCATGGCCACGCGCTGTATTCCGCCGGAAAGATCGGTCTTCCAGTTACGGCCCTCCGCCTCTTTCTTCTCCTCCGCGCTGAGCTCGTCCCACCAGCCGAGCTTCTTCAGGAGAACATGATCGAACTCGGGATAGCCCGTCGTGATGTTCGACCCCTCCGAATACACGCCATCCTCGGCGAGCAGGTTGACGCCGTCCTTCTCGATGCCGAAGTTCGCGCGGAACGTGTTGCCGCCGTCCATGATGTGGCGTGTCGTGTCGTAGAGGTTCGCGGAACCGGGATGCTTGATTTCCGCCGTCCCGTAGCACGGCCACGGCAGGCCGAAATAGTCGCCGGTGAGGTCGTACCCGGTCTTCGCGTCCTTGCCGCCACGCGCTTTGAGCGTGCGGACGTCGAAGACGTGCATGTTGCGCATGTGGGCCTGCAGCCGCTCCGGAGACTGGCCCGTGTAGCCGATCGTCCAGCAACCGGCATTGAACTCGCGGGTGATGTCCTCGATGTCGGGCTCCTCCATGCCCCCCTTGGCCTTGGCAAGCCTGATGTTCTGCCGACCGTCGCGCTTGCCGAGAAGCTGGTCGGCAAAGCCCAGCTTCTGCGCGAGCTGGTACATGATCATCTGGTCGGTGCGCGACTCGAACAGCGGGTCGATCACCTTCTCCCGCCACTGCAGGGAACGGTTCGAGGCCGTCACGCTGCCTGGACCTTCGAGTTGCGTGGCCGCGGGCAGCAGGTACGCGCCATCCTTGCGCACCATCGCGAACATCGCTGCACTGGCAGAGGGATAGGGATCGATGACGACCATCAGGTCGAGCTTTTTCATTGCCTCGACCATTTCGAGGCCACGGGTCTGCGAGTTGGGTGCATGCCCCCAGTAGACGACCGCCCGCAGATTCGGGCCCTGGTCGATGTGTTCGTTCTTTTCGAGCACGGCATCGGCCCAGCGGGATACCGTCAGGCCGGGCTTGTGCATGGTTCCGGGCGGAAACTGCGCCTCGAGCCACTTGAGGTCGATGTTCCACACCCTCGCCCAATGCTCGAATGCGCCGGGTGCAACACCGTAATAGCCCGGGAGAGAGTCCGGGTTGGGACCGATGTCGGTCGCTCCCTGCACGTTGTCGTGACCGCGGTAGATGTTGCATCCTCCACCCGCCTTGCCGATGTTGCCCAGCGCGAGCATCAGTACGGCGTTGGCGCGCACCCCGGCGTTGCCGTTGGAGTGCTGCGTCTGGCCCATCGACCAGACGATCATGCCGGGCCGGTTGTCGGCCAGGATCTTCGCGACCTCGTACATCTCCTTCTCGGGCACGCCGGTGACCGCCTCGACGGCTTCGGGCGTGTATTTCTCCATCACTTCCTTGCGCACCTGCTCCATGCCGTAGACGCGATCGTGGATGTACTGCTTGTCTTCCCAGCCGTTCTTGAACACGTGGTAGAGCAGCCCGAACAGAAACGCCACGTCGGTACCGGAGCGCACGCGCACGTACTTGTCGGCCTTGGCAGCGGTACGCGTGAAACGGGGATCGGCGACGATCACCTTGCAGCCGTTCTCCTTGGCATGCAGCGTGTGCAGCATCGACACCGGATGTGCTTCGGCGGCATTGGAGCCGAAGAAGAGCAGCGACTTGGAGTTCTGCTCGTCGTTGTACGAATTGGTCATCGCCCCATAACCCCAGGTGTTGGCGATGCCCGCGACGGTCGTCGAATGACAGATGCGAGCCTGGTGATCGGTGTTGTTGGTGCCGAACAGGCGCACGAATTTGCAAAGCAGATACGCCTGCTCGTTGTTGTGCTTGGACGACCCGATCCAGAACGTCGCGTCGGCGCCGCTCTCCTTCCTGATCTGCAGCAGCTTTGCCGAGATCTCGTCGTAGGCCTGGTCCCAGGAGATGCGCTTCCACTTGCCTCCCTCGAGCTTCATGGGCGTCTTGAGGCGATGCGAGTCGTGCGTGACGCCGTGCTCGCGGATCGCGGCGCCCTTCGCGCAGTGCGCCCCCAGGTTGAACGGTGAATCGAACACCGGCTCCTGGCGGGTCCACACGCCGTTCTCGACCACGGCATCGATGGCGCAACCCACCGAGCAGTGGGTGCAGACCGTGCGCTTGACTTCGACGGTCTTCGCCGGCGCGTCCTGTGCTTCGACCTTCGCGATGATGTTGAATCCAAGCTGCGAGGCCACCGCACCTGCGCCGACCGTCACGCCGGAGCGCTTCAGGAAGGCCCTGCGGTCCATCGTGCTCGGTTGCAGGACCGACGCTCGCCTCGCAAGCCGCGGCTGAGGGGTTGAAGTGGAACTGGCGATGCGCGTGAGCATGGGTGCTCCTTACACCTTGACGGTGCGGTAATAGGCCTCGACGTGCCGCGAAGCGTGATAGCCGCGCGTCGCGCGCTTGTCGTCGTTGTTGTCCGCGGACGGCGGCTCCTGAAGGTTTTTCGCGACCATCGGCGCTGCCGTGACCGCGCCGCCGGCGGCAACGGCAAAGAGGAAGCCACGTCGGGAAAGTCGCGTCCTAGGTTCGTTCATGGGACCCTCCGGTGGTGTTCGTCCTGGCGCATGCGCCGAGCTCGGCTCTCCCGACGATCCGGTCCGCCGGGCGCCGCTGAAGAGAACATGTCGAACGCAGACCGCTCGAGCTCGAAGAAGCCTTGGGCCAGGCGCGCGACCTCCTCGTAGAACGTGCCGCGCAGGTGCGTCGCAATCGCGTCGCACAGCGGCTGCGCCGCCGGTGCGATCCAGTGGCTGAAGAAGCGCGCCTGCAGCCAAAGCTCGCCGTCTTCGGCGACAACGAGGTGGCGCATCACCTCGCACAGCGCAGCGATGTGATCCTCGGGTTCGTGGCTCGACGCATGCCGCGCGAGGCCAAGGTCGGCAAGTTCCGCCCGAAGCGCCACAAGCGGTGCTTCGCTCTCGAAGCGCGTCGTATAAGCCGTCGTGTAAAGAGACACCGGCGACTTTCCCGTGCCGATGAATGCATCGTCGTAAGCCTCGCGCAGCGCGTCCGCATCGGCGTGCACGGCGGCCTTGATCAGCGCCTGCCATCGATCGCGCAGGTCAGCGTCGTCTGCGCTCAGGCCGTCCGCGCGAGCAAGCGCTTCGAGCAGCGTCGCATCGGCAGGGGCAAAGAGCAGCCGCGCGAGCAGCGCGTAGAAGTTCGCGCGGGCAAGCTCCTCCGGCGGCAGCGTCGGGCAGGACATCAGGCAGCCCCGCGGTCCTTGGGCGCGAGAAACGACTGTGGCCTGCGCCGCTTCTTGGGCTCGGGCCGGTAGTGCTGCTCGACGAAGTCACGCACCCAGTCGCGCATCGGATGCGGCATGACCACCGAATCGACCTGCGCACCACCATCCATCCACCGGCTCGCTTCGTCGTAGCTCACGCTGACGTAGCGCGGCACCGCGCGTTCGTCCTCCATGCGCCACAACACGAAGACGTAAGGTGTGACGGTCGACACGTTATGGAAGTAGCCCTGTGCTTCCGCACGCTGGAGCAGCACGTCGAAGCCCGGATAAAGCCATTGGGTAATGTCCTTAGCACTCACGATCAGGCGCGGCCCCGGCGCACCCGCGTGATCGGGGAGCACACCCACGGGCTCCCAGACGTCGTGTTGCCAGCGGTTTTCGATAGTGCGGCGCTGCATGACGACGGCGACGCGAGTGCTCGACGTCGACGACAGGAGATCTAGCGACGCGGAAGCGAGCTCATGCACTGCGCACCTCGCGTGTATCGATCATCTGCGCCGACTCCATTGGTTAGGCTCGCAACCGTGTGTCCGGTGCCGGACTGATGGCAAGCACGACCTCGGTCCAACAGAGCGGAGTGTCGATGGCCGGCAATATTGCCGCTGTCCGGACAGTCGGAGTCTTGTTGTAAGGGAATCTCGACTCGCGCCGGTGTCGACAAGCACCTTGCCTTGCCTCAGCGACAGCGGCCACGAGTCATTGCGGAAAGCAAGAGAGACCGCGACGGTTGCACAACAAGCCCGTCCCAGCTGTGAGGCGCCGTGTCGACCACCCGACCCGACGCTCAGTAGGCAGCGGATCTACATCGAAGGTGATCGGGATCCACGAAAAGTGTGGGCTCCCGGTCCCGGCGATGGCCGCACGACGCGCGCGAAAGCCGAATGATTGTGAATCGATTCGAAGTTCTCCGCCTCGATCGTGTACGTCAATATGCGCCGGTCCTGGTTCAACGCGATCGCCACGTCGCGCACCAGATCTTCCACGAACTTGGGATTGTCGTAGGCGTGCTCGGTCACGTACTTCTCGTCAGGTCGCTTCAAGAGGCCGTATACCTCGCACGAGGCATTGCGTTCGGCACTCGCAATCAGTTCCTCGATGCGCATTTCCCCTTCGACGTGCGCGTCGATCACGATGTGCGAGCGCTGGTTGTGAGCCCCATAGTCGGATATTTGCTTCGAGCATGGGCACAGGCTCGTCGCCGGTACGATGACCTGCATCCAGAACGAATATGGGCCGTCGGGGGCAACGGTTCCACGCCAGCGAACATCGTAGTCGACGTAGCTCGGCACTCCCGAAATCGGCGCCGCCTTTCTCACGAAGTAGGGGAAACGCATCTCGACCGTTCCACTGTGCGCGTTCAGGCGATCCAGCATGTCGATCGTCATTGCCTGAAACCGCGGCTGCGTCAGCGGTTCGGCCTGCCGCTCGAGGATCTCCAGAAACCGCGACATATGCGTGCCCTTCGCGGCTGCGGACAGGCCCACCGTCATCGAAAGGGTTGCGACGGTCGGCACCAACCTGCCGTCGACCAGCAGCGTTACGGGATAACGCACCCGCTTGACGCCGACCGCCGCGATCCCGATCTGGCGAGCATCCGGCTGTGACTGAATGTCTGGCAGAACAAATTCATCTCGCGCATTCACGTGGTTCTCCCTTGTCGTGTGCGCGTGGATGACCCCCCGCGCCGCATCTCATCGATCATTCGATGTTGCGGCACCGCGCGGCGTTCCCGCCAACACGTCCGGCCTGCCGCGCAGTTCGTTGAAATGCACTCCCTGACGTACCAGTGTGCGCAGCCCGAGCGCAGCCGCCGTATCAGTGATCCGCGAATGCAGCCTTGCTGCTCGTGAGCGCGAGCTGCCTGGCCGCGGCTTGCCGCTGCGCGTCGAGCCGCGCGAGCACCCAAAAGAGCCGGTCCTGAACGGGGTCGTGAGCGCCGTCCACAGCAGTGGCAAGCCGTTTACTGCGCGACTCGATGCGGTCCTGAATATCCGCCGCAGCGTTCGCGAGCCGGTCGACACGCGCCCGCAACTCGCCAATCGATGCATCCGATACGTGCCTGCTCACCATAGATCGTGCTCCGGGTCATTGCCGATGCTGCAATGATGATGGCGCTGCACCTGAACGACCAGATCGCCCCTGGAAATATGCTGTTTCCAGAAGGTCGTCGCTCGAGCATGGCGCGCAGTCAGGCGCCCCGATTTCCAGAGAGGGCGGCCGCCCGTCTTGCGCGCCCTTCGATGACGCTTGTCGTGACGTTCGTCCTCCTCGCCACGTGACCTCTGGGATCTTCGGGCGCGGCGCTCGTGTTCAGTCGAGTTGGGTGATCCCGTGCTGGATGGCGAATTTCACCAGGTTGGGGAGATCCCCGATGCCCAGCTTGTGCATCATTCGACTGCGGTAGGTATCGACGGTTTTGGGCGACAGAAACAGCATCGTCCCGACTTCCGCACTCGTCTTGCCCTCCGCGATCAACTGCAGTATCTGGCGCTCGCGGCGGCTCAAGCTGTCCAAGGGGCTCGTTCGATGCCGCTCGGCAATGTAGTCGTCGATCACGCTCGCGGCAATCTTGTGGCTGAGATAACGCCGCCCCGCATGCACGACGCGCACCGCTTCCACCACCTCGGCCCCCGCGGAGTCCTTGAGCAGGTACCCGCGCGCGCCCGCCTGCAGGGCACGGAAGATGTGTTCCGTCGTCGAGTGCATCGACAGGATGAGGATCTGGGTTTCGGGAGAGGCGTCCTGTATCTGCAGCGTCGCCTCGATGCCGTTCAGGTCTGGCATCGCGATGTCCATGATCACGACGTTCGGACGCAGCTTTTGCGCCTCGCGCACGGCGTCGCGGCCATTCGCGACATCGCCGACGACCTCGATGTCGGGTTTCGCCGCGAGCAGAGCTCGCAGGCCATCACGCACCACGGCGTGATCATCGGCTAGCAGAACTCTGATCATCTGTGTTCCCATTCAACGTCACCACAACCTTGGTTCCATGCCCGGGTGCCGATTCGATGCTCAAGCTCGCGCCGATGGCTGCGGCGCGCTCGCGCATGATCATCAAGCCCCACCCGCGATCCAGCGCCGGCTGACGCATGGCCAGGGAATCGAATCCGTCGCCGTTGTCGGCCACGCTGAGGCAGGTCACCTGAGAAGTCGTTCGAAGCGTCACGACCGCCTTGTCTGCATGCGCGTGTTTGGCCACGTTCCCCAGTGCGTTCTGGGCCATGCGGAAGAGCGCGTGCTCCGCCGTTGGCGACAGTCGACGACCGGGCCCCTGCTCCACCACCGACGTTGCCACCCCGGTGCGCTTGGTGAACTGGTCTGCATACCAGCGTAACACCGCGGCCAGGCCGAAATCGTCCAGTACGGCCGGCCTCAGCTCCGCCATGACGTCTCGAATGCTCTCCGTCGTCTCTTCCACGAGCCTGAGGGAATCATCCAGCCGGACGTCGATTTCCGCGCTCTGGTGCGGCGACAGCTGACCTTTCACGATATTCAAATTGATGCTGATCGCCGTAAGCTTCTGCCCGACGAGATCGTGCAGGTGACTGGCCACTTCCCGCCGCTCCGCTTCCTGTACTTCGATCATTCGCCGCGACACTTTCGCGGTTTGCAGCTTCTCGTTTTGCTCCTTGATAAGTCGCGCTTGCGCCTCGTTCGTTGCGGCAGACCTGATCCAGATGTGGAGCAGTCCAGCCAGCAGCAACAGTGAAACCGCATTGAGCACCCGATTGACGAAGTAGGGCTCCTGCAACGTGAACGTGCCCGCAGGGACCTGTGTGGCATAAACGGCGAACGTCGTGGCGGTCAGCAATCCGGTGAGGAGCCATAAGAGAGTTCGGCTGCGTGTAGCACCCGCCAGGACGAGAGGAAGGCCGAAGATCGTCGCTACGTCGAGCTCGATCCACGTCGTGAAGTCCGCGACGACGAGGACAAGGGTAACCGCAAACACCACCGTCCAAAGGAGGATGCGATGGTTGCGTGAACCCGATCCGACAAACCCCGAGTTGATGACTGCACCCTCCCGTTTCGGCATGCCGTCTCGATTCATCACGCACAAACCGCCAGTCCGTGCCACAACTCCAGGTGCGTGCGAGCGGACCGACCCCCTGCGAACTGTAGCTTGAAATGACCTGAATAGCTGTAAGGAATGCTTGACCGAACGCGTCGAGAACACCTTCTGACGCGGTCATGGCAGCACCCAGCAGCAGTCGCGTTCGGCAGTCATGGTCCAGTATTCCCTACATCAGAAATCCGACTTCCCCGGTAGGGTTCACGACCGTTAAGGAGGACATTCTGTAGGACGCGCTGACATCACAGGCGACGCTGAATGAAAAAGCCCATTGAGGAGCCAATCTTGGATACCGTGCTAGCCGCCCTCTTCCACCCCGTTTGGAGGCACCCCGGATCAGCTCCTGCGCTGCCCGATGATTCTCACCGCGCAATGACCCTGTTACGGGATCCCCGCATGCTGCTCCAGACCCTGCTGGATCAGCTGCCGGAAGGAATCGCCATTGCGTACGGCCCGCCCGACTTCCCTATTGTCGCGGCGAGTCGCCGACTCGAGGAGCTCACGGGAGTCCGGCCCACTGACTGGCTCACCATGCCGCCGAATGACGACCGTCCATGGTTCCTGAGCGATGGCGTCACGCGCGCGAGAGCCGACCAGCTTCCTCTCTATCGAGCCTCACGGTTCGGCCAAACGATACGCAACGAGGAATTGGTGGTCGGGCGCTGCGATGGCACGAGAATGGACGTTCTGGTGGACGCCAATCCGATCCGCACGCCAGCGGGCCGTATCGTGGGCGCCATCACCTGCTGGCGCGACGTTACCGACGTGAAGCAGGCCGAACGCGCCTTGAAGCTGGTCGAGGCACAGCTGCGCGATGCGGATCTGCGCAAGGATGAATTCATCGGAATGCTCGCGCACGAGCTCCGTGGTCCGCTTTCTCCGATCGGCAACGCCGTTCACGTGCTGAAGCTGCTCGCGTCGGACGATCCAAAGCTCAACCAGCTCGGCGAGATCCTCGATCGGCAGGTGAAGGCGATATCGCGCCTGCTCGACGACTTGCTCGATCTGTCGCGCGTCGCCCGAGGCCGGCTCAGCCTGAACAGGGAGGCGGTCGAACTCGTTCCAGTCATCAACCAGGCGATCGAGTGGAACCGCGCCGTGATCGATTCCAAGGGGCATCACCTCCTGATGGTCGCGCCACCGGCGACGGTCACCGTGAACGGAGATCCGGTCCGACTGGCCCAGGTCGTTTCGAACCTCGTTGGAAACGCCGCGAAGTTCACCGATGGCGGAGGACACATCCGCATCACCCTCGACAGGACCGAGGATGAAGCCATCGTTCGCGTGCGCGACACCGGGCCGGGCCTGGAGCCGTCGGAGTTGAACAATATCTTCGATCTCTTCTATCAGTTGGAGCGCACCGCGGACCGGGGTGGCCGCGGGCTCGGGATTGGCCTGTCCCTGGTACGACGCCTGGTGGAAATGCACGGAGGACGCGTCGAAGCTTTCAGCGAGGGACGCGGCTGTGGTAGTGAATTCGTGTTCCGGCTGCCACTCCTCTCATCGAGCGACAGCTCGCGCCCGAGCAGATCTTCGGAGATGGATGCGGCACGTGAAAGCATACTCGATCACGCACTGGCGGCCACCTTCCCGGCGAGCGATCCTCTCGCCGTCATACAACCGGGTGGAGGCCCGCAGCCACGGCATAATTGATCACACCGGAGCCGAATTCACGGATGCGAACGCACGGTTGCATCCTGCGACAGAGGTGGTCCGACCGTCGCCGCCATCGTGCGGATTGACCAGCTCAGGTCGTTTGCTCGGCGGCGTCGGTGTGGCTGACGAGGGGCGTGCCGAGAAGCGGCGGAGCTGGCGGCAATCCAGTCACTTGGAGGATCTCCTCTTCCGCGAGGGTCTCGCGCGCGAGTAACGCCTTGACCAGCGCATCGAGTGCGTTGCGGTGGGCAGCGAGAAGGCGCTTTGCCTCCTCATGGCATTCGTTGATGATCTTCTGCACCTCGGTATCGATCAGCCGCGCGGTTTCATCACTGAACGGTTTTTCCCCGCTGTATCCGCCAACCGTACCAAGATAGGCATTCTGGCGTGGAGCGAGCTGCACCATGCCGAGTGCCTCGCTCATGCCCCAGCGGGTGACCATGTTTCGTGCGAGATTCGTCGCCTGCTCGATGTCATTCTCCGCGCCCGTGGTGCGGGTGCCATATACCAGCTCCTCCGCTGCGCGTCCGCCCAGCATGCCCACGATCCGCGCGCGCAGATACGCTTCGGGATAATTGTAGCGATCGGTTTGCGGCCGCTGATACGTGACACCGAGCGCCTGTCCGCGCGGCACGATGCTGACGCGGTGCACCGGGTCGGCACCCGGCACGACGAGTGCAAGAATGGCGTGACCACTCTCGTGATACGCGATGCGCTCGCGATCCTCCGGCGTGAGGAGCAATGGACGTTCCGGACCGAGGACGATCTTCTCCAGCGCGTCGGAAAAGTCCTTCTGACGCACGTCGTTCTGTTCGCGCCGCGCGGCGAGCAGCGCGGCTTCATTGACGAGGTTCTTGAGGTCCGCGCCGGAGAATCCCGGCGTCGCCGCCGCGAGCTCCGCAAGGCTCACATCGCCCGCGAGCGGAACCTTGCGCGTGTGCACTTTCAGGATCGCTTCGCGTCCGGCCCGGTCGGGAAGATTGACGACGACCCGCCGGTCGAAGCGCCCGGGTCGCAGCAGTGCGCGATCGAGGACCTCGGGCTGATTCGTTGCCGCCAGCACGATGATGCCTTCGCGTCCCGAGAAGCCGTCCATCTCGGTGAGGATCTGCTGCAAGGTCTGCTCCTGCTCGCTCGATCCGCCGATCGCTATCTGGCCGCGCGCGCGGCCGATCGCATCGATCTCGTCGATAAAGATGATCGCCGGGGCGTGCTCGCGTGCCTGCTTGAAAAGATCGCGCACCCGCGCGGCACCCACACCCACGATCATCTCCACGAACTCGGCGGCACTCATCGAGAAGAACGGTACCCCCGCCTCTCCGGCGACAGCTCGGGCCAGCAGCGTCTTG
>Ga0070741_10006012_pt1 | contig 26379 bp, 31 predicted proteins | sample Coa_R1_4_FD_66440 | JGI IMG/M metagenome (GOLD analysis project Ga0070741, IMG submission 66440) | Surface soil microbial communities from Centralia Pennsylvania, which are recovering from an underground coalmine fire - Coalmine... | ecosystem: Environmental > Terrestrial > Soil > Unclassified ... | reverse complement strand
GGGCGTCGTCACCTCGAGCTGATCGTACCGGCACTCCGCCGGCGGCTTGTCCGGACGCCACCGCAGGAACACCGCCGCATGCCGAAACCGATCCCCCTGCATGTGGTCGTACTTCACCTCGACCACGCGCTCGATCCGCAGCGGCTCCCACGAGAGATCCTTCCCCGCGCTCCACCGGCTCTGACCGCCAGGCATCCGCTGACCGCCATGCCCCTCGCCTTCCGCCCAGTCACGCCACGGATGATGCTCGAGCGCCCGCTCGCGCAGCGGCTCGAGCTCCTTCGCCAGCTGACGCCGCGCCGCCATCGTGAACGACGAGGTGACGCCCACGTGATGCAGACGCCCCGCCGCGTCGTAGAGGCCGAGCAGCAGCGATCCGACGAGCTCGTCCTTCCCCGCTTTGTGCCATCGGAATCCGGCCACCACGCAGTCGGCCGTTCGCACGTGCTTGATCTTGAACATCGCGCGCCTGCCCGGTTCGTAGACCCCGTCTTCCGGCTTGGCGATCACGCCGTCGAGCCCCGCGCCTTCGAAGCGCTTCAGCCATTCCGACGCCAGCGCAGCGTCCCGGGTCATCGGCGTGACGTGCACCGGCGGCTCGACGCCGGCGAGCAGGCGCTCGAGCTGCCGCCGCCGCTCGGCCTGCGGCGCCCCGCACACGTCGCGCCCATCCGCCGCCAGCAGATCGAACGCGACGAAGGACGCCGGCGTCTCCGTCGACAGCTTCGCGACCCGCGATGCCGCCGGGTGCAGCCGCAACTGCAGGCGATCGAAGTCGAGCCCGCGCGGCGTCACGATCACGATCTCGCCGTCGACGACGCAGTGCGGCGGCAGCCGATCGAGGCACGCGACGTGCAACTCCGGAAAGTAGCGATCCAGCGGCCGGAGGTCCCGGCTCTGGATGTAAACCTCGTCAGCGCTGCGGAAGACGATTGCCCGAAAGCCGTCCCATTTGGGTTCGTACAGGAACGGGCCCCGCGGAAGCTCTTCAGCGAGTTTCGCCAGCATTGGTTCGATTGGCGGCTCAATTGGGAACGGCATGGCCGGGCACCCGCTTTGCTGACAGCAACAATGTGGCAGTGCGCGTACGTATCAAAGTACCGCCCAGAGAAAAAGAACTCGACGGCATCTCGCTCGACCATTTTCGGGCCGGGACTGTCCGCGACGTGTCTGCAACGGTCGCCGCCTGGCTGATCGCGCAGGGATACGCGGAGCCCGAGATGCGCCGCGCCGAAAATGACGACCTCGAATACCCGGGAACCGCCCGATCGCCTCGCGCTACCGTCAACGATCGCCGCCCACGACGCCGCTCCACCGACCACTGAGGACGCGCTCGTACTCCTCGAGCGTATCGACGTCGACAAACGCCCCTTCGTCGGCGATCGGCAGGTCGCCGTCCGCGCTCGCGTGCGCGCGCACGATCGATTTCGCACCGCTCGCCGGGTCCGCCGCGCGCAGCTCGTCGAAGAGCGATCGATCGACGAGCAGCGGGTGACCGTGGCGCGCGCCGCTCGTCGGCCGCACGATCGGCGCGCCCGTCGCGCGGTATCGCGCGACGACCGCGCGCGTCGTCTCGGCAGAGAACAACGGCACGTCCACGAGCGTGACGAGCACGGCCGCCACGCCCGGCCGATCGACGACGCCAAGGCCGGCGACAAGCGAAGACAACTGTCCGCGGTCGTAGTCGCGGTTGACGACGAAACGCGCCGGAAGCCCCGTGGAGGCGAGCGACGCGACGATCGGCGCCGGATCGTGCCCGACGACCACGACCACATCGTCCACGCCGGCGTCGAGATACGTCCGGACGATGCGCGTCAGAAACGTGTCGTCGCCGAGCGGCAGCATCGCCTTGGCGCGTCCCATGCGCGACGAGCGGCCGGCGGCGAGCACGAGCCCGGGGATCATCCCGGCCATGTTATAGAATCCAGCGCATGAATCAGCTCGGGATCGAGATCCGCTGCATGCGGTGCGGCGAGGTGATGGATCTGCGCGATCCGCAGCCCGGCATGCCGTGGTCTCCCGATCAGTTCTGGGTGTGCCCGCGATGCGGCCGCCATTTCTGGACCACCTATCCGCCACCCAAGCCTGCGGCCGCCGCCGCTCCGGCCGCGGCTGCGCCCGCCGCCTCCGCGGCCAAGCCAGTCGAGAGCGCTTCCTGATGGACTATCCACATCAAGAAAACGGCGACGACGACGTCGATGACGATGCCGGCTTCTACGACGAAAACGAAGACGACGATCCCGACGACGACTCGGACGAGGACGACGAAGACGACGAAGACGACGAGGACGTCGAAACCTGGCAGGTATGCCCGGGGTGCCGCCGCCCCTAAGTTTCGGTCGATTCTTGACTTCGGGCAGTGAACTGCCTAGACTGGCGCGAACTTCCCAGCTCAGCTACGGCTGGGCGAGCTCGGCCGGTTTCGCGTCCCGACGGTTGTTCGCATCCTCGCAGGCGCCCGTCCGGCTGAGAACCCTTGGGATGTTCCCAACGGGTACGAACGGAGGGCTTCGGGTATGCCAACCGGGACAATCGCTCGACTCCTCATCGACAAGGGGTTCGGTTTCATCCGAGACGAGAGCGGCATCGAGCATTTCTTCCACCGGAGCTCGGTCCGCGGTGCCGTATTCGAGCTGCTGCGCGAAGGCCAGCGCGTCGACTTCACGCCGGAAGACTCCCAGAAGGGACCGCGCGCGGGCGACGTGCGATTGATCGAAGGATAACGTCGATGCGGATTGCGGAGTGCGGAGTGAGCGATCACCCCGTGGTCCACAATCCGCAGTCTCCACCCTCCCGTCGAATTCCTCACTACAATTGAAGAACGGAAGCGAACGGGGCCCGGTGGCCCTCCCGGTCTTCAAAATCGGTTGCTCCCCGCTCGCGCGGGAAGGCTCGGTTCGACTCCGAGGCGCTTCCGCCAACCTTCGTCACACGCCGATCGCCTCGAGGACGGCGGCGGTGTCGGTGAGATCCGCGAAGACGTGATCGGCGCCGGCGTCGCGCAGTTCGGCGACGCCGTGGCTGCCCGTCGCGACGCCGATCGATCGGGCGCCGCCGGCCGCGGCGCACGCGATGTCGAGCGGCGTGTCGCCGACGATCACCGCGTCGGCCGCGTCGATGTCGTGGCCGGCGCATGCCCGCACCCGCGCCAGCGCGCGCGGCAGCAGGCCGTTCCGATCGGGCGCATCGTCGCCGAACGCGCCGCACGGGAAATAGCGCCAGAGATCGAACAGTTCCAGCTTGAGGCGTGCGGCGGCTTCGTAGTTCCCCGTCAGCAGCGCGAGGTACACGTCGTCGCGCGCGGCGAGCGCGTCGAGCAGCGAGCGCACGCCGGGCATGACGCCCTTGCGCAGGTGCGGCGGATGGGGGCGAGCGAGCTCGCGGGCGAGATCGCGCACGTACAGGTCGCGAAAGCGCGCGAGGTCGGGCGAGTTGAGCGGGATGCCGTGCGCTGCGGCCGCGTCGGACAGGATCCACGCGTCGGTGCGGCCGGGCATGGGAATGCCGCGGAAGGCGTCGGCGATCTGGAAGACCTCTTCGAACGCGCGGGTCATCGCGCGCCCGCCGGCGCCGCCCGTCAGCACCAGCGTCCCGTCGATGTCGAACAGAACGAGAAGAGGCGCCCGCCGGCGGCTACGCCTCGCTGCGAACGTTGCCGGCGCGCGGCCCCTTGGCCGAGGGCTCTTCTTCGAAGCTGACCCGTTGCCCTTCATTGAGCTGGTCGAAGCTGCCCTGCACCGAGCTGCGATGGAAAAACCACTCCTGGCCGCCGTCGTCGCGAATGAACCCGAATCCTCGATCCCGAACGAGTCGCTTGATCGTACCTGCCGGCATCCGAACGTCTCCTTGGGCGCGCGCACGTTGCCCAAAGAGCTGGGGTTATCAAATCTCGTTCCAGCGAGGACGGACGGCGTTCCGGCGGATTTTCGCGAAGGCCGGCAAGCTCAGCCAACCGGTCAGACCGAAAACGCATACGTCGGTGTAGCGAAAGGGCGGGGTTCGTCGCTGAAGGGGGGCCGGCAGCCGGCTGGCCCGGATCGGAGCGAGCCAGGAATCCCGACCGCCCGACCCGGACCAGCCGCCAGCGACGGAGCCGCTACTGCTTCACGTTGACCGTGATCACCTTGCACGCTCCGGGCAGCGTGTTGTGGAGATCGTCGCCCAGTTGCAGCGCGAGCTTGTGCTTGCCCGGCGTCAGCTGGCTGTCGAACGTGTCCTTGCCGTCGCCGAAGTGCACCCACGACGGCGTGCCCTTGACGATGTTCTTTCCGGGCGGCAGGCAGTCCTGGTCGATGCCGACGTGATAGTGCGCCATGCCGGGGCGCGCCTCCTTCAGATCGCCCGGCGGCACCGGCGAAATCGTGATCCCCGACGAGGTGAACTTCATGTGCACCGGGCTCGTCACCGTCGCGCCGTTCTTCGGCTCGACGAAATCAACCTTGATCTTCGGCGCCTTGGTCTTCGCTGCCGGCTTCGACGTCTGCGCGCCGACAAACGCGCCGCACGCCGCCGCCAGCATCCCCGCGAGCAGCAGGCGCTGCCTCATCATCTTCATCGCCACTCTCCTTTCGCGCTGACATTCTAGCCGAGCCAGCCGCGGCGGCGTTCGCGCAGCGCGCCGGTCGCCGGATCGTGCACGAGGAGACGCGCCGCGACCGCGCGGCCGAACGCTTCGTCGGCCGTGACCGCTGTCAACGCGGCGCCGCGCCTCCCGGCGATGGCGCGGACGTCGCGGCCGAACGCGCGGGCGGCGTCGCGACCCAGGGTGGCCGTCGCGTGTTCGAGCAGGAGCATCTCCGGATCGAGCGCGAGCGCCCGCCCGAGCCGGACGCGCGCGCGCGTCGCGGCGTCGACGGCGCCAACCGCAACGTCGAAGGCCGCCGCGCCGATGCCGACTTCCCGCGCGAGCGTCTCGGCGCGCGCCCGCACGTCGGCGGCCGGCGGCTCGACGTCGAGCGTGAACGGCATCGCGAGGTTCTGGATCACCGACAGCTGATCGAGCAAAACGGCGCGATCGCTGACGATGCCGCACCGGTCGACGGTCGCGAGCCAGTCGGCGCTGTCGGCAATTCCGGCGGTCGTCCGCCCGAAAATCCGGACCTCTCCCGCGTCGGGCAGCGTCGCTCCGGTGATCAGGTTGACGAGGATTTCGGCGGCCCCTCGATCGAGCCCGACGAGCGCCACCGAGTCGCCCGACTCGAGCGCCAGCCGTTCGATGCGCAGCGGCCGCAGCGCGCCGTAACGCTTCGAGACGCCGGCGATCTCGAGCACGGTCATGAGCCGTCGCTGGCGATGACTCCGTTCACTTCGTCGACGATGCGGCTCGAGGCGGCGAGCGCCTGGATTTCGATCCGCAGCGCCGCGACGTTGGCGATGATCGCCGCGTACGCGATGTAGGCGTGCACGATCGGCGGCAGCACTTTCACGTCCACGCTCGCGCCGAGAATCGCCGCGGCCATCGTCACCGCCATCGCCGCGGTGCCGATGGAGAACACGGGCTTGCGCGCGACCGCGATGCGGCGATACCAGTCGCCGGCGAGGGCGTGCTCGGCCATCGCGTCCTTCACCGCTTTTCCCTTGCCGATGAGATAAAACATCATCATCGAGTGCGCGAGCAGCACGACCATCACCGAGAAGAATCCGAAGGTGATGTGGCGCGGGATGTCCGTCCCCTGCAAACCGAAGAACGCGGTCGCGATCAGGCCGGCGAGTCCGACGAGGACCGCGGTGAGGAGCGCTTGGGCCAAGCGTGTCGATTATACGCGGCGGGCGGGCGACGGACTTCGCCGCCGCCGCGCGAGGTCGTCGAAGTCGGCGCGCGGCAGCGCGATCGCGCCGAGTTCGACGGCGTCGTGCGCCTCGTCGGCGTGGTAGTCGGAACCGCCGGAAATGCCGAGGCCGAATTGCCTGGCCATCGACAGATACCGCGTCGTCATCGCTTCGTCGTGCTCGCTGTGGTAGACCTCGATCGCGTCGACGCCCGCGGCGGCGAATTCGGGGATCCACTCGTCGTGATCGAGCAGCCCCGGGTGCGCGAGCGACGCGACGCCGCCGGCGCGGTGAATCTGCGCGAACGCTTCCTCGGGCGTGGCGCCGGCGCGCGGCACGAACGCGGGACGGCCCTGCGCCAGCCACGTGTCGAACGCGTCCTGCGTCGACGCGACGTGTCCGTGCGCGACGAGCGCGCGCGCGATCCAGGGACGCCCGGCCGCCTTGGTCGCGTCCTGCAGCCCGGGCTGCAGGATCGCCTCGGCGTCGAGATCGATGCCGTGGGCGCGGAGGCGCGAGACGATCTCGCGGATGCGATCGATGCGCTGCTGCCGCTGTCCGGCGAGGAACGACTGCAGCGACGGCGCGTCGACGTCCACGAAGTAGCCGAGGACGTGCACGTCGCCGCCCGAGCGGATCGCCGTCACTTCGATGCCGGGCACGAACGCGATGCCTGTGGCCGACGCGGCCGCCGCCGCTTCGCGGCAGCCGCCGACCGTGTCGTGATCCGTCAGCGCGATGGTGGTCAGGCCGGCGGAGGCGGCGCGCGAGACCAGTTCGGTCGGCGAGCAGCGCCCGTCCGACGCGGTCGAGTGCATGTGGAGATCGATCATCTGGATGACAGCTTGCGCGGTGTCTGCCGGGCGGTGAGCGCTCTGTACTCGCGGATGAGGAGGTCGAGGTGCTCGCGCTCCTCGTCCGCGAACTCGGTGAAGATCTGCTTCCCCTCGGACTCCTCGAAGCGCGAGGCGTATTTCTTGAAGAACTCGTGCGAGCCGCGCTCGCAGCGGATCGCGATGCGGAGCGCTTCGCGATCGTCGATCCCGTCGTGCAGCTCGTGCACGCCGTCGCCGAACAGGCCGCTCGCCGCCCCCTTGAAGAACAGGAACGTCGGCCGCGACTCGAGGTCGGGATCCTGCTTCGTCAGCTCGTAGTAGCGGCGCTGCAGCTTGTCGAGGTGATCGTCCTCTTCGCCGGCGAGCTTCTGGAAGACCCTGCGCCCGCGCGCGTCGCCGGTGATCTTCGCCGCGCGGTTGTAGAACTCGCGCCCGCTCTTCTCGGTGGCGATCGCCATGCGCAGCGCGTCGCGCGCGAACACGCGCGCCGTCACCGATCCGTCGATCGGCCGCGTGGCGTGCCCCGTGCGGCACTCCTCGCAGAGACCGTGAATCTGCACCACCACCTGCGTAGCCTGGAACCGATGGGCGCCGGCGATCTCCTCCATCAGCGCTTCGACGTCCGAGCTGAGGAACTCGGACGACCGGTGGCATTTCGAGCAGATCAGGTGGAAGTGGCGCGGGTGGCGTTCGGCCGGCTCGAAGCGCGCGCGCCCTTCGCCGAAGTCGACCTTGCGCGCGATGCCCGCCTCGACCATCCACTGCAGCGTACGGTAGACGGTGGCGCGCCCGATGCCCGGCGCCTCGCCGCGCACGGCGGACACGAGATCGTCGGCGCTGACGTGCCCCTCCTGGCGGAGGAACACGTCGACGATGCGATCGCGCTTGGCGGAATGCTTGATGGCGGCAGCGGGCATCGGGGTTATCGGGCCGTCGGGTGATTGGGTAGTCGGGTACTGGCGTGCCGAATCACCACGTTACCGGATTACCCAGTCGCCGTGCCGCGGTTAGTCGACGCTGAAGCTCTGCCCGCAGCCGCAGGTGGACGTGGCGTTCGGGTTCTTGATCGTGAAGCCGCCGCCGGTAATCGTGTCGACGAAGTCCACCTCCGCGCCGTTCAGATAGCGGATGCTGATCGGATCGACGAACAGCTTGACGCCGTTCGACTCGAACACCTGATCGCCTGCGCCCTGGCCGTTTTCCTCGATCATGAGGCCGTACTGGAACCCCGAGCATCCGCCGCCCTGCACGAAGACGCGCAGCCCGCTGCCGTTCTTCTGCTCTTCGGCGAGCAGCTCGGTAATCTTCGCAGCAGCCGTTTCGGAGACATTAATCATGCAACCATTATAGCAGGCAGATGCCGTACGTCCCTGTTTTTGGCCAGAAAACTCCGATTTTGACCGAAGCCGCCGACCGGCGGTGGGCAGGCGTCCTCGCCGCGCGGCCCGACCTCGAGCCGGCCATCGCGCTCCAGCGGCGGCTGCTCGGGCTCGTGCTCGACCTGGACGCGACCCTGGCGGGGGGCAAGCTGCCGCGCCTGTCGCTGCCGCCGAAATACCTGGCGGCCAAGCTCGGGCGCGGCGTGCCGGCATTCGCCGGCGAGCCAATCCCCCTGCCGATCGCCGCGATGCGCCCGATCCTGCTGAGACTGTGCGACGCGCTCGCGACGGGCGGCGCCGGCGACGCCGCCGCGCACATCCAGGGCGCCATCGAAAGCGGCCAGATGGATGCCGGATCGCTCTTCGCTGCCTCGCTGGGCCGAAACCAGAACGCGATCCGGAGCGGCGCGGCCCACCGCGGTCTCTCGCCGGATCTCGTGTGGCTCGTCGGCGAGCTCGCGGTCGCGCCGTTCGTCTACCGCCTGCAGCAGACGCTCTTCGCGGACGTCGCCGACCCCGTCCTGCGCGCCGCGCTCGACGCGTGGGACCGCGGCTACTGCGCCGCGTGCGGGTCGTGGCCGGCGGTCGCCGAGGTGGTGGGCGGCCACCGGACGCTGCGCTGTTCCTTCTGCTCCGGCGCGTGGGAGCCGACGCAGTACGCGTGCATCTACTGCGGCGACACGGGGGCGACGTTCGTCACCGCCGCGCCGAACGCGGAGCGCAAGGATCGACGCGTGGAGGTCTGCTCCAATTGCGGCGGCTACCTGAAGACGATCGATCTGCCGGAGCTCTCGCCGTTTCCGCTGCTGTCGATCTCGGACATCGAAACGACCGATTTGGATGTCGCCGCGATGGAGCACGGGTATCAGCGGCCGGCCGTCAAGGATTTCGCCGCGCGCCGCTGAGCGATCACACGCCGATCGTTTCGAGCACCTCGCCCGAATGCTGCTCGACGTCTTTGTGCAGCGAGTGGCCGTGCGCGTCCATCGTCACGATCGCCGGGAAGTCTTCGACGGTCAGGTGCCACATCGCTTCGGGCGTCCCGAACTCGAGCAGCGACACGCCGTCGACCTGCCTGATCGCCTTCGCGTAGAACTGCGCCGCGCCGCCGATCGCGTTCAGGTAGACGGCGCCGTGCTCCTGCATCGCCGCGAGCGTCTTCGCGCCCATGCCCCCTTTGCCGATGACGGCGCGCACGCCGTACCGCCGGATGATCTCCCCCTGGTACGGCTCCTCGCGGATGCTCGTCGTCGGGCCCGCGGCGTTGATCGTCCAGGCGTCGCCGGCCTTCACGGCCACCGGCCCGCAGTGGTACAGCACCGCGCCGCGCAGGTCGACCGGCGGCTCGTGCTTCATCAGATGCGAGTGCACCGCGTCGCGGCCGGTGAACATCCGGCCGGAGATGAGGACGAGGTCGCCGACGTGCAGCTGGCGGACGGCGTCCTCGGTGAGCGGCGCCTGCAGCCGCACTTCGCGGCCGGTCCGCTGGAACCCGGCCTGGTCGAGCATCGGGATGATCGGCGTCGACGGATCGCGATACAGCCACCGTTCGATCGCGCCGGTCGACCCGTCGAGAACGACGCCGAGCCGGCGGAACGCCCAGCAGTCGTACGCCACCGACACGAAGAAGCTCGCCGGCAGCCGGTTCAGCGCGCCGATCTTGCAGCCGATCAGCGTGACGTTGCCGCCGAACCCCATCGCGCCGACCTCGAGCTTGTTGACCGTTCCCATGATCGACGCCTCGAGCTCCGCCAGCCTCGAGTCGGGGTTCACATCGTCGAGCGTGCGGAACAGCTGTTCCTTCGCGTGCGTGTATCCCGACGTGCGGTCGCCGCCGATGCAGACGCCGACGGCGCCCGGCGCGCATCCTTTCCCCTGCGCCTGCCACACCGCGTGCAGGATGCACTTGCGAACGCCGTCGAGCGTGCGATCGGCGCGGCCGAGATGGGGCAGCTCGATCGGCAGCGCGTACTGCGCGTTCGTGTTCTCGCAGCCGCCGCCCTTGAGGATCAACTTGATCTCGATCTCGTCGCGCGCCCACTGGTCGAAGTGGACGATCGGCGTGCCCGGCCCGAGGTTGTCGCCCGAGTTCCGGCCGGTGATCGAGTCGACCGAATTCGGCCGCAGCTTGCCGCGGCGCGTCGCTTCGGCCACGGCTTCGCGAATCTGCTCACGCATCCAGATCTGATTGGCGCCGACCGGCGCGTGCACCTCGAAGGTCGGCATCCCGGTGTCCTGGCAGATCGCGCCCTCGTTGTCGACGGCGAGGTCGATGTTCTGCGCGATGATCGTCAACGCCTGGGCCGACCGCGTGCCGGCCGGCTCGGCTTCGCGCGCGAGCCGCATCGCGGCGCGCACGTCGGGCGGCAGCTCGGTCGAGGTCTTGACGATGAGTTCGAGAACGCTCGCGAAGAAGTTCGGCAGCATGGATACGGGCAGTATACTGAGAAGTCGGCGGAGAACCGTCACCCATGTCCTTCCGCACTGAGCGCGATCCGCTGGGCGAGGTGCTCGTTCCGGCCGACGCGTACTACGGCGTGCAGACCGCCCGCGCCGTCGCGAACTTTCCGATCAGCGGCCTGCGCGCGCCGGCCGATCTCGTCACCGCCACGATCCTGATCAAGAAGGCGGCGGCCCTCACGAACCAGTCTCTCGGCCGGCTCGATGCCGCGATCGCCCGCGCGGTCGTCGCCGCGGCCGACGAAGTCCTCGACGGGAAGCTGCGCGACCAGTTCGTCGTCGACGTGTACCAGGCGGGCGCCGGCACGTCGCACAACATGAACGCGAACGAGGTGCTCGCAAACCGCGCCGCAGAGCTCCTCGGCGGCGCGCGCGGCGAGTACACGCGCGTGCATCCCAACGATCACGTCAACATGGGACAGTCGACCAACGACGTGTTCCCGACCGCCACGCGGCTGGCGCTGCTCCTCGGCGCCGGGCCGCTGGTCGCATCCGCGCGCGCGCTCGTCGAGAGCCTCGGACGCAAGGCCGACGCCTTCGCGCATGTGCTCAAGACCGGCCGGACCCACCTGCAGGACGCGGTGCCGATCACGCTCGGCCAGGAGTTCGGCGGATTCGCCGCGTGCGTCCGGGCGGGCGCCGACGACGTGGCCGCGGCGAGCGAGCAGCTGCACGAGCTGAACATCGGCGCGACGGCGGTGGGTACGAGCCTGAATGCCGGCGACGACTACCGCCGCGCCGTCGTCGAGACCCTCGCGCGCGAGACGAACCTGGCGCTGACGCCGGCGACGAATCTGTTCCGCGTCACCCAGAGCATGGGCGACGTGCTCGCCTACTCGAGCGCGATGCGGCGCCTCGCGGTGGAGCTCGGAAAAGTGGCGAGCGACCTTCGGCTCCTCAGCATGGGGCCGCGGGCGGGGCTGTCGGAGATCTCGCTGCCCGCGGTGCAGCCGGGATCGTCGATCATGCCGGGCAAAGTCAACCCGTCGGTGCCCGAGATGGTCAACCAGGTCTGCTTTCAGGTGATGGGCTGCGACGCCACGGTCGCCATCGCGTGCGAGGCCGGTCAGCTCGAGCTGAACGTGATGATGCCGGTGATCGCGTGGAACGCGCTGCACGCGTCGACGATCCTTCGCCAGGCGATGACCGTGCTGCGCACGCGCTGCGTCGACGGCATCGAGGCGAACGAGCCGCGCGCGCGCGAGCTGCTCGAGCGCAGCACGGCAACCGCCACCGCGCTGAGCCCGTACATCGGCTACGCGGCCACCGCCGAGATCGCGAAGGAATCGGTGAAGACCGGCAGGACGATCCGCGAGCTCGTGCTGGAGCGCGGCCTGCTGGACGCGGCGCGGCTGGACGAAATCCTGTCGGCCGATGCGATGACGAGAGGCGGCATTGTCGGCGACCGCTAGCCCGGCGCGTCGCGTGCTTCGGGCGTGCGCGTGGTGCGTGGCGTTCAGCGCCGTAGCCGGCGCCCAGGCGCCGCGGCCGCAGAAGCCGCCGCCGGCCAAGCAGCGCACGAGCCTCTTCGCCCCCGTCGACCTCGGCCTGCTCGACGCGCCCGACCGCGAGCAGTGGCAGCATCCCGATCAGATCATGGACGCGCTCCAGATCGCGGACGGGTCGATCGTTGCCGATCTCGGCGCCGCCGGCGGATGGTTCACGCTGCGGATCGCGCGGCGCGTCGGACCGCGCGGGCGGGTCTACGCCGAGGACATCCAGCCGCTGATGCTCGAGCGGATCACGCGGCTCGTCGCGCGCGAGGGCCTGACGAACGTCGTCACGGTGCTCGGCACCGCGACCGACCCGCGCCTGCCGACGAGCGTCGACGCCGCGCTCATCGTCGACTCGTATCACGAGATGGAGTTCGAGAACGGTCAGCGCCGCGACCCGGTGGCGCTGCTCGCGAACGTCGCGCAGTCGCTGACGCCCCAGGGCCGGCTCGGCATCGTCGACTTCAATCCGGGCGGCGGCGGACCGGGGCCGGCGAGCGACGAGCGGCCCGACCCGGCGGCGATCATCCGCGCGTGCACCGCGGCCGGACTGCAGTTCATCCGCCGCGAAGAGGTGCCGCCGTTCGAGTTTCTGCTGATCTTCGGCCGCGCTACCGCGCGTTCAAGCCCGTGAGCGCCCAGAGCCGCGGCATCACCACGGCTGCGGCGAGCAGCTTGACGAGATCCTCGAGGACGAACGGATAGAAGCCCGCGGCGAGCGCCGCCGAGACTCCGCGCGCCGACGGCATGAACAGGCCGAGCCACAGCACGCCGAACAAGAAGACGATGGCGAGCCCGGCGATCATCGCGGCGACCGACGTCAGATATCGGCGATCGAACCCGCGCTCGGCGAGCGAGCCGACGAGGAACGCGGCGAAGGGATAGGCCATCAGGTAGCCGCCGGTCGGACCGAAGAGCCGCGCGGCGCCCTGCGGCAATGACGGCGATGCCGCGAACACCGGCAGACCGGCCACGCCGAGCGCCAGGTAGATCAGCTGGCTCGTCATGCCGAGCCGGGCGCCGAGCGCCATCGCGCCGACCAGCACGACCATCGGCTGGAACGTGAACGGCACGGGCGTGAACGGCAGCGGAATGCTGATTTGCGCCGCGGCGGCGGTCAGCGCGGCGACGAGCGCGACGGCGCCGGCGCGTTCGGCGAGCTCGAGCGCGCGCTGATCGGACTTCGCTAGGACGGCAGTGAGAAAAGTCGGCATCATAAGAGTATCGGTTACCGCGAACCGCTAGCTTAACGTATGCGCACGGCACTGACAATTGCGGGCAGCGACTCCGGCGGCGGCGCCGGCATCCAGGCCGACCTGAAGACCTTCGCGGCGCTCGGCGTGTACGGCGCGAGCGCGATCACCGCCATCACGGTGCAGAACACCATCGGCGTGGACGCGATCGCGCCGCTCTCGGCGGATCTCGTCACCGCGCAGATCGAAGCCATCGCGGGCGACCTGTCGGTGCAGGCGACGAAGGTCGGCATGCTCGCGACCGCCGCCATCGTCGAGGCGGTCGCCGCCGCGATCGAGTCGCTCGATCTGCCGCTGGTCGTCGTCGATCCGGTGATGGTGTCGTCGACCGGGCACCGCCTGCTCGACGCCGACGCCGTGCAGGCGCTGTGCACCGAACTGCTGCCGCTCGCGCGCGTCGTCACGCCGAACGTTCCGGAAGCCGAGGCGCTGAGCGGCCGCAGAATCCGCACGGCCGCCGATGCGCGCGACGCGGCGCTTCGAATCCAGGAGATGGGTCCGCGCGCGGTGATCATCACCGGCGGACACGCGCCGGCGACGATGCGCGCGGGCGATGAGACGGATCGGCATCCAGCGGCGTCGGGCTGGCGGTCCCGCGACCACGGCGACGTCGTCGACCTCCTGCTGGACGGAGGCGACTGGCACGAGTTCGCGGTGGAGCGGATCGACGCACCGCCGCTGCACGGCACCGGCTGCACGTTCGCGTCGGCGGTGGCGGCGGGCCTGGCGCTCGACCGCACGCTGGACGAAGCGGCGCGGCGCGCCCAGCAATTCGTCGCCGAGGCGATTCGTCATGCCGTGCCGGTCGGCCGCGGACGCCTGCCGCTGAACCACCTGTGGGCGCTCGCGGATCGTCTCCGGCCGTAGGTTGACCGTTATACTGAAACCGTGGGCGTTCCGCTTCTCGCCATCGGCGCCGCGACGCTCGATCTGCCGCGGCTGGTGTCGGCGCTGGCCGGCGAGGGCGACGGCCGCGACGGCGCGGTAGTGACGTTCCTCGGCCTGGTCCGCAACCACAACGCGGGCCGAAGCGTCCGATACCTGGAGTACGAAGCGTACGAGCCGCTCGCGCTGAAGGCGTTCGCGCGGATCGCCGACGAAATCCGCGAACGATGGCCCGGCGCCGGGCTGGCGCTGCATCACCGCGTCGGCCGTCTCGAAATCGGCGAAGCGAGCGTCGCGATCGCCGCGCGTTCGCCGCACCGCGGCGAGGCGTACGCGGCGTGCCGCTACGCGATCGAGCGGGTCAAGCAGATCGCGCCGATTTGGAAGCGCGAGTTCTTCGACGGCGGCGACGTCTGGATCGAAGGCGCGACGGCCGACCCGGGCGACGCGCGGGCGCGCGCCGAAGCAGAGCGCGTCGCGTGCGCGTAACGGTCAAGCTGTTCGCCCGGCTGCGCGACATCGCGGGCGCGCCGGAGCTGGCGCGCGAGGTGCCGCCGGGGTCGACGATCGGCAGCGTCTGGCGCGGACTCGCGCAGGAGTTTCCCGCGCTCGGGCCGTACGAGCGCTCGATTTCGAGCGCCGTCAACGCCGACTACGCGAAGATGGACCGCGTGCTCAGCGACGGCGACGAGGTCGCGTTCCTGCCGCCGGTCTCCGGGGGGTAGTGGACGGTCGGCGGCTCACGCGTCGGCGGGCGCACCGCGACCTGTAGACTGTAGTTGTTCACCATGCTTGACAAGCTCGCAGCCGAAGAAAAACGGTACGAGGAGCTGATGGCGCTGCTCGGCACCTCCGCCGTGCAGAACGATCCGGCCGAGTACCGCAAGCACGCGAAGGCGCTCTCCGACCTCGAGCCGCTCGTCGCGCGCTTCCGCGAATACAAGTCGACCGTGCAGAACCTGGCCGAGGCGGAAGAGCTGCTCGAGGCGGGCGATCCCGACATGCGCGACCTCGCCAAGGAAGAGGTGAAGTCGCTGACCGCCCGCCGCGACGCGCTCGTCGCCGATCTCAAGGTGATGCTCGTGCCGAAGGATCCGAACGACGAGAAGAACGTCGTCCTCGAGATCCGCGCGGGCACAGGCGGCGACGAAGCCGCGCTGTTCGCCGCCGAGCTGTTCCGCATGTACAGCAAGTTCGCCGACGCGCACCGGTGGCGGATCGAGCTGATGTCGACCAGCGAGACGGGCGTCGGCGGGTTGAAGGAGGTCATCGCCACGATCGAAGGCCGCGGCGTCTACAGCAAGCTGAAGTACGAGAGCGGCGTGCACCGCGTGCAGCGCGTCCCCGCCACCGAGGCGAGCGGCCGCATCCACACGTCGACCGTGACGGTCGCGGTGCTGCCCGAAGCCGAAGAAGTGGACGTGCAGATCAACGAGAAGGATCTGCGGATCGACACCTTCTGCTCGAGCGGCCCCGGCGGCCAGAGCGTCAACACCACCTATTCCGCGGTGCGCATCACGCACATCCCGACCGGCCTCGTCGTCTCGCAGCAGGACGAGAAATCGCAGATCAAGAACCGCGCGAAGGCGATGAAGGTGCTGCGCGCGCGTCTCTACGAGATCGAGCTGCGCAAGCAGCAGGAAGCGATTGCCAAGGACCGCCGCAGCCAGGTGGGCACCGGCGAGCGATCCGAGAAGATTCGGACCTACAACTTCAAGGACAACCGCATCACCGATCACCGCGTCAACTTCACGACGCACCGGCTCACCGAGGTGCTCGACGGCGACCTCGACGAGCTGCTCGATCACGTCATCACCTTCTACCAGTCCGAGAAGCTCAAGGACGCCACCGCCGTCTCGTGACGATCCACGCGCGGGTCGTCGCCGCGCGCCAGCGGCTGCGGGACGCGGGCATTCCCGCCGACGAGGCGGATCTCGACGCGCGCCTGCTCGCCGAGCACCTGCTCGGGTGGACCAGCGAACGGTACTTCGTGGACGGCGGCGACGCGGAGCCGCCCGGCTTCGTCGACCGGTACGACGCGCTCGTCGCCAGGCGCGCCGCGCGCGAGCCGTACGCCTACATCGTCGGACACGAGGAGTTCTGGGGACGCGATTTCGAGGTGACGCCGTCGGTGCTGATCCCGCGGCCCGAGACGGAGCTGATCGTGTGGGTGGCGCTCGAGCTGTTTCCCGACCGCGACGCGGCGTTCACGGTGTGCGACGTCGGCACGGGCAGCGGCTGCATCGCCGTGTCGATCGCCCGCGAGCGTCCGCGCGCCGACGTCACCGCCACCGACATGTCGGCCCCGGCGCTGGCGATCGCGCGGCGCAACGCCGAGCGGCACGACGTCTCGTCGCGCGTCCATTTTCTCGGCGGCGACCTGTTCGATTCCGTGCCGCGCGAGTTCGATCTGATCGTCTCGAATCCGCCGTACGTCGCCGAGCGCGACCGCGCCTCGATCCAGGCGGAGGTCGGCACCTACGAGCCGGCCGAAGCGCTCTTCGCGGGTGCCGACGGGCTCGACACGATCCGGCGGCTGGTCGCCCAGGCGCCGGCGCGGATGCAGCCGGGCGGCCACCTCGTGTTCGAGTTCGGCTTCGGCCAGTCGGCGGAGGTCGCGGGTTTGATCTCGCGCACCGCGGGGCTCACAATGGTCGACCTGCGGCGCGACCTCCAGGACATCCCGCGCGTCGCGATAGCGAAACGCGTATGAGCGACTGCCTCTTCTGCCGAATCGCCCGAAAGGACATCCCCGCCTCGATCGTGTACGAGGACGAACGCGTGCTCGCCTTCAACGACATCAACCCGCAAGGGCCGACGCACGTGCTCGTGATTCCGAAAGCGCATATCCCGTCGCTGAACGACCTGACCCCGGACGACGATGCCATCGTCGGCGAGGTGGTGCGCCGCGCCGCGGCGATCGCGAAGGACAGGGGCATCGCGGCCGGCGGATTTCGCACCATCTTCAACACGAACAAGGACGCGGGGCAGACCGTCTTTCACATTCATCTGCACCTGATCGGCGGGCGCGCCCTCCACTGGCCGCCGGGCTAGAGTTAGAATCCGCGGCATGACGCGCATCGCCTGCTGGCTCGCCTTCCTGCTCGCCGTGTCGGCCGCGGTTCCGTTCGCCCAGGAGCGCGTCGACGCCGACGTCTACTGGAACATCCGCCGCGAGGCGACCGAGCATTCGCAGATCATGCGGACGCTTCACGTCCTCACCGACCGGTACGGGCCGCGGCTCACCGGATCGCCCAACCTCAAGGGCGCGCAGGACTGGCTCGTCACGGAGACGACCGCGTGGGGCCTGAAGAACGCGCACCTCGAGCCGTGGTCGTTCGGCCATCCCGGATGGTTGAACGAAAAGCTGTCGGTGCACGTGGTGTCGCCGGTGAAGGACGCGCTGGTCGTCGAGGCGCTCGCATGGACGCCCGGAACCAACGGCGTCGTCACGGCGCCGGCGGTGATGATCGAGCCGCCCGCGCATCCGACGAAAGAGGCGTTGCAGGCGTTTCTCGACGCGAACCGCGCGAAGGTGCGCGGGAAGGTGGTGATGGTCGGCCCGGCGCAGGTCGTCCGCGTGACGATCCTGCCGCCGAACAAGCGGCGCGAGGACAACGACGTGCGCGCGCAGTTCGAGTCCGACACGCCGTCGGCGAACGCGGGGGGGCCGCCGGCGGCGCCCCAGCCGGCGCCCGGCGTGCTGAGCGCGGCCCAGATCGCGGAGCAGATCGATCAGTTCCTCGTGCAGGCCGGCGCCGTCGCGCGCGTCAACGACGCGGGGCGCGACCACGGCCAGATCCGCGCCTTCAACAACCGCACCTTCGACACGGCACGAACGGTCCCGACCGTGGTCATGCGCAACGAGGACTTCGGCCGCCTGTCGCGGCTGATGGGCGACGGCCTCGAGGTGCAGCTCGAGCTGAACATCGTCAACCACACGTACCCGGAGGGCTCGACGCAGTACAACTTCGTCGCCGAGATCCCGGGCACCGACAAGGCGCAGGAGGTGGTCATGCTCGGCGGCCACCTCGACTCGTGGCACGCGGCCACCGGCGCCACCGATAACGCCATCGGCGCGTCGACGATGCTCGAAGCGATTCGGATCCTGAATGCGATCGGCGTGCGGCCGCGCCGGACGATCCGCGTCGCGCTCTGGAGCGGCGAGGAAGAGGGGCTCCTCGGATCGCAGGCGTACGTGAAAGAGCACTTCGGCACCTTCGAGGATCAGAAGCCGGAGTACGGGCGCTTTGCCGGCTACTTCAACATCGACTCGGGAACGGGGCGCGCGCGCGGCATGACCGTCTTCGGTCCGCCCGAGGCCGCGCGCATCCTGCGCGACGCGACCGCGCCGTTCGCGGGCAACGGCTTCTTCGGCGCGACGACGACGACCAGCCGGCGGCGCGGCGGATCGGACCACACCTCGTTCAACGAGATCGGGCTGCCGGGCATCGGCGTGCAGCAGGATCCGATCGAGTACCAGACCGACACCTGGCACACGAACCTCGACACCTACGAGCGCGTGATCCCCGAGGACGCGCAGCAGAGCGCGATGGTCGTCGCGGCGGCGGTGTATCACCTCGCGATGCGCGATCAACAGCTGCCGCGGCTGTCGAAGGACAAGATGCCGGCCCGGCCGACGCAGTAGCGTCGGGCGCGTTCAGAACCCGCCCGGGCGGATCCAGAAGCTCTCGCGCCACTCGCCGCCCGGCGCGACGTACTGCAGGTCGCGGTACACGCCGCGGTGCGCGAGGTTGAGCGCATCCGTGATTCCCGCCATCGGCTCGAAGCAGATGAAGTCGCCGCGGTCGACCGGCACGGGCGGCCCGGTCAGCCGCTGGCTGCCGCGCCCGGTGTCGGCGGGGTTCGGCGCCCACACGACCGCCGCCCGGTAGTTCGGGCCGAGCTCCACGTCCACCCGCTGTCGGCGTCCCGCCACGCGCATCGTCGCGCGGCCTCGCGGATCGCGCACGAGATCCGTGAACACGTCGTCGAGGTTGTAGTCGCGGAGGCGCGGCGGCGATCCGGGATCGATCAGCCGTTCGATCGGCTCCGTCTCGCCGGTGGGAATCTTGTTCGCGGCGAGCAGCCAATGCGTCCGCGCGGCGATCGAGAACGTCCATTCGGGCCGCGGCGCATCGGTGACGCGCACGTAGGGATGGAATCCGATGGCGATCGGCATCGGATCGGGGCCGGTGTTCGCGATCGCGGTTTCGACCCGGAGCGCGCCGTCCTGCAATCGATGCGTCATCTCGATCGTGTGCGCGAAGGGCCACTGCGCCATCCACTCGGGGTGCGACGCGAAGTCGAGGCGGCTCGTCGCCCAGGCGGATCGGTCGTCGGCGCCCGAGTCGACGAGGCGCCATGCCGATGTCGTGGTCAGGAACCCATGGATGGGAATCGGACCGCGCACGTTGCCAATCCGCATGTCGAACGGATAGCGCCGGCCGTTGGCGTAGAACGCCTGCTCGTCGAGTCGATTGGCCCACGGCCCGATGAACGGGATGCCGCTCATCTTCGGCTGCGACTCGAACGCGTCGACCGACGCGAACGGCCACCACAGGATGCCGTGGCCGTTCACCTGCATGTCGAACGTGATGTTGCCGACGGTCGGCAGGATGGACACCCGCGTTCGCGTCGCCGCGTCGCGCAGTTCGACGACCGCGGCGGAGCGCGCCACCGAGTAGCGTTTGTCAGCGGGCATGGACGCGACCGCCAGCGCGAGCGCGGCAGCGGCAACGCCCGTGTGCACGGTCATCGGTCGCCGAGGTCGAACGCATACACGACGTTGCCGGCCGCGATCGCGACATACTGCCGGCCGTCGACGGCGTAGCTGATGGGCGACGCCGCCATCGCGGCGCCGGTCGCGAAGTGCCACAGGTGATCGCCGGAGCGCGAATCGAGCGCGAGCAGGTTGCCGTCGCGGCTCGCCGCGAAGAGCACGTTGCCGGCGGTCGCCAGCACGCCGTTGGTCAGCGATCCCTGCGCGATCGGCACGCTCCACATCGTCTTGCCCGTCTCGGGATCGATCGCCTTGATGCCGGCGCCGGGCTCGGGTTCGCCTGGCCTGCGCGACGGGGCGGCGCCAGGCGCGAGCGTCAGGCGTCCGAGGTACTGACGGCCCGGCTCGTAGGTTGGCGGCGTGCTCGCGTAGGCCTGGCCGCCTTCGCGAAACGCGAGATAGAACCAGCCGGTGCGCGCGCTGTACGACGGCGCCTGGAAATTGGTGCCGCCGCCGACGCTCGGATACACGAGCGCGCTCGGCGACGGCGTGGAATTCGATCCGGGAACGGCCACCGGGCGGCCGCTCTCCGCGAACCCGGCATTCCAGTTCTGGTAGACGAACGGCGTCGCCGCGAGGAACTCGCCCGTCACGCGATCGATCACGTAGAAGAAGCCGTTGCGGTCGGCATGGAGCAGCAGTTTCCGGCGGCGGCCGTGCCACTCGCGATCGACCAGGACGACGGCCTGGCACGAATCCCAGTCGTGGCCGTCGTTCGGCGTGAACTGGTAGTGCCACCTGCGCTGTCCCGTGTCGGGATCGATCGCGACGACCGAGTCGCTGAACAGGTTGTCGAGATCGCCACGCGACGAACGATCGATCTGGGGCCCCGGGTTGCCGACGGTCCAGTACACGAGGTTCAACGCGGGATCGTAGGAACCCGTCAGCCACATCGGGCTGCCGCCGCGCTCCCAACTGTCGCCCTTCCACGTGTCGTGTCCGAATTCGCCCGGACCCGGCACGGCGTACCAGCGCCACAGCCGCCGGCCGGTCGACGCGTCGTAGGCGTCGAGGAATCCGCGGGCGCCGAACTCGCCGCCGGTGATCCCGACGAGCACTTCGTCTTTCACGACGAGCGGCGCGCTCGTCAGACTGTAGCCGACCATGGAGTCGGCGACTTTCACCTCCCACAGCGGCGCGCCGGTCCGGGCATCGAGCGCGACGAGCGCGGCGTCGAGCGTGCCGACGAACAGCGTGTGGCCGAGAATCGCGACGCCGCGGTTGTACGGATTGATCTCGTACGGGTTCTTTTCCTTCGGCGTCCGGCTCCATCGCCACAGCGGTCGACCGCTGCGCGCGTCGAGCGCGACCACCGCGCCGGGCTGTGTCGTGTACATCACGCCGTCGACGACGAGCGGCGTCGCCTCGAGAACGGCCGGACCGGGCATCGGAAACGCCCACGCCGCGCGCAGCCGCGCGACGTTCGCGGCGTCGATCTGATCCAGGCTCGAGTAGTGGGCGGCGCCGTAGTCGCCCCAGTACATCAGCCAGTTGTGCGGCTCGCCGGCGGCTCGTTCGAGCCGCGCCGGCGTGACCTCGACCGGCGGCATGACGCGTTCGCGCCGCGTCGTCTTGTCGACGACGTGCCACGCGCCTGCCGCGTCGACGAACTGCGTCGTGAACGTGTCCTCGCTGCGGAGCGTGGGGTCGACCGGCGGCGCCGTGGGACCGGCGAGGCCGCGGACGTACGCGACGAGCCGACGAACGTCCTCGTCGCTGAAGCGCGTGAACGCCGGCATCTGCGTTCCGGCGATGCCGGAGCGGATCGCGCGCCGCACATCGTCGTCGCCGGCGCCGTGCGCGAAGCGTCCGGTGTTCAGCGCGGGCGCGCGATCGCCCTGCCCGCCGGGGCCGTGGCACGTCACGCACGCCTGCTCGAACAGCGCCCGGCCGGCCGCGGTGTCGGGCTGCCCCGCCTGCGGCCCCGCGCCGGCGAGCGCCGCGACCGCAGCCACGCACAGCGCGGCGCTACCGCGCCGGATAGGTCTTGCTGACGTCATTGCGTGTATTCGTCACCGTGAACGCGCCGTCGGGATGCGCGTCGACGCGAATGGCGTGGCCGCGGCAGTCCGCCGATGCCTCGGTGTTGGCGATCGCCTCGTCCGGCGCATTGTGGGCCGCGTCGTTCGCGAGCGCGAGATGCAGCTGCCACAGCCCTTCGAGTCCGGGGACGCGCTGGATGCGGTCGAAGGCGGGCAGCGCCATTCCCTTTCGCGGCCCGTTGTTCGCGATCACGACGCGCGGCTGCATCGCCCACAGCAACGCGCCCGCGCCGGATTGATCGCCGAAGAAACCGTGGTGCGTGGCCAGCATCACCGAGACGCGTCCGAGCTTGTTGGTGGGACACGCCAGCGCCATCTCCTTGTCCCACGTCAGATCGCCGACGTCGAGAAAGGTGAAGCGGCGATAGGTGACGAGCACGCCGGCGCACTGCGAGTTCTCTGTCGTGTTCGGCGGCTTGGTGTCGGCACGATCGCAGTACGGGTTCGGGCGGCCGGCGCCGGCGATCGCCTTCGCGAGCACCGCGCCGGCCGACGACACGACGTCGATGCGCGCGTCGCCGAACGGAATGGTATCGCCGGCCTTCACGATCGTCCGCTTGCCGCGCGCGACCGCGAGATACGCGGCGTACCGCTCTTCGATGCCGCGGTTCTGCTCCCACTGCGGATCCATCTCGCCGTGATCGAAGAACCGATCGAAGTGCGCGACGGCGTCCGCCGCCGGCGCTCCGCCGACGTGGTCCGAATCGTAATGCGTCGTCAGCAGGTCGTCGATCTTCGACAGGCCGGCGTCGCGCATCGCGGCGGCGATCCGCGCCGAATCGCGTTCGGCGGCGGCGCCCGGACTGCCGCTGTCGATCAGCATCGACTCGCCCGTCGGCGAGACGACGAGCGTGGCGCCTCCGCCTTCCACGTCGATCGCGTAGATCCGCAGTATGCGGGCGCTGCGCGGCTGCAGGAGCGCAAGCGCCGCCGTCAGAACGAGCGCGGTAACTCTCATCGTGTCCAGCCTCGCGGGTTGACGCCGAACTCCCGCCTGAAGGCGTGGTTGAAGTTCGACACGTCGCCGAATCCGCAGTCCAGCGCGACGTCCAACATCTTCGCGCGCCCGGTCGCGAGACGGCGCGCCGCCTCGCGCAGCCGCGCGCGCACGAGGTATTGGTGCGGCGTGACGCCGGTCGCGCGTTCGAACGTCCGCAGGAAGTGATAGGGGCTGACGCCCGCGTCGCGCGCCATGCCCGCGAGATCGAACGGAGCGCTCGGCTCCTCGTCAATCGCGCGCGCGATCGCCGCGACGCGCGCGAGGGTGCGAGCGGGCGGCGCCGCCGGCGCGTGCGCGGCGCCCTGCATCAGCGTGAGCGTGCGGACGGCGAGCTCGATGCCGAGCTCCTCCCATCCAACGGCGTCCGCTCCCGTCACCCCCGCAGCGGCGCGCGCGACGATCGGCGCGACCTCGCGGCGCGGTGGAACCCGCCCGGCGGCCGACGGTCGTCCACGGATGCCCGCGTCGGCGGCGAGCCGTTCGAAGCGCTCGGCGTCGTACCAGAACGCGATGCAGCGGTCGCCGGCGCCGTGCTCGTGTCCGCATTCGTACGAGTGCCCGATCGCGCCGACCATCAGCGATCCCGGCGTCATCAGCGCGGCGTGGTGGGCCGTGCGGTAGCGGAAGAGGCCGGCCGCGACGATCGCGATCGAGTAGTGCGCGTGGCGCTCTTCGAACGGCCGATCGTCCGGTCCGCAGGCGCACACGACGTCGGCGACCGACCAGCCGGCGCCCGACGCGAGCGGCCGCGCGTGCGGACCGCCGGCGCCGCCCGTCTCCCGTCGATGCGCGAGCGCACGCTCGACCGGCGCAGCAATTTTCACCAAGACCGTCGCGGCTCCCGTTTCCTATAACAGTCTGCCACGGAGGGAACATGACCACGACAACGAACATGCTGGAGTCGCTGACGAGAATTCTCAACGAAGGCTACGGCGACGGCGCCTGGCACGGGCCGGATATGAAGGCGGCGCTCGCGGACGTGCAGGCCGACGCCGCGTTCCGGCGCCCGGCCGCGGGGCGCCACAACATCGCCGAAATCGCGCTGCATCACGCGTACTGCGTTCGTGCGGTGCGCGCGCAACTGACCGGCGGCCCGCCGGAGCCCTTCGTGCTGGACGGCGAGGATTGGTTCGCGCTCGAGAACGGCCGGCCGCTGTCGTGGCCGCAGGTGGTCGCGACGGTCGCCGAGGAACAGCGGCGGCTCGCCGACATCGTCGCGCGCATCGACAACGGCGGCCGCCCGGCGATCGCGGCGAACGACACGTTGAATGTGGTGCTGGGCATCACGTGCCACGCGGCGTACCACGCCGGCCAGATTCAACTGGTGAAACGGATGCTCGAGCCGGCCTGAAGGACCGCCGATCGACAACGCGCCAGGGCGCCGCGAGTCGTGGCAGCGGTCAGGCCTGCCGCGCGAGGAGGTACGCGCCTTTGCGGCCGAGGCGGTCGAGCGAAAAATCGACCGCCCGATAGCCGCGCGCGAAGTAGGTCTCGAACAGGCGCCGCGTCACCATCCGCCACGACAACGCGAGCTCCGGCGCGCGCGCGAGCATCTCGGTGAACCCCATCGGGATCTCGACGACGATGCGGCGCGCGTCGACGTCGAGCGCGACATCGGCGCACTCGTGGAAGTCGCCGTACGGCGTCGCGCGGTTGACGCGCGGCGCGTCGGCGACCTCGTGCGTCCTCACCGGCAGGCCCGCCGGGTTCAAGCGCCGCTGCACGTGCGGCTCGCGGATGTGCCACTCGGCCACGAAGCGGTCGGTCGGGTTCCCGCGATGCAGCGGGCTCTGCGATTCGCCGTACACGTTCTCCTCGTACTCCTCGACGACGACGCCCAGCTTCGAGAAGTTGAGGTGCGCATTCATCGCCTGCATCGGATCGAACGTCCACTCGATCAGATCCAGTCCGAGCGCAATCGCGCGTTCGCGCTGCAGCACCTTCAGCCGCATGCCGACGCCCTCGCTGCGCAGCTCGGCGACGACGCCGAGCATGTGCGACCACTGCACCGGCGTGCCGTCCTTCAGCCCGGCGATCGAGTAGACGAAGCCGACGAGCCGGCTGCCGTCGAAGGCGCCGATCAGGATGCCGCCGCGCTTCACGGTGACCGCGAGGATCGGCACGGGGACGACCTCGTCGTACCCCGGGCCCCAGATCTGGCGCTCGAGATCGACGACCGCCGCGAAATCGTCCAGCGTCGAGAGGTCGCGATAGGTCACAGCAGCGGCGGCAGCTCGCGCAACGTGGTGATGACGGGGACACGCAGTGCGGCGGCTCGCGCAGGTGCATTATGCCCGCGATCGAGCAGGATCGCGCGCATCCCCACGGCCAGCGCGCCTTCGATGTCCTGCCGCAGGCTGTCGCCGACCATCACCGCGTCGGCGGCGTCGACCCCGACGCGCGCGAGCGCCGTTTCGAAGATGCTCCGGTGCGGCTTCATGCGCCCGTGCTCGAACGACGACACGGTGCCGGCGATCAGCCCGCTCAGCGCGAAATGCGCTTGAAAGGACGTGAGGCAGCGCTGCGTGTTCGAGATCAGCCCGACGCGGATGCCCGCATCGGCCAGCCGGCGCAGCACGCCCGGCACATCGTCGTACAGCTCGAAATGGTGGCAGGAGGCCCACTCGTCGTAGATCTCGCGCGAGCACGCGTCGAGGTTCGGGCCGCGGCCGCCCATCCCCTGGATGATGCGGCTGGTGTACGCGACGAACACCTCCGGGTCGTACACCGCATCGTCTGGAACGTCGAGGAGCGGCGCCGCAGCGGCGACCGCGGTCTGGAACCGCGTCGGATCCACCTCGATGCCGTGGCGCCGGCAGAAGGCGCCGTACCCCTCGCCGTGGAACGTCGGGCCCGGATAGATCAGCGTGAAGTCGACGTCGAAGAACACCGCGCGCGTCGTCATTCCGCGTACGGTCCGGCGACCACGACGGTGGCGCGGTCGACGGCCACGGCGTCCACCGCCGCGGCGTTCACCTCGTCGCGCGTGACGGCACGGAGCAGATCGGGCAGCCGCTCGTCGTAGTCGAGGCCGAGGCCGAAGAATTCCTCCGTCTGCAGGAAGTTGGCGATCGCCGCGTTCGTCTCCAGCGCCCGCGGGATCGACCCGATGAGGAACTGGCGCGAGTCGTCGAGCTCCTGCTGCGTGACGCCGTCGCGCACGAGCGACGCCACCTCGTCGTCGATCGACGCAATCGCGCGGTCCACGTTCGCGGGGCTGACGCCGGCGCGAATCACGAGCGGACCGGCCACGACGTTCGCGTCGAGCGAGCTCGACGCGTAATACGCCATCCCCTGCCGCTCGCGGATGCTGTCGCCGAGCCGGCCGCCGAGCGCGTACTGGCCGAAGATGTTGTTCATGAGCCAGTAGGCGTAGTAGCGCGCATCGCGCCGGGCGATGGTCGTGAAGCCGTACGCGACGTCGGCCTGTGCCTTGTTCATCATCGGCAGCACGACCCGCCGCCGCGACGCGGCGCGTAC
>Ga0070741_10006011_pt1 | contig 26381 bp, 20 predicted proteins | sample Coa_R1_4_FD_66440 | JGI IMG/M metagenome (GOLD analysis project Ga0070741, IMG submission 66440) | Surface soil microbial communities from Centralia Pennsylvania, which are recovering from an underground coalmine fire - Coalmine... | ecosystem: Environmental > Terrestrial > Soil > Unclassified ... | reverse complement strand
TCTTGCGGCCTTTGAGCACGTACGGGCTCAGATCCAGCGACGGGCGGTTGGTTAGAACCGCCCGTTCGCACATTCTGGCAGATTTTGCAGACACAAGATCACGTATAAGCCGTAAAACCATCGCGCGGGGAAGGCCGGTGTGATCACCGCCTGTACCTGTGGACTCGCGCTTGCGCAGTTTTTTTCTGCGCGAGAGCCCCGGGTGCAGCGGCCACCCGGTCTTCCCTGCGCCCTCTTCATGCGAGAGGGACAAGATTAATCGCAAGGCTCGGGCGAGAAGCGCCGCGAGGATGACGGCGCATGGTCTCTCCCCAGGTCGTCCCGGCGAAGGCCGGGACCCATAATCACAGGACGTTGTTGTTGCGATGATCGTCTGCCAGCGAATGCCATCGAAACATTCCGCGGTATGGGTCCGGGCCTTCGCAGCGACTCGAGGATAGGCCCGTCCAAGCAATTCCGTCGCAATCGTCCACCCCTGCATTTCCACGGGAACACCCGCTGCGTGTCGCCTGATTGTCGCATGGCCCTGCTATCGCGGCTTGAGGACGTGGGACACCCGATTCGAAAGCAGCGGCGAGTGAAGGGTACGGGGTTGGACGCCGGACAGTCGATGTCCGTCATCGCAATGTCATCGGAAACTGTTAGGGGCGCGTGCATGGGAAGTGAGACTGCAGGTGAAGAGGGCGCAGAGCGGCGCTTTCGCACTCTATTCATCTCCGATGTTCATCTCGGAGCACGCGGTTCGCAGGCGGACAAGCTGCTCGATTTTCTCCGCAGCCATGACGCCGACACCATTTATCTGGTGGGCGATATCGTTGACGGCTGGGCGCTGAAGTCGAGCTGGAACTGGCCGCAATCGCATAATGACTTTGTGCAGAAGATGCTGCGCAAGGCGCGCAAGGGCGCCAAGGTCATCTACATCCCCGGCAATCACGACGAGTTCCTGCGCAAATATTACGGCACCCATTTCGGCGGCATCGATGTGGTCGAGAATGCGGTCCACACCGGCGTCGACGGCAAGCGCTATCTCGTGATCCACGGCGACATCTTCGATCTCGTGGTGCAGAACGCGCGCTGGCTCGCCCATCTCGGCGACAAGGCCTACGACTTCGCCATTCAGATGAACCGTTTGGTCAATTTCTTCCGCAAGCTGCTGGGCGTGCCCTATTGGTCGCTGTCGCAATGGGCGAAGCAGAAGGTCAAGAAGGCGGTGAACTATATCGGCGCGTTCGAGACCGCGCTGGTCGCCGAGGCACGCCGCTACAATGCCGAGGGCGTGATCTGCGGCCATATCCACTATGCCGTGATCCGCGACGAGCAGGGCATCCGCTACATGAATTGCGGCGACTGGGTCGAGAGCTGCACCGCGCTTGCCGAGCACGAGGACGGAAGGTTCGAGATCATCACCTGGACCGATCCAGCCCGCCATACAGCACCCGTGCCGCGCATCGCGGCAAGAGCTGCATAGGCGGATTAAGGAGAGCGATGCGCATCCTGGTCGCGACCGATGCATGGCACCCGCAAGTCAACGGGGTCGTGCGGACGCTGACCATGATGGCTGAAGCGGTCGTGGCGCTGGGGAGCGAGGTGACATTCCTCACCCCCGAATCGTTCCGCACAGTCGGCCTGCCGAGCTACCGCGATTTGCGCGTGGCCTTGCCGCGCCCGGCGCGGATCGCCGAAGCAATTGAAGCGCAGGCGCCTGACACCATCCACATTGCCACCGAAGGGCCGATCGGCCTCATGGTGCGACGCTATTGCCGCAAGCACGATCTGCCGTTCACGACCAGCTTCCACACCCGCTTTCCCGAGTATGTCTCGGCGCGCGCGCCGGTGCCGGAATCCTGGGTCTGGGGCACGCTGCGCTGGTTTCATGGTCCAAGCGAGGCGGTGATGGCGGCGACGCCTGCGCTTGCGACCGAGTTGCGCGAGCGCGGCTTTCGCAATGTGGTGCTGTGGCCGCGCGGGGTCGACACGAAGCTGTTTCATCCGCGCGATGTCGATCTGTGCCAGCCCAACCCGGTGTTCCTCTGCGTCGGGCGCGTTGCCGTGGAGAAGAACCTCGAGGCGTTTCTGGATCTCGATCTGCCCGGCACAAAGGTCATTGTCGGCGACGGTCCGGCGCGGGTGTCGCTGCAGCAGAAATATCCCGATGCGGTGTTTCTGGGCGCGCTGCAGGGCGAGCGGCTGGCAGAGGTTTACGCCTCCGCCGACGTGTTCGTGTTTCCGTCCCGGACCGATACGTTCGGGCTGGTGCTGTTGGAGGCATTGGCGAGTGGACTGCCGATTGCCGCTTTTCCCGTCAGCGGTCCCGTGGATGTGATCGGGAACGCCCCGGTCGGGGTCTTGAGCGAGGATCTGCGGTCCGCCTGCCTTCGCTCGCTTGATATTCCCCGGGCTGCGTGCGTCGAATTCGCGGCAAAACACACCTGGGACGCCTCCGGCCGCGCCTTTCTCGCCAATATGGCCCTGATCAGGCGCACCGGCACAGCTGATAAGGCGGTTGAGCTGGCAACCGATCATCCGCGCTTTGTGGCCTGAGGCGGCGGCTTGCGGGGTGGCTGCGTTCGGCGGTAAAAAGCGCGGATGACCCACATGCCCTCGACCCTTCCGGTCAGCGCCGCCGACGTCGATGCGGCCGCTGCCGTTGTTGCGCCCTTTGCGGTGCGTACGCCCCTCCTGTCCGCTCCCGTGCTCAACGAGCGGATCGGAACGAGAGTCTTCCTGAAGCCGGAAATGCTGCAGCGGACCGGCTCGTTCAAGTTCCGCGGCGCCTTCAACAAGCTGTCATCGATCCCCCAGGACAAGCGTGGCGGCGGCGTGGTCGCATTCTCCTCCGGCAACCATGCGCAAGGCGTCGCGGCGGCTGCGAAGATCCTGCACATGCAGGCGACCATCGTGATGCCGAAGGACGCGCCGCTGTTGAAGCGCGAGCGGACGAAATCCTATGGCGCCGAGGTCGTGCTGTATGACCGCGATCGCGAGGATCGCGAGGCGATCGCCCGCGAGATCGCCGACAAACGCGGTGCGACGCTGGTGAAACCCTATGACGATCCCTTGGTGATTGCCGGCCAGGGCACTGCGGGCCGCGAGATCGCCGAGGACATGGCCGCGCTCGGCCTCACCCCCGACCTCGTGGTGGCGCCGGCGTCCGGCGGCGGGCTGATTGCGGGCGTTGCGACCGCTGTCAAGGCGCGCTTCCCGTCGGCTGAGATCATCGTGGCCGAGCCCGAGGCGTTCGACGATCACTCGCTGTCGCTGCGCGCCGGCAAGCGCGAGCGGCATCACGGTTCGGGACGCACCATCTGCGACGCGCTGATGGCGGCGATCCCGGGCGAGCTGACCTTTGCGATCAACAGCCAGCTGTTGTCGCGCGGCGTGGTCGCCTCCGATGCCGAGGTCGGCGCAGCGGTGGCGTTCGCGTTCAACGAGTTGAAGCTGGTGGTCGAGCCAGGCGGCGCCGTTGGGCTAGCCGCGCTGCTTGCGGGACGGATCGACACCAAGGACAAGACCGTCGTCGTTGTGCTCTCCGGCGGCAATGTCGATGCCGACATGTTTGCCAAGCTGGTCGCCTGAGCGAGCTGCAAGAGAAAACGGGCGAGCAAAAGCGGGGCAGAGTATTGGCTCTGCCCCGCTTGTCTGAGGTGGGACGGCAGCTAGCGCATGAAGCCGCGGTGACCGCCCATCGGGCCGCCGCCGAACGCTGCGACGTGCGGCGTGTTGCCGATCGGCCGCGTCGCCAGCATGTTGCCGTGGAAGCGGTTGACCATGACGGGCTCGGGCTTGAATTTCACGACCGCATCCTCATGTCGGACTGGGTGGAACTCAGGCTTGGCGTGTGACAGCTCGACGGTGTGGTTGGTCGTGCCGTTGTTCTTGATCACGTCCAGCCTGTCCTTTGGCAGCTCGTGATTGACACTGTCTATCGTCTTTACCGGCAGCGTCACGATCTTGCCGCCCGTCGTGCCATTGGTCGGAGACGTGCCGTTGCTTGGCGTCGGCAAGGTGAGGATCTTGCCGTTCTGCAGATGCACGTCGCCCTCGACCTTGGTGTTGAGCGGCACGACCGGCGAGATCGGATGCGGCGGCAGGATCAGGTGCGAAGCCTGCGTCAGCGGCAGCATCTTGGGCTGGCTCTGCAGATGCAGCGCAGCCAGCGCATAGGGGCTGTTGACGTGGCTCTCATAGAAGGTCTTGTAGGCGAGCGGCGAGTTCAGCATCACCGCCTTGTGCCAGGCGGCGGCTTCCAGCAAATTCGCCAGCAGCCAACGGATGCGCAGGCACAGCGGGTCGTCTGGAAACAGCTGGATGAACTCCTGATAATATTCCGGCGAGCCCTCCGACACCACGAAGTCATAGGCTTGCCTGACCGAGCGCGTCGGCAGATTGGAGGCCATCTGCACCACCGGCGCATGCACCGGCGGGCGTGTGGCGGCAATGGCGGTGTCGCCGAAGAAGTAGAAATCGCTGGTCAGCGACGAACTCTCCCACGGCGTCTGCGCGCCATCGGTCGAATGCGCCACGTCAAGGCGGATGCGCTTGAACAGCTGCTCGATCGGCACGTTGGGTTCGCGCGCGAGATTGAGGAAGGCGGAGGTATAGGGGCTGTGGCCGCCATCGCCATCGAGCGCTTCGCTGCCCGGCGCGGTCGAGTAGCCGACGATCGAGCCGTTCGGCGCATCCACAATCGCAAGGCCGCGGCCGGCATCGTTGATGGTCGGGAAGGGATTGTTGCGGCAGGCGTCGAGCACGACGATGCGCATCCGGCTCGGGATTGCTTCGAGCGTCGCCATCACGTCCACCAGGCGGACCGAGTCGTTGACGAGATCGCCCGCGTTCGACACCTTGGCATCGACCGGCACGAGATAATTCTCGCCCGCAAGCTGCACGCCATGGCCGGCGTAGTAGACCATGGCCACCGTGTTGGGGCCGTGGGCCTGGACGCGCGCGGAGAAGTCCTGCACCACCTTGATCATGTCGTTCTGCGTCAGGTTGGTCGCCTCGACCACCTCGAAGCCGGCAGAGTTGAGAAACTGCGCCATCGACTGCGCGTCGTGGTCGGGATTGGCGAGCTGCGGCGCGTTGCGGTAGTTCGAATTGCCGATCACGAGCGCGACCCGCTGCTCGGGGCCACTGAGCGCGCTCGGCGCACCGGGGGCGGGTGCCTGTTGTGTCTCGATCAGCGCCCGCGGCGGAGGCGGCTGGACGATATTGGCGATGTCGGAATTGGGGCCTTCCGCGAACGCCGCGCCATGCGCGAAGCCCACAAGGCCGGTGAGCAGGGTCGCACGCAACAGCAACGAATTGATCCGGGACATTTGGAAGCGGGACATGACGTGCTCCTCGACGAATCTCGATGCGAGATTTGTGGGGCCCACGCTAAAGCGGGTTCACACCGCGACCGTGATTTTGGTCACGCTGGAACCGGGCGGTGGTCAGATCTGATGGAGCGGCGCGAATGCAGCCGAGCGTTAAGAGAAGAACGCGATCTTCTCGGCCTGGGTCATGCGGCGGATGGGGGCCATCGGATCGGACGGGGCCTTTGGCCGCTGCAGGATGCCGCTGGCGAGGAGGCTCGAGCCGAGCGAGGGCTCGGGTGCAACGGATGGCGCGCGCTCCGGGAGAAATTGCGGCTGCGGGGGCGGTGGAACGATCTCGAGCCGTGGGGAGGGCGGTGCGGGTGCGACCTCCAGCCGCGGTGCCGGCGCCGGCTCGGGGGCGCTTGCGATGACGGGTGCCACGACCGGTGGCAGCGTGGTATGGACCTCGACGACCTCCTCCTCGGGCAGGAAATCGTCGATCGAATCGTCGGGCGCCGCCATCTCCATGGCGACCATCTCCAGCACCGCCTCGTCCTGGGCCAGATGATCGGCGATATCATCGGCAAGGTCTTGGTCGAAGTCGCCCTGCACCAGCGCTTCGGTCGCTTGCGCGGTTGCCGGCTTGGACTCGACCTCGATCGCAGCGGGGGCCTCGACGGGCTCTGCCTCAGGCTCAACGACAATCGCCGCCTCAGGAGCCACCATCTCGGCGGGCAATTCCGGCTCGGCGAAAGCGGTTTCAACGGGTGCAGCGGCGATCGCGGGCGCCTCGTCCACCGGCCGCCGCTCCGCGACGGGCTGTGGCATCGGCGCGGCGGCCGGTGCGGCCTCCCCGGCGAGCGTGATGTCGCTCGCGACATCGGTCGCAGCTGTCGCATTGCCGTTGAGCTTGGCCGACATCTCCTTGCCCTCGGCAAGCTCGTCGAGCCGGTCCCGAAGCAGATCGAAGGCCGCGCCCAGCGCAGCACTGCCGTCGGTCGCCTCGACCTCCTTGCAACTCGCCTCGATCGCGGTGAGTTGCGAATCGATCAGGTCGCAGATGCGGCCATCGGCGCCGATCTCGCGCCAGCGCCAGGAGATTTCCCTGATGATGCGCGCACCCTTGTGAATCGGCGCGAGCTTCTCGCCAAGCTCAAGGCCGGTGAGGGCGCTGGTTGCCTTCTCGGCCGCTTCCTCGACAGCATGCCGGATCGCCGCGAGCGCTGCGCGCAGCTCGTCATCATTGCGGGCCGGCTCCTGCTGTTTCTGCGCGGCCATCGCCTGCTCGATGCGCGCCACGGCATCGAGCACCATGGTGGTATCGGCATTGCGATTGCGCTTGGCATATTCGCCGAGAAACCAGCGGCCGCGCGAGGTTTCCATGAAGGCTTCACGGATCGCGTCGTAGTCCTGCTCGCTCGGCAGGGCCGGGCGGGCGGAAATCGGCGAGAGGGCGAATGCTTCGTCGGCCATGGCAAACTCATTCGCGCAAATCAGTGCGCGTTAGGGTAACGATGACCATGATATCGACCGAATCGCAATTGAATTGATGCCGAGCGAATCACAAATCCCCATCGCTTCGAAGCCCGTCGCGCGGGGATTTGCCGTGCGGCTGGCAGTGTTCTACGGCACCCTGTTCGGCATGTCGGGTACACAGCTGCCGTTCTTCCCGGTCTGGCTGCGTGCCATCGGCATCGACCCGTCCTGGATCGGCATCATCAGCGCCGTTCCGGCCGTGACGCGCTTCACGACCCTGCCATTCGTCACCAGCCTCGCGGAACGCCGCCACGCCCTGCGCGGCGCATTGATCGTGACCACCGTCCTGAGCGCGATCGGCTTTGCGCTGGTCGGTCTTCGCCATGAGGCGATCGCGGTGTTCGCAGCCTACATCGTCACGGCCTGCGTATGGACACCGACGGTGCCGCTGACGGACGCCTATGCGCTGCGCGGCGTCATCCGCTACGGGATCAATTACGGACCGGTCCGGCTCTGGGGGTCGGCTGCGTTCGTCGTGGGGGCGCTGGCCTGCGGGCTCCTGGTCGACCTCATCGATCCGCGCCACTTGATCTGGATCATCGTCGGCATGGCCACGCTTGGCGCGCTCGCAAGCGTCGCGCTGAAGCCGTTGGATACGCTGCCACTCAAGACCGTGGCGTCGCAGCATGACGGCAGGCTGCTGCGCAATCCGACGTTCCTCCTCATCATCGCGGCCTCCGCGCTGATTCAGGGCAGCCACGCCGCCTACTACATATTTTCCGCAATTGCCTGGCAGGCTCGCGGGCTCGGTGGTGTCACCATCGCCGCCTTGTGGGCCTTGGGCGTGGTGGCGGAGATCATCGTGTTCGCAACCTCGCCGCGCTACACTCTTGCGCCTGCGACGCTGGTGGTGATCGGCGGCCTGAGTGCCGTGGCACGATGGTGTGTCACGGCGCAAGACCCCGAGGTCGGGTTGCTCGCCTTGGTCCAGCTTGGACATGGGCTCAGCTTCGGGCTCACCCAGGTCGGCGTCATGGAGCTCCTCGTGCGGCATGTGCCAGCGCATATGATGGCGCGCGGCCAGGGCTATCTCACCGCCTGCAGCGGCATCATCGGCTCAGCTGTGTCGGTGCTGTGCGGCGTGATCTATGCCCGCTATGGGCAGGGCGTCTATTATCTGATGGCAGCCATGGCTGGCTCCGGCGCCCTGCTGACCTGGCTGGCGCGGCATCGGCTGGCGCATCAGCCCCATAGCGCAGCATCGGGAGGATCGACGTGAGCCTCGTCGTAGCGCAGGCCATGGTCGCGATCGCGCGCGAGCAAGAGCGGTCCGTCGAGATCGACAAAGCGCGCCTGCGGCGTCAGCAGCATGGCTGGCGCCATCGACAGCGACGTCGCAACCATGCAGCCGACCATGATGTCGAAGCCGAGCGCCTGCGCAGCGTCGGCCAGCGCCAGTGCCTCCGTCAGCCCGCCGGTCTTGTCGAGCTTGATGTTGACCGCATCATAGCGGTTGCGCAGTGCGGCAACCGAGGCGCGGTCATGGACGCTCTCGTCGGCACAGACGGTGATGGGCCGGTGGATCTGCGCCAGCATCTCGTCGCGTCCCGCGGGCAGGGGCTGCTCGACCAGGGTGACACCGGCGGCGGCGCAGGCGGCAAGATTGGACGCGAGGTTGTCAGGCGTCCACGCCTCATTGGCATCGACGATCAGCTCGCTGTGCGGCGCGGCCCTCCTCACGGCTGCAATACGCTCCGGGTCACCGTCGCCGCCGAGCTTGATCTTGAGCAGGGGCCGGTGCGCGGCCCTGGCTGTCGCCGCAGCCATGGCTTGGGGCGATCCCAGAGAGATGGTGTAGGCCGTGGTGCAAGGCTTTGGCGCCTGCCGGCCCAGCACCTCCCAGGCGCGCCGCCCTTCGCGCTTGGCCTCGAGGTCGACAAGGGCGCAATCCACAGCATTGCGGGCGGCGCCGGGCGGCATGGCGGCCTGCAACGCCCGCCGGTCGAGCCCGGCCGCGACCGGATCCCGCATGGCCAGGATGGCGGCAAGGGTCGCCTCCGGCGTCTCGCCGTAGCGGCGGTAGGGAACGCATTCGCCCCGGCCCAGCAATCCGGCATGGCTTATTTCTGCCACAACCGTCACCGCCTCTGTCTTCGCGCCACGGCTGATGGTGAAGGAACCCGCGATGGGAAAGCGCTCTATCCTCGCGACCAGAATTTGAGATTCGGTGGAAGTCATTTAAATCTATGATGATTTCTGAACCGGCGGGGTCCGAATGGCGACCAACTATGACTGGTCGGAGGCGCTCTCGACAAGGCGATCGCTAAAAATGTTGGCATTTTCGTTTACCGGTTCCATGCATAAAGGTGGCAGGAGCACGCCAATTTGAACGCCGACCCGACATTGGAGCGGATCACCCGCGGCAATGCGCTTGCGCTTTGCGCTGCCGGCTCCTGGACCGCCGGCTTTGCGCCGCGGCTGGAACGGCTGGTCTCGGAGGCGGAAAAGCTCGCCAGTAACCGCTCCAACGTCTCCATCGACGTGTCCCAGGTGGCCAAGCTCGACACTTTCGGGGCCTGGTTGATCGAACGTCTGCGCCGCAGCCTGACCCAGGGCGACATGGAGCCGAAGATCGCCGGCCTGTCGGTGAATTATGCAAGCCTGGTCGAGGAGGTGCGGCGGGTGAAGACCGCGCCCACGGCCGAGACTACCACGGTCTCGGTTTTCGGCATGCTCGGCCAGATCGGGAGCAGCGTCGCCGGCGTCAGCGAGACCATCCTTGGCCTGATCGAGATGCTGGGCGCGGTCCTGGTTGCGACCGGTCGAGTGCTGATTCATCCGCGCAGCTTTCGCCTGACATCGACCGTGCATCATCTGGAGCAGGTGTGCTGGCGCGCGGTGCCGATCATCGTGCTGATCACCTTCCTGATCGGCTGCATCATCTCCCAGCAGGGCATCTTCCATTTCCGCCGCTTCGGCGCCGATATCTTCGTCGTGGACATGCTCGGCGTGCTGGTGCTGCGCGAGATCGGCGTGCTGCTGGTCGCGATCATGGTCGCGGGCCGGTCGGGCAGCGCCTATACCGCCGAGCTCGGCTCGATGAAGATGCGCGAGGAGATCGACGCGCTGCGCACCATGGGCTTCGATCCCATCGAGGTGCTGATCCTGCCGCGCATGCTGGCGCTTGTGATCGCGCTGCCGATCCTGGCGTTCCTCGGTGCGATGTCGGCGCTCTATGGTGGCGGCCTGGTGGCCTGGCTCTATGGCGGCGTTGATCCGGAGGCGTTCCTGCTGCGGCTGCGCGATGCGATCTCGATCGATCACTTCACGGTGGGAATCGTAAAGGCGCCGGTCATGGCCGCGGTGATCGGCATTGTCGCCTGCGTCGAGGGCCTTGCCGTGCAGGGCTCGGCTGAATCGCTGGGGCAGCACACCACGGCTTCCGTCGTGAAGGGGATCTTCTTCGTCATCGTCATGGATGGCGTGTTCGCGATCTTCTTCGCTTCCATCGGGATGTGACGATGACGCAGCCCGCTCCCATGCAAGCAGCTGCGCCCGCCGAGGCCATCATCCGCGTCCGCGACATCACAGTGCAATTCGGCAAGACACGCGTGCTCGACGGGCTCGATCTCGACGTCCAGCGCGGCGAGATCCTCGGCTTCGTCGGTCCCTCCGGCGCCGGCAAATCGGTGCTGACCCGCACCATCATCGGCCTCGTGCCCAAGGTCTCTGGCCGCATCGAAGTGTTCGGCGTCGACCTCGATGCAGCCAGCACCTCGGCGCGGCGCGCCGTGGAGCGGCGCTGGGGCATCCTGTTCCAGCAGGGCGCGCTGTTCTCCTCGCTGACGGTGCGGCAGAACATCCAGTTTCCGGTCCGCGAATACCTCAAGGTGTCGCAGCGGCTGCTCGACGAGATCATGGTCGCCAAGCTCGGCATGGTGGGCTTGCGGCCGGAGGTTGCCGACCGTTTTCCCTCCGAGCTCTCGGGCGGCATGGTCAAGCGCGTGGCGCTTGCACGGGCGCTCGCGCTCGATCCGGAACTGGTGTTCCTGGACGAGCCGACCTCGGGCCTCGACCCCATCGGTGCCGGCGATTTCGACGAGCTCGTGCGCACCCTGCAGCGCACTTTGGGTCTGACGGTTTTCATGGTAACCCACGATCTCGACAGCCTTTACACCGCTTGCGACCGCATCGCCGTTTTAGGCAACGGCAAGATCATTGCAGCAGGATCGATGGCCGATATGGAGGCCTCGCAGCATCCGTGGCTGCGGCAATATTTCCACGGCAAGCGTGCACGCGCCGTGACGGGTTAGGCATACCGGAGTTGGTTTGATGGAGACGAGGGCGAACTACGTCCTGATCGGAGCATTCACGCTGGCCGTGATCGCGGCGGCGTTCGGCTTCGTCCTCTGGTTTCAGAGCCTGCATACCACAAAGGCGCGCAGCCCCCTGCGCATCATTTTCGAAGGTCCCGCGGCTGGCCTGCGCAACGGCGGCAGCGTAAACTTCAATGGTATCAGGGTAGGCGAGGTGATTTCGGTCAAGCTCGATAATCCGCGCCGCGTGGTTGCGCTGGCTATGGTCGAGAACTCCGCTCCCCTTCGCAAGGACACGCTGGTCGGGCTTGAATTCCAGGGCCTCACGGGCGTCGCCGCCATTTCGCTCAAGGGCGGCGATGAGGCGGCGCCGCCGGTGCCGCTGGATGAGGACGGCGTGCCCACGCTGACGGCCGATCCGAACCGCCTGCAGGACGTGACAGAGGCGATCCGCGGCACCTTGCAGAACATCAACCGGGTGGTCGCCGACAATCAGGAGTCGGTGAAGAACTCGCTGCATAATCTCGAGATCTTCACCAACTCGCTCGCGCGCAACTCCGAGCGCCTCGACGCTGTGATGTCGAAAGTGGACGGCGTGATGGTCAAGGCCGACAGTCTCATGCTGGGTCTCAACACCCTGGCCGGCGGCAAGGAGGGCGGTGAGCTCTATCAGACGGTGAAGTCGATCCGCGAGCTTGCCGAGGATTTCGACAAGCGTTCGGGCGCGCTGATGACGGACGGCCGCAAGACGCTCTCCGATATCAGCCGCGCCGTGAACAATTTCGATCGCAACCCGACGCGCGTGCTGTTCGGCGCCAGTAACAGCTCGCAAGCCGCGCCACCGCCTCCGCCGCCAGCGCCGCCACCGGCTGCCGCGGCGAATGAGCGGAGGCGGCCGTAGGGGCGAATGGGGAGTAGCGAATAGCGAGTAGGAACTGCGATTGCTGTCCTTGTGATCGTCAAAGCAGAACGGAGGCCGTATGGCCTCCGTTCTCATTTCGCTACTCACTATCGCTGTTCGCCCTTCAACCCAGCCGGCCCGCGGCGTGGGCCAGCAGCGTGTAGACCAGGCCCGTCTCCGAGGTGAGGTGGCCGCGCAGCGCCTGCGGGTTGCGGTCCTCGCGGGCGACGTCGTCGAGCAGGCGCTCGAACTCGGCGATGTAGCGGTCGACCGTCTGCTTGAAGGCGCGGTCGGCACGGTACTTGCGGGCGACCTCGTCGAACGCCTTCTGGCCGGCTGGCGTGTAGAGGCGCTTGGTGAACGCCTTGTTCTCGCCGCGCTGGTAGCGGTCCCACATTTCGGCGGCGAGGTTGCGGTCCATCAGGCGTCCGATGTCGAGGGACAGCGACTCCAACGGATTACCGCCACCCTGTGGCTGAGGCTGCGGCTGCGGCTGCGGTTGGGCGGAACGGCCGCGCGGCGCCTCGCGGGCCGAACCCGGGGCGGGGGCGGCGTCGGCGCGGTTGAGCAGGTCGGAGAGCCAGCCGTCGCGGCCCTGGTCCGATGTCGCGGGGCTGACCGGCGGAGCCTCGGTCCGGCGTGACGCGGGCACGCCGAGATCTGGCGGCGGCAGGGTCGAGGCGCTGCCGATATCGCGCATCCGCGTCTCGTTGCGACCATTGACCGCCGCGGCTATCACCGGCTCGTCCTGACGCTGCTGCACGCTCGGCCGGCCCTGGCCAACGACATCGAGGCCGCGACCGTGCTGGGCGACGATGCGGTTCAGCTCCGCCAGCGCCTCGATCTGGTCGACGATCACCTTGCGCATCTGCGCGGTGCTTTCGGCGGCCTCCTGCGGCATCTCGAGCACGCCGCGGCGCAGCTCGTTGCGCGTGGTCTCGAGCTCGTGGTGCATCTCGGCTGCCATCTGCTTCATGCTGGAGACCAGATTGGCGAACTTGTCGGCGGACTGCTTGAACATCGAATCCGCTTCTTCCGTGGTCGTGCGGTAGATGTCGTGCATCGCCTCGATGGTCTGCCGGTGCTCCTCTTCGGAAGCCGCGCGCACCGCCTCGAACTGCCGGGTAATCGCCGCCGAGCCGGCGCCCGCCGTCTCCGCAACGACACGTGCGATGTCGCGGGCGCGCTCTTCGGCGGCGGCGAGCGATTCATCGAGCAGGCTGGTGAAGCGCGACAGCCGCTGATCGAGATCGGTGGTGCGCAGGTCGATGGTGGTGACGAGCGATTCCAGCGTCGCCTTGCGCTCGGCGACCGAGGTGGTCGTGTTGCGGTTGGCCTGCTCGACCACGGCGGCGGCTTCCATCAGGGCCCGGCCATGGGCGTCGAACTGGCTGGACAGCTCGCCGAGATTGACCAGCGCCTTGCTCGTCTTGTCGTTGAAGACGTTGAGCTGGTCCTCCAGGTTCTGCGTCGCCGTGCCGTTGCGCGAGGTGACGTCGTTCATGGCCGAGACGAAGTCGGCCACGCGCGTGACCAGCGCCCGCTCCAGCGAGTTGAGGTTGTCGTGGGCGCCGGTGAGCACTTCCTGCAGCAGGATGTTGCCCTCGCGCAGCCGCTCGAACAGCGCGACCGTGTCCGTGCGCAGGATCTTGCTGGTCTCCTGCATCTCGGTGACCGCTGCGACCGAGACCTGGCGCGACTGCTCGATCGCCGTGCGCGAGGCCTGCTCCAGGTCCTTGAGCGACTTGTTGATGGCATTGGTCGCCATTTCGCCCGCCGCCGTGATGGTGCGCGCAACATCGCTGCCGCTGCCCATCATCGAGTGCGAGAAGCTCTGGCCGCGGGTCTCGATCGACTTCAGCGCGTCCGACGTGACGCGGTCGATATCGAGCGTCAGCTGGCTGGTCTTGCCGGCCAACGCATCGACGAGCACGCCGCGCTTGGCATCGATCATCTGCGACAGACGATCGGTCTGCTGCTGAACGTAGCTGACGATCTCGTCGGTCTTGCCGGTTATCGTCGAGCCGAACGCCGAGCCGGCGGCGAGCACCGAACGCTCGACCTCCGCGGAGGTCGTCTTGATGCGCGCGGCGGCCTCGTTGGAGGCGGCGATCAGCGAGTTCTGTGCACTGTAGGTGCTCGACTGGATGCTGTCGGTCGAGTTGGCAGTGGCTGCGACCAGCGTGCGCTCGATCTCCGAGGAGATCGCCCGGATCTGGCTTGCAGCGTCGGCCGAAGTCGCGGTGAGCGAACTCTGTGCCTCGCGTGCACTGTTGAGGATCGAAGAGGCCGTATCTGCGCCGACTGCGGAGAGGGTGCGCTCCACATCCGCCGCCAGCGACTTCACGTGGCTTGCCGCCTCAGACGAAGCCGCAATCAGCGTGCTCTGCGCCTCGCGGGCGCCGCTGGAGATGGTCTCCGCGGTGGTGGTGCCGGCGAGCGACAGCGAGCGCTGCACGTCGGCGGTGAGCGATTTCACGTGGCTCGCGGCATCCGCGGAAGCCGCGACGAGCGTGGCCTGGGCCTCGCGGGCCCCGTTGGCGATGGTCTCGGCCGTGGTGGTGCCGGCCGTGGTCAGCGCACGCTGCACCTCGGTCACGAGCACCTTCACCTGGTTGGCGGTTTCCGACGAGGCGTTCATCAGCGTGCTCTGCGCCTCGCGAGCGCCCGAGGTGATCGACTCGGCCGTCGTGGCGCCGGCGATCGACAGCGAGCGCTGGATGTCGACGGCAAGCGACTTCACCTGGTTGGCCGCGTCGGCCGAGGCGTTGACCAGCGTGCCCTGGACGTCGCGGGCGCTGGCGACAATGGATGCGGCGGTCGCCGAACCCGCGGCCGACAATGTCCGCTCGATATCGATCGACAGCGATTTGATCTGGTTGGCCGTTTCGCTGGACGCCGTCACCAGCGTCGATTGTGCTTCGCGGGCGCTGTTGAGGATCGCATTGGCCGAACCGGTGCCGACCGTGGTCAGGGCACGCTCGACCTCGGACGAGGTCATCTTGAGCTGCGCGCCGACATCCGAGGATACGGTGAGCAGGGATTGCTGGGCGGCGCGCGCACCGGTCTGGATGGTCTCGCTGGTGTTGACCACGAGGTTGGTCAGCGAGCGTTCGGCGTCCTCGACATGCGACTTGATGCTGGTCGACAACAGCTCCGCGCGCGCCATCAGGTCTTCGCTCGCCTGGCGGCCGCTGCTTTCGATACGGCCCGCCACGGCTTCGACACGCGAGCCGAGCAGGTCCTCGAACTGCGAGACGCGCTGATCGATGTCGCTGGCGATTCCGCCGACCCGGGTCTCGATGCTCTGGTGAATGTCCTGGAACCGCGCGGTGACGGTGTTGGTGAGCTCAGCGCTGCGGCCGTTGATGGTCTCGGAGACGCCGGCGATGCGGCGATCGATGGCCTCGATCGCCTGCGCCGTGCCAGCGCTCAGCGAGGAGGTGAGGTTGGCAAGGCGCGAATCGATCGAATGGATGATCTGCGCTGCGCCATCGGTCATCGACGAGGACAGCAGGCCGACGCGGCTGTCGATGGTCTCGGTGACCGACTGGGCGCGCGAATCGAAGGATTGTTCGATCGCCTTGAGCCGTCCATCGACAGACTGGTCGAATGACCGCATCCGGCCGTCGAGCGCAGTGTCGAGATGGGTGATCTTGCCGTCCAGTGCCGTGTCGAGGTGGGTGATCCTGCTGTCCAGCCCGGTGTGCAGGTCTGTGATCCTGCTCTCGAGCGAGCTGTCGAGGGTAGAGATCTTGCTGTCGAGCGAGCTGTCGAGATTCGCGACGCGATCCTGCAGGCCGGTTTCGAACTGGGTCAGGCGCTGATCCATCGCAGCGACGATGCCGTCGCCGCCGATGGTGACACGACTGTCGAAATTCTCGACATAGTTCTTCAGGCTGTCGGCGATGTCCTGCGTGCGCTGGCCCATGCGCTCGACGATCTCGCCGCCGAAGGTCTTGACGGTGCGGTCGAACTCCGAGACGTGGCGGGTGATCAACGCGCCGAGCGTGTTCGAGTCGCGGGCGAACTTCTCCGCAAGCTCCGCGCCCTGGTTGCGCATCAGCTCGTCGAAGGCATTGATCTGCAGAGACAGCGTATCATGTGCGCTCTCGGTCTGGGTCACGACCTTGGTGACCAGCGCATTCACGGTCGCGTCCAGCGCTTCGCTCGCCTTGTCGCCGCTGGTCAGGACGTGGTTGGCGAGCCGGTTGCCGGCCTCGTCGATCTTGGTGACGAGATCATCGCTGCGCAGCTCGAGCTCGAGCAGCAGCGAATCCCCGGAGTTCTTCAGGGAATCGTGCACCTGCTCGGTGCGCTCGGAGATGCCTTCGACCACGGCTGACGAGCGCTGCTCGAATTCGGCGGTGATGCGGTCGATGCGCTCGTTGAGCATGTCGTGGACGCGGTCGGCGAGGTCGACGAACTCGTCGTGGACGTGACCGGTCTTGAAGTTGAGACTCGTGGTCAGCCGCTCGCTGGCGTCGAGCACGGCGCGCGTGGTCTCGGCGCTTGCTTCCTCGAGACGGTCGAGCAGGTCGCCGCCGCGCTCCCCGAGCGCGAGGATCATATTGTCGCCGGCATTGCTGAGCGCCGCCGTGATGTGGGCGCCGCGCTCTTCCAGCGCGCTGGTGATGCTCTTGGCGACCTCGTCGACGCGCGAGGCGATGGCGTCAGAGATCAGGGCAATGTCGTGGCGAAGATCGATCTGCACGCCGGAGATCGCGCTGCGCACCTGCTCGGCCTGGCCGACCAGGTTGTCGCGCTGATGGGCGATGTCCTGCAGGAGCGCCCGGATCCGCACCTCGTTGTCGCTATAAGCGCGCTCGAGCGCCGAGACCTCATTGGCGACCAGCGTTTCAAGCTCGCCCGCGCGTGCGATCGCGCGTTCGATACCGTCGCCCATGGCCGCGACTTCGCGGCGGATTGCTTGTCCCACAGTGACCATGGAATCGCTTGCGGTGCCCTCGGGCTCCGAGAAACGGATCGCGACCTGGGCCATCGATTGCGCGATCATGCGCAGTTCCTGGCCGCGCCAGGCAAGGCTTGCGAGGAAATAGATCAGGAGAACGGGCGCAAAGAACAGCGCGGCAAGGCCTGCGAGCACCAGCGCGCCACTCACGCCCTGGCCCATCGCCGCATGCAGCGAAGGCAGGAAGGCAAAAGTCAGCAGGCCGCAGCCGACCACCCACACGCCGGCGAATATGGTCGCAAGCGTATAGACGCTGCGCGCGGGCCGGCCCTTCTGGATCGCCTGCAGGATCTGGCCGATGGTCTCGCGGTCGTCATTGGCGGCGCGACGCGTCTGCCTGATGTCCTCGATCGGCTCAAAGCTTGCAGCATCGGTGTTCGGGCGCGTCTCGAAGCTCGGCTCGTTGAAGGAAGGCGGCGTGGGCACGACCACCGGGCTCGTCGGTGCGTCGACGTGCGGCGCGGCGAGGGAACTGTCGGTCGCGGCATCGTTGATGTTCAAAGCTTCCTGAATGGCAGAAAGCGCGACTTCCGTAGGGTCTTTGACCTTCTTGGGGGTGTTCGCCATGTTCAGTCTGAGCCCTCTTTGTACTCACGCGACCGAGTCCGCCGCGAGCGCCCTCGCAGACTCGAGATCGGTATTTACGCCCGCTGTGGCGTCAAGGCGCGGCCGCCGGCCGGCTTGTCCACGACATTGCCAACATCCTATTGGCTGAATGAACCGAAAGGAATGGCTCCAATTAATACAATCTTAATCATCGTTAACAGCATTTCGCCGTAACGGCTTAGAAATCCACGGACTTCCCGTAGTCCTTCGGGAATTGCGGCGACTCTTCGTCAAAATGGGGGCGTTGAAGCGACGGCGGCGAAACACGTCGTTAACCGATGCCGTGATTGGCTCGCCTCGAGCCTGGGTTCCTGCCGGATCCGGGCAGGCCACAGGACCTTGCCATGGCGCCTTCGCCGCCTTACGACCGGATTTCGCCGCCGCCGCTCGTTCCAGGCGAGACGCCGATCGACCTCGCCCATTTGGCGCGCATGACGCTTGGCGATGGCGCGCTCAGGCGCGAGGTCCTGACGATGTTTCTCAAACAGAGCCGGGACCTGGAGGACCGGCTCGCAGCGCGTCCAGCCGAGGGCGCGGCACTGGCGCATACGCTGAAAGGCTCGGCGCGCGCCATTGGCGCATTCCGCCTCGCAGCTTGCGCGGAGGCCCTAGAAGGCGCGATCCGCGGGGGCGGCGACCTCTCGCCGCCAATGGCCGATCTCAAGGCCGGGATTGCCGAGGTGGGCGGCTCGATCGAGGCCATTTTGGCCCAGTCCTGAGCTAGCGCCGGACGGAACGACCCGTTATAGGACAGCCGGACCCCATCAATCACGCATTCCGGCAGCACGAGCGACCATGGCCAAGATTCACTTCAAAGACCATCACGGCGAAACCCGCACTGTTGAGATCGAGAACGGCGCAACCGTCATGGAAGCGGCCATCCGCAACGCCATTCCCGGCATCGAGGCCGAATGCGGCGGTGCCTGTGCCTGCGCGACCTGCCACGTCTATGTCGACGAGGCCTGGCGCGAAAAAGTTGGCCCGCCCTCGCCGATGGAAGAGGACATGCTGGATTTCGGCTTCGACGTGCGGCCGAATTCGCGGCTGTCGTGCCAGATCAAGGTGACGGACGAGCTCGACGGCCTGACCGTCTCGACGCCCGAGCGCCAGGCGTGATCCCCGGGAACACCCGGCCTTAAGCTTACCCCACGAATCGCTCACGCTGCCGTCTCCCGGCAGGCGCTCGCACTCCCCATGTGATGGGGCAGGGGGATCCCTGGCTTGCGACTTGCCTTGCGACGGAGGGTGTCATGAGCGGTTCCGACCTCGAGGCCCGTTTCGGCGCCGGCAATTACGCGCCGCTTCCCGTCACTATCGTCCGCGGCGAGGGCGTCTACCTCTGGGACGAGCAGGGCCGGCGCTACATCGACATGATGGGCGCCTATTCCGCCGTCAGCTTCGGCCACTGCCATCCGCGCCTGGTCGAGGCGCTCGCCGCGCAAGCGCGCCGGCTCGACACCATCTCCCGCGCCTATTTCAATGACCGGCTCGGTCCGTTCCTGGCGCGGGCCTGCGAGCTCGCCGGCATGGATGCAGCGCTGCCAATGAACAGCGGAGCGGAAGCGGTCGAGACCGCGCTCAAGGCTGCCCGCAAGTGGGCCTACAAGGTCAAGGGCGTGCCGGCCGACTGCGCCGAAATCATCGCCTGCGAAGCCAATTTTCACGGTCGCACCATCACCATCACGGGGTTCTCGTCGGTTGCGCAATACCGCGACGGTTTTGGGCCGTTTGCGCCGGGCTTCAAGCTGGTGCCCTTTGGTGACGCAGCGGCGCTCGAAGCCGCCATCACGGCCAATACCGCCGCGTTCCTGGTCGAGCCGGTGCAAGGCGAGGGCGGCATCATCGTGCCGCCGAAGGGCTATCTCACCGAAGTGGCGCGCATCTGCCGGGCGCATAACGTGCTGCTGATTGTCGACGAGGTGCAGAGCGGGCTCGGCCGTACCGGCAAGCTGCTCGCCTGTCAGCACGATGGCGTCATGCCGGACGCTCTGACGCTTGGCAAGGCGCTCGGTGGCGGCCTCTTGCCAGTCTCGATGTTTTTGGCGCGGCACGAGGTGATGGGCGTGTTCAAGCCCGGCGATCACGGCAGCACCTTTGGCGGCAATCCGATCGCTGCCGCCGTCGGCCTTGCCGCGCTCGACACGCTGGTCGAGGAGGGCTTGAGCGAGCGCGCGGCGCAGAGCGGCGCGCATTTGTTGCGGCGATTGCGCGCCATCAACAATCCCGTCGTTCGCGAGGTCCGCGGCATCGGCCTGTTCGCCGGCCTCGAGCTCGATCCGGCGCGCGCCAGTGCGGGCGCGGTGGTGCGAAGGCTGATCGATGCGGGCGTGCTGACCAAGGACACCCATCGCAACACCATCCGCTTCGCGCCGCCCTTGATCATCAAGGAGAGCGAGATCGATTGGGCGATCGACCGGCTCGCCGAGGTGCTCGATGCGGTGACGTCGGCTGCGCCCGAGCCGATCGTCGAGGCATCCAGCTAGTCTTCCTTCAGCTCGCGCCATCGGCATTCACCGCTCCTCCGCCAAGGTGAAGACGGCGCAAGGGGCTGCGATGCCGCGCAAGATATGTTGGCCGAGCGGGATCAACGCGCCCTCGGCATGGGCTGCGAGCGCGCCTGAAATCAGCACCGATTGGTTCAACGGCTTGCACAAGCCCTCCAGCCGGCTCACCAGATTGACGGCAGGGCCGATCGCGGTGAAATCCAGCCGGTCAGCCGCGCCGATATTGCCCCAGAAGATGTCGCCGACGTGAAGCGCCGCACCGAAGCCGAGCGACGTAAGCCCTTGCTGCTGCCGCATCGCGTTGAGATGCGCCATGCCGGCGCGGGCGGCTTTCACGGCCTGCAGCGCGGCGCGGCAGGCCTCGCCCGCATCGTCGCCGGCCACCGGGAAGATCGCGAGCATCCCGTCGCCGATGAATTTCAGCACCTCGCCGCCGAAGGCGTGGGTCGCGCCGGCGATGCGGTCGAACCAGGCGTTGAGGGCTGCGATGACGGTTGCGGCAGGCTCCTTTCCCGACAGTTCGGTGAAGCCGCGCAGATCGGCGAACAGCAGTGCGGCCTGGATGGTCTCGCCGAAGTCGCGACGCAGTGGCCCGGACAATACGCGCGCGGCGCTGCGCTTGCCGAGATAGGCATTGAGCGCCGCGCTCATCGTCGCGCGCGCCGACAGCGCCGCGAGCGGCGCCGTGGCGAAGCGTGCAGCCTGCGCGAGCTGGTCGGCTTCGGCAGATGTCAACGGCCGCGCACCGATCCAGCCAAGCGCGGCTGCATTTGCGCCGGCCCCGACGCTGTGTTCGAGGACGGAGCCGCGGCCGATGTCCGCAAGCCAGTCGCGGCCGGCTTGGTCCAGCGCGCCGTCGCGCGTCTCCTCTGGCATGAGGGCAAATCCGAGCGCCTCGATCACCTCGGATGTTGCCGTCCGCCACAGCCACGTGCGGCAGGCGACGATCGGGTCCGGGACACGGACCGTCAACGCGGCGCCGGCAAGGGGCAGGCCGTCTTGGGTGAGGCGCGCGCCGAACTCGGCGAGGAACTGCTCGAGACTCGTTGTCGTGCAGGCCTCGTCGACAAGCCAGGAGAGCGTAGGGGCGAGGGTGGCTGGCAGTTGCATGGCGGCAATCATGACGGCGTTCCTAGGGTCGCACGGTTGAGCTCGTGCGGTTCCATTGTCCATCAGCGCGCGTTTTACGCATTAACGCACCCAGCGCGATATGCTTTGATGGTCGACGGCCGGTCGCGGCGTGCCGGCTCGAGAATCGAGTTGCCAATCGAGGAGAGCGGCGATGGATGAATCGCTCGTGGTTCGGCGCGAGACGCAGATCGCAGCACCGCCTGCCACGGTTTTCGCGTTCCTGACCGATCCGGACAAGATCCTGCGCTGGATGGGGACCGAGGCGGCAACCGAACCACATCCCGGCGGGCTCTATTTGCTCAAGGGCGTTGGCGGCACGAACAACCGCACGGCGCGTGGTGCATTCCGCGAAGTCGTGCCGGTGCATCGTCTCGCCTATACCTTCGGCTGGGACGGCGATGAGACCGTGCCGCCGGGCTCCAGCCTGATCGAGATCGACCTGATCGATCGCGACGGCGGCACGCTGGTGCGCATGACCCATAGCGGCCTTCCCACGGCCGAGCAGTGTGCGGCACACGCGCGCGGCTGGGCGCATTACTTCGACAGGCTGGCGATCGCTGCCTCGGGCCGCGATCCCGGCCAAGATTTGGGGCCGCACCGCAAGTGCTGACGTTGCAAGTGCTGATATTGTCAGGGTCGCAACTCATCCGATGTCGAACTTCACACCCTGTGCGAGCGGCAGGTCGCGGCCGTAATTGACCGTCGAGGTGAGGCGCCGCATATAGGCCTTCCAGCAATCCGAGCCGGCCTCGCGGCCGCCGCCGGTCTCCTTCTCGCCGCCGAACGCGCCACCGATCTCGGCACCCGAGGGGCCGATATTGACATTGGCGATGCCGCAATCCGATCCGGCGACCGAGGTGAACTTCTCCACCTCGCGCATATCCATGGAGAAGATCGAGGACGACAGGCCCTGTCGCACGCTATTGTGCATCGCGAGCGCATCGTCGAAGTTCGTGTACTTCATCACATAAAGGATCGGCGCGAAGGTTTCCTCAAGCACCGGCCCGACTTGCGCGGGCATTTCGACCAGCGCAGGGCGTACGTAGTACGCGGAGACGGTGCCTGCGACGTCGACGCGTTCGCCGCCGCTAATCTTGCCGCCGTGCTTCTTTGCATCCTCAAGCGTCGCCTGCATCTTGTGGAAGGCGGCCTGGTCGATCAGTGGGCCGATCAAATTGTTCGCATCCTCAAGCGGATTGCCGACGCGCAATGACGCATAGGCCTGCTTGAGCTGCGCCACCAACGTATCATGCACGCTTTCATGCACGATCAGGCGGCGGAGCGACGTGCAGCGCTGTCCGGCGGTGCCGGCGGCGGCGAAGGTGATCGCGCGCAGCGCCAGGGCGAGATCGGCGCTGGGGCAGACGATCGAGGCGTTGTTGCCGCCGAGCTCGAGTATCGCGCGCGCAAAGCGCTGCGCGAGCTTCGGTGCGACCACCCGGCCCATCGCGGTCGATCCGGTCGCCGACACCAGCGGAACGCGCGCGTCATCGACCAGCTGCTCGCCGACCTCGCGGCCGCCGATCACGACGCTCGACAGATGCGCCGGTGCATCGCCAAATCGCAACTCCACCCGCTCGACCAGCGCCTGCACCGCGAGCGCGGTGAGCGGGGTCTTTTCCGACGGTTTCCAGATCACCGGATTGCCGCAGACGAGCGCCAGCGCGGCGTTCCAGGCCCACACCGCGACAGGGAAATTGAAGGCGGTGATGATGCCGACCGGCCCCAGCGGATGCCATTGCTCCATCATGCGGTGATCGGCGCGTTCGCTTGCGATGGTCAGTCCATAAAGCTGGCGCGACAGGCCGACTGCGAAGTCGCAGATGTCGATCATCTCCTGGACTTCACCAAGCCCTTCGCTGGTGATCTTGCCGGCCTCGATGGTCACGAGCTCGCCAAGCGCCTCCTTGGCCGCGCGGAGCTCTTCGCCGAGCAGGCGCACGAACTCGCCGCGACGCGGCGCCGGTACCGTGCGCCACTGCGCATAGGCCGCATGCGTCCGCGCGACAGCTTCGCCGACGGCGGCGCGACCGGTATCCGCAACATGGGCGATGATCTCGCCGGTCAGTGGCGAGCGCACCGCGCGATCGCCGCCGGTCAGGCGATTGTGGCTCACTCCAAGCGTTGCGAGAAGGGATGCGGTGCGTGTTGCGAGCGTCATGGCGAGACCCTCATTCTGTTTGCGCCGGCAGCGTAACACCGCGGCGCAGCCACGGCTTGAAATTCCTGATGATCTGCTCGGTCAGCGGCGTTGGCTTGCGGGTCGCTTCATCCAGCAGCACGCTGACCGACTGCGCGGAGGCGACGCATTGGCCGGCCGAGAACACCACCTGGTCGAAGGTGACCGAGGTGCGACCGAATTTCGAGACGCCGAGCCCTAGTTCGATCGTCCCGGGCCAGCGCAGCTCGGCGCGGAAGTGGATGTCGAGCCGGACCATGATCCAGGCGAATCCCTCCGGCATCAAGCCTGAGGCGCGGTCCTTCATCAGCGTGACGCGGCCGGTCTCGAAATAGGTTGCATAGACGGCGTTGTTGACATGGTGATTGGGGTCGAGGTCGGCAAAGCGCACATTGTCGGTCAGCCGGTAAGGAAAATCCTCCAGAAGCGGCGTGGAATCGAGGCGGGCGGGCGCGTTCACCGATTGATCTCCATCATTTTCTCTCCCTTACAGCCGAGTTATCTGGTCCTCGCAAGTGGGTTGCCGACAGGTGGGGGCGGCCTTTATGTTTGGCTACGAACAAGCCCAGCCCCATTCCGTCGGGACAGATTTGCAGCCCGCGGTCCAACTGACAAAGAAGCGATATGAGCGAAGCAATCAAAACCGATGTGCTGATCATTGGCGCGGGTCCCTGCGGACTGTTCGCCGTGTTCGAACTGGGCCTCCTGGATATGAAGGCGCACCTGATCGACATTCTGGACAAGGTCGGCGGCCAATGCGCCGAGCTCTATCCGGAGAAGCCGATCTACGACATCCCGGGCATTCCGACCGTCAGCGGGCAGGGGCTCACGGAGGCGCTGATGGAGCAGATCAAGCCGTTCCATCCGACCTTCCATCTCGGCGAGATGGTGGAGAAGGTCGAGAAGATCGGCGATCCTGGCTTCCGCGTCACCACCGATGCCGGCAAGGTGTTCGAGTGCAAGGTGGTGGTGATCGCCGCCGGCGGCGGCTCGTTCCAGCCCAAGCGTCCGCCGGTGCCGGGGATCGAGGCCTACGAGGGCACCTCGGTGTTCTACTCGGTGCGCAAGATGGAGCAGTTCCGCGACAAGGATCTTGTGATCGTCGGCGGCGGCGATTCCGCCCTCGACTGGACGCTCAATCTGCATCCGCTCGCCAAGCGCATCACGCTGGTGCATCGGCGCGACGATTTCCGCGCCGCGCCTCACAGCGTCGAGCAGATGCGCGCCCTGGTCGCGAGCGGAAGGATGGACCTGAGGATTGGCCAGGTCACGGCGCTCGAGGGCGCGGGCGGCAAGCTCGCCGGAGCCACCATCAAGGGCAATGACAATTCCGAGACGAGAATAACCTGCGATACCATGCTGCCGTTCTTCGGACTCACGATGAAGCTCGGCCCGGTTGCCGAGTGGGGCATTGAGCTCGAGCACAATCTGGTGCCAGTCGAGACATCCGCTTTCGAGACCAGCGTGCCCGGCATTTTTGCGATCGGCGATATCAACACCTATCCCGGCAAGCTGAAGCTGATTCTCTGCGGCTTCCATGAGGGTGCGCTGATGGCACAGAAGGCGTATCGCTATGTCTATCCCGACAAGCGGCTCGTGTTCCAATACACGACGTCCTCGTCCAGCCTGCAGAAGAAGCTTGGCGTGAGCTGATTTCTGCGACTTTTGTGACCCTTGCGCGACCTCGTACATTACGTGATGGAAAGGTTCGCGCGACAGCACTGGAACCATCCTCGAAATGGCCTTAATCTGCGGTGATTGAGGGCTGCCATTCGGGTTGATGGATTGGTCAAGGTGACGATGATGCGGAACGTGTCTTTCAGGGTCCGGCGCTTGCTGTCGCTGATCGCGGGCCTCACGCTCTGGGCGGCTGCCGCCTGGCCTGCCGCGGCGGAGCCGTCGGCGGCAGGGCTGTGGGAGAAGGTCGAGGGTGGCCAGCCCGTGCTTTACATCCTTGTCGTCGATCACAGCGGCACCTTCGAAGGCGTCATGGCGAAGCTGTTTCCCAAGCCAGGCGATACCGGTACGCCGACCTGCGCGAAATGCACCGACGACCGCAAGAACGCGCCCTGGCTCGGCATCTCCTTCATCCGCGACATGAAGCGCAACGGGTTGAAATATGAGGATGGCAACGTGCTCGACCCGCGCGACGGCAAGATCTACAGCGCCAAGATGACCTTGAGCGAGGATGGTCAAACGCTGACGCTGCGCGGCTATATCGGCATTTCGCTGCTCGGCCGCGACGAGACCTGGACCCGCCTGCCGGATTCCGCGATCGCGCAAATTGATCCTGCGATCATCGCGAAATATCTCCCGGCACAAGCCGCTGCGATGAAGCCCGCCGCGCCGCCCGTCGCGGTGCCTGCGATGAAGAAGATGGCGCCATCGCATTAGTTGTTCTCTCCGTCGGCTCCCCTTCCTCCTCGTGATCTCCTTCCTCCGTGGTGCCGGCGAAAGCTCGGGACCCATACCGCGGAATCCAACTGTGGCGCTGGGTAGGAGACGACCTTCGTCACGATGAGGTCCTGTGGTTATGGGTCCCGGCCTTCGCCGGGACGACATGCGGATGGTTCTCGATTCAATTGTCAAACAATGTAGTGGATGCGACTTTGCGTTCTCGCGACGCATTCGCGTCCGAGGCTTGCATGGTTCGTCGCCCTCGAAGAGACGAGGGCGCAGGGAAGGCCGGGTGGCCGCTGCACCCGGGGCCCTCGCGCAGAAAAAACTGCGCAAGCGCAAGAACCACAGGTACAGGCGGTGATCACACCGGCCCTCCCTGCGCGATGGTTTACGGCTTATAGCGCGCTCTCCTCGGTGAACCTTGCCGATTGCCACCGTCGCCCTCGCGAAGCTTGTGAGCTTCGCTTGGACTTGAGCGCCGAGCCTTTGGGGCGCCAGGACCACGCGATTTCACCGTCCGCGCCGATGCCGCACGTCTGACAGCATCAACCCGTCCACCGCATTCCGCCCCACGTTCGTGACGACGCGTACGCCCC
>Ga0070741_10006010_pt1 | contig 26384 bp, 21 predicted proteins | sample Coa_R1_4_FD_66440 | JGI IMG/M metagenome (GOLD analysis project Ga0070741, IMG submission 66440) | Surface soil microbial communities from Centralia Pennsylvania, which are recovering from an underground coalmine fire - Coalmine... | ecosystem: Environmental > Terrestrial > Soil > Unclassified ... | reverse complement strand
GACCACCAGGCCTTTCCGACCCTTCCAATCCAGCACAGATGCCAAACCTGAACTCCAAAGGCAGCAACGCCGGTCAGACGCTGGATCATATAACCATTACCGACGGGCCAAAGATTGGTTCACAAGATACGAATGCGACGATCGCATGGACGACCAACAAGAATGCGTCAACTTATGTCCGCTATGGAACGGACCCTAATAATTTGGATCGGCAGTATTGGCGGGCAGGTGGAGAAACAACACACACCGCAACATTATCGAATCTTCAACCCGGAACCCACTACTACTTCGCGATCATAAAGTATGGCAATACCGTTGGAACCAAAGGGGAGTTCCAGACCACGGGCGGAACTGAGGCAGCCAGAGCCGCCACTCCGGAAAGCAGCGCGGCGCAAACCGCTGAACCGCCGGCTGCGGCCTCCACTCCCAGCAATACAACCGAGGCGGCGGCACAACAACCTGCAACTACGCCTGCTACGCCAGAGCGGAGCGCGCCGGCGCAGCAAACTGTTCGCACTATCACTGACTTAAAAGAAGAAGGTAATGCCCTGCCTGAGACGGCTTCGCCGCTACCTCTGCTGGGATTGCTGGCTTTGGGCTCATTGGCGATTGGAGTTATTACCATGAAGAAATAAAAGCAGCAGCGGAACCACTGACACAATAACGTCACGGGATTTGCGAAGAAACTCGCATTATTGCGCCGGCGCAGATGTTTTCTTTCCCAGCTCACGCACATAACCTTCCACCGTGCGTATTTCTTCTGTTGTAAGCCTGTTTTTGTGCGCCGGCATCCTCTCTTTGCCTTGCGTAATGATCTCAACACGCTGTTCAACGCTGAGTTGTTGTACTTTGTGGGAGCGCAAATCGGGAATCTTCCATCTGTGACCGACGAAAGTATCGCCCGAGCCGTTTGCCGCGTGGCAGCGCTTGCAATTCTCTTCAAAAATCTTCTGCCCTGATGGCGTGGTTTTACTCTGGTCAGCAGGCGGAACCGGCCTCTCGTCCGGCGGTTGCTGGGCAAGAATAATTGCACTCGTGCATAAAAGAAAAAACAATATGTGTCGCATGACTCTTCTTCAAAACGAATAACGCAGCCCAATGGTCCCGAGGTTCGCGTGAAAATTACGCGGGAGCAACGGACCGGGATCGCTGCGTTCGTTGTAGCCGTAATATCCCCAACTCATTTTCCAAGCCAAACCTTTTTTCAACTCGAAGGCCAGATCGGCAGAAGGCCGCAGGTACAGGCTGCGCAACGGGCCGATGGGGGCGTTCGGATTCAGGAACAGGGTATCGCCTCCCGCGCTGGTGACGCTTGCCCCCAGGTGGGTGGTGAGCCGCTGCGCGGGCTTCCACATCAATGCCACCCGGCCAAAATGAGTTCGGCTGTCGTAGAACGAGATTGTTTGAAACAGGGCCTGATCGGTGGCGCACAGCGGCGTCATGGCCGCTGCCGTGCTGCTGGCAAAGCAGATGTTGGCCCGGGAAAAGACCGTGGTGAAATCGTAGCTCAGATCGAGGCCCAGCCATTCAGCGCCGGCGAGCAGCGCGTCAAAACTGAAATTGCGGTCATGCCCTAGAAACCCAATGCCGGCAGAGTTGTTGCGCTCTTCCCGTACATTGAAGGCAAAGCTCAAATTGGCCCAGGGAGCGGGTTGATAGCTTGCCCGCGCGCGATAGCGTTGCGATTGGCGCGGGTCGAGACGTGTAAAAAAACCATCGGCCCAGAACAACTCCGCATCTCCGCTCACACGAAGCGTGTCGCCCTTGAAGAAACGCGAGTTCATGCCAAACAACAAAGAGTGCTCGTTGATTTCCGTTGCTTGCGTAGTGACGGATTGAAGATTGGCAACGCAGGAGCCATCAGGCTGCAGCGGCAGCAGCAAGCAGGCATCGCGGTTGGCGCGGGTTGGGAAGAAGACAAGATTTTCGAGATTCAAGTCTCGCTGCGTAATGATGCGATTGCGGTAGCGATATCCCAGCCGCATCCTGAGCCGTTTGCTGAAATCGTATTCCAGTTGCAGAAGATTGCTTTTGTATTGCTGTCCCAAGAACGTGAACGAGTCATGCGTAGTCACGTCTGCCGGAGAACCAAAGCTGTGTTGCGGACATGAAGACGCCGTAAAGGGAGGCCCGCAGGTCGCGGAACTGAAGAAATTGGGCAAGGCAAACAACGACGCGGCAAAAAATGCGTCTTGCGCATCGCTTTCGATTCCTGGCACGCGAACCGCGTTAAAGCGGAAAGCATCAGTGAGACGAACACGGTCGCTCAGACTCCAGGTCGCGGCAAAGTCTGCGGCTGTGGTGATGCGCCGCGCGCGGGCGCTCCCGCTGAAGATGTACTGGCGCAACCGCGATGGAGCGATTAATCCGTTGAATAGCTCGTTGATGAGGGGTGTTTTGCTGGTGTTCGAACTGTACATCACGCGTCCGCTCATCTCGAGTTTCTTGAAATAGTTCGATTGAAAACCGAGTTGCTCGATAGGAGAGGCGGTACGCAAGGGTGCGAAACGCGAGTAGCCCAGAAACCCATTGCAGGTTGGGGCTGCAATCGCAGGCGTGATCGCGGTATTGATGGAAAGCGAATTGCACGGCGTGGAAAACAAGCTGTTGAAAACCAATCCCAGATCGGCGGGCGTCCCATTGGGTAGCTGGAAATTGAAGTTGTGATCAACCTCGGAATTATCGCCTTTCGTGAATTGCAGAAATTGATCGTAGCTGATATTGGTGCGTGGCAGAAGCCGCACATCCACTCCCAACTGATAAGCATTCTGCGTCTGCCGCCAGGGTTGAAACAGCAGCGTTTCTTCCCCGGCCACGTCATCGGCATGAAAGCTGGTGAAGCTTGGCCCCTGGCTGAGGTTACGCGAGTATCCCAGGCGGAAGCGCACGCGCGACTGCGGGAGCAGAGTCAAATTGTAGTCGCTCATGCGGCGGGTTGTATCAAAACGATGCGGTGAATTCAGAATAGAAACAAAAGGCGCCGAGCCCGGAGGGTTCAGCGGATTGGCCAGCAGGTTGTAATCCCAATGGTCATGATCGCGGCGGAAGCCGGCATTGAAGTTATAAAGCTTGTTCCTGGATGCGCGCAGGCGGATGACGCTGTTGGGCTCGCCTCCCAGTCCGTAGCTGGAAAGCGAGAGCGAATCAAACAGCAACCCTGCGTTATTCAGCGAGTGTACTTCGAGCGATTGATCGAGCATCCGCAATCCCGGGTGCTCATCCACGATGGTATCGAAGACGCTGCTGTTCCCTTCTTCTTCCAGGATGTGGTAGCCCACCTCGGCAGATTGCCGGATGTTGTAATTTCCCGCCGTAGTTCCTTCCTGCAGATCGGGTTGCTGCGACCAGGCGAAGCAGGCAGAAAGACACAGGAACGCCAGCATGCCGGAAGGCAGATTCAAGCCGCCGAATTTTCTCGCTGTCGTCATTTGAAGAAGAACTGGTTGAAGTTCGATCCGTGAATGCTGGAGTGGCACAGTGTGCAGGCCTGAAATTGCGCCGCCTGGTCATGGTAGCCAGGCGTGTCACGCACGTTGGAACCAAACGTAACCGTGTGGCACTCCAGGCAAAGCTGGTTGACGTTGCTGCGCGTGAGCAGGCGGGGATTCGCCGAGCCGTGGGGAACATGGCACGAGGTGCATCCCTCGGTAAGCTGGGGGGCATGCTCAAAGACGAACGGCCCGGCCTTTTCGACATGGCACTTCAGGCAAACGGCATCCTGGCTGGCCGTCGTCCGCAATTGTGCATTTACGAATCCTCCGTGCTGGTTGTGGCAGTCGGTGCACTTGATCAGCTTTTCATCCACCCGGTGATGAAAGGGCTTGGCAAAATCAGATTTGGTTTCAGAATGGCATCCGTAGCATAGCTGCGGCTGCGATTTCACCAACAGATACTGCGATTCCTTGTAATGATGAGGCGAGTGACAGTCAAGGCAGTTTACGTCGCTGTTCTTGTGGGCCGAGCGCAGAAAATTGCTGTGCTCTTCTCCGTATTGATGGCAGGTGAGGCAGGTAGCGCTGATTTTATCTGCCGAAGCGCCTTTGAACGAGACGATTTTCGCTGGATCGCCGCCCGACTGCACGTGCTCCCTGCCCGGGCCATGGCACGACTCGCACTGCCCGGCGGCCGTGGCGGCATCGCGCTTGTCAAATGCGATCTTCCAGTGTGGGGTGGTAGCAAAGCTCTTGTAGAGGTCAGCATGGCAATCCTTGCAGCTTTCCGAGCCCATGTATACCGGCGGCAGCTTGGCGGGTGCAGGCTGGCTCTGAGCAAAAATGAAGGTGGCCCGGCCAATGCAACTCAGAACGAACACAAACGCAATCTTGTGCCAGAGAGAGGGCCGAATGCTGGTCATGATTGATGCTAAACAAGATATAACAAATCATAGCCGGCATCCGAATTTTTTTAAGAGTGCAAACATTTAACCAAGATTTGACAATGAAGTGTTTGGGTTTGGCGCTTTTGATTCCCTAATTGAAACCTCCTGCAGCCACATCCAAAGATGTTCCTTTAGAAAGTGTCATCCCCCAGGCGAGGAACCTCGAATGGAGCTAAGACCGCCCATGGCTTGACTTCAAACAAAAAGAGCCCGGCTGAAAACCGGGCTCTTGAGTTAACTCCAGTCCTATTTTGGATTCGTGTTCCCCGGCTTTTGTCCTGGGCGCACCATGGGGCGAGGCCGGGTTTGGGTCACACTATTGATGACATTTGAACTGTTCTGCAATATTGAATCGGTATGACCTGTGTTTTTGCTCGTGGTCGAAATTGCCGCCGTCACCTTCACGGACCTGCCAATGGGCGGCGTAACGAAGACGGTCACTTCTTTGGTCCAGTCAGCCCACGGAATCGTGACCAGATTACAAGTGATTGAGACTCCCCCGGACAAAGCTCCACAGCTTTCGCCACCTGTAGCCCCTCCGGTTACACTTGCACTTGCCGACAACACCGGCTCAGAAAAAGTTATGAGTAGCTGAGCTCCCATCGCATCTGCGTTTGCCGTATTCCAATTGGACGCGCTCACCTGGAAGCTGAATTGCCCTCCCCAAATGTCTGCGTTCAATGGAAGGGTAGCCGGTATATAGCCCGCTGGCGGCGAAGCTGGCGCCGGGAAGACCGGCAAAATATTTGTAGTTCCAGTCGGCGGAGGTAGATGTAAATCCGTCTGGCCGGCCAGCCGTGATCCGAAATACAAAATCGTCTGGACTGTGTTCACTCCGGCCGTTACCGTCAATGAAATGGCCTGTTGTTGGAACTGGCTTGGGGAAGCGGCTGGGGTAGCCTGCACGGTGATTGTAGTAGGTCCTCCAATAGCTGCTGAACCGCTGGTGTTTAGAATCAAAGTGTCATTCACGGTCTGCCCTGCGGAGAGCATTAACGCGTGAGTCGAAGACCCATTGCCGAAGAGGCATGTCACCCCGGCCGGCAGCGGCAAAACGCAGCTCATATCCACCTCTCCCGAAAAACTTCCCTGGGAAACAACCTGCAGCGCAATGGCAGTGCTGGGATTGCCCTGGGCGACGCTGACCGAGGTTGGGTTCGGAACTCCAAATGTAAAGGTACCTACATTCAGGCTAACCGCGGCAGCATGAGAGACTGCGAAACCTGAAGCGCTGGCGGCACGGATGGTGAAGTTAAATGTTGAGGCAGCGACCGTATTGCTGGCACGCACCGTGAATGGAGTATTCATTGCCACCGGATTGGTTGGCGATACCAGCGCGCAGGAAGAGGGTGTAGAGCCTTGGCAGCTTATCGTTGCACTTCCTGTGTATCCGTTGATCGGAGTCAAGGTTCCCGTGTAGTCATAACTTTCTCCTGCAGGACAGGTTGGGCCCCCCGGACACGGCAGCGCTGAGCCTACGGGATTGCTTATACCAATCGAAAAGTCCTGAACATTTTCAACAACAGTGTTGGAGGTGCTCCCAGAAAAGTTAACGTCAGGGTTATAAACGGCCGTGATGTTGTGGCTAGCGGCTGAGAGTAAAGAGGTAGGAAAGCTCGCGGAACCGGAGGTAAGAGCTACCGTGCCACCGGCCATGGCTACGCCGCCGTCTTTGAATGTTACCGTCCCAGTAGGAATGATAGAGGCTATGGTGGTATTGCTTACCGTGGCGGTGAAGGTGACGGTTTGTCCTGAGACTGAAGGATTGATATCGGCAACGAGATTCACCGAGGTGCTGTCTGGATCAACAATGATCGTCCCGACCATTGAAACACCATGCGGTTCGCAGAAAAAAGGATACGTTCCAACATTAAGGGGGCCCCCACCCAGATCTATGCCATCGAAGACTACCTTGTTATCGGTTGAGCTTGTCATGGTGTTGGCGAATTCCGCTCCAAGAGGGGCGCGAAATTTGCTGTCATAGGTACAAATACCGCCCGGACAGGAACCTGAACTTGCTGTATGTGCATCAAAAAGCTGCACTCCACTTGGCTGGAAGAAGTCTACCGTCTGCCCGAAGCTGATATGTAAAGACAGGGCTGAAGCCGGACAAGCTGCTTCATTGGGATTGGTGTTATAGCAAATGTTATCGTGAACATCCCCTGCAAAAACAACCGCACAATTTGCTCCGCAGTTTGGTGTTTGAGCCGCAGCAGGCATATGGGCCAGACAAACAAAGACGATGGCCAGAAAGCCAAGGCGCACAAAAGTGCGTAAAGCTCTGACCGAGGCAGATACTCTCATAAGCAACTTCCTCACTCCAGAATCCCGGGAAATCCCCAAAACTCTTCATCAACATTTAAGCGGGGGAAGAATTGCATTTTAGTGCAAGAGAGAGCCTAAAACAATGAGATTCGGACATGAGGATGTAAATTGAATGCAATTTCGCCGTTGCCGTCAGAGGCGGGTCACAAGCACGAGGCAGCAAAAGAATCTGCTACGCCCGCATCAAGAGGAGACGGAGGACTAAAAGTGCGCGCGGCTCACGGTTAGTCCCGTTTATTTCGAGGAACTGCTGGTATGGATACCGTGCCTTACATCGGCGCCGCGCACCCAGAAGATGACGTCTTCGGCAATGTTGGTGGCGTGGTCGGCAATGCGCTCCAGGTTGCGGGCGATGAGAAGCACATCCAGGGCCTGATGCAAAACCTCAGGTGAGCTTGCCATCACGCCTTCCATGGCAACGAAGGTCTCACGGTTCATGCGGTCCACATCGTCATCGGTCGCCAGGACTTTTTGGGCCAGCTCTACGTTTCCCTCGATGAAGGCCTCCAGGGCCTCGCCTACCATGGCTGAGGCGGCGGCCGCCATGTGGGGAATATCGGCCGGAAGTTCAGCCACCGGCAAACCGTTCATGTGCATCACACGCTGCACGATATTCACCGCCTGGTCGCCCACGCGCTCAAGATCGGCGTTGATTTTAATAACCGCAAGGATAAAGCGCAGGTCAATCGCCATGGGCTGCTGCATGGCCAACAGATCTCGGGCCAGCTCGTCAATGTCGCGCTCCTGCTGATTGATGGCTTGTTCGCTGTCGAGCACTAACTGGCAAAGCTTCAGGTCGCGCGTGCGATACGAATTGACGGCGCGCTGCACAGCCTGTTCCGCCATGCCGCCCATGACGAGCAGCTTCTGCTTAAGGTCGTCCAATCCCTGATGAAATTTCGTTCGTGTCATCCAAACCTGCCAGTAATATAGTCTTCCGTACGCTTGTCGCCCGGATTGGTAAAAATCTTTTCCGTTTTGTCAAACTCAACCAGCTTACCGCTCAGGAAAAATGCGGTAAACTCGGCCACGCGCGCCGCCTGCTGCATATTATGCGTCACAATCACGATGGTGTAGTTCTGCTTGAGCTCGAAAATCAAATCCTCAATCTTGGAAGTCGAGATAGGGTCCAGCGCTGAGGCGGGCTCATCCATCAGCATGACTTCCGGCTCCACCGCCAGGGCCCGGGCAATGCAGAGCCGCTGCTGCTGGCCGCCGGAGAGGCTGGCGCCTGACTTCTTCTTCAGCAGGTCCTTTACCTCGTCCCAAAGCGCGGCCTGGCGTAAGGAACGCTCCACAATCTCTTCGAGCTCGCGATGGCTGCGGTAACCGTTTAACTTCAGACCCGCAGCAACATTATCGTACACCGACATGGTGGGAAATGGATTGGGTTTTTGAAACACCATTCCCACGCGGCGACGAATCTCTACGGCCGAGGTGCCGTTGCCATAGACATGGGTATCGCCAATCTTTACCGTACCCTCCACCCGGGCATTGGGAATGGTTTCGTGCATGCGATTGAGACAGCGCACGAAGGTGGATTTACCGCACCCGGAAGGCCCGATGATCGCGGTTGCATGGTTGGCGGTAATATCCATCTGGATATCATGAATGGCGTGGGTTGCGCCGAACCAGGCATTCAGTTGACTCACTTGGATTCCTACGCCCATCCTAATTGCCCCCCTTAAAGACGCCCCGCGATGCGGCCATTCTGACCAATGACATGGAAATCAGGATGAGAATGATCAGAATGAGCGCTCCGGCCCATGCCTGCCGGTGCCAGTCGTCATAGGGCGAGTTGGCATAGGTATAGATCTGTAAAGGCAGGGCTGCAGTCTCGTGATTGATACTGAAGTTCCAGAACTGGTTTCCTAAGGCAGTGAACAGCAGGGGAGCGGTCTCTCCTGCAACCCGGGCAAAGGAAAGCATTACGGCGGTAATGATTCCCGAACTGGCGGTGCGCAGTGTTATGGAAAGAGTAGTACGCCATTGTGGAATTCCCAATCCCCAGGCAGCTTCGCGCAGCGATTGCGGAACCATCAGCAGCATTTCTTCCGTAGAGCGTGAAATGATAGGCACCATCATGATGCCCAGCGCCACTCCGCCCGCCAGCGCCGAAAAATGCTTCTGCGATACAACGACCAGAGACCAGGCGACGATACCGATCACGATAGAAGGCACACCATTCAGGACGTCGGCGGTAAAGCGCACAAGGTAACCAAATCGTTTCTTGCCGAACTCCGCAAGATAGATGCCGGTGCCGATCCCCATGGGCACGCCAATCAGGCTGGCGATCAGTAGAATTAATCCCGAGCCGACGATTGCGTTTGCCATGCCGCCGCCGGTTTCGCCAACGGGCTTCGGGATCTTGGTCAGAAAATTCCAGTCGAGAGAGCCAATGCCCTTATAAATAAGGTATCCGAAGATAGCGACCAGGGGAACCAGCACCACGAGAGTCGCTCCCGTGGCAAGGCCAACCATCAGCTTGTCCTGGAGACTGCGCCACCAGTATTTGCTTTGCATCATGCTGTCGCCCTTTGAGTGCTTCCACGGGTAATGCTCCACACCATGAGTTGCGCAACAATATTGACCAGCAACGTGATAAGAAAGAGCGCCAGCCCGATCTCCACCAGGGCGCTCAGGTAAAGATCGCCGGTGGCCTCGGAGAATTCGTTGGCAATCACACTCGCCAGCGTATATCCCGGCGCAAATAATGACTTGGCAATTTCCGGACGGTTACCGATGAGCAAGGTCACAGCAATAGTTTCGCCCAGGGCGCGTCCCAGACCCAAAATAATGGCCCCCATAATACCGGTGCGGGCATTGCGCAGCACGCCGACTCGTATCATCTCCCAGCGAGTGGCCCCTATGGCCAGCACTCCTTCACGCTGCGCTGTGGGCACTGCACTCATCACCTCGCGAGTGATAGAGGTAATGATAGGGATAATCATGATGGCCAAAATGATGCCGGCCGCCAGCATGCTATAACCGAATTGGTACCCGCTAAACAACCCGGTCCAGCCGAAATATTTTGCCAGAAAAGGCTGCACGTACTGGCGCAAGATAGGAACCAGCACATACATGCCCCACAAGCCGTAAATCACGCTGGGTATGGTAGCCAGCAGCTCAACCACGTATGAGAGCATGCTTCGCAGCCGAGGGGGACAAATTTCAGTAGTAAAAGTTGCGACGCCTATGGAAAGCGGCACCGCCATAATAAGCGCCAGCAACGATGACACCAGCGTGCCGTAGATGAAGGGCAAGGCGCCAAAATCGCCGCTGACCGGGTCCCAAACCTGGGTAACAAAAAACTTAAGACCAAAAGTATGCCGGGCAAGCGCAGAACTTAGAATTAACTCGCGCACGATCAAAACAACAATCGCCAAAACAGATAGGGCACAGACCAGCATTAGATATCGGAAGGTGGCATCAGCCAACCGGGAGGATTTATGCTCGATTTTCTGCCGCGGGACTGGCGCCGGCGAGTCCTGCGATGCTGGCTGCGCTGGGTTGGGTTGAACCTTAGTCCTCAACAGCGGCCCATTCATCTGTTTCAGCATATTTTTCACGTTAACAAAGCAATGTTAAGAGAGCGTTAAAACCATGCAAACAAATAAAAAGGCCGGCAGAGTTGCCCAGCAGTCTCGTAACTTACAGAAACTGCATGGGTTCCGCCGGCCTGTTCCCCGTTCCGGAGGAAGTTAGAACTTGCACCACCCGCCGGCTGAACGAACTTACGGCAAGTAGTAGCGGAATGAAGTAAGAAACATGTTTTCATTGGTATGGGGCGAATTGCCTACTCCCCGCCAGGTATTGCGCACAATGTACGAATACTGGGGTCCCCACTGAACTCGACCTTTCGGTCCGTTATAAAACTTGATATAGAAGCCAGTAGTAAATTCTTCCAGGCTGCGGGTATCGGCGTTGCAGTTGCTGGGAGTGCCCGGAGTAAAGCCATTGCCGCCCGCGGGTACCGCCTCAATTGAACAACCGGAGTTGTTGAACAGCGGCGAACCATAGCCTACGGCCGTAGTCGGGGTCCTCAACTGCGACCAGCGGGAGATATATTCCCCGCCGCCATTGAAGTACACATCGAACTTGGGATAGTGGACTTCAATCGTACCCAGCCCCTGATAGGAATGCAGCAGTGCCAGCGTGCCGTTCGGCCGTACCGTGGAATCGGGCAGACCGGAGGCGCCGTAGCGGCCAACGCCGTCTCCTCCGAAGCCGTGCACGCCAAGCTCCAGGTGCTTGCTGAAAACGAGCCAGCGAGCGTTGGCGCCGATACCGCCCCCGGTCCGGGAGTCGGTGAACGCGCCCAGCGAAGACGACGTTGCCGGAGTGGCTGTCACATTGGGAAAGATGCGGTCACGGAACTGGCTGACCACTCCAACCACTTCGTAGTGCCCAATCTTAGGCTGGTAGACCACCTTGAATACGAAATCAGGAGAAGGATTGAAGGAGTAATTCGCAGTTGGGTTGAACGCTCCGCCGCTGGTACCGGGAGCGCCGAAAACAAAATTACTGAGATTGCCATGCGCCGTCAATGTCGTTTGCGCATTTTCGATGGAGAAGCCCAACCAAACAAGATTGCTGAAGTTCTTGGTAATACGGAAGCCGTACTGGCGCGCCCAACTAAAGCCTACGTTATAGGCGTGGTCAATAACGGAAGGAGTCGCTTCGGTGCGATTGTCCATTCCATTTTTGGTTTCGGTAACCAGGCTCCACATGTGGCCGCCGGTGAACGTCAGGCCGTCGTTTAAGGCAGCCTGTCCCCACAACTGGCGCATGCGATTGGTGTAGCTGTTGCTCTGGTTGTTATTCGATGTAATGCCGGCCGAAAGCCAGTCTGTTTCGTAATAGCCGGTCAACTTGGCCATGCTGAGCTTGCCTTCGGCAAGCAGCGTGATGCGCGAGGTGCGGCCCGTGCCGAAGAACTCGTGGAGGTGAGCCGAGTTAAATCCGGCGAACGGAATCGTGTTGAACGGGGTGTTCACGTCCGAAGCCAGGCCACGTTGACGCCATACGGTTTCCGCGGCCAGGAAGCCGCCCGGAGTGATCGTGATTCCTTTGTAATGGATCGCCAGCGGGCTCTCCGTTAACTCCGTGACGTGTTTCTGTTCTTCCTGCAGGTTGAGCGCGGTCGTAGTGGCATTGGCCTTCAGGTCGGTAACATCGCTCTGCATCGCCTTGGCGGTATCGGCAGCCGTAGTAGCCTTGCTCTGGGCATCGGCGGCAGCCGTCTGTAACTGATTAATTTGTTGTTGTTGTTGTTCGGAAGCCTGGTCCCGCTGCTGCAATTGCTGGGTCAGCTGCTGAATCTGCTGTTGCTGGGTGGCCAGCGCCTCACGCAACGACTGGATTTCATCGGCGGTAGCGGGAGCGGCGGTCGTCTTCTTTGTGCGTGCTGAAGATGCTGCCCTCCTCCTGGTTCGGGTCGGGGTCGTGGATCCTGTACTGCCTGTCGTCTGCGCCATGAGCGCCAGCGAGAACAGAGGAATCCATAAATATCGTAGAGCTCTCATCTGCGTACCTCTCCTTAGTTAGCTTCTGAATATCTTTGAGTATCTTTTTTATTTGCTTTCTAACTTTGTTGCAGAACTACAAATACGATCTGTCTAAAGAAACTTGTGTGACGGTTATCCCCAAACTTGCAGCGCCGCTCACCGATTGGAGCAATAGGGTCTATTGCTAAATTCCGTAAATAAATGATTTCAGTACACTTTTAATAAGCTCTTGTTAAAGCATTGTTAAGAACATATGAATTTCGTGTGAAAGGGGGATAAAAACTTTGTTATCGGCCCTCGCTTGGCGCTGGCTCTATCTTGAACGTAATCTTAGTAAGCGCTTGTTACTGCACCTTTGCGATTGAGTTAAGTTTTGATGAATTTTGAACAGGCGGCCGTGCTTGAAGATGTGAGATGTTTATCTGACGAAGGTGATGAACTCAAAAGTAGAGCACCCGGCCATAAGGCCGGGTGCTAATTTCCAGGAAACCGCTCCTGACATAACTACTGTATTTTTCCGACTGCTTTTTCCTCTCTTGCAACCACTTCCTTGGGAAGAGGCGCGTACGAGAGCGTGGAGGTCAGCGTCTGCCCGTCTGTAAGCATCCAGTGCAGGAAGTTCTTGATCACTTCCTTCTTGCTGGAATCCTTGATGCTTTGTGGAATGAGCAGCCAAGTGAAGCTGGAGACCGGATAAGCGTCTTTCCCCGGCGCATCCGTGATGGACACACGGAAATCGTCGGGTATCGGCGCACCAGCGGCAGCCGCGGTTACCGAGTCCAAATTAGCCTGAACGAATTTTCCAGATTTGTTGCGAACATTTCCGTAAGGTATCTTGTTCTGAACCGCGTAGATAAGTTCCACGTAGCCGATTGCGCCCTGCATTTGGCGGATCAACCCTGCGACTCCCTCATTTCCTTTGCCGCCAATGCCCACTGGCCAACTCACAGCAGTGCCCTTACCCACCTTCTGCTTCCACTCCGGGCTGACCTTAGAAAGGTAGTCGGTCCATACGTACGTCGTACCGCTCCCATCTGAACGATGTGCAACGATAATATCGGTGGCCGGCAGCTTCACATCGGGATTCGCCTTGGCGATCAGCGGATCATTCCACACCTTGACCGTACCCAGAAAAATTCCAGCGAGCGCTTCTGGCGTGAAATTCAAAGTTGCATCCACACCTGGCACGTTATAAGCGGGTACAGCCGCACCCAGGACGGTGGGAAAGTGCAAAATCATGGTTCCGCGTTTCTGCTTAAAGGCCGCAATCTGATCGTCGTTCATAGGACCGTCAGTGGCCCCGAAATCCACCGTACCTTCGGTCACCTGACGGATTCCACCGCCAGATCCGATTGATTGATAGTTGATCTGAACATCGGGCTTGACCTTGCGATATTCGTCGAACCACTTCGAGTACATCGGATAGGGAAACGTTGCGCCAGCTCCGTTGATCAGCGATTGACCCTGAACACAGGTCGACGCTGCAGCTACCAGGCACACCAGGAAAACAACCAGCCTCGTGAAAGCCTTCGAGCTTCCCCTTTCACATGAATTCGTCATAAAACACACTCCCCCGTCGTTGGATTTAGACTTAAATGATTGCAATACACTTCTAACGAGCCCTTGTTAACGGAATGTTAAAAACCGATGAATTTCATGTGAAAGCTGGAAAATCGGTTCCGTTGCGCCGCTTTTTGCGCTAAAGCGCGGTGTTTATGCCAATTTCAAAGCCTGTTCCCTGGATGTTCGGGAACGCTGGTCTTGGTGGCGTAGTGAGTACGCAGGTGCTCCAGAAACATTTGTTCATAGGGCTTGTTACGCGCCTGCAGCAGATGGCGGACGGAGTGTCCGCTTAAGAGGTGACAGATCTCTTCGGCAAGGTTTTTGGCGTGGTCGCCGGCGCGTTCCAGGGCCTGGGCCATGAATATTACCTGGATGCTCTCAGGACCGGAAGCATGCTCCAGGTGGGCGATCACCAGGAGGTTGCGCAGGCGGTCAATTTCCGAATCAGCGCGCAAGACGCCGACTGCACACTCGAGGTCCCTCTGCAAAAAAGCCTGGAGTATATCGCCCAGCATTTTCTCCAAAATGGAGCCCATTTTGATGAGCTGGTTTACATCTTCCATTTCCAAACGCTCACGCACGGCTTCGGCCCGCACGGTAAAACTCAGCGCCAAATCACCGATGCGTTCCAGGTCGATCATCAGTTTCATGCACGCCAGCAACTCGCGTGCCTGATCTGGCAATACAGTTGTTATGCATGCGGTAACGCTTTTATCGATCTCGCGATCGAGGAAATCAAGCTTCTCTTCAGCTTCTTTGACCGCCTGGAAAGATTGCCGCGACCCCTTGGCCAGGCTGTTGGTCGCCTCACCAACCGCAATCTGCGTGAGATGACATGCCTCGCGGGTCAGCGCCACAATCTGCGAAAACCCGGTAATCTCTGGAGAAGATAACTGTTCCATGTTAGTGGTCCTGCCCGGTGCTGCGCACCAGCAATTCAGCGATGAAAACCTGTTTATAGGAAGAAAACCAGCGTACCAGCCTGATCTTAGAGGAGGAATCTTTTTCCGCTGCCGCAACCGGCAATGCTTCGTCGGAATTCGGAGGATTTTGTAAATCTGCAAGAACGGCGGTCGCAATCGGAGAGCACATACGCAATCCTCCTGCATGCCATTAGACGATAAAGGCGGTTATGAAATGATTAAGAAACGGTAAATTTGTGGTGAATTTCCTCAGCAGGCAATTCTTCTGCCGAACGCACCAGGGTGAAGAAAAACGTTGAACCGTGGTTCAGCCGGCTTTCCACGCGCACGCTGCCTCCGTGGTTGAGGATGATGTGCTTCACGATGGCAAGGCCCAGGCCGGTGCCGCCGGTCTCTTTCGAGCGGGCTTTATCCACGCGGTAAAAACGTTCGAAGATGCGTGGCAGGTGTTCAGAAGCAATGCCCGGGCCGAGATCGCGAACGTAAAATTCGGCTCCATCGGCAGTTTCCCGTGCGCCTGCCCAGACCTCCCCTCCGGAATGGGCATATTTCATGGCATTTTCAATCAGATTCGAAAATACCTGCTGGATGGCATGGCGGTCGGCTGCCACCACCACGGTTGGACAGTTCTCCAAATCCACGCAAAGATTGATTCCCTGCACAAAATCGCGAAGGTTTGTAAGCGCATCCTCCAGCAAGGTACGAGCTTCAATGGGCTGAAACTCCATCTTCTGCTCACCGGATTCCACGCGCGCCAGTGTAAGCAAGTCGTTGGTAAGGCGGGCCATGCGCTCGGCGTTTTTGCGGATCACATCGAGAAATTCGCGCGTCCGTGCCTCCGATTGAGGAACCGTATCCAATAGGGTCTCAGTGTAGCCCTGGACCGAGGTTAAAGGTGTACGCAATTCATGCGAGACGTTGGCGATGAAATCGCGCCGCGTCTTCTCCACACGTTCAATCTCGGTCATGTCATGCAGAACGGCAACCGCTCCTCCTCCCGGCATGGGAGCGGCAGTAATGTTAAACATGCGCCCGGCTGAGATGGAAACCGATCGGGCATTGCGTACCTGGCGGGAAGAGATGCTCTCTTCCAACGCCCGCAAGGCCGCGGGATCGCGCAGCACGTCGGTAAGGGCCGAGCCTGGGCGCACGTTCCGGCCCACCAGCCGGATCATGGCGCCGTTCACCCATTGCGTGCGGCGATCGGCCGAAACCGCAATCACCGCGTCTTGAATGCTGTTCAGCAAGGCTTCCAGTTCGCTGCGGCTGCGCTCCAGGGCTGCAAAACTCTCTTCGAGCTTTCGCGCGGTCAGGTCGAGAGCGCTGCCTACCTGGGCAATTTCATCGCCTGAAGTTTCCGCTACACGGGCTGAAAGATTACCAGCGGCAATTTGCTCGGCAAAGGCAACGACACGATCGAGGCGGCGTGCGATGGAATGGGCCATCACTCCCGCCAGAATCATGGCAGCCAAAACGGCAAGCAGTGAGGCCCACAGGACCCGGCGTTGCACCTGGACGTTGCTCGCCTCAATACTGGCAAGAGGATAGGCGAGGCGCACGGCCCCGCCGGGGATTGGGGCTGCTACATAAAGAAAATTGATTCCCAGGGTATGACTGTTGCGAACATTGCTGCCGGTTTGGCCCTGTAGAGCTACGATGAACTCAGGGCGTTGGGAATGATTCTCCATGGATGCAGGATTGGCTTCCGAATCTGCCAACACCTTGCCTGAAGAATCGATCACGGTAGCGCGGGCTTCGGCGGCGTCGGCCTCTTCCTTGACCAATTGGGATAGAGGTACAGTCTTATCATGCTGCACACGCGCAGCAAAGAGGCGGGTTTTTTGTGTAAGAGACTTGGTGATTTCGCCGCGAAGAGAATTTTCCCAGTCGCGGCGCAGAGTGAAATCCAGAGTTGCTGTAGTGGCGGCAATCACCAGCAAAAAAGCAGCCAGCAATTTTCCGAACACTCTACTCTTCACTTAGGGACCTCGAAACGATACCCGGCGCCGCGCACGGTGCGCAGATAGCGCGGATTTTCCGGATCGCGCTCAATCTTCTCGCGTAACTTGCGAACATAGACATCCACCGAACGAGGGGTCACAAACTGGGTTTCGCGCCAGACCGCATCAAGAATCTGGTCGCGGGTAAAAACCCGGCCCGCATGCCGGGCAAAATAATCGAGCAAGCGAAACTCAGTGGCAGTTGTGGAGACCGGCTTATTGCGCACGGTCAGCAACATGGCTCCTGAGTCAATGCGAATCTCGCCTGCCTCGACCACCGAGGGCACCAGCGGGCGCTCAAAGCGCCGCAAGACCGCCTTCACTCGCGCCACCATCTCGCGGGGACTAAAGGGCTTGCTGATGTAATCGTCAGCTCCCAATTCCAGGCCCAGCACCCGGTCGGCCTCGCTGCTTCTGGCAGTCAGAAAAATGACCGGGATGACCCGCAACGCCGGATTTTGGCGAATCTGGCGGCACAGTTCCAGGCCGTCGCCCCCCGGCACCATGATATCCAGCAGGAACAAACAAGGGCGAAGCTGCTCGGCTTCCGTTAAAACAGAGCCAACACGGGGGTACACGCGAGCGGCAAAACCGGCGGCCTCCAAATGATGCCGCACCAATTGGGCAATATCCTGATCATCTTCCAATACGAAGATGGCTTGCTTCACAAATTGTATTGTATCTTCAGCAACGGGATTAACGATATACGATGTGGTATCCATAAAGTCAGGGCGTGGCAAGGTTACAGATCGCCTCCTTTCATGTAGTCGGCCAGGTGCGTCTTATTGTGGCGGACATCCACACCGCGCACCCAGTAAAAGATGTCTTCTGCAATATTGGTGCAGTGATCCGCAATCCGCTCCAGATAGCGCGATGCCAGCAGAAGCTGGAAGTTGGGCTGCACCTTCTTCGGGGTCGCTTCCATTGCAGCCAGCAGGCGCTGATAGACCCTGTCGCGGTACTCATCCACCAGATCTTCGCTTTCCAGAACTTCGGTGGCTGCCACCAGGTCATGGCTCAGCAATGCCCCCAGGCTCTTCTGGGTCATTGCTTTCACAGGCTTCGCCATCGCAATGAGTTCGGCCGGGGTCTCTACCGGAGGCATCTCGGCCAACGAGATGACCCGTTTGGCAATGCTGACCGCCAGGTCTCCCATGCGCTCCAGATCGTTGTTGATTTTTACAGTTGCGATCACCAGCCGGGCTTCCTGCTCCTGCACCGCCCGCCCAATCAACGAACGCACGGCATTTTCATCGATCACGCACTCCATGGCGTTAATGCTCGATTCGCTCGCAACCACCGTGCGCGCCAGTTGGACATTGTGCTTCAGCAGGGCGTCGATCACGTTTTCCACATTCGATCGAACCGTCTGGGCCATCCGCGAAAGAAATGGAACCAAGGCCTGCGAACTCTCCAGAACGCGCTTGGAAGCAACGCTGGATTCCACAATAGGTTTGCGGTTCATCGCCGCCGGCATGAGGGCCTCCCAAAAAAGATGTGGAACTACACAGCCTACAGCGCCGATGTTAAGGGAGTATGAAATTGCCTCGCAGAACCCCATGATTTTAGGACGTGTCCGCTGGAACAGAAGACCTCTGAAAGCTTGTCCAGCATCATCATTTCGGGAAATTCCTCTTTTGACGTAATCAAGCCCTGCAAGGATTCGGAAAGCAGTTAAGTTGGAAACGAGGAGCGCCAAGCCTCACGGAGCGGCGGATAGCATGGCAAAAAATCTTACCCTCCGGTGACGATACGACCGAAGTTTCGACAGCTTTCAGGGCAATCAGTGTTTCTCGTGCAAACAGAATCTTTGTAGCTGCTGTGTTCCATCGTTTATCGGTTGTTCCTTTTCAACTCACAGAAAGCCGATGTTGTGATGACGTATCTGCACAATGTTATTGATTTTATTAGGGTTTCTCTTTGGCTTGAGACTTGCGTGTATTCAGAGATGAAGTCACGATTCTGGGGTTAGCGTAAGACCTTTAGTAATGTGACCTCTGTAACCTATGTCATTACCTTTGTAATCTGCCTTGATGGAGTGATTGTAGTTACAGTCATAGTTACCCCGGACAAGTGATGAAATTACTGCGAGTGCGAAGAAAGAGACATTATGCGTCGACAACGGGGCTTTTCATTAATTGAATTGATGATTGTCACCGGCGTGATCCTGATTATCACCGGGATTGCAATGCCGGTGTACAAGACTGCAATGGATACGATTCACCTGCAAGAAGCCGGAAGAAATTATGCCGGTATGCTGCAGCGTGCCAGACTTACAGCCGTAACCAGCAACACTTACAACGCGGTTGGAATACAGCCCTACGCTGGCTCAGCCGACATCATGGTGTATGTGGATACAGCAGGAAATAATCCACCAGCCGCCTATGTTGCACCGGAACCGATGGCCTTACTGGGCTCCGGAGTGGTGTGGAATCAACCTGGAGCACCTGCGACCAATGACTTGCTGGGAAAAGTATTTCCTAACAATGGAGGCGGTACTCTGGGCTATCCGCCGATTTTCGGCTCACGCGGAATGCCGTGCGCGCCGGTGGCTGTGACCGGAGGCACGGTTTGCAACACGCAAGGGGGAAATGTCGCCTACGCAACCTACTTCCAATCTCCGTTAGGAAAATGGGAGGCCGTTTCGGTGAACCCGGTAGGCCGGATCCAGGTCTGGACTTACGATCCCAATGCTTCCGTTTGGAACCAGTTTTAGAAAGCGAAGGGTACGATGATGAAAATCAATAAAAGAGCCGTTTCAAAGATGGATAAATCAGGCAGCGGATTTACGCTCATCGAAATGATGATTTCGATGACCGTGATGGCCGTTGGCCTGCTCGGACTGAACGTTATGTTTGTCACGGCAATGGTCACCAATAACAAGAACAGCCATGACAGTTCGGCCACCATGATTTCGCAGCTTGTGTTGGAGCAAATCAGCGCGCAACCGGGGAATTCGACGGCCAACATAACCATAACCGACTGTGCCGGCAATGTCAGGACGATTGCCACGGCGCCGGGCGCAGCTTTAACCGGAGCAGGAGCGCCTTTGCTGGCGGATGGAACCATTAATCAACTGGCTGCCAAAGTCGCCAATTACTCCATGACCTATGTTGCCTGCGCGCCTGCGGGCAGCAATCTGCAAAGTGACTATGATGTTCGCTGGAATGTGATGACGGTAAGCCCCGATACGCGCCTGATTACAGTTTCCGCGCGGCAGCTCAACGGCACACGTCTAGGAGCATTGCACTTTGCGCTCCCGGTGAATTTACGCTCCATTGGAGGCCGGTGAGCCATTGGCTCGGGAAGGTTTGCAAAAATGAAAGTACAACGAACAGACCGGAGAATACAGCCGAACGGCTTTTCACTGATTGAATTGATGATCTGCATGATGGTCCTGCTGACGGTGCTTGCGGTGGTGATGACTGCGCTGGCGCAATTACAGAGAAGGAACAGCGGGGAAAATGCCAAGATGGATATCACCCAGTCCACGCGTGAATTCGTGGATCAAGCCGTACGCGATTTGCATCAGGCGGGATTTCCCAGCGCCAACATGTTCAATGCTCCTCCGGTCAGCCCGGCCATCAACAACATCAATATTGCCGCCGGATTGGTGAGTGTAACCGCCAACAGCGTGCAGTTTGAAGGAGACGTGGACAGCAATGGCACGGTGCAATCGGTCACTGTCCAGGTTGTCGGTTCTGATGGAATCACCGTGGGAGGCGCCTGCCCTTGCACTTTGAGGCGGGGAAGGGTTCCTAAGGTTCAGGGAAGTCCTTTTCAGTCGCCGACGGGAGCGCAAACTGTACCCACCTATTACTCGGAGCTGGGCAATGTTTCCACCAGCAATGTTTTCAGCGCCTACGACCAGTATGGCTATGCCGTGCCCTTGCCTATTGATCTCAATACCGCGCCGGTTGCGACCGCCAGCCCGGCCAGTCCGGTTACGATCAAGAGCATTAAGACGATTCAAATGGTAGTCAATGTACAGTCTCCTCATCTGGACCTGGAGAATAAACAGGCTCCCATTGTCTCTATGATCTCCCAGGCCCGAATTTATAACTGAGGCGGAGTAACTATAAGGAGCAGGTATGAAAAAGAATCAAAACAACCGGGAGCAGGGCATTGCCCTGATCACTGTTCTTCTGATTTTGATACTGCTGAGCATCATGGCGATGGGCCTGATGTATGTGGCCGATACCGATACTGCCATCAATTTCAATTATCGCCGCGAGCAGCAGTCATTCTTTGCCGCCAAAGCCGGAATTGAAGAAGTTCGCGACCGCATGAGAAGAACGGCCCCGAATACCTTGGATCCATACCCCGGGGCGGGGACCTCTCTGTTGCCGACCACCGTCGCCTCCGATGCCGGCGGCGTGTTGTACGTCATCAACCAAGGAACCGATCCCATCCCCGTACAGCCCTGGACGGCGGGGAATAGATATCAGGATGATGAGTTTTGCCATGACGGATACACTTTGACAGGAATCCCCAATCCCTTCACCGGCAATGTTCCCTCTGACGATGTACGCTGCCCCAATCCACCCAGCGGCCCAAGCACCTGGTACACCAAGCCGAACCCTGCAGCCACAGGACCGGCTACCAGCGCAGCACCTTTTAGCGGCACAGCCGCTGCGCTGCCTTACAAGTGGGTGCGCGTCACCTGGAAACAAGACAATTCGGTTCAGGGAAATGGAACGCAGCCTTATTCCGTGGATGGCACAGCGACCAATTCTTCCACAGCAGCCACCCCGATATGTTGGGACGGTACAAAAGAAGTCCTGCTGAAATCACCGGCGACAACGTGCGAACAGATGACCTCAGGCTTGCGGCCGGTATATCTGGTTACCTCGCTGGCAACGATGAATGGTTCCCGGCGCATGATCCAGGCGGAGTTGGCAAAGAACGTCCTGCCAACATTTCCAGCAGCGCTTGCTCTCGATGGACCAGAGGCTAGTGTCAATTTCGGCCCCTATTCTTCCAATAACGCCACGGTTTTCGGCACAGATGCAGCTCCAACGCCATGCCCACCAGCAGGAAACTGGCCGGCAGTTGGAACTTACACAGACTATGACGCATCTCAGATTGCAAGCACGCTGAATGGCCTTCCAGGCAGTAAGTCCAACAATTGGAAAGGAGGGACGACCAATAGCACGAGCTTTAACGCGATCAATATAGGGCCCTGGGGCAATGTCGCAGGGCAGTATGCAGACGGTACCACCGGTACAGTGAATGCAAGTTGCAGCCCGACCATCAACTCGCCCTTTTGCCCTGGAACGATGGGTAATCTTAATCAGCTTGCTACGGTAAGTGGCCTGACTGCTTTGCAAAATACCATTATCCAATCGGCGGATACGGTTGTACCTATAGGCGGCACGCCGGCTTTACCGATGGGAACCGATACAAATCCCCAGATCACGGCAATTTTGGGCGATGCCAGCTTTAGTGGCAGCGGTCAAATAGGCGCTGGGGTATTGCTGGTTGAGGGAAATCTGAGCATCAGTGGCAGCCCCACATTCGACGGCGTTATCTACGTGGTAGGAAAAGGCAGTCTCACTACCTCGGGCGGCGCCGGCTATGGCGGGCAGGTTTTTATCGCTAATATTGTTTCGCCCCCACCCAATCCTCCCAATCCTAATATTCTGGCTGTTCTTAAAGCGGTCTATGGCCCAAGCACAACCCAGTATCCTCCGGATACTCCGGGATCTCCCATATTCAACGGTAACGGTGGCGGCGGGAGTGGCGGCGTGAACTACAACAGTTGCCTGGCCAACCTCGGCAATGACCGTATTCCTTACAAGATACTCGCCACTCGGGAGATACTGTACTGATCGACCATAGTGTGATTTGATTGACGCAGCCCGGGACCCTGATGACGCAAAAAGCTGGAAGATACCAAGGCAGCATCGGCGGGCGACGAACAAACAAATGTGGCGGGCAGCCAACCGCGGCGCGAATTCGACCAGCGTTCTACGGGGCAAAGGTGACTATGTGTCTGCCCCCGCCCTTTTATTTTTTGTCTTGATCAATCTTCCCTTTCGAGTTCCTCCGATTACATCCTCAGAAATTCAGATTGCAATTGCTGCGCTGGCCGCCGCTGTTCTGCTGTTCACTTTAATTGCAAGATCCCGCCGCCGCGCTATGCTGAAGGGCTATGAAGGCATTGCCGGGGAAGTAAAGGAGATTTCCCGGGTCTTGCGGGGAAGAATATATCGCGAGCACGATGACTTGATGCTGGAGGGCGGATACCACCGCTGGCCCGTATTTATTCGCCTCTCGCATTCCCCTGATACTCCCGGGCTTTATATCCAGATTCCCGTGCCAACCCGGTTGACCCTGTTTTTCGTTCCCAAAAAAGAAAAAGACAAACATCAGGCGGGCAGGGTTGTGCTGCAAACTGCCGATGAACAGTTCGATGCGCGCGTAATCACCCGGACCGACCAGCCTGTACAGGCTCGGATGTTAATAGCCGCTATTCCAGTGCAACAACAGCTTCCACGGCTCTGTTGCAGCTCTAATACCATCGTGTGTATTGCATCAGGACTCCTCGAAGTAAGCGAGTCGCTGATGCCGGAAACCGACCTCGGCTATCATGTTGTCAATCACGTTAAGAGCATGGCGAAAATCGCCGCCGAAACAGCCAAGATACCAGGGGCAGATCCAAGTCTGGTTACGCCGAACCAGGCAAAGACCAATCGGCTCATGCGAGCTTTCATTGTGACTGCGATCGTGGTGGCCATTGGCTTGTTCTTTGCTAACTGGGCAATGCACCCGTCTTTAAAAACGCGCTTCGTCCCGGCAGGCATACTTCCCAATGATGCGGCGCTCATTCCCGATATCGGTCACTGGCGTCTGGCAGAACCTCAGGACTTCGACTCCCAGGGCGTAGCCTGGTTGCAGGCCAGCGGAAAACAAGCCACAGGCCGCGTCTCAGGAAGATTCGCCGGGGAGGGCTTTCCAGAAGAATCTGCCTACGTTCTTGTTTCCGATGATGGCCGGCAACCGGCCGTTCTCCGAGTTGTAGTGTTGGCAAACCAGGCTATACGTTTTGACAAAAACTTCTCTTCGATTGCAGTGATGACAACCATCCGCAAATTGAACCTCAGCGATATCTCATGGAAAGGAACACCTCCCTTGATGCCTCCGGATGGTGATGGCATTTTGATTGTTCCCAAATATGACGATCCCGCATCCGCCAGCGTAACCTTTGTCCATGGAAGAAACGTGTTAACCGCCGGCACTCCCGTAGATTTTCGCCAGATTGCAATACAGTAGCTGGAATAGAAGAGCTGTTGAAGCGCAGGCTTCCCCTCCGGCTCAGATTTTCAGGAATTCCCCCCCTTGCCCGCGAGGGGGGCGGTGTAAATTTGCGAACACCTTATTGTCTACAAGAAAGGTAACAGCCCGGCAGCAAATCTGCGGGAGATGCACTAATCCTTAGAATAGTTCGGTTACGCTCCTAAGTTTACTGTTTGGAAGCCATCGGCACGTTGAACGTCACGATGCGCGCTAATCTGGCCACTCTGATGCATGTCAACCAGTTCACCTTGCTCGAGCGCAAGAATGATGTCGCAGTCTCGCAGCGTGCTCAATCGGTGGGCCACCATGATGGTGAGGCGGCCGCGCATGAGGGCATCGGTAGCCTCCATGATTGCGGATTCGGTTTTCATATCCACAGAACTGGTGGGCTCATCAAGAATAAGAATAGGACTGTTGCGCAAAAATGCCCGGGCCAGCGAAATGCGCTGACGCTCTCCGCCGGAAAGCTGCGCTCCGCGCTCCCCTACCTTGCTCTCATACCCTTCGGGCAGGCGGCAAATGAAATCATGGCTGTTGGCCGCCCGTGCGGCGGCAATAATCTCCTCGTTGCTGGCGCTGGGCTCTCCGTACGCGATGTTTTCGGCAATGCTGGCAGCAAACAACAAGGGTTCCTGCAAGACCACGGAAAACTGCCGACGCAAATCGGCGATGCGATAGTCACGAATATCGCGCCCGTCGAGCAGCACCTGGCCGCTGGTGGGATCGTAAAAGCGCATCAGGAGATTGAGGACCGTTGTCTTCCCTGCCCCGCTCGCACCCACAATTCCCACACGTGCGCCTGGCGGCAAACAAAATGAGACATTGCGCAAGCCGCATTTGGGGCCGTAATAAAAAGTCACATTACGAAATTCGACTTCACCCCGTGCCCTGACCAGCTCGCATGCCGCAGGGCTCTCCAGCAGGTCAACTTTTTCGTCCAGTAGGGCGAAGGCGCGTTCGATGCTGGTAAACCATGTCTGCAACTCGGTTGCCTTGCTGCTGATGAGGCGCAACGGCTCGTACATCTGGCCTATATAAGCCATCACCACCAGGAGTTCGCCCACAGAGATGATGCCGGCGCGCACATGCCGCACGCCAAGATACAAGGTGGTCGCAGTTCCCCCGGAAATCGTGATGGCAATGAGCACGTTAAAAAGCGCCTGCAACCGCGCCAGCCGGACTTGCCCGTCAACCCTTTGATTGGAGCGCCGCAGAAAGCGCTCATACTCTCGCTTTTCCTGGCCAAATGCCTTGATGACCCGAATGGAGCCCAGCACCTCCTGGATGATCGACATGGCGGAGCTATCAATTTCTTTGACCTTGATAGATCGTTCGCGCACCAGGCGGCTGCAAGCCCGCGTGAGCAAGAACAGGATTGGCGTAATGGTGAGGGCGATGAAGGCGAGCCGCATGTCGATCGCGGCGCATACCACCAACATTCCCGCCAAAGTAAATAAGGAGATTACACCGGGCAAAATACCTTGAATCACGATGTACTGAATGGAAGGAGCATCGTGCTGTATGCGATAGGCTGGATCGGTAGCGCCACGGTCGTCGTGAAAAGTCAGCGAAAGATGCTGGGCGTGCTCCAATAACTGCGCGCGAAAATCCCAGACCAGTTTTTCACCGGTGTAAGTCTGTAACCACCAACTGGCCAGGTTTTGCAGGCTCATCAGCAAACCCAGGATCAGCAACATACCCACAGCCAGCAAAAGCCACGATGAAACCGGAAGCGGAAAGGGCCGCATGAACGATGGGAGGGGCTGGCCGCCAAGAACGCTGTCTACCGCAATCTTGAGTGGGATGGGAAACAGCAGAGTCAACGGAATAGAAAACAGACCGAGGACAATGATGGCAACGAGTTGCGGCCAACACGGCCTGGATTGCCGCAGGATACGAAGCAGGAGCGAGCGGTTACGCAACGGTGTCATTGCAATGAAAGAAATGAGATTAAGAGGAATCTAACGGAGCAACAAAGCTATCGCAATGAGGGAAATTCATTAGTACCGGGTTATATCCATCCCCTTAAACGGTATGGGTCTTATGAGGTGATTCACTGATATGAATGTAAAGAAGAAAATTTAAGCGGTCTTTTCCAACTCATCCAGGGAGGCAGGGGTTTGTTCCTGGATGTCGCTGTATCCTCTACCCTCAAACACGGACTTATAATAATGATGCGCTCGCTCCCAAGCCTGATCGTCTGGGGGGGCGCCAAAGGTTTGCTGGTACAGCGGACTGCCGGGAAATGGAAACATGGGCACCGGTTCGCTCACCCAGACACCATGCGCCTTGAGCCGCTCCTGCCACTGGCGGATTTGCCCGCGGTCATCGTGGTCTGTGAGGATCAGATTGGCCTGGACCCACGGGATGCGGCTGCGAGCGTAAATCA
>Ga0070741_10006009_pt1 | contig 26384 bp, 29 predicted proteins | sample Coa_R1_4_FD_66440 | JGI IMG/M metagenome (GOLD analysis project Ga0070741, IMG submission 66440) | Surface soil microbial communities from Centralia Pennsylvania, which are recovering from an underground coalmine fire - Coalmine... | ecosystem: Environmental > Terrestrial > Soil > Unclassified ... | reverse complement strand
GCGGCGGTCCGGATCGAGGAGCACCTCGACGAACTCGTCGCGGGCCTTCCACGGATCCCGGAGGATCTTTGCCGCTTCCTGCGCGTAGAGCTCGGTGAGGCGGTCGCGCAATCCATCGAGGGCGGCGCGCAGCGGCGCCCGCCAGTGCTGCCGCCACCCCGGCATTCCGCTGGTAGAACAGCCGCAGTCGCTGCGCCACCGCTCGACGCCGTGGGCGCAGCTCCAGGAGGAGCCGTCGAAGATCTCCGCCTCGTTGCGGGGAGGAAACATCTCCAGCGCCTGGGCGAGGTTGACCAGTTGCACCCCGTTGCGCTGCGAAAGCTTGCGGATGGCCGCGGCGACCACCTCGTCGCCGCCCTTCCGGTGGTGGCCGAAGGTCTCGCCGTCGACCGCGACGGTGAGGACCTCGTCGTGCTCGCGCGCGTCCGAGAACCCGGCCTCCAGCCGCCGGAGCAGGTCGTCGGCATTGCCCAGCCCTTCGCCGAAGGCCACCGCCCGGGCGATGGGGCCGTCGTAGAAGAAGACCGGAAACAACGTCCCTGAGGGGAGGCGGACCAGGTACGGCCGGGTGGGATCGAATCGCGCGCCGCTCGCGTCCTGCCACTCGCCCCGCGGCTCGCGCACGCGGCGGCACTGGTACGGCGAGAGCACGGTGAAGCGGACTCCCTCCTCGTGCAGGACGGAGAGCGTCCGCAGATCGGCCGCCGTCTCCGGCAGCCACATGCCCTCGGAGTCGCGTCCGAAGCGGTGGCGGAAATCGGCCAGTCCCCAGCGGATCTGGGTGCGCAGATCGCGGTCGTTGCAGAGCGGCAGGATGGCGTGGTTGTAGCCTTGCGCGATGGCGTTGCCGTGGCCCCGCTCCCGCACGCTGCGGGCGTCGGCCTCCAGCACGCTGCGGTACACCTCCGGCGCCTGCCGCTCGAGCCAGGCCAGGAGCGTGGGGCCGAAGTTGAACGAGAGGTGGACGTAGTTGTTGACGATGTCGCAGATGCGGCCGTCGCTGCCCTTCAGCCGGGCGGCGCCGTTCGGCCCGTAGCACTCCGCCGCGATCCGCTCGTTCCAGTCGTGGAACGGCGCCGCCGAGTCCTGGACCTCGACCTCCTCGATCCAGGGGTTCTCGCGCGGAGGCTGGTAGAAGTGCCCGTGCAGGCACACCGCTCGTTTCATGATTCAAACGTAGACACTGGCCGATGGGCTTACGAGCAGGGCGGCGAGGGAGCGTTCACTCGTGCGTGCGTTTGCGGATGCGGCGTCCAGTCCTCAACTTTGCGCGACCGTACAACGAGGAGGCGCTGCGGTGGACGCAATCGAGCTCTTGAAGATGCAGCACGAGGAAGCGAAGAAGCTGTTCGAACAGATCGAGGCCGCCGAGGACGAGAAGAAGGAGGACCTCTTCGAGCAGCTGGCCGATGCGCTCGCGGTGCACGCGACCATCGAGGAGAAGCATTTCTACCCGGCGACGAAGAATGCGCGGACGGAGGAGTTGCTCCAGGAGGCGGTCGAGGAGCACCTCGGCGTCAAGCGGCTGATCGCGGACCTGCTGGAGATGTCGCCCGAGGATGCGCAGTTCGACGCCAAGGTGAAGGTGCTCAGGGAGCAGGTCGAGCATCACGTCGAGGAGGAGGAAGGGGAGCTGTTTCCGAAGGTGAGGAAGATGTTCAAGGAGGACGAGCTCGACGACCTCGGGGTGGTGATGCAGGACATGGCGGACGACCTCAAGGCCGCCGGGGCGCCCCGCGAGTCGGTGCCCGCCGAAACCGGCTCCGCCGCTCCGCTCGACTGAGAATGGCTGGAGTAAGCTCCGCCGGACCGTGATCGTCGATTCCGAGCGGGGCCTGTTCTGCCCCGAAGGCGCGTTCCACCTCGATCCGCTCCTCCCCGTGGAACGCGCGGTGCTGACGCACGCGCATGGCGATCACGCCCGCGCGGGATCGAGGTCGTACCTCTGCACGCCGGAGACGGCGGCGCTGCTGCGGCGCCGCCTGGAAGGCGCGGCGGTGGAGACGCTCCCGTACGGGGAGCGGCGGCACATCGGAGAGGTGACGGTATCGCTGCACCCGGCGGGCCACATGCTCGGGTCCGCGCAGGTCCGGATCGAGGGCCGCGCCGGCGTGTGGGTGCTCTCGGGCGACTACAAGCGCGAGCCGGATCCCACCTGCGCGCCCTTCGAGCCGCTTCGCTGCGACGTCTTCGTCACCGAAGCGACGTACGCGCTGCCCCTGTTTCGCTGGGACGATCCCGCCGGGGTGGCGCGCGAGATCGTCTCCTGGTGGGAGGGGAATCCGAAGAAGACATCCGTGCTCTTCTGCTACGCGCTGGGCAAGGCGCAGCGGCTCCTGGCGGAGATCGGGCGCCTCGCCGATCGCCCGGCCTGGGTGCACGGGATGGTCGAGCCGTTCGCGCAGGTCTATCGCGATTGCGGCGTGCGGCTGCTCCCCACCCGCCACGTCGCCGACGAGCGCGGGCTGCCCGGCGAGCTGGTCCTGGCCCCGATCACCGCGCGGGGCACGCCGTGGATGAAGCGGTTTCGCTCCTTCGAGCAGGCGTTCGCGTCGGGCCTGTTGAGGATCCGGGGAACGCGGAGGCGGCGCGGGTTCGACCGCGGCTTCGTCCTCTCCGATCACGCGGACTGGCCGGGGCTCCTGCGCACCATTCGCGAGACCGCGGCCGGGCGGGTGTTCGCGACCCACGGGCACCGGGAGGCGCTGGTCCGCTACCTGCGCGAGAACGGCGTCGACGCGGCGCCGATCGGCGGCGTCCAGCCGGCCGACCCGGAAGGGGATTGATGCGCCGGTTCGCCGCCCTCTACGACGCGCTGGACGCGACCACCTCCACGAACGCGAAGGTCGCGGCCATGCAGGCGTACTTCGCCACCGCGCCACCGGCCGATGCGGCCTGGGCGCTCTTCTTCCTCACCGGGCAGCGACTGCGGCGGCTGATCGCGCCCCGGCTGCTGGCGGCCTGGGGCTGCGAGCGCGCGCGGGTGCCCGGATGGTTGTTCGAGGAATCGTTCGGAGTCGCCGGCGATCTTGCGGAGACCATCGCGCTCCTGCTCGATACCGAGCGCGAAGGCCGCTCCGCACCCGGGGAGCCGCCCGCGCTCTCGGACCTGATCGAGCGCCGCCTCCTTCCGCTCCGCGACGCGCCGGAAGAGCGGAAGCGCGCGGAGGTGCTGGAGCTCTGGAACTCGCTGGACCGGCGCGAGATCTTCCTCCTCGACAAGCTGCTCACCGGCGAGCTGCGGGTCGGCGTCTCCGGAACGCTGGCGATCCGCGCCGTCGCGCAGCATGCCGGCCTTCCTCCGGCGACGGTCGCGCACCGGCTGATGGGCACCTGGCAGCCTTCGGCAGCCGCGTTCGAGGCGCTGGTCGCGCCGGAGGACGGCGCGTCCGACGTCTCGCGGCCCTATCCGTTCTTCCTCGCCTCCCAGCTCGAGGACCCGCCGGAGTCGCTCGGCGATCCGGCCGGGTGGCTGGTGGAGTGGAAATGGGACGGCATCCGCGCCCAGATCGTGCGGCGCGGCGGTGGCGCGTTCCTCTGGTCGCGCGGCGAAGAGCTGATCACGGATCGCTTTCCCGACCTCACCGCGGTCTGGGCGGCGCTCCCGGAGGGCACCGTGCTCGACGGAGAGGTGCTCGCCTTTGCCTCCGGGCTGCCGATGCCCTTTTCCCTGCTGCAGCGCCGGATCGGGCGGCAAAAGCTCTCGCCGGAGATCCTCGAAAGCGCTCCGGCCGCGTTCATGGCCTACGATCTCCTCGAGCTGGATGGGGCCGATCGGCGCTCCTGGCCGCTGCAGGCGCGCCGCGAGCGGCTCGAGGCCCTGGTGCGAGGGCGCAGCGAACGCCTCTCGCTCTCCGAGGCCATCGCCGGAAAATCCTGGGAGGAGCTGCGCGCGCTGCGTGCGCAGGCGCGGGAACGCGGGGTGGAAGGGCTGATGCTCAAGCGCCGCGACTCGCCCTACCGCCATGGCCGCCCGCGCGGAGAGTGGTGGAAATGGAAGATCGATCCGTACGCCATCGACGCCGTCCTGGTGTATGCGCAGCCCGGACACGGCCGCCGTGCCACCCTGATGACGGACCTCACCTTCGCGCTCTGGGACAAGGGCGAGCTGGTGCCGGTCGCCAAGGCGTATTCCGGGCTGACCGACGAGGAGATCGATCAGCTCGACCGCTGGATCCGCCAGCACACCGTCGAGCGGTTCGGACCGGTCCGCGCGGTCGAGCCGGCGCACGTCTTCGAGCTGCACTTCGAAGGGATCGCCGGGAGCGCCCGGCACCGCAGCGGGGTCGCCGTCCGATTTCCCCGGATCGCCCGCTGGCGTACCGACAAGAAGCCGGAGGACGCGAACACGCTCGACGATCTGCGAGCCCTGATCCGTGCGCCGCGGTGATCAGATCAGCCGGCCCAGAGGGCCGAGATCGAGGTTGAGATCCTCCGGCTTGAGCCCGAAGCGCCGCGCCAGATCGTGGACGGTTTCTTCCAGCCGCATCAGGGCAAGCCCGATCGCCTCCGTTTGCTCCGGCGTCAGCGAACCGGCCTCCATCCTGCGGATCGCCTGCCTCTCCAGGAGCTTGCGGAGGAACTCGATCAGGGCGAGCACCAGCCGGACCACCGACTTCTGCACGTCCTTCGGGTCCGCGTTCCAGCGCGGCGCCTTTTCCGCCCGGCGCTCGATCTCCTTCCGCAGCGCCTCCAGCTCGCGGACCTGCATGGCCACGACGTCCTTCTTCATCGCGAGAGCTCCGGCGCGAACGACCAGGCGGGCCAGGGACCGCTGACCGTCACGCGCACGCCTTCCAGCGGCGAGGACTCGACGAGCTGCCGGTATCGGTCCGCGTCCCCGCGATCGATCAGGTGGTAGACGCTCGCCACAAGCCCGGGCTGCGCATGGGGCTCCACCTGCTCGGCGCGGATCAAGGAGGACAACGCGGCGCGAAGCGGATCGAGCTCCGGCACCTTGGCCGCGCGGCGGCGCTCTTCGAGGTATCGCGTTCCCGGTCCCCCTGCTGCAGCGTGAGGCTGCAGGTCGCCGAGGACCCGGAGCGTCATCTGCTCTCGCCCGCGCACCAGCGCGAGCGCCTCGAGGAGCGCGGGAGCGCGCGCCTCGACGAGATCTCGAAGGTCCGCCTCGGAGGCCGCCGAAGCGCCGAAGCGCGCGGGGAGGCACGCCTCCGATCGATCCGCGATCCACCGGACCGCCGCCTCGTACGCGCGCAGCGTTTCCGCCGAAAGCCGGCCGGGCAGATCGCCGCAGACCAGCTCCATCCCGCAGTGCGCGATCACGCGCAGCCTCTCCCCGAACGCGCCGGCGGCGTCCGGCGGAGCTCCCTGCGCGATGGCGTAGAGGGCGATCACTTCTTGCCCGGCGCATCGAGCAGCTTGTCGGCGGCGCAGAGCAGGGCGTTCAGGCGCAGGTAGACCAGGTCGACCCCGGCCACGCCGAGGATCACCTCGCCCTGGATCATCACGCCCTTGTTCAGCACGTGGTCGATGATCTCCAGGAGCGACGCGTCGGCGTGCTCGAGGATGGCCTCCGCCCGCTTCTCCGCGCTCACTTCGCCTCCGCGTCGCCGACGAAGGTATACGCGGGCCAGGGACCCGTCAGGGTGAGCTGGTAATCGCGCGCGGCGAGCTTCTTCGCCGAAGCCCGGACCGCGGACTGGAACGACTTCAGCTTGCGCCGCGGGAGCAGGAAGGCCGCATCCAGCAGCACGCGCTTCCCGATCTCTCCCGGCGGCGGCGGCCGGCGGCGGGCGTCGTCGGCCTTTGCCGAGAGCAGCTCGAACAGCTCGTCCGCCCGATCGCGCGCATGCTCGATCAACTCCCGCGCCGCATCGTGCTCCTTCTTCTTGCGGAGGAGGAACGCCGCTCCGGGCGCGCCCGCGGCCGCCGACCGGGCCTCGTCGCGCGCGCGCCGCAGCGCCGAAGCTTCGTCCAGCAGCACGCGGAGTCCCCATTCCTCGCGCCCCTCCAGGCGCTTCAGCAACCTCTCGATGCGCGTCCGCTGCCGCGCGACGTGGTCGAGCGCGCGCGCGTCGGATCGGAAGAGGGTGAGCAGCTTCATCGGCAGCACCGTGCCGGTCCTCGCCAGGTGCTCGACGACGGCTTCGTGCGCGACCGCCACTGGCGTCACCCAGGAGAGATCCCGGAGCCCTTTCTCGATCGGCTTCTCGCCGTACCTCTCCAGCGGAGCGTCGGCGACGACCAGCCAGACGCCGCGGCCCGCGTCGACCGCTCGTGGCTTGCCGGCGCCGGGCAGCCCGGGCGGAACGCCGCGCAAAGATGGCTCCCCGGGCGATTGCACCACGCAATAGAGGTACGTCGCGCTGTTCATTCCATCCTCGTCCAGCTCCGGCCGAACCGCTCCAGCGCCGACAGCCCACGCGGCGGCGGGGCGGTGCGCGGAGCGCCCAGCATAGCCCAGGCGCCGCCGATCTTACGCAGCTCCCCGATCTCTTTCGCCTCCGCGGCGGCGGCACGGCGGCAGCGCGAGCACCCCTCTTCCGTGAGCGCGTTGACGAGCAGGAACGGGCAACAGATGCGCAGCCCGCGCAGCGCCGAGAGGAGCCGGGCGGTCTCCAGCCGCGGCAGCGCGGCGGGCCGGGTGACCGCGACGAACCGGGTGCGCGCCGGGTCGTGCAGCAGATCTTCCAGCTCGCGAAGCTCGCGCGCGGTGCCGGTGAGATCCCGCGCGAGCTCGCCCAGCCCCGTGACCCGGCGGTACTTGAGCTGGATCTGCAAGAGGGCCTGCACCCATTCGCGCGCCTTGGCCACGAGCTCGAGCAGGCGCAGGGCGTGACCCGTCGGAGCGGTGTCGACCACCACCAGATCGTACCGCTGCAGCGCATCCGCGAGGGCGAGCAGCGCCAGGAGCTCGTCGAGGCCGGGTGGCGCGAGGTCGATCAGGTCGTTCATCACCGCCCGGTCGTACGGCGCGTCGAATCCTGAGCCGCCTCGAACCGAGGCGAACAGCTCCTCGACCGCGGCGCGGTAGCGGTCGCGGCGCTGCCGGAAGGCCTGCGTCGCGTCGAGCTCGCGGGCTTTCAGGCGGGGCGCCACCTCCCGCTCCTCGTCGTCGAGCGGGACGCGCATGGCGTCGGCGAGCGAATGGGCGGGATCGGTCGAGAGCAGCAGCACCCGCCTTCCTCCCTGGGCGATCAGGAGGGCCGCGGCGGCGGCGGCGGTCGTCTTGCCGACGCCGCCTTTGCCGCCGAAGAACAGGACGCGCAGGCCGGCAGGAGCGAGGTCGCCGGACAGGTCGGGTCCGGAAGGCGGCAAGAGGGGCTTCCCCCGCCTCGGGGCCGGCAGCGGCGGCTTCGACTGGAGCGCGCGACCGACGGCCGCCAGCCCTGCCAACCCGCGGGGCTCCCGCTCCTGTTCGGGGACGCCGGCGAGCGGCAACCCGAGGTCCCTGGCGGAGCGCAGGACGCGCGCCTCTTCCGCGCGGCGCGCCGCGCACAGGCGGCACCGCCGGTCGAGCCTCGGGGTCAGCCGATTCGCGATCAGCCGGACCGGACGGAGGTGCGCGGTGCGCAGGGCGGCGATCCCGTCGCGCGCCTCGAGCAGCCCGAGCTCCTCCGCCGGCGTCACCCAGTGGAACTCCGTCTCGGCGGAGCGAAGCAGGGCGGAGAGCGAGCGCGCTTCCTCTTCGATCTCCTCGATCAGCGCATCCTCGGCGTCGCGCCGGACGCAGCCGCGCAACGAGCTCGCCATCGCGCGGTGCTTTGCCTGCAGATCGTCGAGCACGGCGGCAAGCCTCGAAAGCGTCGCGGGCATCTCGAGCAGGCGCAGGGTGTGCCCGGTGGGCGCCGTGTCCACCACGACTTCCTCGAAGCCGCGGGCGAGCCGCTTCAGCTCGACCAATCCGACCAGCTCATCGACTCCCGGGAGCGAGAGGCGGAAGAGCGCGTCGATGTCCTCGTCGTCCAGGTACGTGCCGCGGGAAGCGATGGCGCGGAACTGCCGCTCGCGCGCGCCCAGCCAGCGCGAGAGCGCGCGATCGGCGTCCATCTCGGCGGCGAAGAGCTTTCCCCGCACCTGCCGTGCCGTCGCCGACAGGCGGATCGAGAGCGCGTCGGCCAGCGAGTGCGCGGGATCGGTGGAGACCACCAGCGTCCGCCTTCCCTTGCGGGCGAGCACGAGCGCCGCGGCGGCGGCGCAGGTGGTCTTCCCCGCGCCGCCCTTGCCCGCGTAGAAGCGGAACATCACTCCTGCTCGAAGTTCACCGTCGCCGTCACCCCGGTGACCTTGAGGTCGCCCGGTCCTGCCGCGTCCGCGGATTCGCCGAGCTGCCGGGCGCGGATCTCGCGCAGGCGGGCGAGGATATCGGTCTCGAAGCGGGCGAACTCCTCCGCGGAGATCTCCCCCAGCTCGAGCCGCATCTGCGCCGCGAGCAACTCCTCGCGCAGGTGGGAGTCGTCGTTCAGCTCGGCGTCGACCGCTGCCGCGACCTTGCCGAGCACGAACTTGATCCCCGAGACCAGCATCCTGTCGACGATCAGCAACGGGCTATTTCTCCTTCGCACGCTCCAGCTTCAGCCGGATGTTGACGAAGTTGTAGGGCGGCCACGGCCCCGTGTACTTGAAGGTGAGCTTGTCGAACCGCGCGCCGATCTCCTTCACCCGCTGATCGAACGCCTGCTCCTTGTCGCGCGAGACGAGGAAGGCGGCGTTCATGATCATCTTGTCGCCGATCGGCTTGTTCGCCCGCGAGGCGACCGCCACGTCGCGCAGCGACTCGAAGATCTCCGCCACGTACTTCTCCGAGTGCGCCTGCAGGGCGGCGTCGACCAGCCGGCCGTACTGCATGCGCGCGAAGTAGGTGGATCCCTTCTGCGCCGAGATCTCCTGCTTCAGCCGGCGGACGTCCTCGTCCTGGTTCTCGATCTCCTTGACCATCACTTCCCGGTCCCAGAGCACCTTCAGCCCGAACTCCAGCTTGTCCTGCATCTTGTCGAGCACGTCGTGGAACGCATCGTAGGCCGAGCGGAGGAGCTCGACGATGTCCTCGCGGGTCTTGAACACGGTCCCGAAGCTCATCGGGATCACCGTGTGCTTGCGCATCACCGTCTCGTTCACCCGCTCGTGCGCCAGCACGTTCTCGCGCGTCGGGTCGTGCACCTCGATCGGCGTGTCGCTGACCACCGCCGCGATGTCGCGGAAGTTCACGGTGTGCACCTCCGCCGGGTCGCTCCCGATCCCCAGCGGCCCGAAGCGGAGCGCCTCGCTCGCCTCGATGATGCAGTACACGTACTTTCCCCGCCCGTCGGGCTGCTGCCGGACGTTGCCGTTCCCGTTGCGGTCCTCCTCGGGCGGCGGAGCGCTCTTCGCCCGCGCCGCGGCGGGCGGCTTCGCCGCCTTCTTCGCCGGCGGCTGCTTCCGCGGCAGCTTCCTGCTTCGCACTCGCTCGGTCCCCGGCATCGACTATCGCGCTCCCTTCGCCTTCACGATGGTGGCCTTGCCGCCCTCGAGCATCCTGCGGATCTCCGCGACCAGCTGATCGGGCAGGCAGGGCTTGGCGAGGAACGAATCGCAGCCGGCCTCCCGCGCGCCCTTGGAATGCCCCGCCAGCGCATGCCCGGTGAGGGCCACCACCGGGATCCTGCGGGTCCTGTCGTCGGCCTTGAGCCGACGCGTGGCCTCCCAGCCGTCCATCACCGGGAGCGAGAGATCCATGATGATGATGTCCGGGAGGCGCGCGTACGCGGCGTCGATCGCCTCCTTGCCGTTCTTCGCCTCGATCACCTCGTACCCGGAGAAGCTCAGGTACTCGGAGTACATCTCCCGGTTGTCGGCGAAATCGTCGACCACCAGGACCAGCGGCTTCTTCGTGGATCCCGCCGTGGCGGAAGTCATCGGCGCTTCCCCTTCCGCGGGAGGACGAGGGTGAACGTCGAGCCCGCCCCCGCCTCCGAGTGCAGATCGATGCGGCCGTCCAGCATCCTCGCCAGCCGCCGGCAGATGGCGAGCCCGAGGCCAGCGCCGCCGTACTCGCGCGTCACCGAGCTGTCCGCCTGGCGGAAATCCTCGAAGACCTTGTCGTGGTCCTGGGCGGCGATGCCGATCCCGGTGTCCTGGACGGAGATGCGCAGCTCGCGGCGCTCGTCGTCGCTGCGGGCGATCACCTTCACCGTGCCTTCGCTGGTGAACTTGATCGCGTTGGTGAGCAGGTTCAGCACGATCTGCTTCACCTTCTGCCGATCGGACCAGGCGGGCGGCAGGCCGGGCTGGATGTCGGTGGACGCGACCAGCTTGCTCGCCTTCTGGATCAGCGGCTCCACCTCCGCGAGCAGCTCGGAGATCAGCGCCGGCACCTCGAACTCCTCCACGTGCACCGGCATCTTGCCCGCCTCGATCCGGCTGATGTCGAGGATGTCGTTGATGATCGACAGCAGGTGCCGGGCGTTGGAGTCGACCCGCAGCATCTTGCTCTTCTGCGGCGGGGACATCTCCCCGGAGACTCCCTGCAGCAGCATGCTGGTGTAGCCGAGGATGGCGTTCAGCGGCGTGCGGAACTCGTGCGACATGTTCGCGAGGAACTGGGACTTGAGCTGGGAGGCCTGCTCCAGCTCGAGGTGCTGGCGCTGGAGGAGCTCGTTGCGGCGCACCAGCTCGGCGGTGGCCTCGCGCACCTTCTCCTCCAGCTGCTCGCTGCCGGCCTTGAGCTGCTCGTAGAGCCGGGCCTTCTCCAGCGCTTCCGTCCGGTCGTGGAGGATGGTGGCCACCGCGGTGAGCTCGCCGTGCTCGCTCAGCACCTTGCCCGCGACGGCCTCGACGGGCAGCGGCTGCTTGGTGGCGGGGTCGATCAGGGAGATCTCTCCGCGCAGGCGGAGCCCGGCGCCGGCGAGGAAGAGGTTGGAGACGAAGGAGGAGAAGTGCGCGTCGTTGCTGCGCACCGCCCGCTCCGCCTCCGCGCTCTGGTCGGATTCCGGAGCGGTGAACAGCCGCTCCGCGGGCGAGTTCATCAAGAGGATCTTCCCGGACGGGTCGGTCACCAGGATCGGGTCCGCGACGGAATCGATGATCAGATCCAGGCGGTCGCGCTCGGCGCGCACGTCCGCCTCGGCCATCTTAAGCCGGCGGTAGTTCTCCTCGATCTGCTCGGTCGCGGCGCGCAGGTCGGTGACGTTGCGCAGGATCGACACCACGCAGGTGCCTTCGCGCGGGTGCTGCACCACCGAGGAGAGGAGCTCGAAGAGGAGGTCGGACCCCTCGGACGGCGAGACCAGCAGGAGCTCGCGGCGATACGCGCCGGACTCGTCGATCGCCTGCTGCGAGAGGGCCGCCGAGAAGAGCATGTTGTTCAGCGTCACCGCGCGGTGCCGGCCCTCGCTCTCGCTCTCGCGGGCGGAGAAGAGCGCGTCGGCGCGGGCGTTGGAGATGATCATCCGGCCTTCGGGATCGGTGAGGAGGATGGGATCCGGCGAGGCGTTGATGATGTTGAGCAGCAGCTCGCGCTCGCGCTGCAGCTTGTGCTCGGATTCGAGCCGCGCGGAGACCGCGCGCAACCGGGCGATCTTCTGTCCGAGCATCTCCGCCGCCCACTTCGCGTCCGGCGCGCAGCGGGCGGGCGACACCAGGAGGAGCCCCTGGCGCGCTTCGCGCTTCTCGGAGAGCGGCAGGGGAATGGCGAGGAAGTCGCCGCGCAGCCCGTCGCCGTTGCGCCGCGCGCCCTTTCCCAGCGCCACCGGCTCGCGGCTGGCCAGCGCGAACACCAGCGGGTGACCGGACTCCTCGAGCGCGAGATGCACCGAGGCGATCGTGTCCTCGGGAACGCCGCTCGCCGCCAGGTGCTCCACGGTTCCCGACCCCGCGTCGATCAGCGCGCAGAGCACCTTGCGCGCACCGGCCCGTTCGGCCAGCCAGTCGACCACGGCCTGCGCGCACTCGCCGGCCTCCTCGCTGGCGAGCAGGAGCTCGGCGAGCATCAGGCGGGCGGATGCCGCCGCCTCGCGTGGCGACTCCGCCACCCGGGCCTGCGTCGGGAATGCCGCGCTCATCGATTACTCGGCGCGCCGCCGCCGCCGCTCTGGCGTGCTGGTGGACGCGATCTGCGCCTTGAGGGCCGCGTTCTCGGCCAGGAGCGCCTCGTGGGCCTTGGTGTCGATCCCCTTGGGAGCGATCGCGGGCGCCTGTCCCACCGCCTCCGAGTACTTGAGGTAGGTGTCGATGGACGCGACCACCACGCGCGCTTCGACCGTGATCAGGTCGATGCCGACCAGCGAGACGCGCACCCAGGCGTCGATGACGATCCCCTTGTCGAGCACGCGATCGAGGACGTCGATGAGACTGGTGCCTCCTGAAGCTCTTTCGACCGGCATTGTCCGACTCCCTTGTTGGCTAGGTTCCGTCGCTGCGTGCTCCGGCCTTGCGGCGGGCCGCCGGCGTCCTGCGCGTCAAAGATTCCACCTTGCGCTCGAGCAGGCGGATCTGGTGGCGAAGCTGCTCCTTCTCCACCTCCATCTGCTGCCGTCCGGGGGCGAGGTGCTGATCGTACCGCCACCAGTCGAGCCCGATCTGCTGCGCCTTGTCGATCGAGCACACGATCAGCCGCACGCGGATGGTGAGCAGCTCGACCTCGGCCAGCGAGACCTTGATGTCGCCAGCGATGACCAGGCCCTTGTCGAGCACCCGATCGAGAACGTCCACCAGACCGCTGCTGTGACCTCGTGATGGCTGGATCTCGGATGGCATGCGCGGATCTGTTCTAGACCGATGTTCGGGGCTTCAGGCAAGCGGGATGGAACCGGTGGGAAAATTGGGAGACCGCGGCGTCGGCTCGTGAACACTTGGGACTGCGGAGGTTTTCAAATCCTGAACGGCGCCTCCTACATGTCCTTACACCGCCAGGGCAGAGCGCCGGTGTGAACACGGTTTCTCATCGAACAGGTCCGCTCTCCGGCGCTTCGCGCCACACGGCTGCGAGCGGGATGGTGCGCGCCGATGGCGGAGACGGGTGAGAGACTTCGGGTGGTGTTGGCCGAGGACGACCGCGATCTGGCGGAGGTGACGCAGATCGCGCTCGAGCTGGAGGGCTTGCAGGTCACGGTCGCGTACGACGGCCGCGAGGCGCTCTCGCTGATCGAGCGCATGCGGCCCGACGTGGTGATCACCGATCTGATCATGCCCGTGCTCGACGGGCTGCAGCTGATCGAGAGGGTCCGGTCCATGCCCGGCCCGCACGCGCCCGTGATCGCCGTCTCTGCGGTCGGCAGCCGCCTGCGGGCGGCGCGCGACCTGGGCGCGGTGGAAGCCCTGGTGAAACCGGTGCACCCGAAAGAGCTCGCCGCTTCGGCGCGCAACGCGTTCCGGCGCGGACAGGCCGCGTGATCATCGGGTACCAGGACTGGACCGACCTGCTCTTCCTGCACTGGCGCGTTCCCGCCTCCGAGCTGCGCGCGAGGGTCCACCCGCGCCTGTCGATCGACGAGCGCGACGGCTTTGCCTGGGTGTCGATGACACCCTTCACGCTGCGCAACGGCCGGGTGCGCGGCGTTCCACCGCTGCCCGACTTCCACGAGCTGAACTTCCGCACCTACGTGACGCATGCGCGGCACGGACCCGGCATCTGGTTCTTCAGCCTGGATGCCGCGAATCCGCTGGCGGTCGCCATGGCCCGCCTCTCCGTCCGCCTTCCCTATTTTCCCGCGCGCATGCAGCGCGGCGAGGGGTGGTATCGCAGCGAGCGGATGCTTTCGCGCGGCAACTTCGAGGCGCGCTTCTCCACGGGCGCGGAGATGGGGCGGGCGCACCCGGGCTCGCTCGAGGAGTTCCTCGTCGAGCGCTACCAGCTCTACTCGGTCGCTCTCGGTCGCGCGCTCTGGCGCGGTCCCGTTCGCCATCCCCCCTGGCCGCTGTTCGCCGCCACGGTCTCCGAGCTGCGCGAGGACCTCTCCGCTGCCGCGGGCATTCCCTCGCTCGGCCGCCCGGAAGCCTGCCAATGGAGCCCTGGCGTCTCCGTCGCGTTCGAGCACTTCCGGCCCGCGTAGCCTTGCGGGTGCCCGCCTGCATTCCAATGGTAGAGGCGTGACGGACAAGCAGCGCGACGGCTGGTTTCACCGTTTTGCCTGCGCCGTGGCAGCGGCGGCCGGCACGCACTGGGCGTTCGTGATCGCGCTGGGAATCGTCCTCGCCTGGGCCGTGACGGGTCCCCTCTTCCACTACTCCGATACCTGGCAGCTCGCGATCAACACCGGCACCACCATCGTCACCTTCCTGATGGTCTTCCTCATCCAGGCGACGCAGAACCGCGACGGCAAGGCTTTGCAGCTGAAGCTGGACGAGCTGATCCGGTCGCAGCACAAGGCGCGCAACGTGTTCGCCGATCTGGAGCACGCGACCGAGGACGAGCTGAAGGAGTTCGAGGCCGAGTTCAAGGCGCTGCGCAGAAAGGGGCTCAGCCAGAAGAAGGCTGCCCGCGCGGCAGCGGCAAAGGCCACGAACGACTGAGTCGTCGTGTTCCGGAAAAGGCGCAGCCGCCCTTCGGAGCGGCTAATCCTGGACCAGCGGCGCGATCCGGCGCAGATCGCGCACGAACAGCTCCATCTCCCGGTGCCGCGTCTCGTCGTCGGGGGCGCGCAGGATCGACGAAGGATGGACGGTGGCCATGATCTTCTCCGCCAGCTCGTGGCAGAGGATCTCTCCGCGCATCTGCGTCACCTTGAACGACTTCCCGAACAGCGCTTGCGCGGCGGTGGCTCCCAGGCAGACCAGCACTTCCGGGTGGATCACTTCGAGCTCCGCCTCGAGCCACGGGCGGCAGGCGGCGATCTCGCGCGCGTTGGGCTTCTCGTGCAGCCGGCGCTTCCCCTTCGCCGTCCATTTGAAGTGCTTCACCACGTTCGTCACGTACACCAGCTTGCGATCGACGCCGGCCTCCTCGAGCGCCCGGTCGAGGAGCTTGCCCGCCGGGCCGACGAACGGGCGGCCTGCCCGGTCTTCGCTGTCCCCCGGCTGCTCTCCGAGGAAGATGGCCCGGGCGCTGGCGAGGCCCTCGCCGAACACGGTCTGCGTTCCGGTCTTGTACAGCGGGCACGCCGTGCATCCTGCCGCCGCGGCCCGAAGGCGCGGCAGGCTCGGCTTCGCCGGGACGAGCGGAGCGGCGGTCGGCACGAGCTCGTGCGGCATGCCGCAAAGGTACGCACCTTCGAGGTGTGATCCACCTCGGCACCAGCGGATACGTCTACGCGCACTGGCGCGGGATCTTCTACCCGAAAGGTCTCGCGGCCCGGCAGTGGCTGGCCCACTACGCGCAGATCTTCAGGACGGTCGAGCTGAATGCCACGTTCTACCGGCTCCCCACCGCGAAGACCGTGGACGGCTGGCGCGAAGGGACGCCGCCCGGTTTTCTCTTCGCGGTGAAGGGAAGCCGCTACCTGACGCACATGAAGCGGCTCAAGGACGCCGGCGAGGGGATCGACAGGTACTTCGATCTGATCTCTCGTCTGGGCAAGAAGCTCTCCGTCGTCCTCTGGCAGTTGCCTCCGCAGATGAACCGTGCGGACCCGGACCGGCTGGCGCGATTCCTCGAGGCGCTCCCGCGCGGGAAGGGGGTGCGTCACGCCGTCGAGTTTCGCAGCGCGGCCTGGTACGTCGACCCGGTCTGCGACGCCCTCGACGCGCACGGCGCGGCGTTCTGCGAGCACGATCTGGTCGCGGCGCGCCCCCCGCGGCTGACCGGCGGGTTCCGATATCTCCGGTTTCATGGCGCGACGGGAAAGTACAGCGGCCGGTATGGACAGCGGGCGCTCGCGCCGGTTGCCCGCGACCTGCTCGCGCGGCCCGGGGACGCGTACGTCTACTTCAACAACGACATCGGCGGCCACGCCATCCGCGACGCCCTGGACCTGAGCGACCTGCTCGGCGACCGGATAGACTCGCGGGATGCTGTTCGAGACCCGCGCAGGACCCATCGAGCTGCAGTGGAATGACCGCGGCCTGACCGCCATCCGCATGCCGGAGCTGCCTCCGCGCGAGGCGCGCGCCAGATCCACGGAGCGCAACGGCGACGCGCCGCAGTTCGTCGAAGACGCGGCGCGGCTGCTGAAGCGCCACCTGGCGGGCGAGGCGCAGGATCTCTCCCGCCTCCCGCTCGACCTCACGGTGCTCGCGCCGTTCCAGCGGGCCGTCTACGAGCAGGTCCGCACTCTCGGGCCAGGCCGCACGGCGACGTACGGCGAGATCGCGGCCCGGCTGGGCAAGCCCGGCGCATCGCGCGCCGTCGGCCAGGCGCTCGGGAAGAACCCGTTCCTGGTGGTCGTTCCCTGCCACCGCGTGCTGGCGGCGCGAGGGCGCCCCGGCGGGTTCTCCGCTCCCGGCGGGGTGGAGACGAAGCAGCGCCTCCTGGCGCTCGAAGGGGTGACGCTGGCGGTCGATCACGGGTTGCCGTTCGATCCCGTCGCCGCGGTCGAGCACCTCCGGGCGAAGGACAAGAGGCTGGCGAAGTTCATCGAGCGGGTCGGCCCGTTCCGGCTCCGGCCGGCGGAGCTGCAGAGCCCGTTCGACGCCCTGATGGAGTCGATCGTCTACCAGCAGCTCACCGCGAGGGCCGCATCGACGATCTTCAACCGCGTCCTCGCGCTCTTCCATCCCCGCCGGGTGCCGCGACCCGAAGATCTCGTCGCGGTCTCCGAGGAGAAGCTTCGCGGCGCCGGACTCTCCCGCGCGAAGGCGGTCGCGCTCAAGGATCTCGCCGCCAAGGCGCTCGACGGCACCGTGCCCGCGACTGCGAGGGAGCTTGCGAGGTTGTCCGACGCGGAGATCGTCGACCGGCTCACCGCCGTGCGCGGGATCGGGCCGTGGACGGTGGAGATGCTGCTCATCTTCCGGCTCGCCCGCCCCGACGTCCTTCCCGCGACCGACTACGGCGTCCGCAAGGGTTTTGCCCGCGTCCGCGGCGCGAAGGAGCTTCCCTCGGCGAAAGAGCTGCTCGCGTTCGGCGAGCGCTGGCGTCCGTACCGGACGGTGGCGAGCTGGTATCTCTGGCGCGTGCTCGACCTCTGACGTTCACCTCGCCTGCCGCGCGCCTTTCTCCTCGTTCGCGCTGCGGGAGGGGATCAGATCGACGCGGATCACCGGATCCTTCGGCTCGACCAGCGGTCCCTGATACCGCAGGAACGCCGCGGGGCCCGTCGCGAAGAGCCAGACGCGCTGGTCGGGAGCCTTGATGAACAGCTTCGCGATCGCCGGGACGTCCGGGTGGATGGTGTACGCGTCCGCCGGGATGCTCCGCCCCGCCATCCGCAGCTCCTCGGGCTTGTCCCGGATCGCGTCGACGGTCGCGACCCGGGGCTTGGGCGTGAACGCCACCGCCTTCAGCTGGACCTTCTGGCCCGGCTTGAGCTCTTCGCGCAGCGTCTTGATCACGGTGACGAACGCGATCCCGGCGAACGTCTTGCCCGCCTCGATGTCGTCCAGATGCTCCTTCCACTCCTTGTGCTGATCGACGCGGATGGCCGTCGCCTGGCCGGTGCGGAAGTCCACCTCGTACTTGCGGACCAGCGCGTCGCCCTTTCGCTCGGTCCAGTCCCAGCTCTCCTGCTCGAGCTGCGGATGGAGGCGCACGGCGGCGCGTTCGACGACGGTACGCCCGTCCGCGAAGTCGTAGCGTGCCTCGATGTGCAGCACGTCGCCGGACACCTGCTGGGCGTAGCGCCCGTCCGCGACCGTCGAGCCCGAGGCCGCGTCGACCACCGCCGTGAAGGCCTGCGCGTCGCCCTCGTGGACGCGCGGAGCGATCGCGATCAGGGCGGCAAGCACGAGAGATCCCATCACCTGAACCTGCGCACGCTACGGCAGGTCGAACAGCAGCACCTCTGCGGCGTCCGTTCCCACGAACGTCAGGGCCCGCTCGTCGGTCACCGCGGCGCCATCGCCGGCCGAGAGCTTCTGCCCGTTCAGCTCGACCGCGCCGCGCGCCACGTGCACCCAGGCGGAGCGGGAACGCGCCGGCTCGAACGAAGCGCGCTCGCCCTTTCCCAGCAGCGTGGCGTAGACGGAGGCATCCTGGTGGATGGTGACGGAGCCGTCACGGCCGTCGCGCGAAGCGAGCAGCTGCAGCTTTCCCCCCTGGTCGCGCCGGAGCAGCGACTTCTGCTCGTACCCGGGCTTGATCCCCCGCCGCTCGGGCAGGATCCAGATCTGCAGGAAGTGCACCGGCTCCGTGCTGCTGGCGTTGAACTCGCTGTGCACCACTCCGCTCCCGGCGCTCATCCGCTGCACGTCGCCAGGGCGGATCACGCCGCCGCCTCCGCTGGAATCGCGGTGCGAGAGCCCACCCTCGAGCACGTAGCTGAGGATCTCCATGTCCCGGTGGGGATGCTCCCCGAAACCCTGCCCGGGCTGCACCGTGTCGTCGTTGATCACCCGGAGAACGCGGAACCCCATGTGCTCCGCGTCGTAGTGCTCGCCGAACGAGAAGGTGTGCCAGGAATCGAGCCAGTCGATCCGGGTGTGGAAGCGGTCCTTCGCCTTGCGCAGCGTGATCATCGTCGTCTCCGCCGCCAACGTATGCATCTGGCGGCGCCCATACGATGCGCGACCACCCCTCGCCGGTTCCGAAAGCTGGCAGGCCTGAAGGCCGGCGTTATCTTCGCCGCATGATCAAGATCCAGTACTGCGGTTCCTGAGGCTACAAGCCCCGAGCCGTCCGGGCGGCGGCTGTGCTGCAGAAGGAGCTGGGCCTCACGGCCGATCTGGAGGTCGGCGCGCCGGGCTCGTTCATCGTCCTCGTCGACGGCGAGCCCGTGATCGAGAAGAAGCTGCTCAGCTTTCCCACCGAGGACGAGATCGTCGCCGCGGTCCGCGAGAAGGTCCTCGCCTGAGGGCGATCAGCCCGGCTGCTCGATTTCCGGGGCCTCCGGCTGTCTCGCGATCTCGGCCCGCACCTGGTCCATGTCGAGCGCGCGCACCTTGCGCAGGACGTCCTCGAGCACGTCCTGCGGCAGCGATCCGGCCTGGGAGAAGAGCAGCACCTTCTCCCGGAAGATCATCAGCGTGGGGATGCTGCGGATGCTGAACGCCCCCGCCAGCTCCTGCTGCTCGTCGGTGTTGATCTTCGCGAACGTCACGTCCGGGTTCGCCTCCGCCACCTTCTCGTAGACCGGAGCGAACGCCCGGCAAGGCCCACACCAGGGGGCCCACCAGTCGATGAGGACGATGCCGCCCTTCTCCACTGTCTGCTGGAAGTCATCCTTGCCGATCGCCACTGCGCCCATCCGTGCCTCCTCGCCCCTTGGATGCAGGGCGTCATCGCGAGGGTTCATTCTTCCGGCGGACCCGAGCTGCGAGCCAGGTCCTCGGTCTTGACCCGTCCGGGATCCATCCCGCGGGCCCGCCTGGTCATCGTTTCCAGGAGCTCATCGAACGAAGGCGGGTCGCCCTTGATGAACCGCAACGGGTTGATCCGCGAGACCACGAACGCCTTGAGGTAGGGCGAGGTGAGTCCGCGCGCCTTGAGCTTCTCCACCGCCTCGCCGACCGCCTCGTCGAGCGCGAGCACCTTTTTCGCCCGCTCCTCTCGCACCGCGAGCGTCTCGGCCAGCGGCCGATCGAAGTACTGGTCCACCTTCTTCAGCGCGGGCGCATAGGCGCCTCCGGAGAAGCGCCCTTTCTCCTCGTAGGCGAAGCCGAGCGTCACCAGCGAGGGCTCCTCGAATTCCAGCGCGAACTCGCTCTCCTTGCGGGCGCCGTCGAGGCGGGCGAGGTCGCGGTACATGCGCATCACTTCCAGCGACTTCTCCCGCAGGTTGTGCGCCTTCTCGATGTTGAGGGCGAGGATCTGGTAGGCGACCTCCCGCTCCGGAACGATCAGCGCGAGGATCGCCTTCGCGCCCAGCTCCTTGAGCGCGGTGAGGCGGTGGCCGCCGTTCGGGGTGCGAAACCCTTCCGGCTCGCGGACGGCGATGATCGGATCGAGGTAGCGCCGCGTCTTGTCCATCGCGCGCGTCAGCTTGAGCACGTGCGCGTCGGAGACGTCGCGCTGGTAGCTGGTGGGCTCCACCTTCTCGACCGGCAGCGCGGCGAAGAGCAGCGAATGGCCTCCGAGCGGCTCGCGGTACGCGGAAAGAACCGCGCCCCCGTCGGCCTCCACCTGCGCGGCGAGCGCCTGCACCTCCTCCGGCACCGCCTCGAGTCGCAGCTGCGCAGGAAGGAGCTCCGTCGGCTTCAGCTTCACGCCCTTGCGGGCGCGCGGCTTTCCGGACTTCGTCACGGGACGCTTCTTGGCGGTGGCCATGGCGCGGGAAGTTAGCCCGTGCCGCGGGCGCCTGCCAGCCGGGCCGGAGTATGGTGCGCGCCGATGCTGGAGGTGCGGGGACTTCCGCGGACGTACTGGGTTTTGTGGACGGGGGCGCTGATCAACCGCCTCGGCGGCTTCGTCATGCCGCTGCTCGCGCTGTATCTCACCGGCGAGCGCGGGCTGACCGTGGCGCAGGCCGGGCTGGTGGTCTCGCTCTACGGCGCAGGTGCGCTCCTGGCCGGCCCCGCCGGCGGCTTTCTCGCCGACCGGTTGGGCCGGCGCGGCGCCCTCGTCCTCGCGCTGGTCTTCGGCGCTTTCGCCATGCTCCACCTCGCGTTTGCGCGCGGCGCGGCGCACATCGCCGCGGCGGCATTCCTGCTCGGACTGTTCGGCGAGCTGTACCGGCCGGTGGTCTCGGCGGCGATCGCCGACGTCGTCCCGGCGGCCGATCGCGTGCGGGCCTACGGGATCCTCTACTGGGCGGTGAACCTCGGGTTCGCGGTGGGGAGCGCGCTCGGCGGCGCGCTGTCGAAGTACGGCTGGTACCTGCTCTTCGTCGGCGACGCGGTCACCACGCTCGCGTACGCGGCCATCGTCTGGGTGCGCGTGCCGGAGACGCGGCCGGCGCAGGCGGAGCCGGGCCTGCGCGAGCCGCTCTGGGCGCCGCTCCAGGATCGGCCGTTCATCGCCTTCTGCGCGCTGATGTCGCTCGTCGCGGTGCTCTTCAACCAGGCCTTCGTCGCGCTCCCGCTGGTCCTGCGCGACCGCGGCCTCTCGGCCGGCGCCTATGGATCGCTGATCGCCCTCAACGGAGTGCTCATCTTCCTCTTCCAGCCGGCGGTCTCGCGCCTGGTCTCGCCGTATCCGCGGCATCGCGTCCTCGCCGCAGCGGCGGCGCTGGTCGGGATCGGGTTCGGAATGACCGGGCTGATGCAGGCGCTTTCGGGCTACGTGCTCGCCATCGTCGTCTGGACCGCCGGTGAGATCGTGATGGCCGGCATCGGTCCCGCGGTCGCTGCCGACGCAGCTCCCCCCTCGCGCCGCGGGGCGTACCAGGGGGTGTTCCAGATGTCGTTCGGAGTGGCTGCCCTGACCGGTCCGGCCGCCGGCTCGTTCGTGCTCGCGCGTTTCGGCTCGGGCGTGCTCTGGGCCGCGTGCCTCGTCGTCGGCCTGGCCTCCGCGGCAGGCCAGCTCTCCCTCGGCACGCTTCGCCGCCGCCACGAGGACGCCCTGGGCAGTCCGGCGGCCTGAGACGGTCAGGCGGCGCCGAGCCGCCTGCGGAGCACCGCCGTCACCGTCTCCAGATCGGCCGGCTTCACCAGGTGATCGTCGAAACCCGCGGCCAGCGCCCGCTGGCGATCGCTCTGCTGGCCGAACCCGGTGAGCGCGACGATCTGCGCCTCGCGCGTCTGCGGCAGCTCCCGCAGCTTCTGGACCACCTCGTACCCGTCCATCCCCGGAAGCCCGATGTCGAGCAGCACCACGTCGGGGACGAACTCGCGCGCTTCTTCGAGCGCGGATGGGCCGTCGTGCGCGACGCGCACCTCGTGGCCGTCGAGGCGGACGGCTTCCGCCAGCGTGTCGGCCGCGTCCAGGTTGTCGTCGACCACCAGCACGCGGCCGCGGTGTGCCCGCGCCGGCGCGGGCACGATCTCGACCGGAGTCGCGCCTTCGATCGCGCCCGGCAGCACCACCGTGAAGGTCGATCCCAGGTTCGGCCCCGGGCTCTCGGCCCGGACGGTGCCCCCGTGCAGCTCGACGAGGGCGCGGACCAGCGCGAGCCCGATGCCCAGGCCGCCTTTGGCGAAGTCCTTCGCTCCGCGCGCCTGGACGAACGGATCGAACAGCTTTCCCAGCGCATCCGCCGCGATGCCGATCCCGGTGTCGTGGACCCGCAGCTCGAGCTGTCCATCTTGCGCGCGGGCCGCCAGCTCCACGTCTCCGCCGCGCGGGGTGTACTTGATCGCGTTGGAGAGCAGGTTCCCGAGGATCTGCTCCAGCCGGACGGGATCGGCTTCGACCGAGACCGGGCGCGGCGGGAACGAGACGGTCAGCTTCAGCTCGCGGGTGCGCGCCATCGGCGAGAGCGAATCGGCCGCCCGTGCCAGCGCCTCGCGCACCGAGAGCCGCTGCTTGCGCAGCTCGATCTTCCCCCGGCTGATCCGCGAGACGTCGAGGAGGTCGTCGACGATCCGGACCATGTGCCGGGCCTGCCGCTCGACGATCGAGAGCTGCCGATCGATGGTGCTGCGGTCGCGCTTGATCACCTCCAGCGCGGTGACCACCGGCGCGAGCGGATTCCGCAGCTCGTGTCCGAGGATGGCGAGGAACTCGTCCTTGCGCCGGTCCGCCTCCTGCAGATCGCGGAGGAGCCGCGCGTTGTCGAGGGCGATCGACGCCTGCGCGGCGATTCCCGCCGCCAGCCGCTCGTGCTGGACGGTGAAGTGGCCTGCGGCGCCGTGCGCGAACGCGAGGCACCCCAGGATCTGCCCGTTGCGGGACGTGATCGGCACCGCGAGCAGGCTGCGCGCCGGCGCTCCGGCAAAGGCGGGCTCTTCGGTCGCTTCCACGCGGACCGCGTCCCTGCTGCCGCAAAGCCGGCCGAGCTGCTCCGCAGCGGCCGCGGGGAAGCTCTCGCGGGCAGGTCCCGATGAAGCCAGCGCCCGGGGCTCTTTGCCCGCGGTGAAGATCGCGCCGTACTCGGCGCCGGTCAGCGCCGTCGCCTCGCCCACCACCAGCTGGGCGAGCCGGTCCGGATCGAGCTCGGCGGCGAGCGAGATCCCCAGCCGCGGCAGGATCGAGTTCACGCGGCCCTCCTCGCGCAGCCGCTCCTCGTAATGGCGCTGCTCTTCGAGGGCGCGCTGCAGCCCGCCGATCGCGTTCTCGGCGCGGTGTCGCGCCCGCGACTCGCGGACGGAGAGGGCGAAGATCACCCCCGAGATCGTCGCGCCGATCAGCAGCGCCGCGAGCACCGCGCCGCCCGCGTCGCCGCGCAGCGGGGCAAGGGCCTCGAACGCGAGCGTCCACTCGCGCCCGCCGACCTGGAGGGTCTCGCTCCGGACGAGGCGGCCGTCGGAGGGGACGGCCGTGTCGCGGTCGTAGAGCAGCCGCGCCGGATCCGCTTCCGTGCCGTCGTAGACCTGGAAATCGAGCAGCGGCTCCTGCTCGTCGCGGAAGAGCGAGACGAAGAGATCGGCCGCGCGGAACGCGGCGTAGGTCCAGCCGATCAGCGCGGTCCGGCGCGCTTCGACGGTCGCCGGCACGTTCCCGTGCAGGTACACCGGGACGTAGAGGAGGAAGCCGGGCTGCCGGCGTCCCTCGATCTCCTGCACCAGCGTCACCTTGCCCGAGATCGCGGCCGCGCCCTGGTCGCGGGCGCGGTCCATCGCTTCCCGGCGCACCGGGTCCGCGTACATGTCGTAGCCGATCGCTGCCCGGTTCCGCCGATCGAGCGGCGCGAGGAAGAGGACCGCGCTCCGCTCGTCTGCTGCAGAATCGGGCCAGATCCGCAGGCCTTCGAAGCCGCGGCGCCGCAGGTCCGCCTCGACCGACGCGACCTCCTCCTTCTTCACCCGGCGGGCGAAGCCCACTCCCTGGACACCCGGATACGCGTCCTCGAGATCGATCCGCTCCACGTACCGGTGGAAATCGCGAGGGTGGAGGTCGGGGTCGGCGGCGAGCAGCGCGGCGCATCCACGAAGCATCGACTGGTAGATCTCGATGCGCGCCTGGATCCGGTCGACGGCGGCGTGCACGGCGCGGACGAAGCGCGTCCGTTCCCGCGTCCGGCCGTTGGCGGAGACGAACGCGGCCACGGCGATGGTGAGCGCAAGCGATCCGGCCAGGGCTGCCCAGGGTGCTATCGACCGCCGCACGGGGAGAGCATGTACAGCAGACCCGCCTTGCCGGAACCCCCTCGCCGATCGAGAAGCAAGGTTCAGAACCGTCAGCGCGAACGAAGAAATGCCGTGCGAGCGGAAGCCGATCTATGGTGCGCGCGATGGATGCCGTCGCGCCGACACTGCCCGGGATCCGCGACGCCCGCGCGCGGCTGGGAGAGCTGGTGGTGGAGACGCCCGTCTGGCGCTGGTGCGGCGACGAGGTGGAGCGGGTCACGGGAACGCAGCCGATCCTCAAGCTGGAGCTGTTCCAGCACGCCGGGAGCTTCAAGCCCCGCGGCGCGCTCTGCAACATGCTGGCGCTCTCGCCTGCGGCGCTCGCGCGCGGAGTGACGGCGGTCAGCGCGGGCAACCACGCGATGGCGGTCGGGTACGCCGCGCGAGCGCTGGGCACCACCGCCAAGGTGGTGATGCCGAAGAGCGCCAGCCCCGCGCGCGTCGAGGGTTCGCGCGCGTACGGGGCCGAGGTGGTGCTGGTCGACGACGTGCACGCCGCGTTCGCGCGGGTGAAGGAGATCGAGGCGGAGGAGGGCCGGACCTTCGTGCATCCCTTCGAAGGGCCGCTCACCGCGCTGGGGACGGCGACGCTCGGGCTCGAGCTCTGTGCCCAGGCAGAGGCGCTGGACGCGGTGGTGGTGCCGATCGGCGGGGGCGGGCTCTGCGCGGGCGTGGCGGCGGCGGTGAAGCAGATCTCGCCGCGGACGCAGGTGTTCGGCGTGGAGCCCACGGGCGCCGACACCATGCACCGCAGTTTCCGCAGCGGAAGGCCCGAGGGGATCGACAAGGTGCGCACCATCGCCGACAGCCTGGGCGCGCCGCACGCCGCGCCGTACAGCTTCGCGCTCTGCCGCCGGTACGTCGACGAGCTGGTTCTGGTCGACGACGATCAGCTCCGGGCAGCCCTGCGCCTTCTCTTTCGCGGCGCCAAGCTGGCGGTGGAGCCCGCGGGCGCCGCATCGACCGCGGCGCTGTGCGGCCCCTTGCGCGAGAAGCTCGCGGGCAAACGCGTCGCCCTGATCGTCTGCGGCGCGAACCTCGACGCCCGGACCTTCGCGGGCCTGCTCACTTCGTGAGCCGGAAGGCGCGGTGCGCCGCGCGGTTGCGGTAGTCCTCGGGGACCGTCTGCTCTTCGCTGTAGCGAAGCCCTTCCAGCGCGGGGGTGAAGCGCTGGTGATTCGTCGAGAACCAGAGCACGCCTCCTGGCGCGAGCACATCGAGAGCGCGCGCGACCAGCGCGCGGTGATCTCGCTGCACGTCGAAGACGCGTCCGCCGAAATCGGAGAAGGAGGGTGGATCGAGCACGCAGAGCGTCCACCTTCGCGTTCCCGCGGCCTGGAGGAACTCCATCACCTCCGATCGCACGAGCTCGCCGCTCTGGCCGTTGAGCCGGAGATTGTCCGCCGCCCAGTCGAGGTAGTTCCGGGAGGCGTCGACGCTGGTGGTCTCCCGCGCCCCTCCGGCGGCCGCGGCGCAGGTGAAGCTGCCGGTGTAGGCGAACAGGTTGAGGAACGACGCGCCGCGCGCCTCCGCACGGACGCGCGCGCGGGTGTCGCGGTGGTCGGCGAAGAGGCCGGTGTCGATGTAGTCGTCGAGGTTGACGGCGAAGCGCAGGTCCCGCTCGCGGACGATCAGCCGGTGGTTCGTCCGCGAGAGGCGCGCATACTTCTCGCCGGTGCGCCGCACCTTGAGATGGACGCGCTCCGGCGGGACGGAGAGCGCGTTCGCGGCGGCGCGGGCCATGGTCGCGAGCCAGGGCGCTCCGCGGGTCTGCTCGCGCTCGTACTCGGCGATGACCAGGTGCCCCTCGTACCAGTCGACGGCGGCGCGGATCTCCGGGATGTCGCGGTCGTAGAGGCGGAAGGCGCCGATGCTCTCGCGCTCGAAGCGGGGGTGGAGCTTGCGGAAGGTCTTCTTCACCCGGTTCGCGAGCATCCGGGCCTGCTCCTCGAGGTTCACAGCGCCGCGGCCCAGCGCTCCATGTGCTCGAGGATCGCGCCGGGCGCATCCTCCTGGAGGAAATGCCCCGCGCCCTCGAGGAGGTGAGGTCCGTCGACCCGCGCGAACAGGTTCTGCCAGCGCTCGAGCTGGGGCCTCCTGAACGCCGGGTCCTTGAGCGCCCAGCAGATCAGCGCCGGCTTCTCCCGCAGGCGCGACAGGTGGTCCTCGATCGACGCCATCGTCGCCCACGATTCGTGGAAGGGGTCCCGGGTCTCGGGGATCAGCTGGGGAAACCGGGCGATGCCCACGCG
>Ga0070741_10006008_pt1 | contig 26387 bp, 25 predicted proteins | sample Coa_R1_4_FD_66440 | JGI IMG/M metagenome (GOLD analysis project Ga0070741, IMG submission 66440) | Surface soil microbial communities from Centralia Pennsylvania, which are recovering from an underground coalmine fire - Coalmine... | ecosystem: Environmental > Terrestrial > Soil > Unclassified ... | reverse complement strand
TCACGCCGGACGTGCTCACGGATCAGACGTCGGCGCACGATGCGCTGAACGGGTACGTGCCGAACGGCCTGACGCTCGACGAGGCGGCGCGGCTGCGTGACCGGAATCCCGACGCGTATGTAAAACGATCCATGGCGGCGATGGCCGATCAGGTGCGCGCGATGCTCGCGCTGCAGCGGCGCGGCGCCGTCACGTTCGATTACGGCAACAACATCCGGGCGCAGGCGCAGCAGGCCGGCGTCGCCGACGCGTTCGAGATCCCCGGATTCGTGCCCGAGTACATCCGGCCGCTGTTTTGCGAGGGGAAGGGACCGTTCCGCTGGGCGGCGCTCTCGGGCAATCCCGACGATATCCGCGTCAGCGACGAAGCGGCGCTCGAGATGTTCGGCCACGACGAGGCGCTGGCGCGCTGGATTCATCTCGCGCGCGAGCGCGTCGCGTTCCAGGGGCTGCCGGCGCGCATTCTGTGGCTCGGCTACGGCGAGCGCGCACGCTTCGGTCTGCGGTTGAACGATCTCGTGCGCGAAGGACGCATCTCGGCGCCGATCGTGATCGGCCGCGATCATCTCGACACGGGATCGGTCGCGTCGCCGAACCGCGAGACGGAAGGGATGCGCGACGGCAGCGATGCGATCGCCGACTGGCCGATTCTGAACGCGCTCTTGAACGCGTCGTGCGGCGCGACGTGGGTGTCGGTGCATCACGGCGGCGGCGTCGGCATCGGCTACTCGCTGCACGCCGGCATGGTCATCGTCGCCGACGGCACGAGCGATGCGGACGAAAAGCTCGAGCGCGTGCTGACGTGCGATCCGGGGATCGGCGTCATCCGCCACGCGGATGCCGGCTATCCCGAAGCGATCCGGACGGCGGAGCGACAAGGTTTGCGAATCCCGTTGCGTGAGGACGGCGCATGTTGACCCCTCGTACATCTCTGGTCCGCCGCGTGACCGCGGCGCTCGACGCTTCCCCGTCGCGCATCCCGGTGCTGCTCGGCGGCTGCGGCTCCGGCCGGACGACGGTGCTCCGGCAACTGCGCGATCGCTTCGGCCGCACCGCGGCCCAGCACATCGACGTCGAGCGCATCGCGACGACGCCCGAACGCTTCCTGCGCGCCGCCGTCGCGCAGACGCCGTTCCCGACGAGCGCCGCGCTGCCCGTCGGCGCGCGTCCCGCGCTCGAGGCGACGCTCGAGTTCTTCAGCCAGGCGAAAGCGCCGGGCGGCGAGCCGGCCGTGTTCCTGCTCGACGAGTTCCTCGAGCTCCGCACGTTCGAAAGCTTCCCCGGCCTGCGCCGCGTGCTGCACGAGTTCATTGGCGCGCTGAACGCGAGCGGCAACCGCTTCGTGCTGACGAGCCGGTACACCGCGCGCGCGCTGCGGCTGCTGCGCGATCACTCGTCGCGCTTCGAAGTCATCCAGATGCCGGCGCTCACGACCGAGGACACGCTCGACATCCTCGGTCCGATCGGCAGCGCGGACGAGGCCGGCGACGCCGACTTCCTCGCGCGCACCGTCGTCGCGCTCGCCGACGGACGGCCGTGTTACGTGCGCGCGCTCGCCGACGAACTGCAGGCGATCCGCGAGCACGGCGGTCCCGGCGGCGGCGACGCGATCAGCGCGCTCGCCTCGCTGCTCGCGCCCGAAGGGCGCATCGCGCAGCAGTGCTTCTTCTGCTACGAACTGCGGCTGCACCGCGCGCGCGGGTACGGCGCGCTGAAGGCGATCCTGGAAATCCTGGCGGACGAAGAAGGGCTCACGCTCACCGAGATCTCGCATCGCCTGCAGCGCACACCGGGATCCACCAAGGACTATCTCTCGTGGCTCGAGGACGTCGACCTCGTCGCTTCGCGCCAGAAGCGCTACAGCTTCAGCGACGCGCTCCTGCGCGTCTGGGTGCGCCTCCACTGCCGCGCGACGGCGCCCACCGAGGACGATCTCGCGCGCGAAGTGCATCGGTACGCACTGCCGCGGCTGCCGCACACGTCGGACTCCGGCTCGACGCCGCCGACGCCCGCGCCGCAGCCCGAACCGGCGTTCGCGATGGCGGGGCCGCCAAGCTCCGGCATCATCGAAATCGACTAGCTCCGAAGACGATCTCGATCGGGCCCTATTCGGCGCCATCGGCGCCGGCGGCCAACGGCATCGTCGAGCGCGCCTTCGACGAGAAGGGTGCAGCGCACGTCGCGCTGCCTCAGGGGGTATACCGACAAACGCGGGGCAAGTCTCTCACGACGCTTTCTTTTGACCGCGCGGCCGGCCGCGAACCGTCACCGCCTTCGCGTCGTGCAGCGCTTCGCGGATCTGCTGTCGTCGTTCGATCGCGTCGGGGCTCTGTGTCGGGACGATGACGACGGGCGTCGATGCGTGGGAGCGGGGTCGCCGTCGAACTTTCGAATCCATCGGATCCTCGGATCGACGATACCGCCGCGGCGCAAAAAAAATCCGCAAGTCTGGCAATGTCATCAATCTTTTACATTCAGTTTCTCGAGCGCGGCGCGCGCCGCCTCCTGCTCCGCTTCTTTCTTCGACGACCCGGTGGCGCGCGCGAGCGCGTCGCCTTGCACCACGACTTCCACTTCGAACAGCTTGCTGTGGTCCGGACCCGCCGTGCCTACGAGCTGGTACTCGGGCAGCGGCAGCTCCCGCGCCTGCAGCAGTTCCTGCAGCGCCGACTTGTAGTCCTGCGCCAGGCTGCCGCGACGCCGCACCTCGTCGATCTGCTCGCGGAATTCGCGGACGATGAACGCGCGCGCCTGCTCGACGCCGCCATCGAGATAGATCGCCGCGATCAGCGCCTCGTAGCCGTCGGCGAGCAGCGCCTGCTTGCGGCGTCCGCCCGTCTTCTCTTCGCCGCGGCCGAGCAGCAGGTGATCGCCGAGCTGCAGCTTCTCCGCCTGCCGCGCGAGCGACGCCGTCGACACGAGCACCGCCTTCGTCTTCGACTTCGCGCCCTCGTCGAACTCGGGGAAGTCGCGGAACAACAGGTCCGCGATGACGAAGCCGAGGAGCGCGTCGCCGAGGAACTCCAGCGACTCGTTGTCGACGACGCCGCCGCTGACGTCCTCGTTCGCCTTCGACGTGTGCGTCATGGCGTGCTCGAGGAGACCGCGATCGCGGAAGCGGTAGCCGATCGCGCGTTCGAGCAGATCGAATTCGTCGCGCAGGCGGACCACCTGGCCGTTCTTCAGCTCCGTGCGATGGCTGTCGATGATCCGCTGCGCCTCTTCGGCCTCGTCGTCGCGCACCGACAGGCGGACGTCGCCGAGCGGCTCGACCGACAGCGGGAAGACTGAGTGCGGCAGGTCGGAGGCGAGCACCGACATGATGCCGTGCGCCTGCAGGAGGCCGCGCACGATCTGCGCTTCGATGTCCGAGTGCGTGCGGAAGATGACGACGAGGTCAGGCAACGGCTTCGGCCACCTCTTCGACCTTCAGGAGGATCATCGTCATGTCGTCGTGCTGCGGCGCGTCGCCGACGAAGGCGGAGATTTCGCGGAGCACGCGTTCGCGCAGTTCGTCGGACGGCAGGTCCGCGTGCGCTTCGACGAGCTGCCCGAGCCGCCCTTCGCCGAAGCAGTCGTCGCGCGCGTTCATCGCCTCGCTGATGCCGTCGGTGAAGAAGACGCACAGGTCGCCGGGCCGCAGCGCGATCGTTTCTTCCTGCAGCAGCCGTTCGAACATCTCGCCGCGATCGAGCTTCAACCCGAGCACCATGCCGTCGGGCGCGAGGATGTGCGCCTGCTTCGCGGCGCCGCCGGTCACGTAGATGAGCGGCGTGTGCCCCGCGCGCGCGTAGGTCATCGTCCCCTTCTGGAGGTCGATGACGGCGTAGGTCATCGTGATGAAGCTGCGCGCGTCGAGATGCTCGGCGATGAGCGCGTTGGCACTGATCAAGAGCGCGCGCGGCGACGCGTGAATGCGGCTCAGCGAGAGCATCAGCCCCTTCAGCTCGGCCATGTAGAGCGCCGCGGACGTGCCCTTCCCCGAAACGTCGGCGATCAGCACGCCGAGGCGATGATCGTCGAGCGGCAGCAGATCGTAGTAGTCGCCGCCGACCTCGCGCGCAGGCACGCAGAGCGCGGTGACCGAGACGCCGCGCATCCGCAGCGGCCCCTGCGGCAGCAGCGACATCTGGATCTCGTGCGCGATGCGCAGCTCCTCTTCGAGCCGCTTCTTCTCCGCCGCTTCGCGCAGCAGGTCCTCGATGCTCGCGGTCATCTGGTTGAACGAGCCGGCGAGCTCGCCGAGCTGATCGTCCGATCGCACGGCGATCTTGTGCGTGAAGTCGCCCTGGCGCACGCGCTCGGTGCCGGTGAACAGCTCGTGCACCGACCCGGTGATCGACTTGGCGAGCGAGAAGCCGGCGAGCGCGGCGATCACCTGGATGATCAGGAACAGCGCGCCGATTACGAACAGCACGAGGAGCAGACCCTGACTGAACGTCCGTCCGACGTTGCCTTCGGCGGCCGAGATCTTGTCGTAGAGATCCGGGATGCTGACCGCCGACGTCACGTTGAGAATGCCGGACGCGCCCGTATTCCAGTCGCGGTACTCCATCAGGCTCGGCACGTTGCTCAGGAGCCCGGTCGGGGTCGCCGGACGCGTCTCGGCGACGAGCGACGGCCGGCCGGCGAGCGGCTGCGCCTGCGCCGTGTCGCCCGCCGGCGCGGCGGTGATGGTCTTCACCTCCACGCCGGTTTCGTCGCGCAACTGCTGCCGCACGGCATCGTTCACCAGCAGGTCGACGACGACGGCGTACGCGGGACGCGGCGAATCGGGGAACGCGACGCCGCGCAAGAGCAGGTGCGCGTCAGGATGCGCGTACGCGAGGACGCCCGCGAAGCCGCCGCAATCGACCCACGAGGGAATGGCGGCCGGCGGGTCGACGTGCGTCCACGGACCGGCGGTCACCACTCGCGCGTCCGAACTCTCGACTCTGAGGTCTGACGTCGTCGCCCGCCCGTTGCCGCACACGCGATTGACCGGCACGACGGCGATCGACAGGCCCGGGAACTGATCGGACGCATTGGCCTGGCGGCGCGTCACGATTGCGGCGACGTCGCGTCCGCCGGCGCGCTGGATCTCGAGCGCCGTGCCCTGCGCGAGCGACCGCGCCTGGTCGCTCATCGCGCGCAGCCGCGACTGCACGAGGTACGAGCTGAAGTTGTAAAACAGCAGAAACCCGCACAGCAGGAAGAACGCGACGATGAGCAGCGCCGGCACGAAGCCGACGAAGATGTAGGACAGGATCAGCTTGCGGCGGACGCGCCACAGCAGGCGTCGCTGCGCCAGGACGACGAGGCGAAACAGGAAGTAGGCGGCGCCGGCCGCGACGGCGAGCCCGGCCACCGTGTCGACGACGGTGAGGAACGGCGGCAGGCTGCCGAAGACCTTCGACACGACGAAGAGCGCGAGCTTGATCGCGAGCCCGACCACGATCGCGCGACCCGGCAGGGTCTGCAGGAAGTACCGCCGCATCCACGTCCATGCTATCGTAATCGGCTCGTGAAGCTCACCTCGCGCGCGCGTTTCAGCACGATCTGTCTGCACGCCGGACAGGAACCCGATCCCTCGACCGGCGCCATCATCACGCCGATCTACCAGACGTCCACCTACGTGCAGGAGGCGCTCGGCCATCACAAGGGCTTCGAGTACGCCCGCACGCAGAATCCCACGCGCCTCGCGCTCGAGCGCAACGTGGCCGCCATGGAGAGCGGCCAGACCGGATTCGCCTTTGCGTCGGGCATGGCCGCGATCGGCGCGGTGGCCACGCTGCTCAAAGCGGGCGATCACGTCGTCGTCTCCGACAACACGTACGGCGGGACGTTCCGGCTGTTCGACAAGGTGCTGACGCGGTACCAGTTGTCGTTCACCTACGTCGACACGTCGGACCTCGCGGCCACCGAACGCGCGTTCACGCCGGCGACGAAGATGCTGTTCGTCGAGACGCCGACCAATCCGATCATGCGGCTGACCGATCTCGCCGCCGCGGCGACGCTCGCGCACCGCCACCACGCGCGGCTCGTGGTCGACAACACGTTCGCGAGCCCGTACATTCAGCGCCCGATCGAGCTCGGCGCCGACCTCGTCGTGCACAGCACGACGAAATATCTGAACGGCCACAGCGACAGCGTGGGCGGCATCGTCGTGGCGCGCGGCGACGAGGACATCGAGTGGCTGAAGTTCGTGCAGAATGCCGAGGGCGCGATCCTCGGGCCGTTCGATGCGTGGCTCGTGCTGCGCGGGACGAAGACGCTGCCGATCCGCATGCGTCAGCACAACGCGAACGGCCTGGCGCTGGCGGAGTTCCTCGCGCAGCATCCGAAGGTGCGGCACGTCTATTACCCGGGGCTGCCGACGCATCCGCATCACGAGCTCGCGAAGCGGCAGATGAACGGATTCGGCGGCATGCTCGCGTTCGAGCTCGGATCGCTCGAGGCCGCGCGAACGGTGCTGAACCACGTGCGGCTGCTCGCGCTCGCCGAGAGCCTCGGCGGCGTCGAGACGCTGATCTCGCATCCGGCGACAATGACGCACGCGTCGGTCCCGGCGGACCGCCGCGCAGCGCTCGGGATCACCGACGGGTTGGTGCGCATCTCGGCGGGCATCGAGGATCTCGACGACCTGAAGGAAGACCTGTCACAGGCGTTGGACCGGCTCTAGTGCTCGACTTCGTTCTGCACTTCGACAAGCACCTGCTTGATTTCGTGCAGGCGTACGGCGCGTGGGTCTATGGCCTGCTGTTCGCCATCGTCTTTGCGGAAACCGGCTTCGTCGTCACGCCGTTTCTTCCCGGTGATTCGCTGCTCTTCGCGGCGGGCGCGCTGTGCGCGACCGGGTCGTTGAGCACGCCGGTCGCCGGCGGGCTGCTGGTGACGGCCGCGTTCGCGGGCAACGCGGTCAACTACTCGATCGGGCGCGTCGTGGGCCCGCGTGTGTTCAGCGCGCACGATTCGGCCGGCATCTCGCACCGGCTGCTCAATCGCGAACATCTCGGTCGTGCGCACGCGTTCTTCGAGGAGTACGGCGGCAAGGCGGTCGTCCTCAGCCGCTTCATGCCGATCGTGCGGACGTTTCTCCCGTTCGTGGCGGGCGCGGCGGCGATGCGCGCGTCGGCGTTCGGCGTCTACAACCTGATCGGCGCGCTCGGGTGGGTCACGCTCTGCCTGGGCGCCGGCTTCTTCTTCGGCAACATCCCCGTCATCAAGCAGAACTTCTCGCTGGTGACCATTGGGATCGTGATCGTCTCGGTGCTTCCGATGGTCATCGAGTACCTGCGGCGGCGGTCGCGCTAGATCCGGACGCTCGTTTCGATCCAGCGCAGGTACGCGTCGCTCCCCCCTTCGACCGGCAGCACGAGCAACTCCGGCAGTTCGTACGGGTGCAGCGCGCGCAGCCGCTGCGCGATCGCGTCGACCCGATCGCGCGTCGTCTTGATCACGAGCTGACGCTCGGCTGCGCGCTCGATCGACCCTTGCCAGCGGTACGTCGACGTCATCGGCGCGTGCACGTTGACACAGGCGGCGAGCCGTTCCTCGACGAGCGCGTGCGCGAGCTCGTCCGTTCGCGCGTCGTCGGGCATCGTGGTAAAAATCACGACCAGATTCGTCATAGAAGGGCTTGTACTTCGATCGCGTTTGTTGTACTGTTGCTCACGCGTGCCGAAAGAGGCTTCCACCACAGCAAAACGCCGAGCGCCGAAGGCGAAGCGTCCGGCTCGCACGCGCCGGATGGTGCACTGGCTGCTGATCTTCGTCGCGTCGGTGATCGTCGTCGACGGCCTGGTCGGCGATCGCGGGCTGCTGGCGATTCTCCGCGCGCGCCAGGAATACGATCAGCTCGCGTCGACGATTGCGAAGCAGCGCGCCGAGAACGCCCACCTACGCGAAGAAGCGCGCCGGCTGAAGGACGATCCGAGCGCCATCGAAGAAGTCGCGCGCCGCGAACTCGGATTGATCCGGCCCGGCGAGCGCGTCTTCATCATCAAGGACCTCCCCGCCGCGAAACCATAGTAGACTGCGGCCACGCTGATGTCATCTTCGCGCGGCCGACTGTTGATCGTCGTGTGCGCTGGCGTGTACGCGGCCGGTGCACTCGTGTCGGCGTGCTCCACGTCGAAATCGTCGGCGCCGCCCGCCCCGCAGGCGCAGGCGCAGGTCCAGCCGCCGGCCGCCGCCCTGTGGGGCGACATGGCGCCGATCGTCTCGGTCAAGGAGTTGATGCGCGACTTCATCGACCCCGCCTCGGACTACATCTTCGATTCGGTCGCTACGGTCGTCGAGAAAGGCAAAGTCATCGAACGGCAGCCGAGGACCGACGAGGACTGGGACCGCATCCGCGCCGGCGCCGTCATGCTCGCCGAAGGCGCGTACTTGCTCAAGGTGCCGCGTCCGTTCGCGCCGCCCGGCGACGAGAACAACAGCACGGGCCCGGATCCCGAGGAGCTGTCGCCGGCGCAAATCCGCGCGAAGCTCGAAAAAGATCCGGTGCTGTGGAACGCGAAGATCGAAGCGCTCCGCAACGTCGGGCGCGAGGTGCTCGAGATCGTCAAAAAGAGAGACGTCAACGAGTTGTGGGACGCGTCGGACAACCTCGATCAGGCGTGCGAGAACTGTCACCTCGAATATTGGTATCCGGGCGAGAAGGCGTTCCTGAACAAGCTCGATCGCAAGCTGGTGGAGTTGTACGGCGGCCGTTCGAGCAAGGCGCTCGGCATGACCGTCAAGTAATTCGTCAGCGGATCGGCACGAGCGCCTCCGCGCCGATGACGCGCAGCGTCGCCCCATCGCACGTCGCGCCAACCGCGAACCCGTCGTTCACCTCGATCGCCTCTGCCTCCCCCGGCTGCCACACCTGTCGCAGGAACTCGTGGCGGACGTCGCCTGCGCCGTAGCTCGTCTGATAGACGACGTCCCTGAACGCCACGCGCGGATTCGTGTTCGTCAGCGTGAACGACCAGACGATGATGCGGTCGCGTCCGATCGTGCACCGGACATTCGAGAGGACGCAGTCGCGCAGCGGGTTGTACGGCCGCGACGGGTCCTGCAGCGTCGCCGGTCCCCCGTCGAACGAGAACGGCCGCCGGTGCGCGAACATCTCCGGCTGCTTCGCGTCGATCGCGGCGGCGACGACGGCGCGATCGTGGTAGAGCGATCGGTCCGCGTGCCCGACCACGAGGGCGATCTGGTAGACGATGTTGATCGCGACGAGCGCGGCCGCCGCCCGCCGCGACCGCGGGCTGTCGACGAACGTCCAGCAGTACGCGGCGAAGATGAACGCGATCGGCGCGACCGCGTAGAACGCGTGCGATTGCGACGGCTCCATCACGAACCAGTAGCAGCCGTAGACCCACAGCACCGTCGCCGCGACGAGCAGTTGCAGCGTTCGCCACTCGCGAAACGGCGTCCGCCGGCGCAGCCACTCGCGCACCATCCAGACCGGCTGCGCGAGACCGGCGGCGAGGACGACGAGCGCGAACGGCACGAGCCAGAGCCGCCGCTCGAAGAACATCAGCCGCTTCGCGTCGTCGGTCGCGACGAACCGGTTCATCTCGAGGCTCGCGAACGAGAAGAAGCGCGCGAGCACTTCCACCGCGACGAGCGGCGACACGACATGAAAGCGGATGTTCGCCTGCGTTCCGCCGAATCCGCGGAACAAGCCGTAGTGCAGCCACGTCGGTGCGATGAACGCGCCGGTGACGAGCGCGCCGGCCGCGAGTCCGACGACGTTCCACGCGATCGCACGCGGCGTGCGGGACGCCACGAGCAGCGCGACCGCGACGTACGGCACGAGCAGCGGGTACGACATATGGACCTGCGCGATCCACCCGATCGCCGCCGCCATCATCGCGAACGCGAGCGGCTGCGGCAGCTTGCCGAGCCGCAGCGTCGGCACCACCTCGAAGAAGGCGATGAAGAACGCGATCGACGGCATCAGGATGTAGCTGGGATTCAGGATGTGCGTCGAGAACTGCAGCGTCCACGGCAGCGTCGGATACCACGCCCACACGAGCCAGCGCGGCACGCCCGGCAGCCGCTCGGTGATGTACCAGCAGAGTGCGGCCAGTCCCAACATCGACAGGACGTTGAGCAGCAGGTACGGCGCTTCCGGCGCGTGCCAGACGTGCAGCGGGACGCCGACGAGCAGCCCCTGCAGCGCGCCGGGGATCTCGCTCTTCGTCCACACGACGTCGGGTCCGAAGTACGGCCACGCGCCGGTGGCGTAATAGCGGAGGCCGATCAGGAAAATCTGGGTTTCGTCCTCGCCGAACAGCGGCGACGCCAACCCGAAGAAGAGTCGGAACGCGAAGAGGGCCAGAATGGCGGCCGCCCAGCGGGCGCGGGTCGACATCGATGATCGATTAGAACCCGAAAGCGGTGCGCAGCGCGAGTCTTCCCGGTCGTGCGCGGCGTGCCTACGGCAGCCCAAACGCCAGCAGCACGTTACCCGGCCTGCCGCCGAGCGCGCCGTACCCCGAGTTGATGAACAGCATCCCGCCGGCGACGACCGGCCCCGGGCCGCTGATCGATCCGCCTTTCGCCGCCACGCCGTTCACCGTCGTGAAGTCGTGGTTGGTGTCGTACTCCCACAAGAGCGCGCCGTCCTTCGTCGAGAACGCGCGGACGCCGCCGTCGTTCGATCCCGTGAACACTGCGCCGGGGACGACGGTGATCGCGGCGAGGATGGCGGCATTGCAGCCGCGGCCCGGTGCGCACTTCGGCGGCGGCGGCGGCACGAACCAGCTCCGCTGCCCGGTCGCGAGCTTCACCGCGTGCAGCCCGCCGGGCGTCGGCGTCAGATCGTCCGACACGGCGAAGTACGCCTGCTCGGTGTCCACGGCGGATCCGAACTCGAGTCCGCCGAGCGCGCTGCCCTTCCCCGCGCGGTACTGCCACAGGATCTTGCCCTTGTCGTCGGGATCGAACGCCCATCCGATCCCCGACTTCTGTCCGGCGACGATGATGTCGCGTCCGTTGGCGGTTGCAAGAATGGGCGCGTTGCCGAAATCGTGATCGGGCCCGAGCGTCTCCGCCGACGGGCAGTTCGCGCCCGACGGTCGCCCCGCAGCCAGCGCGCCGCAGCCGACGACGAAGATGTCCGTGTCGGTGACTTGCGAAATCCATTTGATCGCGCCGGTGTCGAGATCGAACGCCATGATCGCGTCGCTCGTCGGCTGCTGCGGCTCGGTGTACATGTTGCCGGTCGCGGCGTAGACCACCTTGCGCTTCGCGTCGATCGTCGGCGCCGACCAGATGCCGGCGCCGGCCGGCCCCCATCGCGTGACGCCGGCCGCGTTCTTGCCGACCGGCTTGGCCTCGGCGTTGATCGTGTACGTCTTCCACACGAGCGATCCGGTTGCGGCGTCGAGCGCGACGAGGCTGCCGCGGAACGTGCAGCATTCGTACTTCGCGTTGCCGCCCTGCCCTTCTTCGCTCGACGACACCGGCACGTACAGCCGGCCGTTGTAGAGCGCGGGCGTGCCGGTGATGTTCGCGCTCCTGTGATCCTCGACGGCGCGCGTCCAGAGTTCCGCGCCGGTCGCGGCGTCGACGGCGTACACGTTCGCTCGTGCGTCGCCGAAGTACGCGGCGTACTTCCCCGCCGCGCCCGGACGCGGCGCGACGACGAGGCCCGAGCGCACGGGTCCTTTCGCCTGATACGTCCAGATCGTGCAGCCGCTCTTCGCGTCGAGGGCGTACACGGCGCCGCTCGAGCTGCCGACGAAGACGCGTCCGCCCGCCACCGTCGGGAGTCCGCGCGCCGTCGTCGCGTTCGGGAAGCCGAACGCCCACTTCAGCGTCAGCGTCGGAATCTGATCCGCGGCGAGCCCGGGCCGCGGCTGAAACCGCGTGTTCGCCGCGTCGGGACTCCAGCCGGTCCACGCGGGACCGGTCGATGGATCGAAGACGGGTGTCGTCGCGCAGCGGCTCGCGTCCGCGCCGCTCGACTGGCCCGATCGCGCGCCGAGAAACTCTGCGATTGCTTGCCGTTCGGCGGCGTTCAGATCGGATCCCTGTTCGCGCATCTTGCCGCCGGTCAGCGCGACGAGGATCTCGTCGACTGTCTTCTGCCTCAGCACGGCGATGGACGGCGTGCGCGGATCGTTGTTCGCGTGGCACACGGCGCAGTGATCGTCGAAGAGTGTCGCGCCGTTAGGCGCCTGCGTCACCGCGAGCGCCAGAATCAGGTGCAGCATGGCGCACATAGTACGCCCAGTTCTTGACTTTCGCTCCGCCTGACCTGAGTATTTGTCGCATGAAACGGCTGAAAACTGTGGCTCTCGCGGCCGCCGCGGCGGCGTGCGGCGCGTTCTTGACGGCAGCGGCGATTCCCGTCGCGGGACAGGCGCCGGCGGCGTATCGTGCGCCGCGCGCGGCGGACGGACATCCGGACTTCAACGGCCTCTGGCAGGCCGTGAACGAAGCGAACTGGAACATCGAGCCGCACATGGCGCGGCCCGCGCTGCAACTGCGCCCCGGTCCGTACGGGCCCGTACCCGCCGCGCAGGTCCTCGCGCTCGGCGCGGTCGGCGCGGTGCCGCCCGGCATGGGCATCGTCGAGGGTGGCGAGATTCCGTACAAGCCCGAGGCGCGCGCGAAGCAAAAGGAGAACGAGGATCACTGGATCGAGCGCGATCCGGAGATCAAATGCTATCTGCCCGGCGTGCCGCGCGCGAACTACATGCCGTATCCGTTTCAGATCTTCCAGAGCACCAGCGCGATCTTCTTCGCGTACGAGTACGACGGCGCCGTCCGTAACGTGTATCTGAAGGATCCGGGGCCCGCGCCGATCGACTCGTGGATGGGCCAGTCGGTCGCGAAGTGGGAGGGCGAGACGCTCGTCATCGACGTGACCGGCTTCAACGACTCCACCTGGTTCGATCGCGCCGGCAACTTCCACAGCGACGCGCTGCACGTCGTCGAGCGCTACACGCGCGTGCAGCCGGACGTGATCACCTACGAAGCGACGATCGAGGATCCGAACGTCTACACGCGGTCGTGGAAGATCAGCTTCCCGCTCTATCGGCGCCTCGACAAGAACGCGCAGATCATGGACTTCAAGTGCGTCGAATTCGTCGAAGAGCTGCTCTACGGCCAGTACCGCAAGAAGCCGCTCAGCAAGTAAGCGCGGGAGGGAACATGCGCACACGACTGTTGACCGCGCTCGCCGCGTCGCTCCTGGTTGCCGGCGTCGGCGCGCAGAGCGCGAAGCCCGCGCCGGCGGCTCGGCGCACGGCGGACCATCATCCGGATCTACAGGGCGTCTACGATCTCGCGACGCTGACGCCGGTCGAACGGCCGGCCGGCCTCACGTCGCCGGTCTACACCGACGCGGACGCGAAGAGACTCGAGCAGCAGGCGCAGACGCGGAAGGAATACGGCGATCGCGCGCTCAAAGGCGATCGCGAGGCGCCGCCGAAGGGCGGCGACGGATCGGCGGGCGCCGCCGGCAACGTCGGCGGATACAACAGCTTCTGGATCGACGCCGGCTCGAGCTACACCACCGTCGACGGACAGAAGCGCACGTCGCTCGTCGTCGATCCGGAGAACGGGCGCGTGCCGCCGCTGACCGCCGAAGCGCGCCAGCGCGCGATGGCCGCGAGGAATCAAGCGGCGACCTCCGATACGACCGCGGCCGAAGACGACCCGGGATTCGAGCGAGCGCCCGGCGCGTACGACGATCCGGAGCGGCGTCCGCTCGGTGAGCGGTGCCTCCTCGGGTTCGGGTCGACGTCGGGTCCGCCGATGCTGCCGACCTACTTCTACAACAACCTCCATCAGATCGTGCAGACGCCAGACTCGGTGGTGATCCTCAGCGAGATGGTGCACGATGCGCGCGTCGTTCGTCTGAACCAACCGCATCTCCCGTCCAGCATCCGCAAGTGGAACGGCGACTCGGTCGGACACTGGGAGGGCGACACGCTCGTCGTCGACACGACGAACTTCACCGATAAAACCAGATTCCGCGGGTCCTCTTCCGATCTGCACGTCGTCGAACGATTCACGAGGACCGGACCCCACTCGCTCCTCTACCGGTTTACAATTGAGGACCCGAAGACGTGGACGCGCCCGTGGACCGGCGAGTACACGTGGCCGGAGACCAACGAGAAGATCTACGAGTACGCGTGCCACGAAGGGAATTACGCGCTCGCGGATATTCTTCGCGGCGCCCGCGTCAAGGAAGCCGAAGACGCGAAGAAGAAATCGGATAACAAACAGTAGAGGACACAGGAATGCGCAGAGTCATCACGTTCCTCGGATTCGTGGCGGTGGCGTCGGTCCCGGTGCTGGCGCATCACGCGTTCGGCGGCGAGTTCGATCCGAACCGCCCGGTCCTGCTCAAGGGCAAGGTCACCAAGGTCGAGTGGGTGAATCCGCACGCGTGGATCCACGTGGAAGTCCCGAAGGCCGACGCCACGACGCCGTGCCAGTTCACGCCGAACGCGAAATGCGAAGAGTGGATGGTCGAAGGCGGCACGCCGAACACGCTGCTGCGCCGCGGGATCACGAAGGAGTCGTTGAAGGTCGGGACCGACCTGGTGATCGACGGCTATCAGGCGCGCGACCACTCGCAGCTGCGCGCGAATGGACGCAACGTCACGTTCGCCGATGGCAAGAAGCTGTTCCTCGGATCGTCGGGCACCGGCGCGCCGCTCGACGGCGCCGATCCGACCGAAGGCCGCGGACGCGGCCGCGGCGGGCAATAGCGGCTTCGCTGAAATGAAAAATTAAAAATGAAAAATGAAAATGAAGGACTCGTCATCCTTCATTTTTCATTTTTCATTTTTCATTACTCCGCGCGTCTCTCTTCGGTAGTCCGCGCGTCTCTCCCTACTGTCCCGGGATCATCAGGTGCGCTTCGGACGTCCCGGCGGCCATGATCCAGAGCCCCCCCTGCTTGGGATTGTCGGGCAGCCCCATCGACGCCATGGTCGCGTTCGGAACGGCGATCGTCGTGTGCACGTGGTTCGCGGCTTCCTTGCTCGCGGCGTTCATCGTCAGCCACGCCGAGCCGAACTCGGGCTTGACGCGCTTCCCTTCTTTCTCGAGCTTCTCGACTTCGGCCTTGCGCGCCGCCGGATCGGTAATCGACGCGAGCTTCAGGTTCTGGGCGACGCGATCGAGGTTCTTGATGCTGGTGCACTGCACGGCGAACGGCTGCTTGCCGGGCATGCCCGACCAGTCGTAGCACAGCAGCGGGCCCGTGCCCTTTTTCAGGGTGTCGTAGGTGCCGTCGGCCTTCCAGTGCACGACCGTGGCCCCGTCCCGCATGTTGCGCGGCGCGGGCATCAGCGCCCGCTCGATTTCCGCGTCGTTCGACTGGGCGTAGATGCCGGCGGACACCGCCAGCACGCCGAGCGCAATTGCGACTACACGCTTCATTCGATCCCTCCAGATTGATGAATTGCTGACTCTTAGACGCGCTATCCCGAGAATCCGATCCACCGGCCCCCGGCGCCCACGCCGAACCAGAGCGCCAGGGACACGACCGCCACGACCCGCATCAACGCCGGGTTCCTCGTCGCGTTATCGGCCAGGGTGATCTTCCGCTTGATCGTGAAGGTGAACAGGATGGCCAGCAGCAGCGACGCCATCTTCACCCAGAACGGCGTGCTGTAGTAGCACTTGATCGCCTCCGAGACGAAGAGGGCGATGCCGGTCAGCAGCATCACGCCCAGGCTCCAGACGAGCACCGGCTGCGCGTCGCGCGCGACTTCGGTCACCGTCTGCCGCTTCAGCCCCAGCCCCATCAGCCGGAGGTCGACGAGGAGCACGGCCCCACCGATGACCGCGAGCGCGAGCAGGTGGATCGACTCGATCACCGCAAACGCCCACGGCGAGTTCTTGATCAGTTGTCCGACCGACGACCACTCGATCGACTGAAACACCGACAACATATCAACTCTCAAGTCTCAAGGCTCAACTCTCAGCGCTCAAGGCCTGAGACCTGGCACCCGGCGAGCCTGTTCACGATCGGCGGCTGCGGCTGCATGTCGCAATCGAACCAGTTGTAGGCGATCATCCGGCCCGAGACGACGATCACCGCCCAGCAGGCAAGCGACACGATGCCCGCGAGGCGCGCGCGCGAGGGCGTGCGGACGTCGCGATCCCACTCGCCGACGCGCTTGTGAATCCCTTCGTGGAAGTACCACGCGTTCAATCCCGCGAGCGCGAGGGTGATCAGCTTCAGGCGGAAAAAGATGTTCTGGTACGAGCGCACCGGGATCGCGTAGAAGAGCAGCAGCCCGGTGACGAGCATGATGGTGAAGCCGCCGATCATCCACGGCAGCAGGCGCGACGTCACCTCCGACACCGGCACGCGCTTCAACGTGACGCCGAGCAGCCGCAGATCGAGCAGCACCGACATGCCGACGAACAGGCACAGTGTCAGCACGTGCGCCGACTCGACCAGCGGGTACATATACAGAGACTCGTGCAGCGCGATGCTGCCGCGGGTTTCCGCCAGCCACTGACAAAACGGTAACAGCGACACGGGTTGGTCGCTATTATACGGCCATGCCCATTCTCGCCCTGGTCGTCGCGGCGCAGGTGTCCACGACCACGAGCGACCTCATGGTCAAGACGATCTATCCGGCGTCCGACGCGATCTTCTACATCGAGACGCGGACGCCGGCCACCGATGCGGACTGGACCGCGCTGCAGCGTCAGACCGAGGCGCTGGGCGCGGCTGCGGACGAGCTGATGCGGCCGGCGCGCGCTCGCGGGCGCGAGCAATGGATCGCCGATGGCCGATTGCTCGTCGAGGCGAGCGCCGCGGCGAGCGCCGCCGCCACGCGAAAAGACGTGGCCGCGCTCGCAGCCCTCAACGAACGGCTCTATCAGTCGTGCGTGCAGTGCCATCAACACTACCGCCCCGGCTACGGCGCGCGGTCCGTCAGCCGCCTCGAAGGGACGTGGAACTTCTCGACGGTGACGCCGCTCGAGCGCCCCGCCGAGTTCGCCGGCCGCGCGACGATGACCGATGCCGAGGCGCGGGCGTACGCGGCGCGCGTCGTCGATCAACGCAACGTCGATCGACGCCCCGAATCGCGCGACGCTGACGTGGCCGCCGCATACAACGATGCCTGGTACGATCGCGGCGTCGGGGTTGCCACCGTCGACGGCCGCCATCAGACGTCGCTCGTCGTCGATCCGCCAGACGGCCGCATCCCGGCGCAAACGGCGGACGCGCGGCAGAAGGCGTCGGCGCGCGCGGCGGATCGGCGTCAGCATCCGGCCGATGGACCCGAAGATCGGTCGCTCGGCGAACGCTGCCTGTCGTTCAACGCCGGGCCGCCGATGATGACGGGGCCGTACAACAACTACGTCCAGATCTTCCAACGCGACGAGGCGATCGTCATCTTCAACGAGATGATCCACGACGCCCGCGTCGTCCCGATCGACGCGACGCCGCAGGCGCATGCGCCGGCAACGATACGGCGGTGGCAGGGCGATTCGCGCGCCCACTGGGAGGGCGCGACGCTCGTCGTCGATACGACCAACTTCACCGACAAAACCAGTTTCCGCGGCACCGACGAGCACCTGCACCTCGTCGAGCGCTTCACCCGCGTCGACGCCGGGACGCTGCTCTACGAGTTCACGATCGACGATCCGACCGCGTTCACGCGGCCGTGGACCGTGTCGCTGCCGATGACGCGCAGCGACGATCGCGTCTACGAATACGCGTGCCACGAAGGCAACTACGCGCTCGCGGATATCCTCCGCGGCGCGCGCGACGAGGAGCGGCGCCGGCGGTGACGCGCGTCGTCGTCGCCGCGATCGGCGCCTGGTGGCTGCTGGCGGGCGGTCACCTCGGCGCGCAGCGTCCCGCCGCCAATCATCAGCCACCGTCGATCGAAGCCGTCTGGTCCTTTTCGACGCTCACGCCGCTCGAGCGCCCGGCCGAATTCGCGGACCGCCCGCTGATCTCCGACGCCGAAGCGGCGGCGTGGGTGCGGCAGAACATCGATCGCAACAACCGCGATCGCCGCGACGGCGGCGCCGACGTCGACGTCGCCCGCGCCGTCAACGATTACTGGTTCGAGCGCGGGACCGAGCTCGCGCGGCGCGACGGCCGGCGCATGACGTCGCTCATCGTCGATCCGCCCGACGGCCGGCTGCCGCCGCTCACCGCCGAAGCGCGTGCGACACTCGCGGCGCGTGCCGCCGACACCCGCGCGCATCCGGCGGACGGTCCCGAGAACCGTTCGCTGCAGGAGCGCTGCCTCAGCTTCAACGCCGGGCCGCCGATGCTACCGGGCCCGTACAACAACTACGTGCAGATCCTGCAGATGCCGGGCTACGTCGTCATCTACAACGAGATGATCCACGACGCGCGGCTCGTGCCGCTCGACGACCGGCCGCGTCCGCCGGCGGCGGTTCACCGCTGGCTCGGCGAACCGCGCGGACGCTGGGAAGGCCGCACGCTGGTCGTGGACTCGACGAACTTCACGGCCACGTCGAACCTGCGCGGCGCGGACGAACACCTGCACCTGACGGAGCGCTTCACGCGCGTCGACGACAAGACGCTGCTGTACGAGTTCACGGTCGACGATCCGACCGCGTTCACGCGATCGTGGACGGCCGCGCTGCCGATGACGCGCACCGACGATCGCCTGTTCGAGTACGCGTGCCACGAAGGCAACTACGCGCTGATGGACATCCTGCGCGGCGCGCGGTATCAGGAGAAGCGCCCATAATCACGCTCGATCACGCCGTTCGCATGTGGGTGGTCACCCACCGCATCGCGCCCCTCGACCGCGTCGTGTGGCTGCTCAGCGTCGTCGGCCGCGGCGGGATGGTGTGGCTCGCAATCGGCGCGTGCGTCGCGATCGCACGCCGGCGCGTGCAGGCGTTCACGCTGGTGCTGCTGGCGGTCCTGATCGCGAGCGCGGTGACCGACGCGATCATCAAGCCGGCGGTGAATCGCACGCGCCCGTACGACGTGCTGCCCGGCGACGTGATCGGCGGCCGCCCGAACGACCCGTCGTTTCCGTCCGGCCACAGCGCGAACGCGTTCGCGGGCGCCGCGACGCTGACGCGCATCGCGCCGGAGGGGGCGATCGCGTGGTGGACGCTCGCCGCCGCGATCGCGTTTTCGCGCGTCTACCTGGGGGTGCACTTTCCGCTGGACGTGATCGCCGGCGCGCTGATCGGCGCGTTCAGCGCGTGGCTCGCCGCGCGGCTAACTCGCCTTCCGCAGCTTTAGCATCGCGCGCTGTTCGATCTGCCGCACGCGCTCGCGCGACAACCCGAGCCGACGCGCGATCTCCGCAAGCGTGTGCTCCTGGCTGTTCGTGAGCCCGAACCGCAGCCGCAACACTTCCTTCTCGCGCGAGTCGAGCGGCGCGAGCGCCCGCTCGAGGTGCTCGGCGAGATTGCGCCGCACGAGCTCGTCCTCCGGCGACTCGGCCGCCTGATCGGCCATCAGCTCGCCGAACGCGGTCTCCTCCTCCGCTTTCACCGGCGCGTCGAGCGACATCGGCAGCTTCGCCGCCATCTGCAGCAGCCGCACCTTCTCGTCGTCCATCTTCGCCGCGCGCGCGAGTTCGTGCTCGCTCGGCTCGCGGCCGGTGCGTTCGGTCAGCTCGCGCCGTGCTTTCTCGAGCTTCGCGAGCGATTCGACGACGTGGACCGGCAGCCGGACGGTGCGGCCGTAATCCGCCACGCCGCGGGCGACCGCCTGGCGGATCCACCACGTCGCGTACGTCGAGAAGCGGAATCCGCGGCGGAACTGGAAGCGATCGACCGCCTTCATCAGGCCGATGTTTCCTTCCTGGATGAGATCGAGGAGCGACAGGCCGCGGCCGATGTAGCGCTTCGCGATCGAGACCACGAGCCGCAGGTTCGCTTCGATGAGCCGCCGCTTCGCCTCGGTCAACCGCGCATCGGCGTCCTTCACGCGCGCGTCATCGACCTTCGCGACGATCTCGTCGACGACGGAGGGACGGATGGGCAGCTCGCACAACCGCTTCGCGATCGCGCGCTCGCGGCGTCTGCGATCGTTCCATCGGTTCTCGCGCTTGATCTTCGCGAAGGTGTCGAGGACCGGCTGGATGCGCTCCGGTTTGAGCTCGCCGCCGTCCGGCAACAGGATCAACTCCGCCGCCGGCGTTTTTCCTTCGGCCACCATGTCGGCGAGCGACGCGAGGCAATCGACCGCGTCGGGCACCGCCGCCAGCGACGCGAGCAGCTCGTGGCGCGCCCGCTCGATCTGCTCGCCGATCTGCACTTCGTCGGCGGCGGTCAGCAGACGCGTGCGCCCGATGTGCCGCAGGTACACCCGAACGGGGTCCGCGTCAGCGGCAGCTGGCGATTCCTCCGGTTCTTCGGCGCTCTCACCGGGCTCTTCGACGACCTCGTCCGCGTCGACCGCCTGGATCTCGGCCGCTTCCGGCTCTTCCTCGGCGACGAGAACGTCGGGCGACGCGAACGGCATCGCGTCGACGTCGAGCGCGCGCCGATCGCCAGCGAGCGGCGCGAGGTCGAAGTGCTTCGCGCGCCGCCGCCAGTTCAGTGCATCAAGCTGAGTTTCCGGCTCCTGCCAGTCGACGACGCCCATGGGTCCCCTGTTGGGTTTAGCAATGCGCGCGCCACCGGGGTCAGGGCCTGCGGCACGCTGTCCGAATTCCGCGGCGCGCCGCTCGTGGTCGCGTTTGCTCCGAAGACAGCGGCCCGGCAACCGGCGCTTCGCACCTCACGTTCGAGGGAGGGCGGCTCGCCGTCGTCACGCCATCAGACGTTCGTGTCGCCCGTTTGTACGGCGCTGATGCGCACGGCGGCGCTCTTCGTCGTCGGCTCGTCGGGGACGATAGTGTGGGAGTCGACGCCGACCTCAGCCGCAAGCGGCCTGAGCCGCCGCTACTGCGCCGTCAGCGTGACCTGATCGAACGTCGCCGTCGCGAGCTTCGTGTTGTCGTGGCTCGTGACGGCGAGGCCCACCAGCACCGCGCCCGAAATGTCGATCGTCTGCTGCCCGACGACGGTCCACGACGCGCCGTCGGTCGACACCGACGCGGTGACGAGCTGGCCCGCGCGAGCAAGCTGCACCCAGTACGGCGCGGCGCCCGCCACCTGCGTGTTCAGGCTCGTGCCGTTCGCCGCGGCGCGCGACTGGAACGCGAGCCCTTTGCCCGGCGTCATGAACATCGAGGCGTGCGGCGAACCCGGATCGGTCGTCTGCCGGATCATGACGCCTGCTTTCGTCCACGCGTTGACGTTCTGCACGCTCGCCACGCGCGCGACGATCGAACCGTCGCCCGCCAACGTCTGATACGCGAACTGAAACGCGTCGGCGGTCCCCCAGATGTCGACGCCCGACCCGCTGACGGTGTACGTCCCGCTCGCTTCACCTGAATCGCCAGGGAACGCGACCGCACCGACGTCCGTTTTCTGCCAGCCGGAGGGCAGCACGCCGCTCGTGCCGCCCGATCCGCTCGAGCCGCCCGATCCAGCCGGCCCGGTGCCGTCGGTCGCCGCAAGCAACGTCGCGTCGTCGTCGCGCGGCCCAGGCGCGGCATCTGCGTACGTGTTCGCGCTCAGCACGATCTGGTCGACGATCGCGCCGTCCTCGCGCTGCTGAATGCGCACGATGTGCGAGCCCGTGGACGCGAAGTAGATCGGCACGCCGGCTTCGCCCCAGCCGTTGTCGGCCCAGCCCCAGTCGTGAACCGAACCGTCGGCGCTGCCGTCCTGCAGCACGACTTCGGCCGAGCTCGTCGTCCCGATGCGCTCTGTGGAAGCGCCGCTCACCGTCACCGAGTCCGAGAACTGCACGTGCACCGAGTCGTTGCCCATCGAGTTGTTCTCGGCGCGCAGCCGCACCCACAGGTGATACGCGGTGTTCGCCTGCGCCGGAAACGTCGCCTCGATGTAGTTGGATGGCGACGCGAGCGCCGGCGAGATCTTCGCGACGTCGGCGTTCGGGTTCCACATCGCCGATCCGCCGGCGGCGGTCGGGTCGCTCAGCACCTGCCACGCGCCGTGCGGCGTCGCTGACGCCGCCCAGATGACGACGTCGGGCGCGCTCGACGGCGGCGGCGGTGGCGGCGGCGGAGGCGGCGGCGGCACGTCGCCGTCATCGTCGGTCGGCCGCGGCGAGAGCGCCGGTGTTTTCCACGCGGCCGTTTCGATCGCGCCGATCGGCGATTCGTTGTAGAACTTGCGCACGAACACCTTGTGCAGCTCGGAGTACAGGAAGGCGTTCAGGCCGTCGCCTGGATCGCTGTCGGTGAAGATGTTCGCTTCGAGCTGGTTGTCGTCGGACGCGTCCGACCAGTTGGACGTGCCGAAGACGACGATGTGCTGCGAATGCAGCCAGACGGTTTTCTGGTGATTCAGCCCGAGATGCGCGCGCATCCGCAGCTCGATCCGGTTGGGATACTGCTGCGCCGCGGCGGCAAGGCGATCCATCTCGTACTTGTTGCCGGGCCGATCCGGGTTGTTGTACTCGTTCGGCTCGAGCAGCATGCGGATGCGAACGCCGCGCGCCGCTGCGCGAATCAGCGCGTTGACCGGTGCATCCATCGTGATGCGGTACATGTCGACGTCGATCAGCCCGCCGGCCGGTTCCTTGTCGATCAGCGGATCGAGCCGGTCCTGATAGCTGTTGGTCGGCGGAAAGTTCAGCCGCTTGTCGATCGGAAAGTTCGGATGCACGCGCGTCAGCGGGCCGTTGATGTTCGCGTAGTTCGCGTAGCCGTTCGTGCTCGTCCAGATGTCGTCGAACTTCGTCATGAACGAACCGACGAGCTGTTGCGAGAAATAGATGACCTCGTCTTCGTAGTTCTTGTACGGATCCTCCGGGACGAACGCCGTCGGGCTGAAGTTGGCGCCCGACCATTCGACGACGCCCTGGCCGTCGAAGATCATCAGTTTCCAGTGGAGGATGTCGCCCGCCGTTCGGCGGCGCATCGGGATGCCTGCGTCCTGCAGCTTCTGCAGTTCGCCTGCGTTGGTTGGATACGTCGCGTTCGCGCGCGTATCCATGAGCACGCGGATGCGGACGCCGCGATTGAACGCGTTGACGAGTGCGGTGACGTAGCGATCGTCTTTGAAGAACCAGACGCCGACGTCGATGCCGACGCGTTCGTTATTGATGAGAGAGAGAAGGGGTGTTCTACAATTCTCCCACGAGGCGTCACACAGCCGTTCCTGCGCGGCGGCGTCGGTTGCGAGGAAAACGCACGCCAATCCGCATGCGCACGCTGCCACTAAGTGCTTCATCCTGTCTCCTTCGTGCTCCAGCGACACGCTCCAACGCAATCCGGACGCCAGCGTCTGCAGTACGATCGGCGACATGGGCCACGCCGCGCTGTTGATCGTCGACGTGCAGAACGATTTCTGTCCGGGCGGCGCACTTGCCGCGCCCGGGGGCGCGGCGATCGTGCCGGCGTTGAACCGGTATATCGCTGACGCGACGGCGCACGGACTCGCGATCTACGCGTCGCGCGATTGGCATCCGGCACAGACGACGCATTTCAAAGCGTTCGGCGGCGTGTGGCCGCCGCACTGCGTGCAGGGCACACCGGGCGCTGCGTTCCATCCGGCGTTGGCGCTGCCCGCCGACGCGACGATCGTCAGCAAGGGCGACGTCGCCGACCGCGAGGGCTACTCGGCCTTCGACGGCCATACGGCAGAGGGGCGGGCGCTCGCAGACGATTTGCGCGCGCGCGATATCGATCAGCTGTGGGTCGGCGGCATCGCGACCGATTACTGCGTGAAGCAGACGGTGCTCGACGCGCGACGATTCGGGTTTCGTGTCACCGTGCTGCCGGACGCGATCACCGGCATCGACGTACAGCCCGGCGATTCCGCGCGCGCGCTCGACGACATGCGCGCAGCCGGCGCGGAGATTGCGACCATCGGTCGCGATGACGCCTGAGCCGCCGCACGAACCGCCGACGCCGCCGCCGATCCCGCCAGACGAGCCCGCGCCGTCGCCGGTCAGCGATCCGCCGCCGGAACCGAAACCGAAGGGACCATACATCTCATGAGCGATGCGAAGACGCACGAAACCAAGGAAGAGCGGCAGAACCGCGGCTACGACGAAGTCGTCGACGGCACGCCGCCGGTGAAGCTGGACATCATGGACACGGTCGCCGAGCCGAAGACCGCCGACGAGCGGCGCATCGATCGGGCGGCGGGCGACGCCGCTAACGACGTGCGGCGTCAGGAACACTCGGCGGACTGAGCGCCACGCTGGCCGGCACCGGAATTCCGGCACGCCGGCACGTCCAGTTCCCGATCTCGGCCGAAATCGGTGCGGCATCGAACCCGCGATGACCGGGTCGAGGTCCGCGATGAGCCGCTCCTGCCCGTGCCACGAACCGCATCCGCGCGCGCATATCGTGCTGACCGGTGGTCCGGGCGCCGGCAAGACGGCCGTCCTCGAGCTCGTGCGGCATCACTTCTGCCATCACGTCCACGTGCTGCCCGAATCGGCCGGCATCGTCTTCGGCGGCGGATTTCCGCGGACGCCGCATGCCGCGGGTCAACGCGCCGCACAAAGAGCGATCTTCTACGTGCAGCGTGAACTCGAGAATGCAGCGGACGCGGAGAACGCCGCGATCCTGATCTGCGATCGCGGCACCGTCGACGGCGCGGCGTACTGGCCCGGACCCGACACGCTCTGGTCGGGCGTCGGGACGACGATCGAGGATCAATTCGCGCGCTACCAGGCGGTGATCCACCTCCGCACGCCGCCGCCCGACGAGGGGTACAACCACAGCAACCCGCTGCGGATCGAATCGGCACGGCAGGCCGCGCGCATCGACGCGCGGCTGCTCGAGGCGTGGCGCGGACATCCGCGCCGATTCATCGTCGAACCGGAGGCGGATTTCCTCGCGAAGGCCCGACGGGTGATCGACATCTTGCGCGGCGAGCTGCCCGACTGCTGCCGCCATCATGTCGTGCCAGAAGTCGATCGGCTATGATTCGAGACTGACCCGCACGTCGGCGGGTTCACGCGATGACCGATCCCATCGATCTGTTTCGAGAACTGTACGACCGTGCCGCGATCACCTGCGCGGAGCCGGACGCGATGGTGCTGTCGACGGTCGACGCCGACGGCCGGCCGTCCGGACGCTACGTGCTGCTGAAAGCGGTCGATCAGCGCGGCTTCGTCTTCTACACGAATCTCGGCAGCCGCAAGGCGCGCGCGCTCGCCGCGAACCCGGTCGCCGCGCTGTGCTTCTACTGGCCGCCCGAGCGGCAGGTGCGCGTCGAGGGACGCGCCGAACCGGTGGACGACGCCGAAGCCGACGCGTACTTCGCCACGCGTCCGCGGCCCTTTCAAGTGGGCGCGTGGGCGTCGGCGCAGAGCGACGTTCTCGAATCGCGGCGCCTGCTCGACGAGCGCGTCGCGCTGGCCGACGCCCGCTTCAAAGATGCCACCGTCCCGCGCCCGCCGTTCTGGTCCGGCTACCGCGTCGTCCCCGACGCGATCGAGTTCTGGACGCGCGATCCGGCGCGCCTGCACGTCCGCGAGCGGTACGAACGGACCGGGTCGATCTGGCGCCTGTCGACGCTCTACCCGTAGCTGTCGCGATCAGAACCTGGTGACGAGCGCGATCCGCAGCGCGCGCGGCGCGCCGGGCGAGATGTTCGTGTTGCTGTCCGCATTCACGTAGAACGTGCGGTTCAGCACGTTGTCGACGTTGGCCTGCAGACGCAGTTTCAACGTCAGCGTCAGATACACGGCGGCGTCGAGGTCCGTGTAGCCCGGCAGCGTCACCGTGTCGTCGATCGCCGCGAACATGTCGCTGCGGCGCACGATGCCGGCGCCGACGCCCACCTTCGGCTGCAGTTGATACAGGTTCCAGAGCGAGAAGGTGTGCCGCGGCACCTGCGCGACGGTGGCGCCGGCGGGCGCCGCCGTGACCGCGCTCGTCACGAACGCGTCGGTGAACGCGTATCCGCCGGCGATCTGCCAGCGCGGCGTCACCTGGCCGCTGATCCCGAGCTCGTAGCCGTTGGTCCGCTGACCGCCGGTCTGCAGGATGCGCGTCGGGTCGTTCGGATCGGTCGCGCGCGTGTTCGTGCGGTCGAGGCGATAGACCGCCGTCGTCAGCGCGAGCCCGCGCGCAAGATCCCACTTCGCGCCCGCTTCGTAGTTGGTGAACTTCTCCGGTTTGACCTGCTCGGTGATGGTCGTGAGCGACGAGAACTGATCGCCGGAGCTCGGAAGCCACGAGATCGTGTAGCTGCTGTAGAGCGACAGCGCGGCGGCCGGCTTGATGACGAGGCCCGCGCGCGGCGACACGAGGTGGTCGACGCGATCGAGATCGTCGCCCGTGCGGTTGTTGTGATACGCGAGATCGAAGGTGTCGAACCGCACGCCGCCGACCACCTGGACGACGCGCGTGAGATCGATCTGATCCTGTGCGTAC
>Ga0070741_10006007_pt1 | contig 26393 bp, 25 predicted proteins | sample Coa_R1_4_FD_66440 | JGI IMG/M metagenome (GOLD analysis project Ga0070741, IMG submission 66440) | Surface soil microbial communities from Centralia Pennsylvania, which are recovering from an underground coalmine fire - Coalmine... | ecosystem: Environmental > Terrestrial > Soil > Unclassified ... | reverse complement strand
ATGTACAGAATCAAGCCTTTCGCACTTCCCGGTTCTCGGCGTCCCCGAACGTGCGGAAGCGGAACCAGTTTGGCGACCGGCTGGTTATCCCGCATGATAATGACCTCTTCGCCCCGGTTGGCGGCTTCAATCAACTTGGGAAGCTGCGTGCCTGCCTCTTCCAGCGTAACTTGTGTCATCACTTTCCTCCTGCTGATCTGATTATACCGCCGCTCCCCGCCCCCGTCAACAGAAAGCCTCCGCTTGCCATTGGGAAGCAAGCGCAAGAGCATGAGCAGGCTTGCTGGCGCAAATCGCTATGGAGACAGGCGGTTCTTGACAGGGCGAGTGGTTGCCGAATATAATGCCCCTGTAATCGTGCCGGGAAGACCGACGAGAGCGAGAGGAGAGACGGAGATGCCCAAGAAAGACGAGAGCGGCGCGAACGCGAAGGCGGAGATCGAGGAGCGGAAGCAGCAGCTACTCGACCTGACCGGCGCGTTCTGCGATGCGCGCCTGAACGCAGACTACAAGCGCCTCTGCAAGAAACTCATTGACAGAATGGCGCGCAAGCGCCCGCCGCCCTTTCTGCGCGGCAAGCCGGAGATATGGGCCGCCGGTATCGTCCACGCGCTTGGTTCCATGAACTTCCTGTTCGACAAAAGTTTCAAGCCCTATGCCAGCGCGACCGACATTGCCGCCTACTTCGGCGTCGCGCCGGGCAGCGCCGCGCAGAAAGCCAGCGCGATCCGGGATATGTTCAAGCTGGACTTCTTCAACACGGAGTATCTGACCAAGCAGATGCAGGAGAAGATGGCTCCCACGTTCGACGCGATCCTGCAGATGGAACAACTGCTGAGCGGCGACCTCGTCGCCATGAACTCCGAGGGCGATACCATCGAACAGGGGCAGTTCATCGCCCGCGACTCCCCGGCGCAGTCCCGTTTCTATGCCCTGGCCGAACGCTACCAACGCTCCGGGCCGACCCCGGCTATCGAGCAGTCCCTGCACAAACTGATCGAGCAAGACCCCGATTTCTACGACTCCTACCTGATGCTGCGCGATATTCTGCTCCGTACAGGGCGCGACGAAGAGGCCGAGGAGCTGCTGAACGCCGCTTACGCGCGGGCGCTGGCCCGCATCACCGATGCCAGAGGCCACTGGCCCCCCGCGCTGGAGTGGGGCTGGCTGGAGAACCGGCACCTCATCCGCGTCCTGCTCAACAAGGCGCTCGACGACTGGACGCACGGGCGCACGGACGCCGCGCTCGACCTGCTGCGCAAACTCCTGCGCTCCAATCCCGGCGACAACATCGGCGCACGCGAATACATCCTCGGAATCCGCATGGGCATGACCTTCGAGGGGTTTGAAAACCAGTTTATGAGCCAGTACGGTTACGACGCCATAAAGATGCTGGACTGGTTCGATAAGAACAGCCGCCGCTTCCCGGAAGAGTTCGACTGGTGGAAGAAAGCGGTCGGCTACGAGAGTTGAGACCGACACCCTCCGCGCAGAGTATAACGGCGGCTTCCCCTTTACTTTTCGCGATGCAGACGCTATACTGTCCGGCGGAGGAGACAGATAGTGCTGACATCGGAAGAGGTGCGCCGGATTTTTCTGGACGCCGAGGCGTTGAAGACGGGCCATTTCCGGCTCTCGTCGGGGCGGCACAGCGGCGAGTATTGGGAGAAGTTCTGGGTGCTGCAATGGCCCCGCCAGGTCGAAAGGCTCTGCGGCGAGATCGCGCGGCGGTATCGGGCGGATAGCGTGGAGGTCGTGCTTGGCCCCACGACCGGCGGGATACTGCTGGCCTTCGAGGTGGCGCGGCAGTTGGGAGTGCGCGCGCTCTATGCCGAGAAGGAGAATGACGAGCGTCTGCTGCGGCGTGGGCTGACGCTCGAACCCGGCACGCGCACCCTGATCGTGGACGACGTGATGACGATGGGCGGCGCGGTGCGTGAGTGCCTCGATCTGGCAAACGCGCACCGCGCCGAAATCCTCGGCACGGCGGTTCTGGTAGACCGGAGCGGCGGCACGGTGAACCTGGGGGTTCGCCAGGAAGCCCTGCTCACCGTTCAGGCCGAGACCTACGCGCCGGAGGCGTGTCCGCTCTGCGCGCAGGGTATCCCCTTCCAATCCCCCGGCAGCAGTTTTCTGCAAAAGCAGAAGGCGCGGCCGTAAAAGACCGGTCTGGAGTTGCCAAGTCTGCCTGCACAGGCTGAGTCTGCAATCTACAGCCCCGGCAGGCGCGGAGCCTGTCCGGTCACGGCGACCTTCGCCAGCGCCTGCGCGTAGCGCGGGTTCGGAACGACGTGATAGCGCCGCTCTCCGCGATCCTTCGCATCCACCCACAGCACAATCTGCCGATCCTGAAGCGCGCCGAGCGCGTATTCGAGGATCTTGCGCTGGCGGGAATCGGCGGGCCGCAGCAGGTCGAACGCCAGTCCCGTCGTGTGATAGTCGAAGTCGGCAGGCGGACCGCCGCCGGGCAAGGTCTGCGCGTCCGGGTCGGGCGGCCAGATCAGACCTTTTGGCGGCGGAGGCGGATGCAGCGCCTTCGCCTGCGCCACATACTCCTGCGTCAGCGCCATATCCCCAACCTGTAAGCGCCCGTCCCCACCCGCTTGCCGGTAGGCCGCCGTGACCAGCCGCAGCGCGCCCGCCGCCTCGGGCCGCAGCGCCGCATACCACTGCGCCGCCTGGGGGGCGAGCGGCGCGGGCCGGATAGCGTACTCCGCACGCGGGCCGACGGGAACCAGGCGGCGGCTGGCGCAGGCCGCTTGCAGCGCGGCGAGATCGGCCAGCGATTCGGCAGGCGCGTCAGGATACCAGACCGCCTCCTTCGAGCGTCCGGGGAAAAACGCCTCCCACTGCCTCTGAAACGCTGCGGGGTCGCGCCGATAGAGCGCGATGACTTCCTGTGACGCGCGCAGCTTCCACCAGTAGTAGCGGTGATCGTCGCTGCGCCCGTAGAGATAGGCGAAGGCGTCCCGTCGCGCGCGGGGCGTGGTGGAAAAATAGAGGTCTTCATAGCGGAGCGGCTGCCCGTGCCGCCCGAAACGGATGGCGGCGGCAGAGGAACCGGGCCAGGCGTTGCCGAGATATTTCCTGAGCGTGCGCTGCACCCCGGCCTCGCCGCCGTGATACGCCTGGAACAGCCAGTCCGGGCTGGGAAAGCGCGGATAGAGGCGCAGCAGGTAGCGGGTCTGCGCGAAGATGGCCTTGCGGGGATCGTAGCGCGCATCGGCGCGGCGGCGCTTGGCCCGCAGCATCTCCAGTTCGCTGCGCAGCGCAGGCAACTGCGCGGCGGCCTCCGCAGGAGAGATGAGAGGCGCGCCCGGCGCGGCAGGGTCGGCGTTTAGGCCAGTGAGGTAGGCACACCAGGCGATCTTCCACTTGAGCGGAACGATCTTCGCCGACAGCCGCCGCGACTCTTTCAGGTTGACCGGCAGGCCGTTTGCGTTGGCCGTTCCCGCCAGCCACTGCGCCACGCCAACCGCCTGGGAAGGGGAGACCGCGTCCGGGTCGCCGCCCGATTCGAGCAGCAGATCGGCCTCCTGCAGCGCGATCCACTGCGCGCGGGCCTCCGCGAATGTCATCCCGCTCTCCAGCGCCATCCGCCTTAACCCGGCTTCCGCCTGGGGCTGCCGCGCGGCGTCCGCGACTATCGGGCCGATCTCCGTCGCGATGCGCGCCACATCGCGCAGCGCCTCCCGCCGCCCCATCACCCGCTTGCGCAGGCTTTCCAGGAGCGACTCGGTCAACGCTTCCCGACTCATCCAAAGCGGCAGAGGCTCCTGCGGCACGGCGGGCGCGACCCGTGCCGGAGGCGCGCTCACCGGCGGAGGCGGAGCCTGCGACCGCCCACATCCGGCCAGCGCGCCTAGCATTCCTATCTCTAGCGCACACTTCACTACTCGCAGGGCAATCGGCTTCCTTTCTCCAACTGCCCCATTGTATCGCTGCGCCCACAATTTTGCAAGGGGTTGCCCCTCCTCCCCAGCCCACTTCTCCCCGGTTTGGAAGAGAAGTCGGGGGGAGGGCAAGCAGGAAGATGCAATGCGCTGTCGAAGAAGCATCTTGACGGCATCGCCGCCTGGCGCAAGGCCAGGCGGCGAATTCAGGAGAATGCAAGAGAGAATGTTGCGAAGCTTCCCATCCAGAAGCGGCCTGCTGCGGCGGGCGCTTGCCCCGGCGCTGCTTGTCGCCTGTGGCCCCTCGTATGGCGCGGTACTTACCGTCGGGGCGAGCAGGCAGTATGTGCGCATCGAAGAGGCGTATGCCGCCGCGCAGCCGGGAGACACGATAGCGATCTATCCGGCTGTCGGCGACGGCATCTATCGGCAGCCCGCCCTTCGCGTCAGCAAGCCGCGTTTGCAGTTTGTCGGGCAGGGCGCACGCCCGGTGATTCTCGATGGGGAAGGCTTCGAGTACAGCGGCATCGGGCCTATCCCGCGCGCCATTTTGCAGGTCGAGCCGGACGCGCAGGGCGTCGTCATCGCCCGCGATCTGATCGCCAGCATCGAGGAGAACCGTCAGCCGTTCGGCAGCGTCTACGACGGACGCGCCGCTCTGGAGATGATCCTGGCAGTCTACGAGTCGCATCGTCATGGGGGAGTGCGCGTGCCGCTGCCGCTCGCCTCTCGGAGCCATCTGCTGGCACGCTGGCGCGAAGACGAAGCGCGCGGCCCCATGACCTCTCCGCGCCGTTACCCTTACGATGGGGAGCGCAGAGAGGCTGCGTAGACAGTACGATCCCGCACAAACAGGGCCTGCGTTCCGTTCTTGAAGAGCATCGCCCCCTTTAAGGCAGGCTCGTTCAGCAGGCGGCAAGAGGAGGCTCCCCGGACGCTCGGAAATATCTCCAGCGCCTTCGCTTCGTTCAGGTGGAGACAGACGCCGTGATCCAGCGTGACCAGATTCGGAGCCGCATACGCCACGTCGGGAACGAGGCGGATGTCGTAGGCGCTATAAGCGGGCGGGAAGCGCGCTGCAACAGAGCGGAAGTCTGCGCCTCTCCGACCGGCACCTGCCATCGCTCTGCCGACTCCGTCCCCAAGTTTGCCATAGTGTGTCCTCCTGAAGACTTTCCTCACGAACTCCCTGCGAGGTTGGTCGGATACTCTTGGATGGAAAGCGAAAACGGAACGGCCCTGCTGCCTGGGAAGCTTTCGTGGTACAATAGTCGTTGCATTTACGCGCCGACCCGGAATCTCAGCCAGAAAGAACGTCTATCCGATGGACCCGCCACGCCTGATCGTCTTTTCCACGCCGCTCGTCTCCACCTGGGCGCTTGACGAGACGCACCGCCTCCTGTTCGATGTGGGCGATGGCGCGGCGGCGCTGCTGGAAGGCAAGATTCACCGGGTCAACCTCATCGCCCTGACCCACGCGCACCGCGACCATATCGCCGGACTGCCCCAGTTTCTCAATCTGCGCGGCGGCGTGGCGGCGGCCAGCGGCGAACCGCTGCGTGTGCTGCACCCGGACGGCAGCGGCTCGTTCCTGGCGATGGGCCGCTTCCTGGCGCATTTCGACCAGGCGACCTCCGGGCGCGTGGCGTGGCAGGCGTGGCGGCCCGGCGATCAGATCGAACTCGAAGACGGGCGATTCCTGCGCGCCTACGCCACCCGGCACGTTCCCAGCCCCGATCCGAGCCGGTTCCGCTGCCTCGGCTATCAGATCGGGCGCACCGTGATGCGTCTCAAGCCGGAACTGCGCGGGCTGCCCCAAGCCGAACTCGACCGCCTGCGCGCCGCGGGCGGACGCGAGGCCATCACCGCGCCGGAAGAGGAGATCCTTCTGACCGTTACCGGGGACACCTCGCCGCTGCCGCCGGAGAGTTTGCAGGGAACGCGCTTCCTGCTGCACGAATGCACGTTTCTGGACAGCGACGAACCACGCTGCGCAGAGGCGCGCGAGCGCGGCCATGAACACTCCTGCCTGAGCGAGGTCCTCGATCTGGCACAGGCCGCAGAGGTCGAGCATGTCGCCCTCTACCACATCTCCAAACGCTACACAGACGATGAGATACTCCGGGCAGTGCGGGCCGGCTGCGCCCGCCGCGACCTGAAGGCGAAGGTGAGCGTCGCCCTGCCGGGCCGCGTCTATGTAGACCTGTTCGCGCAGACCGTCTGGCCGGGGAAAGAGGGCGCCGGGCGTTAGGCATTCCCTGCGCGGCGTATCGGAACTTGGGCGCGATCCCTACCGTCATCGTAAGTGGCAGCAGGAAGACAGGAGGGCATCAAATGTCTATCTGCCGTTTCTACGGGGAAATACCAACCATGACGCTAATCGCCGTGGTTTCGATACAATCGAGGAGAAAGAACCATGTTACCGTTTCTGCTGATCGCCCTGATCTATCTGGGCGCGATGGGCGGATTCTATGCCTATCTCCTCCTGACCGCCCAGGCGCAGCCGGAAGCGATGGCAGAGCCGACGTACCGTGAAGCGGTGGTGATCTCGTCCGGGCGCAGCAGAAGGGAAGAGAGACTCGTCAACGACCGCCCCTAAAGAGGACGGCTTGTCCCTAACTGGAAGCAAGTGCTTCCTGCCGGAACATGAGGGCGGCTGACAGTTCGCCCCGTGCTTTCAGGTTCAGGCTGGTATTGAAGTCAGCATGGGCCTGAAAGCCACAGCATTGGCGCTCAAAATGCTCCAGCGACTTGCGGTTTGCGCGTTCGCAATGACCACAGGCAGAACAGATTTGCGAGGAATAACGCAGATCAACCTCAATCAGAGTGACGCCTGCTCGCTTTGCCTTGTAGTGCAGAAACATCTTGAGTTGCAGAAATGCCCATGCGTTGAGTTCGGTTCGCACGGCGCGGTTCAATCGGAGCGTATCGGTGTCGAGTTTGTAGGCGTTGGCAACTCTGGCAATCGCGCAGACCACATGCCCTGCGGCCAGTCCCGTCTCGGCTTTGACCGGGTGATAGACGAGTTTGTGCCGGTCGTACTGCCGAAAAGTCTGGCTGTCCCATGCCGATTGACGGATACGGTCACAGGCGGCGTTGCACGCCTGCATGGTTTTCACCAGCGCAGCATGAGCCTCCGGCGTCGTATTCAGTTTCACGGTGACAGTCAGTTGCAAGACAGTTATCTACGAAGCAGGCGCGAAGCAAACCGGAGAGTTCAGAAGCGCGTTTTCTGTTCTGCAATGTCCTTTTTGATGACTTCGGCAGAGACATGCCCCGCGCTTCCCACATAGTACGACCTTGACCAGAGGCGAGGCAGCCCAGTTCGCAGGGGTTCCAACTCCTGCCGTAAAACGCGGGAGGTGTAGCCTTTGAACTGGTTGGCGTAGTGTTGCGGCGCGTCGGTAGGGGGAACGGCGATAAACAGGTGAACGTGGTCAGGCCTGATTTCCAGCCCTTCAATCTCCACCTCCACTGCTTTCGCTTTCTCGTAGAGCAGTTAGTTCGCGCAGGCGTGTCTCCACATCGCCTGTCAGCACAGGTTTGCGGTCTTGGGGACTTGCGGTATTGGGGACACCACACAAAGTACAGATGCAGGTTAAAAACGCTTCCGGCGTTTTGGCGGTAACGGGTTTTGTTCATGCCCTGACAAACCCTCACTGTTTGTCCGGCGAATGAATTCGCGGCTGCAAAGGCACAAAGTCCGCTTTCGCGGACTATCAATGCAGTCGGCGCAGGTCCATGGAAAGCCAATACATCGCTTACAGAGGCACGCGCTGCCTGCGGTAGACGTAGGTAATCGTTCCTCTCCGAACGTGCGCAAGCATACCGTTGAGGAAGCGTGTTCGCCCAATGTCCGATAGGCCCAGGCGTGTTGGTGCGCCGGCACTGAACGGACAGACCGATTCCTAACTCGACAGCAGACTCCTCTATTGAGTTACAGCAGGACGGGTTCGGGGTTCCCAGTGTGGGTATTGGAGGTTATTCCACGTTTGGCGGCGCATCGGGGCGCGAAAGCCGCCAGGCTTTCGCAGCACAATTCTCTATGACATTCCCTGCACGTTCGCGAATTCCTTCTTTGGCCGATCTTAGGATGGGGTCGGAAGCCTGTTGTCTTGATGGCGCAGCGCGACCTCACAATTCGGTCTGAGGCGGTAGACGCCATGTACCGATAAAAAGAGCAGGGAATCTGGTATTTTTATCGGGCGCAGGAACCTCCACGCCGAACGACTGCACCGCCTCTCACAACATGATTCCTCGATTCGGAACCTCTCAGCTTTTGCACGATTTGAAGGAATAGGCGCCATGTATCTCGACGACCAGACGATTCTTATCACCGGCGGGACAGGTTCCTTCGGAAAGAAGTGCCTGGAAATCATCCTGGAAGAGTTCCGTCCGCGCAAGGTCATCGTGTTCAGCCGGGACGAATTGAAGCAGTTCGAGATGCAGCAGCACCCGCGCTACCGGGACGAGCGGCTGCGTTTCTTTCTGGGAGATGTGCGGGACGTGGAGCGTCTGCGGCGGGCGTTTCACGGCGTGGACATCGTCATCCATGCGGCGGCCTTGAAGCAGGTTCCGGCGGCGGAGTACAATCCGTTCGAGGTCATCAAGACCAACGTGTTCGGCGCGCAGAACCTCATTGATGCGGCGATAGATCGGGGCGTCAAGAAGGTGGTCGCGCTCTCAACGGACAAGGCGGCCAATCCGGTCAATCTCTATGGCGCGAGCAAGCTCTGCTCCGATAAACTGTTTGTGGCGGGCAACGCCTACACAGGCGGCGGCGAGACCCGGTTCAGCGTCGTGCGGTATGGCAACGTGCTGGGATCGCGGGGCAGCGTGCTGCCGCTCTTCCTGAAGCAGCGGCGCACGGGAACCATCACGCTGACCGATCCGCGCATGACCCGGTTCTGGATCACGCTGGAGCAGGCCGCGCGCTTTGTGCTGCGGGCGCTGGAGACGATGCGCGGCGGCGAACTCTATGTCCCCAAAATCCCCAGCATGGCGCTGGGCGCGATGGCAGCGGCCATTGCGCCGGGCTGTCGGCAGGAGATCATCGGCATCCGGCCCGGCGAGAAGCTGCACGAAGTCATGATCCCCGAAGACGAGGCGCATCGCACGCTGGACTGCGCGGACTGCTATATCGTTCGTCCCTCCTTCGATTGGGGGGGCGGCGCGAGCGAAGGCTGGCATCACGGCACGCCGGTCCCCGCGGATTTCCGCTATGCCAGCGACACGAATACGCAGTGGCTCTCGGCGGAGGAACTGCTCTCGCTGACGCACGCCATGTTCCCGGAGGAGAACCTGCTGCCCGCCACGACCCGGGCGCGCGCCGCCTGAAGGCCGACTGCATTCATGGACGACTTGATTCCTTACAGCCGACAGTGGATAGAGGAGGAAGACATCGCGGCGGTCGTCGAGGCGCTGCGTTCCGACTGGCTGACGACCGGCCCGCGCGTCGCGGCGTTCGAGGAGGCGTTTGCGGCTGCCGTCGGGGCGCGCTATGCGGTGGCCGTCTCTAGCGGCACGGCGGCGCTGCACCTGGCGTGCCTGGCGGCGGGCATCGGCCCGCATACGGAGACCATCACCTCGCCCATCACCTTCGTCGCGACCGCCAATGCGCCGCTCTACTGCGGCAGCTATCCGGTCTTCGCCGACGTGTGCGACGACACGATCAATCTCGACCCGGAACAGGCGCGGGCGCGCATCACGGCCCGCACCTGCGCGCTGCTGCCCGTCCACTTTGCCGGACACGCCTGCGACATGCCCGCGCTGCGCTCTCTCGCCGACCGGCACAACCTGGCCCTTATCGAGGACGCCTGCCACGCGCTCGGCGCGACGACACCCGAGGGTACAGTGGGGGACTGCCGCTACAGCGATATGACCGTCTTCAGCACGCACGCCGTCAAAACGGTGGCGACAGGAGAGGGCGGCATCATCACGACCAATCGCGCGGCTCTCCACGACCGCCTGCGCCTGCTGCGCTCGCACGGAATCACCCGCGATCCCGACCGCCTGACGACCGACGAGGGCGGCTGGTACTACGAGATGCAGGGATTGGGCTTCAACTACCGCCTTACCGATATTCAGTGCGCGCTCGGCCAGAGCCAGTTGCAAAAGCTGGCGGCGTTTCTCGCCCGGCGGCGGGAGATCGCGGCGCGGTATGACGCGGCGTTTCGCGCCCTGCCTGCAATCCGCCTGCCGGTGGAGCGCGACGGCTATCGCTCCGCCTGGCATCTCTACGTCGTCCGCTTCCCCGGCATCCAGGCCAGAACGCGGCGCTGGCTTTTCGACCGGCTGAGGGCCGCCCATCTCGGCGTCAACGTCCACTATGTCCCGGTCTACTGGCAGCCCTACTATCGGGACAACTTCGGCACGCCGCGCGGCCTCTGCCCGACCGCCGAGCGCTACTATCAGGAGGCGATCTCTCTGCCGCTCTACCCGAGGATGACCGACGCGCAGGTGGAAACTGTCATTGCTACTGTGCGGCGCGTTGTGGAAGAACTGAAAGAGACACAGGTCTGCGCAGCATAGGACACGAATACGGGCGACTTACCCCCCTGCCCAGGGCGTAACAAGTTACGCTCCTACGGCCGGTCTGTCTGTTCCGAAACAATTCGGGACAGACCGTGCGACCCTCAAGGGAAGGGGGGCGTAGGCGCGTTACGCTGAAAACGGGAGAGGACGAGGCAGAGGCATGGCAGAGCGAGTTCTAGTGGTAGCGGCGCATCCTGACGACGAGATTCTCGGCTGTGGGGCGACGCTGGCCCGGCACAGCCGGGAAGGGGATGCCGTCTATATCGCGATCCTGGGCGAGGGCATCACCTCGCGCGCGGACTGCCGGGAACAGGGCATGGATGCGATGGCGCTGCGCAAACTGCGTGAAGACGCCCGCCGCGCCGCCAGCATCGTCGGGGCCAACGAACTCTTCACCTTCGACCTGCCGGACAATCGCTTCGATTCGGTAGACCTGCTGGACATCGTCAAGATCGTGGAGCGGCTGAAGATCACGACGCAGCCGACCCTCGTCTACACCCACCACGCGGGCGATCTGAACATTGACCACACCCTGACTCAGCGCGCCGTCCTGACCGCGTTTCGTCCGCTGGATGAGCGCCAGCCGCACGGTATCTACGCCTTCGAGGTTCCCTCTGCGACCGGCTGGAACGCCCCGACCCCGGACAACCTCTTCTCCCCCACACACTATGTCAACGTGACCGCGACGCTGCCCGCCAAGATCGAGGCGATGGAAGCCTACCGCAGCGAACGCCGTCCCTGGCCGCATCCACGTTCGCCGCGCGCGTTGGAAATCTGGGCGCAGCGGCGCGGCCTGGAAGTCGGATGGGAGGCTGCCGAAGCCTTCGTTCCCCTCCGCACTCTCTACCGCTGAGAACGCAGAGAGAAGATGAAAGCATCGGAGCCGGGCAAATCTGCCCGGCTCCTGTTTTAACCGAGGTCGAGTTTGCGAATCAGCTTCATCGGCAGGAAGAGATGCATTCGATCATCAGCCAGTTCCGTGAAGCCGTACTTCAGATAGAACTTCCGGGCCGCTTCGTTCAGCGCATCTACTGCAACGGCGTAGACGGCCATCTCATTGGAGACATCGCGCGCTCGGCGCAGGGCATCCATCAGCAGATACTCGCCGTAGCCCTTCCCCTGCTGCGATTTATCAACGGCCAGCCTTCCTAGATGAGCTACCGGAACGGGATAGCGGGTTCGCACGTCGGGAACATGTTCCGCCAGAACGGACGCTGCCGAGAGGGTGTAGTAACCCAGTACGCGCGTTGAGCCTTCTTCCACCAGAACGAAGGTACGCCCTATGTCGGCCCGGTCGTTCTGACCCGCATACTGGGCCAGATAGGTGTTGAGAGAGATTTCGCCACAATCGAAGCCGGACTTGTCATGCGCTTTACGCAGAGCCTCGATACGAACTGCGGTATCCAATACAGGAGCCTTTCTCAGGCCCGGCGCTGCTTGTAACGCGCGGCAGCCTGCTGCAACGCCTCGTTGGGTTCTGCATCCGAGTCGATCAAGGCCATGAATTGATGAAAGTCGCGGTCGGAAAGGCGGATCATGCGTTGTCTTTCCAGAATTTCGTCTGCCGCTCGAAGGAGCGTAGAGACCGCAAAGTCGCTCACGCTCTGGCCGGATGTGGCAGCCGCTTCCTCAATTTTAGCCTTGACCTCACTTCGCAGCCGGAAATCGAGGCGTGCGTCGTTTGTTGGACTGGTCACGTGGGTTCCTCCCTTCGGGCTTGTTGGTTCTCTCGTTAGCCTCACGTATGGCCTCTGTGCGTACTCTTTGCTCTCAATCGAGCCTTTAGATATGCACTTATGCCGAAAATATGGCTCTATGGTACTCTCGCCTGAACCCATACCTATGATACCAGATTGTACGGAGAATTGCCACACAGATTCTAGGGGCGAGTCAGAAGCGGCGCTTGCAGAAGGTGAAGACCGTATCCGCAAGGGTGTGGGTCGTCCCGGCGAGGATGAAGCCGGAGACGAGCGCCAGCGTGGAGAGCGGATGCGCGTGCGCCAGGCTCAAGAGCGATTGCCACTGGGCGCGCGTGACGGCGTCCGGGTTGACGTGCGACACGTAGCGCCCATAGACCCAGAGTCCGACCCAGAACAGCAGCGTGCAGACTGTTGCCAGGTAGAGCAGACGGATGACACCGCCCGCGAGCAGACCATGCGAGACCCAGGAGCGGTGCGGCACGAGTTTCTGATAGGGCAGCCAGAGCCACCGCAGCCTGCCCCAGCGTTTATACTCAGTGGATTTGAGGTCGAGATCGCCCGCGCAGGCGTACCCGGCAAAGACGTAGCTGGCGGTGAACAGCACGGCCAGCCTATAATCGGGACGCGGAGCCAGCGTGAAGTAGGCGGCGTTCGCGCCCGCCGCCGTGACGAGCGTGATGAAATCATGGGTTGGAGCATTCGGCATTCTGTCTGACAGTCCTCCTCATTCCCATTAACCATACCCCAATTTGACTCCAACTCGTTTCACAGAATTAGAGAGCCTCCAAAACAACGCCTGGCCGGTAGAATTCAGGCTAATTTCGGGTCCGTGTCTGAACTATCACGGCGGCGAGCCTCCAAAACAACGCCTGGCCGGTAGAATTCAGGTATCATTTAAGGGACACATGGCAGGCCCGCTGCGTGTCACCCCGCAACTTTCCCATGACTGGAGAATACGCGATGTTGAGACGTCTCTCGACTCTCCTGCTGGCTGCTCTCTTTGTGCCAGGCGCTGTCTCTGCACAGACGCCCTATCTTCATGCCCCTGCCGGAAACGAATACGCCCGCCACGACCCGAACGGCACGACCATCCTGCCCAATGGCCGCTTCCTCAAGCCGGTCGGACGCACGTTCCCGGTCGGGCAGTGGCCGCACGGCCTCGCCCTCAGCCCGGACGGCTCCACGCTGTTCGTCGCCAGCGAAGGCGTCGGGCAGTTCGTGACGGATTGGGACAAGCCGGAGCCGACCATCACGCCGTTTGCGCCCGACCCTCTCAGCCCGGAGAAGAAGCGGCCCAACGCGGGCGGCGCGGCCTTCTCCAAAGACGGCAAGACCCTCTTCTGGAGCAGCGGCGAGAGCGGCGCGGTCTACTATTTTGATGTCGCCTCCCGCAAGATGACCGCCGAGGTCTCCCTGAACACGGAGGTCGGCGGGCGCAAGTTCGCCGACAGTTTCGCCATGGACGTGCAGTTGAGCGCGGACGGCAAGAGCCTCTACTGCGCCGACGTGACCAACTTCCGCGTCGCCGTCGTGGACATCGCCCGCAAGCAGGTCGTCGGCTCGGTGAACGTCGGGCGCTATCCGTATGCGCTGGTCGTCATCGGACCGCGCGTCTATGTCGCCAACATCGGCATGTTCGAGTACAGCCCTGTGCCGCTGCCTTCCGGCGGCAAGTACGATAAGCGCGGATTGACCCGCCCTGCATTCGGCTTTCCGAGCAAGGAAGCGGAGGAGGGCGTGGAGTTCGAGGGGCGGCAGATTCCGGGCCTGGGCGATCCGAACGTGCCGGAATCGTTCTCGGTCTGGGGCATAGACGCCTCCGACCCGGCGCAGCCGAAGGTCATCAGCCGCCTCAAGACCGGGCTGATGGTCGGCGCGCCCTCGGATCGGGGCAAGACGGTGGGCGGCAGCGCGCCGAACTTCCTGGCCGCGCACGGCAACACGCTCTACGTCTCCAACGGGAACAACGACCTGATCGAGCGCATTGACCTGGCCTCCAACAAGATCGTCTGGAAGCGGAAGATCGTGCCGTCGCCGCTGGTGGCGAAGCTGCGCGGCGTGGGGCCTTCCGGCATGGTGGTGTCGAAGGACGGCAAGCGGCTCTACGTCGCGGAGTCGGGCATTAACGCTATCGGCGTCCTGGATACAAAGAGCGGCAGAGTCCTCGGCCATGTCCCGACAGCCTGGTATCCGTATCGCCTGGCCTTAACGCGCGACGGCAAGCAGGTCTTCTGCATCTGCTTCAAGAGTTTTGCGAACGGCCCGAAAGGAGTCAAAAATCCGCCGAACAGCCCGTTCCTGGGCATGAAGGGCGCGCTGACGCTGCTCTCCATTCCGCAGGAGGGGCCTCTGCTGAAGCTGACCACCGAGCAGGTGCTGGCTAACAACGGCATCGTAGATCGCAGCGCAGACAGAGCGGCCTGGGCCTCGCCGGTCATCCCGACGGAACCCGGCAAAGTCTCCGAGCAGATCAAATACGTCGTCTTCATCACGAAGGAGAACCACACCTACGACACGATCTTCGACCACATTCCGGGCGCGAACGACGATCCGAGCCTGCTGCGCTGGGGCTTTCACCAGAAGGTCGAGGCGAAGGGGCAGCCGACCCTCGACGATGTCGCCGTGATGACCAACCACAACGCGCTGGCCCGGCAGTTCACCGTCAGCGACAACTTCTATATGGAGCCGGAGGCGTCCGGCGTCGGACATCGCTGGCTGGTCGGCGTGCAGCCCAACAACTGGTGCCAGATGACCTATACGCTCGGCTGGGACTTCCTGGCGAACAGCGCCGCGCCGGGCCGCCGCGCCTCGTTCGGCTCCAACGGTTCCATTGCGCCGGAAGACTATCCCGAAGCCGGTTCGATGTGGGAGCATCTGGCGCGCAACGGCGTGTCGTTCCGCAACTATGGGGAGGGCTTCGAGTTTGCCGGAGTAGGAGAGGATGAGGACGAGCATCGCACAGGCGCGCGGGAAGTCGTCAATATCCCGATGCCCAAAGTCCTCTACGACAACACCTGCTTCGAGTTTCCCATCTTCAACATGAACATTCCCGACCAGTACCGCGCCTACTGGTTCGAGCAGGACTTCACGCAGCGGTTTCTGAGCGGCGCACAGCAGATGCCTGGCTTTATCAATATCGCCATCTGCAACGATCACGGCACCAGCCCGAAGCCGGAAAAGGGCTATCCTTACGTCGCCTCCTGGATGGCCGATAACGATCTGGCGCTGGGCCGCATCGTCGAGTTCCTCTCGCATACGCCCTACTGGAAGAACATGGCGATCTTTGTCACGCAGGACGATGCCGGCGGCGAACCCGACCATGTGGATGCGCAGCGCAGCGTGCTGCTAGTCATCAGCCCGTGGGCGAAGCACGGCTACGTCTCGCACCGGCATACGACCATCACCAGTATGCACCGCACGCTCTACCAGATATTCGGCCTGCCGCCGCTCAATATGTGGGATGCGCTTGCCAGCGACTTTTCGGACTGCTTCACCACGCAGCCGGATTTCACGCCCTACAAGCACGTGCCGGTAGACCCGCGCATCTTCGACCCGGAAAAGGCCAAAGACCCGAACGATCCCGACTACCAGCGCGCCCGCCAGACGCCCTCCATCCTGCGCGATGACCCGGCAGAGGAGGAGAAAGTCCTGCGCGGCGGATAGTTGACTATGGCTGTGAACCGGAGTGCTATTTTCAGGGGCCGTCTTTTTTGCAAAATTGCAGAGACGGCCCTTGACATTCTTATTCCGAACCTTTATAATAATAGCAGAGACTACTAACAATTCGCCTGATTTGAAGTTGTGCGTTCCGCATAGAGAACGTGAGTCTACCAAGACCCTCCCTGGGGCCGCCCCAAGCGGCCCCGTTTTTTTGCTTATGCCGGAGGCAAGCAGGGAAAGACGCCGTTCGGGCGGGCGCGGCAGAGGCGCCTAGCGGGCAAAACTTGACTTCTGCCCCGCCGATGCTCTACAATCATCCCGTTGATTGCCTGTTTTTCTTTTCTTTTGGGAGGGCGAAGAGCATGGGAATGGACGACTCGATACAGTCGTTGGTCGCGCTCGGGTTTACGGAACTGGAGGCGGAGGTCTACACCTTTCTGCTTCAGGAGTCCCCGGCGACGGGCTACCGGGTCGCGCAGGCGATCGGCAAGCCTGCTGCCAACACCTATAAAGCCATAGAGACGCTGCAAAACAAGGGGGCCGTGATCGTGGAGAGGGGCGCAAGCCGCCTCTGCCGCGCAGTTCCCTCGGACGAACTGTTGAGCCAGATGGAGCGCAGTTTCTGTGATCGCCGGACGAAGGCTGCCGAGGCGCTGGCCGGGCTGCGCGGCTCGCCGGACGATGACCGCATCTATCAACTCCAATCCGCCGAACAGGTCTATGCGCGCTGCCGCACGATGCTGGCGCGCTGCAAGCAGGTCGCGGTTCTCGACGTGTTTCCCCTGCCTTTAGAGCGGCTGCGCCCGGAGATCGAGGCGGCGGCGGAGCGCGGCGTCTATGTCTCGCTGCGGACGTATCAGCCTGCCGAGGTGAAGGGCGTGGAGGTGGTGTATAGCAACAAGGGGCAGGCGGTCATGGAGGTCTATCCCGGCCAGTGGGTGATTCTCATCGTAGACGGGGTCGAGCAGTTGCTGGCCTTCCTGACTCCCGATGGGCGCGGCGTCCATCAGGCGATCTGGAGCCGCAGCGCGTTCCTCTCGTTCGTTCTCAACGATGCGGTCTGGGGCAGCACGATTCTGCTGGCGCTCGTGAAGCTGATAGATCGGGGCGCGCCGGTCGAGGAGATACAGGGCGCGCTCGACCATTACCGCAAATCCTTCTCCTACGACATTCCGGGGTATCGGGAGTTGCTGCGGCGCTTTGGCGAGCCGGTACCGGAGCCGGAGGGAGCCTAACGCCTGACGCCCGCTTTTGTGGGGCCGCCGGATTCGGTCAGCAGCTTGCGCAGAGGTTCGCGGAGCGTATCGAGGACGAGGTATTCGCCGGTGCGGGTATCCTGGTAGTACCAGTGTTCCCAGCCATTGCAGGAGGGTTTGCCGAGGCACTGCGCGGCGACACGATGGATGGAGCCGCGAAAGCCGTTGCAGGCCACCGTGCCGTCCTCCTGCACGCGCGCGATATGTTCGGTGCGGTCGAGGCGCAGCGCGGCCCCGACCGGCAGCAGGCCGTGTTCCAGCAGCATGACGAACGGGATGCGCAGTCTGGGCGCGTCGAGCGGCGGAGGCAGCATCTCGTCCGGCACGAGCGGCGGCACGACCTCCGCGATCCGCGCCCGCGCCAGTTCCACATAGATCGGCTCTTTTTCGATGCCGATCCACTGGCGGCGCAGGCTTTTGGCGACCGCGCCCGTCGTCCCCGTCCCAAAGAACGGATCGAGGACGACATCGCCCGGATTGCTGCACGCGCGCAGGATGCGATGCAGCAGGGCTTCCGGCTTCTGCGTGGCGTGCGCCTTCTCTCCGTTCCGCTTCAGGCGTTCCTCGCCGGTACAGAGCGGGATATGCCAGTCGCTCCGCATCTGCAAGTCGTCGTTCCCCGCCTTCAGACTTTTGTAGTTGAACGTGTACTTGCTCTGCTTCTCCGATTTCTTGGCCCAGATCAGGGTCTCGTGCGCGTTGCAGAAGCGCGTGCCTTTGAAATTGGGCATGGGGTTGGTCTTGACCCAACTGATGTCATTCAGTATCCAGTAACCTAAATCCTGCAAAATGTTTCCAACGCGATAGATATTGTGGTAGGACCCGATGACCCAGATGGTTCCCGTCTCTTTCAGGACGTGGCGGCAGGCGGAGAGCCATTCGCGCGTGAAGCAGTCGTACTCGGCGAAGCTGCCGAACTTGTCCCAGGCGTCGTCTACGGCGTCCACATGGGTCAGGTTCGGACGCCAGAGGTCGTGCCGAAGCTGTAAGTTATAGGGCGGGTCGGCGAAGATCAGGTCTACCGAGCGCGGCGGCAGGTTCGGCAGAATGTCGCGGCAGTCGCCGTGCAGGACGGTATCGAGCGGCAGCGGATTGTCAGGTTTGTTGGAAGACATCGTTGTTGCAGGCCGGGAAGTCAGGCGGGATGAGATAGGAAAGCGCGGAGGTGATGAATCCGCGCGGGGTTATTCCTTTTCATTTTCGGATTTTCCTCCCTCGCTCTCCACTTTTTATTCTTTTTTGTTGTCAAAGAGTGAGTCGGGCTGAGTCCAACTGCGTTTAGGTGATTCTAACTGAGTCGAATAACGTCTATATGAAGCGGGTCAGGGGCGGCACAGGACGAGCGCGGCGTTGATGCCGCCGAAGCCGAAGAAGTTGGAGAGGACAAGATCGAGTTTGGCGGCGCGACCGAGGTTGGGAACGTAGTCCAGATCGCATTCCGGCAGGTAACAGCGCGCCCCCTCATCGGCATTCGCGAAGAGGGGGCGCGCAATCCTTACCGTTATGGCAAGTTAGAGAGATTCAGCCGATAGTCGGGCCAGCACATCACGTACTTTGGGGCGCGGCTCAGTAAACAGCCATTCTATTTCCAGGCTCAAGCCTTCGACTGTCTCGAAATACAGCGTTCCCGTCGTTAGCAGCGTCTTTTCATAGTCGGCTTCGCGCTTACGCAGGACACTCACTCGCCGCTTCTTCTGGTCGAGAAAGAGGATCTCATGCGCGCCGATGGAGCAATAGTCTATTTCGAGGGCAGACAGGTCGGAAGGGCGGTCGTTGGGAGAGATGATCTCGATGATCAGGTCAGGGGCGCCATAAACGGCTTTTTGCTGTACAATACCGAGACGTTCACGCCGCACAAAGAGCAGGTCTGGCATCCGCCCGCGGAACTGGCTGATCTCTACTGGTGTCCGAGAACCCAGGACGATGCCGAGATCGCGCTCTTCAATATAATCACCGATCAGCCGCCCCAACCAGAGTAGAAGCTTCTCATGGTCTAGTTGTACCATGCTTTTCTCCACCACTGCTCCATCTACTAACTCGACATTGTCTTTCTCCAGTTCAAGAAACTCAGCGAACGTGAGAGGACGCGGCCATACCCACTTTACGGTCTCTTCCCATACCTTCTCTTCTGTCATTGTCGTCGGCATTTGCTTTTCCTTAATCGCGCGCTGTGCCTGGCTTTGGATAAGCCTATTGTACCGTCCGTGCGGAACGCTGTCAATGCGTTCCGGCGCGGCGCAGGACGAGCGCGGCGTTGATGCCGCCGAAGCCGAAGGAGTTGGAGAGGACGACATCGAGTTCGGCAGCGCGCCCGACGTTGGGAACGTAGTCCAGATCGCATTCCGGGTCGGGCGTGGTCAGGTTGAGGGTCGGGGGAATCCAGCCGTGCTGCATCGCCAGGCAGCAGAGGGCCGCTTCGATGGCCCCGCTCGCGCCGAGCGCATGGGCGTGCATCGCTTTCGTTCCGCTGACGGGGATGCGGCGGGCGTTCTCCTCGCCGAGCGCCTGCTTGAGCGCCAGCGTCTCCGTCGTGTCGTTGAGCGGCGTCGAGGAGCCGTGCGCGTTCACATAGTCCACCTGCTCCGGCCTGATCTGGGCGAGTTCCAGAGCGCGTTGGATACAGCGCGTCGCGCTGGCGGCGTCCGGGCGCGGCGAGGTCATGTGATGGGCGTCGTTGGTGCAGGCGTAGCCGAGGAGTTCGGCATAGATCGGCGCGTTGCGTCGCAGGGCGCGCTCCCGTTCTTCCAGCACCAGCACGGCTGCCCCCTCGCCCATCACGAAGCCGTCGCGGCCGCGGTCGAAGGGACGGCAGGCCGCTGCCGGGTCGTCGTTGCGGGTGGACATGGCCCGGATGAGCGCGAACGCGCCGAAGCAGAGCGGGGCTAAGGGAGCCTCCGCGCCGCCTGCGAGCATCACGTCCGCGTCGCCGCGCCGGATGGCGTGCCAGGCGTTCCCGATGGCGATGGGGCCGGAGGCGCAGGAATCGGCATTGGAGGTGCTGTATCCAGCCAGGCCGAGCGTGATGGCGACGTTGCAGCTTCCCGCCCCGACGAACATCTGCAAGGCCAGCATCGGGCTGACGGCGCGCGGCCCTTCTGTGAGGTAGAGCGTGTGCTGCTCCTCGGCCCACCCCGCGCCGCCGAGCGCGCTCCCGATGCAGACGCCGATGCGATCCAGCGGTTCGCGGGTCAGTTCCAATCGCGCGTCGGCAACGGCCTGCTTGCTGGCGGCAAGCGCGAACTGCGAGCAGCGGTCGAGGCGCTTGAGGGCTTTGCCTTCCAGGTAGTCAGCGGGGTCGAAATCGGAGACTTCGGCGGCGATGCGGCAGGCGAACGGGCGGGCGTCGAAGCGCGTGATCGGGCCGACGGCGGAGCGGGCGCGTTTCACTCCCCCCCACAACCCCTCTTTGCCGCTGCCGATGGCCGTGATCGCCCCGATGCCGGTAATGACGACGCGCCGGGGGCCAGGAGCGGAAGACGTATCGAATGCCTCTGCTCGCTTCATAAAAGTTCACCGAACCTGCCTATGTCGCGCATCAGACAGGGCCGGGTACTGAAAGTACCCGTCTCGGTGGCGCTACGCGCCGAGTGTCCTCGCGGACGCGCCCGTTTGGAAAATCTTTCCCGTCTTATGGTACTCGGCTGCATACGAAGAGACAAACTGCCAACATGCGCCCCGTCCTGCCGGACGGTCGTCCGCAGGACACCGAGACGGGTACGTTCCGTATCCGGCACTTGTTGCTATCGGAGCGTCTTCCCGGCGGCACATCACGGGAAGACTATCAGGCTACGCCGCGATCTACCGCTTGTAGTATACTCGAAAGAAAGGTAGGGCAGGCGACATCTGGCTGACAGCGCCTCCGTCCCGCCTCGATTTCTTCGACCCTGTTTTTTACAAAGTCAGGAATTTATGGTATAATCGCCCAAAAGATGTAAAAATAAGGTGGGCCAGATGACGAACGACATATCGAAGCCTGTTGCGCCTGCGGAACTGGGGCGGCGGTTAGCGGCGGCGCGGCGCAGTCGTAACCTTTCTCAAGAGGAGGTCGCGCAGCGACTGGAGATCTCGCGCCCCACGCTGGTCGCTATCGAGAAAGGAACCCGTCCTGTTAAACCAGAGGAGCTGACGCTGCTGGCTCAACTGTACGGACGCTCGGTTCACGAACTGGTCAGCCAGCGCCCTTTTGTGGCGGATTTTGCGCCAATGTTCCGGGTGACTCAGGTCACTGAGGTTGCGCCGGAGGCCGTTTCCGAGGCCGTCAAGACGTTTCAGCAGGCGTGCGAAGACTATCTGGCGCTGGAAACGCTGCTCGATGCGCCCATGCCCCGTTACACCTATCCCGAACCCTACGCACTGGGCGGGCTGAGCGCGCAGGCCGCCGCCGAGGAGGTCGCCACAATGGAGCGTTCGCGCCTCAACCTGGGACAGGGGCCGCTCGCCGATCTATTAGAGGTGTTGGAGAACGACGTGGGACTGCGCGTCTTTGTTCTACCGCTCGCGGAGTTCAAAATCGCAGGAATGTTCGCCTATACGGATCGTCTGGGCGGCTGCCTCCTCGTCAACGGCCAGCACCCATTGACTCGGCAGAACTGGTCAATGGCGCATGAACTCGCCCACTTCCTCCTGGATCGTTTCCGCGAGGATATCACGATCCTGTTCGAGTACGAACGCAAGCCGCGCGCCGAGCAGTTCGCGGACGCCTTCGCCGCCAGTTTCCTGATGCCTGCCGCCGGACTGCGCCAGAGGTTCCGGCGCATCGTCCAGAGCCGCAACGACTTCACTGTGGCCGACCTGTGTCTGCTGGCGGATCAGTATGCTGTCTCCGTAGAGGCCATGACGCGCCGCCTGGAGAGCCTGGGCTGCGTACAGCCGGGAACCTGGGAGCAGTTGAGTTCGCAGGGCTTCGAGACCGGTCGGATGCGGGCGCATCTGGGCCTGAAGACGGTTCCGGCCCGGCGCCATCGCCTGCCGGAGCGGTATATTCGTCTGGCAGTGCAGGCGTTCGAGGAGGAGAAGATCACCGAGTCCGAACTGATGCGCCTGCTGCGATGCAGCCGCGTCGAGGCGCGAGAGATCGTGGAAAGGTTGATCCGGCCCGCCGATGTCGGCGCCTCCGGGGAGACCTACCAGCTTGACCTGGATTTCGGCAGCGCGCTCGAACTGGCCCCTGCGGAGCGGAGAGGATGATGAGCGCGCCGGGGCTGGTCTGGGACGCCTGCGCGCTGCTCAACCTGGCCGCGACCAGACGGGCATCGGACATACTGGCGGTGTTCGGCTGCCCTTCCCATGTCGTCCGGCAGGTTCGGGAGGGCGAAATCCTCTATCTGCGCCCGCTGCCGGAAGAAGACCTACAGGGCAGCCTCGTCTCCGTCGACCTGGCATCCCTCTTTAGCGCAGGCGCTCTGCTGGAGGTAGAGTTGACGGCGGCGGAGCAGGCCACGTTTGTCGCCTTCGCCGCCGAGATGGATGATGGCGAAGCGCACTCTGCCGCCGTTGCCGCGCATCGGGGCTGGTGGCTGGTCACGGATGATCGCGTCAGCCTGCGTGTAGCAAGGGGACACACGACACCTATTCACACGATTACGACGCCGGACTGGGTGAAATGGTGGGCGGAGGCGGCCTCTATCGAGGAAGCAATGGTTGCAGAAACGTTACGGCGTATCCAGGTATGCGCCAACTATATTCCGCGCCGGGTGCATCCCTTGAAAGCATGGTGGGACGCGAGACTGCCCTGAATGCCGTTCCCTGCGTCATAACGGAGAGGAACTCTCCGACTCCACCTTTGCCTGAATACATCGGAGCGTTTTCCCGGCGATGTTGCGCACGAACAGGTTGCCGACGATAACCTGCGCAAAGAGAGGGCCGAAGATGGGAACGGGATAGTTCAGTTCATGCTCGATGGTGACGCGGACATGATCGCCGCGCTTCTCCAGCCGCCACTCGACCCACATGCCCTTCGTGATGCCGCCGATGTGCCGGTAGGTAATACGGCCTTCGGCGGGGAATAGCTCCTGCCGCGCCCGCCACCGGACGGGAAAGCCGTCGCGCGAGGCTCCGAAATCCGCGATCTTATGCGTGGGAGACTGCTCTAAAACATGCAGATAACGGTAGTGGGGCAGAAGGGTGGGCCAGTCCTGAATGTCGGCGGCAAGCTGGAAGATGCGCCCATAGAGGCGTTCGGGGTCGCCGCGCATCTCGACCGTGTTTGTGGTGCGCATGGCTACTTGCGGCCCGGTTTCCCGGCTCCGTCTATCACCAGGTTGTCACGGTGGATGATCTCCTCGAAACCGCGATAGCCGAGAACCGCCTCGAACTGTTCGCTGCGCAAGCCCTGCACGCGGCGCACCTCGGCGGCGGCGTAGTTGGTCAGGCCGCGCCCGAAGACCGTTCCCTCTTCATCGCGCACCTCGATCAGGTCGCCGCTAGTGAAGCTGCCGGTCACGCCGACGATGCCGACCGCCAGCAGGCTCACGCCGCTCTCCTTCAGCTTCTCCTTTGCCCGCGCATTGACCGTCACCGCGCCGCGAGGCCGCGCACTGTGCGCGATCCAGCGCTTGCGGGCGGGCAGGCGATCCGCGCTGGGGCGGGGCAGGAAGGTCGTGCCGATCTCCGCGCCGCTGACGACCTCGGAAACCACGCGCTCCCGGCGTCCCGGCGCAATGATGGCGCGGATGCCCGCCGCCGTCGCGATGCGCGCCGCCTCGACCTTCGCCCGCATTCCGCCCGTCCCCACGCCGCTCGCCGAGTCGCCCGCCAGCGCCGCGACCGCCTCATCTATCTTCGTTACCGTGCGAATCAATGGCGGCGTTCCCGCCTGGCTGCCCGGCGGATAGGCGTATAGCCCTTCGACATCCGAGAGAATGAGCAGCAGGTCGGCCTCGACGAGCGTGGCGACGAGCGCAGCCAGCGTATCGTTGTCGCCGAACTTGATCTCGTCTACCGCCACCGTGTCGTTCTCATTGATGACCGGGATGACGCCTAGCGACAGCAACGCCATCAGCGTGTTGCGGGCGTTGAGGAAGCGGCGGCGGTCGCTCAGGTCGTCGCGGGTGAGCAGCACCTGCGCGCAGTCCACGCCCCGCCAGGCGAAGGCTTCCGTGTAGGTGTGGATGAGCAGGCCCTGCCCGATGGCGGCGGCGGCCTGCTTGTAGGGCAGGGAATCGGGCGGGAGGGCTTGCGACAGCCGCTCCCGTCCGGCGCGGATGGCCCCGGAGGAGACGAGCAGCACATCGCGGCCCTGCGCCCGCAGCGCGGCCAGTTGCGCGGTCAGGTCGGCGATAAAGGCGCGGTCTATGCGCCCGTGCGCGTCCGTCAGCGTGCTGGTCCCGACCTTGACGACGAGGCGCGCGGGCGGCGGTGTCTGCGTCATGATCGTCCGGCGCGATGCGTGGGGCGCGACTCTTCGGCTTCGCTCTCCCTGTCCCACTTGTCTTCGTCCTCATACTCGAATTCGACATCGCGGATACGCACGGTGTCCCCGTCCTTCGCGCCGAGCGCCTTCAGCTTGCGCGTCACGCCGATCTTATCCAGCGTGCGCTGCAGGCGGCGCAGCGCGTACTCGTTGTCCAGGTCGGTCATCGCGACCATCCGCTCGATGCCGCGTCCGACGACTTCGTAGGTGTTCGGATCAAGCTGGCGGGCCTCCCAGTGGCGCGTGTCCTCTTCCACCGGCGCGACGATATGGACGGCCTCCAGCGGCGCGGCGGCCTGTTGCTGGGCCTCGGCGCGGATCGTTTCCAGGCGGCCCATCACATCATAGAGGAGTGGCTTCAGGCCCGCATGGGTCACGGCAGAGATGCGATAGACCGTGTAGCCGCGCCACTTCAGTTCGGCTTCCAGTTCGTCTACCTTCTCCGGCTCTGCCGCCACATCTATCTTGTTCAGCGCGACGATCTGCGGCAGCCGGGCCAGCCGCTCGCTGTAGAGCGCCAGTTCGCGATTCAGCACGTCGAAATCGTGCAGTGGTTCGCGCCCGGTCAGGCCGCTCACATCCAGAATATGGATCAGCAGGCGCGTGCGCTCGACATGGCGGAGGAACTGATGCCCCAGGCCCACGCCCTCGCTTGCGCCCTCGATGAGGCCGGGAATGTCCGCCATGACGAAGCTGCGGCCCTCCTCGACATAGACCACGCCCAGGTTCGGCACGAGCGTCGTGAACGGGTAGTCGGCGATCTTGGGTTTGGCGGCGGAGACGGCGGCGATCAGCGTAGACTTGCCGACGTTCGGATAGCCGAGCAGGCCCACATCGGCCAGCAGCTTGAGTTCCAGGCGCAGCCGCTTCTGTTCGCCGGGTTCGCCCTTCTCCGCGAATTTGGGGGCCTGATGGACGGACGTGACGAAGTGGGCGTTGCCGCGTCCTCCGACGCCGCCGCGCGCCACGACGCAGCGGGCATCGGGCGTGTCCAGGTCGGCGATCTGCGCGCCGGAGTCGGCGTCATAGACGACGGTTCCCTGCGGCACTTTCAGCACGAGATCGGCCCCATCTTTGCCGAACATATCCTTGCTGCCGCCGTCGCCGCCGCGCTCCGCCTTGTACTTGTGCTTATAGCGGTAGTCCAGCAGCGTCGTCACATGCGGGTCTACCTGAAAGACGACGCTGCCGCCGCGCCCGCCGTCGCCGCCGTTCGGCCCGCCGCGCGGCACGAACTTCTCCTTGCGGAAGGTCACCATGCCGTTGCCGCCGTTGCCCGCCGCGACCTCGATCTTGACTTCATCTACAAACATAAGACTTCACCCACTCTCTGCAAGCGTTTGCCCTGTTCTACGCAATGCCGCGCTTAATGGTAGCGCGATTTGGCGCAAAAAGGCAAGCCGCCGGACGCAAAAATAGCGTAAGGCGCGCTGTGAGGCGGCCTTACGCTATTTTGAGGCTTTTCTTGTCGGCGGTTAAAACCGCGGCTAGAAAAGCACCAAGTCTGCCTTCGCAGACTCCGCATTGGAATCGGCGCAGGCCGATTTGGTGCTTTTCCCGCCGCGAATTCATTCGCCGGAATAAGCGCCCTGTTGAAATATGGAGGTGAGGAGACTCGAACTCCTGTTCCCAGCGACTTGTCCCTAGCGTCTACAAGCGTAGCCCCTGTTTAAGTTTCGCGTCCGCCTGCCTCAAGGGCCAGGCCAGCGGAGCGCTAGATCACGTTAGCTGTCCCGCTCAGGCGGTGAACGGGCCTGAGAGTCGGTGAGTTGGCATAGGTTACGCCTGACATCCGCTCGGCCAACAGGAGCGGGTCAGACGCGCGGCCCTTAGGCCGCGAGCGCGTACTGTTGAGTGTTCGCGTTTATTGTTTTGCCGCTTTTTACGAGGCCAGCGGCGCCTCGGCTTGCAACTAGGGGCAGCATCCACCAGGTCGACA